>OLRQ01000004.1_pt1 | contig 345945 bp, 279 predicted proteins | sample 1671971 | NCBI WGS metagenome assembly OLRQ01 (sample SAMEA3136631, study PRJEB25190) | human gut metagenome | biome: human gut; feature: human-associated habitat; material: faeces | place: Austria | collected 2013
TGCATGTGTTAAGCACGCCGCCAGCGTTCATCCTGAGCCAGGATCAAACTCTCATTAAAAATTTGTCCCGGGTTCAGATATGACTCTGGTCATTATCTATACCCTTTACTGTTCTTGGTTTGTATCAGACTTGCGTCTGTTACGTTCTTTTTGAAATTCTTTATTTGGAATTTCAGGGTTGTCATGTTGTTAATTTTTCAAGGTTCTTTATTGTCGAACTCATCAGCGACAACTTCTATATGTTATCACATTCAGTGTTCTTTGTCAACAACTTTTTTAATTCCTTTTTTGATGTTCTGCATACTTTCCAGATGAGAATCATCATGAAATATGTAAGTTGTGATCTTTGTTCGTTCGGTGTTTCGTACCGCGAACAGTTGATATAATACTAAATCAGACGTCAGATGTCAACACTTTTTTTGACAAAAATTGTATTAAAATAAATACAATCTTATATATACTCTAACGCCTGACTGATATTCGATACTCCTACTACTTTTATGCCCTCTATACTCTTAAGATGCTCTGCATTTGTCTTTGGCATAATACATGTCCGGAAACCCATTTTCACAGCTTCTCTTACACGCTGCTCTGCTGCGGATACGCCACGAACTTCTCCTGAAAGTCCTACTTCACCGAATACGACCATACTCTCATCCAACGGACGATTACGAAAACTGGAAACAAGTGCAAATACAATTCCAAGATCTGCTGCCGGATCATCAAGCCGCATACCACCGGCTATATTGACATATGCATCACTTCCTGATAACACCATCCCCGCTCTCTTTTCAAGTACCGCAAGAAGAAGGTTCACACGATTATAGTCCAAACCAACCGTTGTACGTCTCGGCAGATTAAAGCTGGTCTGGCAGACCAGTGCCTGGATCTCCAGCAGGATCGGTCTGGTTCCTTCTAAAGAACATACTACAACCGAACCGGATGTCTGAAGCGGTCTGCCTGCCAGCATAACCTTTGATGGATTATTCACCTCTGACAAGCCGGTTTCAAGCATTTCAAATACACCAATCTCATTTGTTGAGCCAAATCGGTTCTTTACCGCACGAAGAATACGGAAACCTGCATTACGATCGCCTTCAAAGTACAACACCGTATCTACCATATGTTCCAGATTTCTCGGACCTGCTACCGTTCCTTCCTTCGTAACATGTCCAACGATAAAGATCGCTATATCCATCTGTTTTGCCATCTGCATCAAACGTGCTGTTACCTCTTTTACCTGAGATACGCTTCCCGGCGCCGAAGCAATATCTTCTACTACTATTGTCTGGATCGAGTCGATAACAATAACCTTCGGTTTGTCCTTCTTGACATATTCTTCTACATCTTCCAGATTATTTACACACAAAAGCAGCATATCCTTCTGAAATGTACCAATTCGTTCCGCGCGCATCTTGATCTGCGACAAAGATTCCTCACCTGAAACATAAAGGATCTTATGACCATCTGCTGATAGATTTCTGCACATCTGAAGCAGGATCGTTGACTTACCGATACCGGGATCTCCCCCTACCAAAACAAGAGAACCGTTTACGATTCCTCCTCCAAGTACTCTGTTCAATTCTTCCAGTCCTGTGGAAAATCTTGTCTCATCAGCCGTTTTTACTTCTAAAATACTTGTAGGCACCACAGCAGTCCGTCCTCCGGACTGTTTTCTGGCGCCTACCGTTACTTTTTCTTCACAGAACGTATTCCAGGATCTGCAACCCGGACACTGTCCCATCCATTTTGCTGACTCAAATCCACATTCCCGGCAAAAAAAGATCTGTTTTTCTTTTGCCATATAAACTCCTAGTCAAATGCTTTTCTGACGTCTACTTTTACTTCTCTGCCCGGTTCAAGATCTACACTGATGCTTAACTTGCCACCGAGATTTGTTTTATTCTTTCCTACATATATATCATCAATATGAATCTTGTAATCTGTTTCCGGTTCCAGCTCCAGTGTAATAGATGAGGTCTCTGTTCCTTCTACTATAAATGATACATCTTCTTCTGATGAACGGAAGCCATGTACCGCTGTACCCGGTACTGATTCATATACAAACATACCATTCTTCTCAAGTTTGGTGATCTCATTGAAAGTCTTGATCTTATAGATATCACCTTTATATTCAATACCATCTTTCTTTGTCTTTGTTGCTAATTCATAATTTCCGAAATCCAGTGAATCGGACTCTATGTTAATTAAATCGTTGATTACTGACATTTTTATCCTCCTGTACATTATACTCATGCCTTACCCGGCACTTTTATAATCTGATTATACAATAATGCTCCGGCTTTTGCCACACCAAATATAATCAGTTCACAATTATTTTATAGATTTGGAAGCAACTACTTTTCAGGTTCATTTTTTACTACAAACTTCACCTTATCGTTGCGCACAGTCACCTGAACGGTATCTCCCCGTTTGATCTCACCTTTTAAGACTGCTTCTGCAAGCTCATCTTCTATATTCGTCTGAATCGCACGTTTCAACGGTCTTGCTCCGTATTTCTTATCGTAGCCTTTCTCAAAGATCAGTTTCTTAACTGCATCTCCGAACTTCAACTGAATCTCCATCTGCGATGCAACACGCTGCTTTAATTCTTTTAATAGAAGATTCGAAATATTTCTTACATCATCCTCTGTCAGTGCACGGAATACGATAATGTCGTCAATACGGTTCAAGAACTCCGGCTTGAAGTTCTGTTTTACCTCATCCATAACATTCTTCTTCATATCTTCGTGCTCTGTATCTGCATTTGACGCGGTAACAAATCCAAGCTTCTTCGGATCAATGATCCTCTGTGCACCGGTATTTGATGTCATGATTATGATCGTGTTCTTAAAGTCTACTTTTCTGCCCTGAGAATCTGTGATATGTCCATCATCCAGTACCTGCAATAATATATTAAACACATCACTATGTGCCTTTTCTATCTCATCAAACAATATAACAGAGTACGGATTGGAACGAACCTTCTCACTAAGCTGTCCACCTTCCTCAAAGCCAACATAGCCCGGAGGTGACCCGATCAGCTTCGACACACTGTGTTTCTCCATGTACTCCGACATATCAACACGGATCAATGCGTCCTCACTGCCAAATACTGCTTCTGCAAGAGCTTTCGACAATTCAGTCTTACCTACACCGGTAGGCCCAAGGAATAAGAACGAACCAACCGGACGTTTTGGATCTTTTAAGCCTACACGGCTTCTCTTGATAGCCCTTGCTACCGCATCAACTGCCTCATTCTGACCGACAACTCTCTTATGCAACTCCTCTTCCAGACGTTCCAGACGTTTGGATTCCTGTTCGGTCAGTTTGTTTACCGGAATCTTCGTCCATACAGATACAACATCCGCAATATCCTCTGCATCTACTACAACACTTTTCGCATTTTTATTCTGCTTCATTTTATCGAGCTTTGTTTCCAGCTTTCTCTGTTTCTTTAACAGTTCTGCCGCTTCATCAATATCTCCAGCCTCTAAAAGGTTCTCAATATCATCGGAAAACGCCTGTATCTCGAGCTCCAATGGCAGTGTCTTCTTTGCTTTCTTTCCGAATCCCAGACGTTTTCTGGAACAGGCTTCATCCATCAGATCAATAGCTTTATCCGGCAGGAAACGGTCACTGATATATCGAACCGATAATGATACCGCTGCTTCCAGTGCCTGATCACTGATCTCTACATGATGATGTTCCTCGTATGCAGAGCGAAGTCCCTTTAAGATCTCTACTGTTTCTTCATTGGTCGGCTCTTCCACATAGACCGGCTGAAATCTTCGCTCCAACGCTGCATCCTTTTCTATATATTTTCTGTATTCTGCACGCGTCGTCGCTCCGATCATCTGGATCTCTCCGCGCGATAAGGATGGTTTTAAGATATTAGATGCATCGATTGCTCCCTCTGCTCCACCGGCTCCGATGATCGTATGAAGCTCATCCACAAACAGAATGACGTTTCCGGCATTTTTTACCTCTGCGATCACCTTCTTGATCCGTTCCTCAAATTCTCCACGGTACTTGGAACCCGCTACCATACTGGATAAATCTAGCGACAACAGTCGCTTATCCCGTACTGTATCCGGCACATCCCCTGCAGCGATCAGGTAAGCAATCCCCTCTGCTACCGCAGTCTTACCTACACCCGGTTCTCCAACCATACATGGGTTGTTCTTCATACGTCTGCTTAAAATCTGAAGCACACGCTCTATCTCTTTCTCTCTGCCTATAACCGGATCTAGATTTCCCATACGGGCATCCATCGTCATATCTCTGGAGAACTGATCCAACGTCGGTGTTGCCGATGCCTTGGATTTATTCTTTCCCTTTTTCAGACTTACAAATTCTTTCTTTGCCGTACTGCCATCTACTCCACATGCAGACATGATGTCTACATATATTTTCTGTATATTTGCCTTTAATGACAGTATGATTTTTACCGCCGTACAATCCAGATGCTTCAAAATGGCAATCAGAAGATGCTCACTTCCTACCTCTGTACTTTCCAGACGTTTTGCTTCATTTCCCGCAAGCTCCAGAATCGACTCTGCGGATTTTGTATATTTGCTTTTCTCTGTGCCAAAGGTTCCTCCGGCTAATGGTATCTGGCTTAAGATATTAATGATCGACTGTATCGTTACTCCATTTTCCTGTAAAACAACAAACGGTGCCGTATCACTGACAAAGGTAAGTGCCATCAACAGATGTTCACTTCCTATATAGTTCTGCCCCAGCTTCTTGGATATCCGTTTGGCTTCTTTTAATATTTCCTGTAATTTTTCACTGTTCGGAAGTTTCAAATTATGTCACCTCTTTTTTCATAGTATATGACATTTTCTGCCTACTATCTTCTGTTATGATACAAAAGTCCCCGGCTCCCATATATTAGTATGTTCCCCAGAGACTTTTTTCTTTCGTATATCTTTCAATAATAATTAACACTCATCAATCGCTTTACCGATATCATGACGCATATATTTATTCTCAAATGTGATCCACTCGGTTGCCTTGTATGCATTTGCACGGGCTTCATGAAGATCCTTTCCTGTAGCTGTTACTCCAAGTACACGACCGCCATTTGTTACAACTTTGCCGTCTTCAAACTTAGTTCCGGCATGGAATACATAGTATCCGTCCTTGTCTTTGAATGTCTCTAGACCTGAGATCGGATATCCTTTCTTATAGGAAACCGGATAACCGTCAGATGCAAGTACTACACATACAGCAGCGTTGTCTTCAAATTCAAGTTCTACCTGATCCAGAGTTCCGTCAATACACGCCTCAAATACATCAATGATATCATTCTTCATTCTAGGAAGAACAACCTGCGCCTCCGGATCTCCAAATCTTGCATTATATTCCAGTACCTTTACGCCCTGTGGCGTGATCATAAGTCCGCAGAATAATACACCCTTGAATTCTCTTTTCTCTGCCTTCATGGCTGCCATTGTAGGCTTGTATATATTCTCCATGCAATAATCTGCGATCTCATCTGTATAAAATGGGCTTGGTGAAAATGTTCCCATTCCACCGGTATTCAATCCTTGATCACCGTCCTGTGCACGCTTATGATCCTGTGCGGAAGTCATAGGTTTGATCGTTGTACCATCACAGAATGCAAGAACAGACACCTCACGTCCTGTCATGAATTCCTCGATAACCATAGTATTTCCCGCATTTCCAAAATGCTTATCCAGCATGATCTCTTTTACACCGGCTTTTGCTTCTTCCAGATCCTTACAGATCAGAACACCTTTACCAAGTGCCAGTCCATCTGCTTTTAATACGATCGGGAAGCTTGCCGTTTCAAGATATGCAAGTGCTGATTCTGCATCTGTAAAATTCTCATATGCGGCTGTAGGTATATTGTATTTTTTCATAAGATCCTTGGAAAATGCCTTTGAGCCTTCGATGATCGCTGCATTTGCTCGAGGGCCGAATGCGCGGATGCCCGCTGCTTCAAATGCATCAACTGCACCGGCAACCAACGGGTCATCCGGAGCTACAACTGCAAGATCAACTGCTTCCTTCTTTGCGAAATCAACCAGTTTATCAAATTCCATAACACCGATATCCACACATTCTGCCAATTCTGCAATACCTGCATTTCCCGGTGCACAATAGATTTTTGTTACTTTACTGCTCTTTGCAATACTTGTAATAATAGCATGCTCTCTTCCGCCGCCACCTACAACTAAAATCTTCATTTGTTTTCCTCCTGTCAGTCTTCCACAACTGTTATACCGTCTTCGATCCGAACCTTTCCATGTGCAATCTTATCAATAGCAGCAGGTAGAATATTCCACTCTGCCTGCTCCATGACTCTCTGCTGAAGCACCTTCGGAGTATCTCCGTTTTGTACCGCAACCGCTTTCTGCATAATGATCGGACCGGTATCGGTTCCTTTATCTACAAAATGTACCGTAGCACCTACTACTTTTACACCTCTTTTTAACGCTGCCTCATGAACCTTGAGTCCATAATAGCCTGTACCACAAAAAGCAGGAATCAGAGAAGGATGGATATTGATAATCCGGTTCTCAAATGCATCGATCACAATCTCCGGAATAACTACAAGGTATCCCGCAAGTACGATCAGATCCGGATTCACTTCCTGTAAAATCTTCAACAGATTCTCATTAAATACATCTCTTGTTTCAAAATCCTTTGGTGATACTACGATATCTTTTATACCTGCCTGTTTTGCACGTTCCAGTGCATAGGCATTTCTATTATTACTGATAACTGCTGCAATCTCGGTGTCTGTGATCTTTCCTGCTGCGATTGCATCAATGATCGCCTGTAAGTTCGTACCGCCACCGGAAACCAGAACTGCTATTCTTAGCATAAATCTACTCCCTTTTCACCGGCTACTACTGTACCGAGAACAAATGCCTTGTCTCCGGCACTCTCTATAGCTGCTATTGTCTTATCTGCATCTGTAGGATCTATTGCAAGGCACATACCAACTCCCATGTTATATGTATTGTACATCATATGCTCATCTATATCGCCCTTCTTTGCAAGGAGCTTGAATATAGCAGGCACTTCATATGAGTCCTTCTTCACCTGCGCACGAGCTCCGTCCGGAAGCATTCTTGGAATGTTCTCATAGAAACCGCCGCCTGTGATATGGCTGCAACCCTTAATCATTACACCGGCATCCTTTACTGCCTTTAATGCTTTTACATAAATTCTTGTCGGAGCAAGAAGTGCTTCGCCAAGTGTTGTTCCAAGTTCATCATAATATGTATCCAGAGATTCCTTTGTCATCTCAAATACTTTACGAACCAGTGAAAAACCATTGCTGTGTACACCGCTTGAAGCGATACCGATCAATGTATCTCCGGCTTTGATATTCTCTCCTGTGATAAGTTCATCCTTCTCTACGACACCAACAGCAAATCCTGCAAGGTCATACTCATTCTCCGGCATAAGTCCCGGATGCTCTGCTGTCTCGCCGCCAACTAAAGCTGCGCCGGACTGGTTACAGCCTTCTGCAACACCACTTACGATCGTAGCGATCTTTTCCGGATAATTCTTACCACATGCTATATAATCCAGGAAGAAAAGAGGTTCTCCACCAGAACATGCAATATCATTCACACACATAGCCACAGCATCGATTCCGATCGTATCGTGCTTATCCATGATATATGCAAGCTGTACTTTTGTACCGCATCCATCTGTTCCAGACAGTAATACAGGCTCTTTCATCTCTTTGATCTTTGCAAGACTGAACGCACCAGCAAAACCTCCGATACCACCTAATACCTCTGGTCTCATGGTTGTCTTGATGTGCTTCTTCATAAGTTCTACTGACTTATATCCTGCCTCAATATCAACGCCGGCATTCTTGTAATCCATTGTAAAATCCTCCTGTTTTATCCATTATAAAGTGCATTTTCATGCCAATTGATTCTTATAAATTATACGGGATTAATTTCTGTTTGTAAAGAAGCCATTCTCACAAATATACCAGCCCAAAACAGGTCTCTGTTCGGCACAATTTTATTCGTCAGCAAAGCGTGTTTCTTTTTTTTGAAAAATACTATATAAATATCAAATATAATTTGATAATGATTCCCATTTATGGTAATATAACGTTATATGCAGAGTAACTGTTTTTTTCGTTAACAAGAGGTAGTTGTATGACAAATAATAGATTAAACATCGGATTATTCATATGTCATCTCGACAATGAATATGCAAATGAAATATGTAAAGGAGCTGAATACGCAGCGAAAGAGCTAGACGTGAATCTTATCGTCTTTCCGGGCATGTTTTTAAATGCTTCATTTAACGATCCTGAAAACGAAATTTATGATTATCAGTACAACTCTGTTTTTTATTATGCTAAAAAAGAAAATCTGGATGCCCTGATCGTGTCCGTTGGCACGATCGCATCTTTTATATCACAAAAAAGTATTGAAGCATTTTTGGATACTTTTAAAGATATTCCGATCCTTACTCTGGAATCTAAGGTTTCAGGTTATCCTTGTTTACAGACCGACAGTACTGCCGGTCTTCGAGATGCCATCGAACATCTGATTATTCATCACAACCGAAAGCATATCTGTTTTGTTGCCGGAAGAAAGACAAATGAAGATGCTCTGGAACGTTTGAATGTATACCGAACTACAATGAAAGCTCACAACATACCGGTCACCGAAGATATGATCGTATACGGTGATTATTCTGAATACAGTCGTGAGATTGTCGGCAAACTGCTTGATGATAATCCGGATGCTGATGCAATTATTTTCTCTAACGATCAGATGGCTATCGGCGGCTATCAGGAATTGAAAAGCCGTAACATCCGAATCGGAGCTGATATCAGTGTAATCGGTTTTGACAACTCTCCCGGTTCCGTAACTATGGTTCCACCCCTTACAACCGTAAACGCAAACACCCCTGCATTGGGCTATCGTGCCGTTGGCAAGATAATTCAAGATATTAAGGCAGGCGAATTCTGTTCTTCTGTCTTGGATTCCCACTTTGTAAAACGATTATCATGTGGGTGCAGTCTGCATGAAAATACCGAACATATGCCGATTGACAATTTCTCTACTGTAACAGATATTCTGGAATACTGTGATGATTCTATTTTAGGCAACATTAAAAACAGCTTTTTTGGTACGATTGTTCTTGATCAGATCAACAGCATCTGGAAGGATATAATAGAAATTGCTGTTTTACCAAAGGCAAAACCATATCCAAAGAATCTGATTGTAGACAAACTGATGTCATTATTGTCATCTCCTGTCACAAGTTTCTTTTCAGTAACCAATATTGCATTTTCATTCCGTTGTTTTTCCGGTGTCATCATAGCATTAATCAACGATCCGGACAAACGGTCTGAATACTATCGGCTAAATTCTCATATTACAAGTGCTATCGCACAGTTTTTGTCAACTTCTTTGTACCAACAGGAACATGACAGCAAAACGGGATCATGGTCTTCAATCTATATTACAAGAGATACTCTTACATATGGAACCGATACAGCAAAAACCTTTTCATCTATGCTTGCTAAATTAAAAGACCTTGGATTTGCAGCATCTTATTTATATGCGTATGATGAACCCGTCGCCATTCAACCGGACGGAAGCTGGAAAACGCCGGATACTTTGTATCTTCAAGCTTTTTACAATCCAAAACATACAGCTGTTTTATCAGGTGAAACACGTCGTATTGCATCTACCGATATCTTTGACAATGAATATACCGGGTTTGAAGATAGATTTACCGCTGTTATTGTTCCTATTTTTACAAATGAACAACATCATGGTCTGTTTGTATGTAATACAGATGTAGATCACTTTGGACACATTTATACAACTTCTCTTCATCTTGGGGCTTCTTTTAAATATTTATCACTTTTAAAAGAACAGATCCAGACAAAAGAACAATTAGTAATGTCCTTAAATGAGATCCATGAAAAAAATGAGCTGTTAAATCACCTGTCTACCTCCGATGAACTGACCGGCGTCAATAACAGACGTGGATTAATGGAAAAAGTAGAATACCTGATCAATAAACCTGCCAATCATGGACGTAAGGCAATGCTACTGTTTGCAGACATGGATAGCTTAAAGATCGTAAACGATAAATTCGGACACAACGATGGAGATTTTGCTTTAAAGAATATTGCAAATATCCTGATGACAAGTTTCCGGGCGAGTGACATTGTCGGTCGAATCGGCGGTGATGAGTTTGTATGTTTTGCTTTCATTGATGATCTTGATTTTCCTAAGACTGTACAGGCAAGGATTCAGGAATTGTCCAATGAATTAAATGAAACCTGTGGCAAACCATATTATATCGAAATGAGTGTCGGTGTATCGGAATTTTCCTGCGATCCGAATATCAAGATTGAGGATCTGTTAAGCCAGGCAGACAGCGCACTGTATTCAAATAAACGATATAAGCGAATGTCTGTTTTAAAATAATAAAATACGATACGAATACTAACTTCTTTATAAAAGCACAGATAAACGCTGTGAAATAAAATAAACCATATAAATGATAGTTTCTCTCCCATGTTCAGGATGATGAATCCACTCTCATTTATATGGTTTATTTTTTATTTTGCCTCTTTAAACGGCTCATTTAACATCTCTGTTCCCGGAAGAACAAATCTGCCATTTTCGATAATGGCAACTTTGGTTCCATCTGCATGAACCGAATAAATGCCTCCGATCTCATCATATGGTATCGTAATATCGGTATGGCAGTTGAAATACGCCTTGCTGATATCCGTCTTTCGAAGGATCGAGCACTCATTATCCTTTGCAACGATTTCCTTGCCGTCCGGATTATGAAGGATATTTTCTTCGCTCCAGCTATAGCAGGTATCACCGACTGCAAAATGCGGTCCCATCTTCTCTACGATCAGTATCGGCAATTTATATACCATGTTATATTTATTTGCAAGTACATATGCGGTCGTATTCGTTCCGATCGCAAACTCTCCGATCGGCAGTGTATCCCGTCCGCCCAAAAGATTATCCTTTACAAATTTTACATTATCTTCTTCTCTGTCAAAGTTCTTACAGGTGTAAGTTTTGATCTTTCCATCTTCAAAGGTCAGCTTGAGATCAACATATTTCAGATCATTCAGATAGACCTCACTCACATTTAAAACTCCATGCGTTCCGGTAAGCTTCGGCGATGTAAAAACCTCGCCAAGAGGAATATTCACATCCGCCAGACAGTTCTCAAAATTTGTCTCTGTCTCCGGGCGCTCTAACACATGCATCGATACCTTCATATCAGTCTGATTACCATTCTGTCCAATCACATGTACCCATTCTGCCTGATCCAGCTCATCGATGATCATCTGGTGAACCGGACGGTATACATCACTTTCCAGATTGTTGATCCGGATGATCTGTTCAAATATTTCTTCATAATCATCTCCGATCTCCGGCATTGGATATGCGATGATCGTAAAGCTGTACTCATCCCCCGGTATATATTCATTCACGATCTGTGACAGTTCATTGGTATATTCCACACCAAGCTCCTGCTGCTTCTTGCTAAGCGTAAGCTGTCCCGGCTTGCTTACCGGTTCAAACGGTGTCTCACCAAAGATCTCGATACACGCCGGTCCTGCATATACAGACGCCTCATATCTGTATTTCTCATAAGCGCCACGCATTATCTCTAACTTTCGTTCCATCAGCTTACGATCAAGGAATAACGCCTGATCCATCTGATGATCGTAATCCATCTGCTTATTTACCGGAGTACCTACATAACCAATCCGGTTCATTCTGATCCGATTGATCCGGTTGGTATCATAACGGAAGCATAACGGTTCCAGCCCCATATCACGGAACTGGAGGATTGCAGCTTTTACGATGCGCTCCATACCAATCGAATACCGGATATTTACATGCTTCTTTTTTGACATATCAATTCCGGCCGCTACAAAGCCCTGTCGAAACCCTTCTGTATAAGTCCGGGCAATCGACGCCACTTTTTCTGATGACATCCTGCGAAGAAACGCTTCCGTTTCCAATTCATTCTTTCCGATGTATTCGCCATATTCATATAAATAGCTGTTATCTCCGTCTTCACATTCCATGACAATATCTGTCGCAAAGGAAAGAATCGGATCCATCTTCTCACGCACACGATAATCCATGAAGAACTCCGCATAATCATGTTCAAAATAATAAATGGCATCTTTTACTGCTTTAACAGATGGAAAATCCTCAAAGATCCCATATACCTCCACAAACAATTCAAACCATACAGTAAGGTCTACAACTCTTCCTTCAAATGCTGCCGCGATCAGTCCATGGAATTCATAACAAAGAAATGTCAGATAGTCAGCAAATAAATATTCCCGCTTGTCTATGTCTTCAATCTCGTCCTCTGCTATTTTCTCACCAAACATCTGTCTGGTGTATTCATAGTTGCAATAACTCGTTTCGTAATTTTCAGGCATAACATCCTGATAAAGTGCTGCATTTATCTGCTGTAATTCTCCCGCTGTACAGCTCTCCGAAATGGACATCCCACTTTTTACCTTTTCGATCACTTTATCTAACTGCAGTAAAAATTCTCCAGTTCTTACAAAATAATCCCGATACCGCATGTCCACTGTTTCTTCTTTTGTGATCGAACGGATCCGCTCAACCATCAGTTCGTAACGATCTTCGATATCTTCATATTCTGCTGTTATATCCTTATAATATGTCATTTATTGTCTCCCTTTATGTTTCCAAGTTGAATGTTCTTCCGGAACACCTCATCAATCACCTGATATAACGTCTCTGATCCCTCTGGTGTCCGCTTGTTTCTACCATACACCTGGTTCTCGAAAACGCCATGCTCTTTCCAGCTTTTTCCTCCAACGGCATCACTTAACATAACCGGCGCCAGATTATCCATTACATGTGCAAATTTGGCTTCCGGCGTCTGATACTCCTCAAATTCATCCCAGAGTCCACGAAGCTTCTTCGCCTGATCTTCCGGCAGGATATTAAATATCCGGTCAGCAGCCTTTAATTCCCGTTCTCTTTTTGTTGCATTTGCATTTTTATCATATGCATATGTATCACCTGCATCTATCTCGATCAGATCATGAACCAGCAGCATGGAAACCACTCTTAATACGTCAACCGGTTCATTTGAATATTCCGCCAGTAAGATTGCCATAAGTGCAATATGCCAGGAATGTTCTGCATCATCTTCTTTTCTGATTCCATCTGTCAGATACGTCTTTCTGACTACAAATTTGCTCTTGTCAACCTCCAGTATAAAATCCAGTTGTTTCTTCAGTCTCTCATCCACACTCTTATATTCCCTTCATAAAAAAGATGCCTGATATAATAAAAACTATGATATTCAGATAAACCGCCATTTTCTTAGATGTAACCCCACCTTCTTCTGCATGATACCCGATCACGCCGAATACAATTCCGGTAAATGCCATCAAAAATGCACTGATCATCAATACCCCATAGATACGTTCTACCGTACCTCTTGATATAATGGATTTGATCACGGAAAGTATTATAAAGATTCCGCCCAAAATTCCCAATATATATGAAATGATCGTATCTCCTGAACTTCCGGGTGGAGAAACCCTGAAATCACTGTTTTTCAATCTTTTTTCTCCTTTTTCTGTCAAATCGTGCCAGAATATAATATATGATATATCCAAGCATGCCGCCAAAGGTATTCATGATAATATCATCAACATCAAACACCCCAAGTTTTGTTATCAACTGTACCAGTTCAATACTTAACGAAAACGCAAATGCCGCCAGAGTCGCTGTAAAAAATCCGGTCTTTTTACCTCTGACCCAACGGATCAACATTCCAAATGGTACAAAAGCAAGAACATTTCCAACCAGATTCAACATCACGCTTGTGTTCGTCATATAACTTCTGTACTTTACGAAACGCTTAATCTCGAGAAACGGTGTCAGATTGTACCGCATCTCTTCATATCCATGTCCCCTTCCAAACATATCGCTGAATATCAGGAAATAAACAATGGATATACTGTATAAAATGAATAGCACCAGGCATAACACCCGCAGCTTTTTCTTATTTTCTATGCTCAACGCCAGCCTCCAGGTTAATATTATTTCCTCATTTTTATTAACTGGGTAAGAAGTCTGTCTGCACACTCCTCTTTACTCATCTGTGGCAATTCAATATCTTCATCCTGTGTGATCAATGTCAGCACATTGGTATCTGTTCCAAATCCAGCTCCCGCTGTCTTTAAGTTATTTGCTGCGACTATATCGATCTTCTTCTTTTCCAGTTTCTTTCTGGAATTCTCCAGCAGATTCTGTGTCTCCATCGAAAATCCGCATATAATCTGTCTGGCAAGTCTGCTGTCCCCATCTGTCTTTCTTGCCTCTTCTCTCTGCATTCCAAGGAATGCAAGAATATCTTTTGTTCTTGTAAGTGGAATGCTCATATCAGCATCCGATTTCTTGATCTTGTTATCTGATACTTCTGCCGGTTTGTAATCTGCAACGGCGGCAGCCTTGATAATGATATCCTGATCTGCACTGGCAGCCGTTACTGCTTCATACATATCCTGTGCAGAGGTAACCGGCACTACTGTTACGAATTCTGGCGGCGTGATCGCTACCTTTCCTGTTACAAGTGTCACATCCGCCCCACGAAGCATCGCCTGTCTGGCGATCGCATATCCCATTTTACCGGTTGAATGGTTGGAAATAAAGCGAACTGGGTCGATTGCTTCCATCGTAGGACCTGCGGTAACAAGTACTTTTATTCCCTGCATATCCTTCTCTGCTGCAATATACTTTAATATATAATCAACTAACAACTGTTCATTCGGAAGCTTCCCCTTGCCTGTATCTCCACAGGCAAGGTATCCGCTTGCCGACTCTATGATCTCATAGCCGTAGGACTGTAATTTCCTGATGTTATCCTGAACGATCGGATTCTCTAACATATTCGTGTTCATTGCAGGTGCGATCAGTTTCGGACATTTTGCTGCCATGATCGTAGTACTCAACATATCATCTGCAATGCCGCCTGCAATCTTCCCAATAATATTTGCCGATGCAGGAGCAACCATAAAGATATCTGCCCGTTTTGCAAGTGCAACGTGTTCTACGTTAAACTGAAAATTACGGTCAAAGGTATCCACCAGACACTTATTTCCTGTTAAGGTCTCAAATGTGATCGGATTGATAAAATTGGTCGCATTTTCTGTCATGATGACATTTACATCTGCATGCAGTTTTACAAGCATACTGGCAACATTTGCCATCTTATATGCTGCTATACTTCCTGTTACACCTAAAACAACGGTCTTATTCTTTAACATCATTTTCTCCATTCTGCATCGTATCATTGAAAATCATTCTGTCCGGAACGAATGCTGATCCGGCTGTTATTTGTTCATATCAAGGATAAAGTTATCGATCAATCTTGCCTTGCCAAATCTGACTGCCATAGCACAAAGGACATGTCCCTCTACTATATCGATTGACTTCATGGTATCCATATCCACCATCTCAACATAATCAATATCTGCAAGTGGCTCTGATCCGATCAGGTCTTTCATTGCTGCTACAATCTTCTTCGCATCTCGCTCACCATCTTCGATCATTTTCTGTCCAAGCTTAACTGACTTGCTCAGTACAACTGCTGCCTGACGTTCTTCCGGCTTCAGATAAATATTTCTGGAACTCTTGGCAAGACCATCTGCCTCACGGATGATCGGACATCCAACAATCTCAATATCCATGTTCAGATCTGTAACCATACGCATGATGATCGCAAGCTGCTGTGCATCCTTCTGACCAAAATAAGCACGATCCGGCTGAACGATATTGAACAATTTATTTACAACTGTACATACACCTTTGAAATGTACCGGACGAGTCAGTCCGCATAATGCATCCGGAAGCCCTGTCATATTGACATAAGAACAAAATCCCGGCTTATACATTTCTTCCGGTTCCGGATGAAAAATCACATCTGCACCTGTTGTCTCGCATAACTTTGCATCTGCATCAAGATCTCTTGGATAACTCTCCAGATCCTCTGTTGGTCCAAACTGCATCGGATTGACAAATACAGATACAACGGTTCTGTCATTCTGTTCTACGGATTTCCTGATCAGACTCTGATGTCCCTCATGGAGATATCCCATTGTTGGTACAAGTCCAACACTTAAGCCTTCTTTCTTCCATGCCTTAACCTGACTTCTTACTTCATCTACTGTTTTTAAAATCTTCATTTCTGATTTCCAGTCCTTTCCTGATCCTGTCTCCCGGTTTTTACCGGTTCAGGCAGCTTCTATCTCTTAGTATAATTTATCGATTACTTCATCATCAATTTTGTAGCAGTGTTCTTCTGCCGGAAATGTTCCATCGTCAATCTCTGCTATATAAGTCTTTACTGCTTCACGAATCACGTCTCCTGCATTAGCAAAATGCTTTACAAACTTCGGCTTGAAATCACTGAACATGCCAAGCATATCGTAAATTACAAGAACCTGTCCGTCGCATCCTGCTCCTGCTCCGATTCCGATCGTAGGAATGTTGATGCTCTCTGTTACAAGCTTTGCAAGCTTTGCAGGGACACACTCCAGCACCAGTAAAAACGCACCTGCTTCTTCTACTGCCTTGGCATCCTCGATCAGCTTCTTAGCTGCTGCTTCTGTCTTACCCTGAACCTTAAAGCCACCAAAAGTATTGATCGACTGCGGAGTCAGTCCCAGATGTGCAACAACAGGGATTCCTGCTGATACGATTGCTTTAATCTGTGGACAGACTTCTTTACCACCTTCTAACTTTACAGCTCCGGCTCTGCCTTCCTTCATCAGACGACCTGCATTTACGACTGCGTCATATACACTGGTCTGATAGGACATAAATGGAAGATCGGTTACAACCAGTGCATTCTTGGCTCCTCTTGCAACGGCTGCGCTATGATGGATCATGTCTTCTACGGTTACAGAGATCGTATCCTCATATCCAAGGATTACATTTCCGAGGGAATCACCGACAAGAATCGTGTTGACTCCTGCTTCATCCAATAATCTTGCTGTCGTATAATCATACGCTGTCAGCATAGAAATCTTATGCCCGGAATTCTTCATCTGCATAATTGATGTTGTTGTGTTCTTCATACGTCTTATTCTCCTATTCTGAAATCATTTCATTTTTTGTTCATTTCAAAATCCAGCATTGCCATAACTTACTGCTTTCCCTGCCATCGTTCCCGGCATTGCAGTATTCCCATTTCTCATTCCTGTCCTGAAAGAATTTTCTTCATCTCAGAATAATCACGGTTGGGATATTTCTGCTCTGCTAAAGCAAGTACAGCTCCTGATACGCTGATATAAATATGTTTCTCATTTGCATCAAGAACATTCAGATGTTTCTTTACTGTCGTTGTGTCATTTCTCTCGATTGGTCCGGTCAGACCTGCCACTGGGCCATCTTCTGCTATATGCGATGCATTTCCCATAAATAACGGAACAAGTGCCTGCTCTGCCTGTTTCTCTTCAAATCCGCAGTCTTCCAGTAATGAAACTGCCGATCCATACAGACCATTCACCAGATTGCTGGCAAATACTGCAGCCGCATGATATTTTGTTTTATTTTCTGTTGAGAGAAGTACACAGTCATTTCCTAAAAGACGAATAAAGCGGCAAAGTTTATTTCCCCACTCTTCAGCACCTTCCACGGTAAAAAAACATTTCTGCATTTCCCTGTAGGATTTTGTCGTTGAACTGATTGCATACATAGGATGAATCGAATAACCAAAGGCTCCTGCCTCTGTTACACCTGAAAAAATATTAGATGTCATCGCACCACTACAATGACAGATCAGTTTGCCCTTGATATCAAAGGCTTTTATGCTGTCCCATACTGCTTCTATCCTTCCATCCGGAACGGTAAGCATCAGGACGTCACTTGCGCAAACGATCTTCTTCAAATCATCAAATGCTTCGGTATTGGTAAATGCTGCAGCTTCTTTTGCACTCTCCACCTGTCTGCTGTAATATCCGGATACGGTTACTGTCTCCGGAAGGTTCTTTTGTATCTCTTCTTTATTCAGCTTCTGTTCAAGATACTTTCCAAGTGTAAAGCCTACTTTGCCTGCACCGATAAATCCAATCCTCATATGATCACCTGCTATCGCCTGTTCTATCTGTGGTGTACAATCAGGTATAGTTTCTTTCGAATACCATCCGCCATTTACAATACCATTTACAAGGTAAAAAGTAAAGCAGGAGAACCTGAATTTATCATCATTTTTTCTCCTGCTTTTCTTATGTTTTTCCCATACAGATCATAGATCCATATCGGAAATCATCATTTTTATAATACATAAAAATTAGTTATATTTTGCAATTACCTCTGCATTCGCCTTCATGGCTGCAGCTTCCATGGACTCACGCTCTGCCAAAAGTTTCTTTCTTACTTCTGCATTGCTGTTTCCTATGATCTGAAGTGCCAGATATGCTGCATTCTTGCTTCCGTTTATTGCTACAGTTGCTACAGGGATACCGGATGGCATCTGAACGATAGAAAGAAGTGCATCCATTCCATCTAATACAGAACCGGAAATTGGTACTCCGATAACCGGGATCACTGTCTGGCTTGCTACAACACCCGGAAGTGCTGCTGCCATACCTGCGGCAGTAATGATAACCTGTGTTCCATTATTATTTGCTTCTTCAATAAACTCTGAAAGTCCTGCATGTGCTCTGTGTGCAGACAGACATCTTACATCAACTGCTACTCCATACTCCTTTAAAATGCCGATTGCAGGCTCAACCTTTGGCAGGTCACTTGTTGATCCCATAATGATCGCTACTCTCATGTTTTTATCCTTCTTTCTTTCTTTTTATGTGTCATATCCCTGTGTCATACATGGCTCCATGCATGGCACAATGGTATTTTACTTACTGTTCAGATACTGATCGATAATCTCACTTGCCCCTTCATAATCCATGGCATCCACCGTCATCTTCAGTGCATTTAAGAACTCAATATCAGCATCATTATACTCGTATCGGTCGATTTCTGCCAGTATTTCTTTTACAGCTCCAACATCGGCATCCCGTAAAAATGTACGCATATCTTTGAGCTGTCCACGATCCACTGCATCCCTGACTGTCTTTTCCTGCTGTTCAACCGGATTGATCTTCGCCAGATATAGTCCGATATCCTTAAACATACGCTTCAGCATGGATACAAATTCATGCGTATTTTCCTTTGCATACTGCATATTTCCTATATTGATCGCCGACTCCAGATTTGCTGCTTTCCGTTCGATGCTGTATGCGCCGATATTTCCACTGCTGCTCTTGATATCATGAATGATATTCCGATACCGTCTGACATCATCATCAATATATTCTTCCAGACGATCTACATCCGGCTCATAGTCTTCCTTGAATGCCGCAATAAAACGGTTAAAGGTATCAAAATTGCCTCCGATCATCTTCAATGCATTTTCAACTACAATACTGTTCTCCAGAATATAAACATCATCCTTAAATCTGGATTCGCTGATATACTGTCTGATATTGCTTGTCTTTTCCTTGATCTTGTCCTCCGGAAGGAACAGACGGAAAATTCCTTCGATTCCATCCATTTCCAATGGTTTTACAAGTACGTCACTGAAGCCCTGCTTTATGATCTCATCTCTGCTGCTGTCTATATTGTTTTCTGAAAGTGCAATGATCGGAACCCGTTTGTATTCTTCTCCATCCAGGCTCCGGATCTCACGGACGGTATCTGCACCATCCATAACCGGCATGACTGTATCAATGAAGATCATATCATATGGAGTTACCATAACCTTGTCAATCGCTTCGAATCCGGATGAAGCAGTATCACAGATCAGCTCATAGGAATCAAATATAACCTTCTGGATCTGTATACTGACATCAGAATCGTCCACAAGAAGGATCCTGACATCCGGAAGCCAAATTCTTGAATTCGAATTACGGAATGCCTGCTCCCGTCGTTTGCTTACATTATAATTAACATAGCTGTAATCAAATACCTGCTGTATAATGGAAAAGCGTATCGTGGTTCCTGCTCCATAGGTACTGTCAACCTCCGGGGTTCCACCCATACTCTCGATCAACTGTCTTGCGATTGCCAGTCCGATACTGATATCAAAATTACCGATATCAGTTCTGTCATAAGAATCGTCCAGATCAAAGAAACTGTCCAGACGTTCTTCCTTTACTCCGGTTCCGGTATCTGATATCACGATATCCAGATAAATGCTGTCCGGTCTGTCGCACTCTCCCGGAGCGATCTTTCTCCAGTCCACTTCAATGCTGATCGAACCTTCTTTGGTGGTCTTTGCCGCCCTCTGATACAGATTCATCAGGATCTCCTTCACCTTATCACGATCACCGATCAGACCATTTGGTATATCATCCTCAATGCTTACCTTTAAGGCAACCAGATCCCGGTTGATCATTTCCTTAAACTGAACTGCAAGCTCCTCAATCATATCTGAAACCGCATATTCCTTCTCCTGCAATTCCAGTGTTCCATCCTGTAAATTCGATAGTCTGGAAATTCCATCAATTATACCAAGGATCTCGTAGCTGGAACCATATACCGTGGATAACTGTTTTACCTCTTCTTCCGTTTTTGCCTCATCATTCCGCAAAAGCATCTCGCTGATCGCAAGGATCGAATTTAACGGTACACGGATCTCATGATTCAGATAGTTCACATAATCGTTCTTTGCACGGTTAGAACGCTCTGCCTGTTCATTTTTCTTGCTGAGTTCTTCTACCTGCTCCGTCTTTTTGCCAAGCAGATGCATCACATACCGAGCTACAAATATCACTGCCACGCAGATTGCTATGATCAATACCACAATCAGAACTCTGGAAAATGGAGTCTCCCAGAATTTCAACTGTTTTACAATAACAAAAGACAGCGGTTCTTCACAGGCAACACCATCAGAATTCTCTGCCGAAAGCACAAATGTATAATTTCCGCCCTCCAGATTTGTATACTCTGCTTCCAGATTATCCGTACCCGAAACAACACGATCTTTATCGTCAAATCCATCAAGATAATATTTTACCTGAATATCCCCACGATTTACATAACTCAGAACAGAGAACTTGATCACGATTCGGTTCGTATCACCCGGAACGGTCATCTTACCATCCAGATCCGAGAACGCATACTCTTTATCATCTATCGTAACAGAAGCTATCCGTACCTTCGGTGGAACTTCATTTGTAAATACCTGATTCTGATCCAGCATACTGAAGCCGGTATCACAACAAACATAGACGACTCCATCTTCACTGATATAATTCGTTGAATTATCCGTAATATCAGAGATCAGTCCATCATTTTTCGTATATATCTCGCATTTCGGATCTGCCGAGCTCAACAGATCTCCTTCGTAATATTTCTGGATGCCACGGGAACCGAAGATCCAGAGGTCTCCTGCCTGATCCAGTATCAGATTTGCCACAGAATTCGATGGATCAACTGCACTGATCTGACGGATCACGCCCTCCTGATAATAAAGTCCATTATCTGTTCCGATCCAGATACCATTGCTTCCACCAACAATGGAAGAAACAACATTCGAATTCAGTCCCTCTGACATAGATATCTTTTTCAGATTAGATTCCATGTCTATCGTATAAAGACCGGAACCATTGGACCCTGCATATAAGGTTCCATCCTCCGCCTGATACAGGGATATGATATCTGCATTTTCCATACCGGAAAATCGGCCGTAGCTGACTGTTACCTGTTCATCCTTCAATATGGAAATACCGCTCTCGGTTCCGATCGCCATACTACCATCCTTTAATTCAATGATACAGTTGACAGCATTACTGGTCAACAACGCGCCACTCTTATTATAGAATTTGTATTTACCCTTACTGTTCACCTTGATAACACCATAAATTCGGTAGGAACAGATCCACAGATTATTCTTTGAATCCACACAGAAATCACGGATACTTTTTCCATTTAACATTGTGACAAGATCAGAGTCACGGTCAAGAGTTCCGTCTGCATTTATGATCCGCAGGCCATCATCTGTACCGATATATAACTTTCCGCAATACTCCGTAATGCAGTTGACGATTGTCTCATCCAGACCATATTTCATGCTTCCATTCTGGAATTTGCTTCTGGATAACAGCATCAGTCCTTTTCGATATGAGGTCATCCAGTAGTTCCCTTCAAAATCCTGGATTATGTCACTCATCGACTCATTAAATTCCAGACCGGTAACATACTTCATTTTTTTATTTTTGTTGATATAACCAACACCATCATCCGCAAGAACCCACAATTTATTATCAATCCGCTGGATCTTATTGATACCACTCAGTGCCGCTGTTGATAATAATTCAAAATCTTTGTTCGTCGTAAGATGTATAATTGTATGACCTACCGTACCAATATACCGTTCCCCATTCTCATCTACAAAAAGACTGTTCAGATCTTCTTCTGTGTATTCCATCTTACTGATCTTGCTTACGATCTGATCATCCTTGATATTTACGATCGTATCGTTATTCACGATCGCATATACATAAGAACGATATCCACTGATCGCTGTTACATCCGGTGCAACAACATCATCATCCGCAACCAGCGTCATTTCACCGGATTCGTAATAATAAATACCGGATGAAGTAGCAAGCCATATTTTTCCTTCTTCGTCTTCATACAGTCCACGGACGGTCGTAATCTCATCCTCTGTTGAATTCGATATACGATTAAAGCATCCGTCTTTGTAAATAAATAAGCCATAGTTTTCCGTTCCTACATACAGATCCCCATTCGATGCCGCAAGAATACTGTTGATCATATAGGAACTGCTGTCGCTGTCTTCTCCCAGTGAAAATTTCCGAAACTGACTTCCATCATAACGGTACAGTCCGCTGTCCGTGCCGACCCATATGTATCCACTGGCAGACTGGCTGATGCAGTTTGCTTCCCCACTTTCAAAACCGTCATCTTCTGTGTACTTGGTCTGACTGTAATCTGATGTAAAATTCTCCTGTGCAAACACAGCAAGCCGTGGTGAAAAAAGTATCATCACGGCTACTGCTATTAATATGATCATTCTGATTTTTGAATGTAACTGCTTCATAGTTTTCTTATGCACCTAATAAAAATGCTACATATCCTTTTTTAGTTTCATAAATATCTGCTTTGGAAGTGATCTCCCATGGAGCATGCATGTTTAATACGGCCACACCACAGTCCACAACTTCCATTCCATATAATGATAAAATATAAGCGATCGTACCGCCACCGCCAACATCTACTTTACCAAGCTCTGCAGTCTGATAGTATACTCCGGCATCATCCATTACCTTACGAATAGCTGCAAGATACTCTGCATTTGCATCATTGGAACCGGATTTGCCTCTTGCTCCTGTAAACTTGTTAAATACCATACCTTCACCAAAGATAGCCGCATTCTTCTTGTCAAATGCACTTGCAAAGGTTGGATCATAACCTGCAGATACGTCAGAGGATAACATTCTGGAGGATGCCAGACATCTTCTGAGGGCCAATTCATTATAACAGCCCATCGCATTCATAATCTCAGCAACTGTATTCTCAAAGAAATGAGACTGCATTCCGGTTGCACCCACGCTTCCGATCTCCTCTTTATCTGTCAACAGACAGCAGGTCGTCTTTTCTACATCTTCTGCTTCCAGCATCGCAACCATAGATGTATATGCACATACCCTGTCATCCTGTCCGTATGCCATGATCATACTCTCATCAATTCCGCAGTTTCTTGCCTTTCCTGCCGGAACGATCTCAAGCTCTGCTGAAATGAAATCTTCTTCCTTTATTCCATATTTCTTCTTCAGAAGTGCAAGCACCTGTTCCTTTACGGCTTCTTTCTCTTTTCCCTTTAATGGCTTGCTCGCAAATAAAATATCCAGTTCTTCTCCCTCGATAACTTTATTTGCCTTTTTTTCCATCTGAGCACCGGCAAGATGGATCAGCAGATCGGTAACACAAAATACCGGATCATTCTTGTCTTCCCCAATGTTTACTTCTACAACTTCTCCGTCTGTCTTAGCAACTACACCATGAATAGCAAGTGGTAAGGTTACCCACTGATACTTCTTGATTCCTCCATAATAATGCGTATCCAGATAAGCAAATCCCTCTTTCTCGTATAATGGAATCTGTTTAATATCCATACGTGGGGAATCGATATGTGCGCCAAGAATGTTCATACCCTTTTCGATATCCTTCTTACCGATATTGAACAGCGCTACGGTCTTATTCATCCATACCGCATATACCTTTGAACCTTTTGTCAGCTTCTTTCCTTCTTTGATCACATCCTGAATATCTTCATATCCGGCTTTCTTTACCTGTTTTACGATCTCTTTTACACATTCCCGCTCCGTCTTTCCTGTATCCAGGAATTCACGGTAGGATTTACATAATTTTTCCAGCTTTGCAAGTTCTTCCTTGTCATAACTGTTCCATGCATTTTTATCTTTCATTTTTATGCCTCCTAAACATATAAGTCATTGCTTATACTCTTTTTTATATATATAATGGCACTTCTGCGGATCCTGTATGTCACAAGTCCGAGAATTACCAGATAGATTGCAAAGATCATAAAAGAATCCATCTTTGTAAACTTAAATAAACAAAAACCGACTCCACAAAGGATCATGGATACCAGAATAGCAATCGCCATATTAAAGAATGCATTCAGATTGCCCCTGAGCGCTCCGTATTCATCTTCCCAGTTCAGCTTCGGATGTGTTGCATCCAGCCAGAGTCCGATATAGGTGCAGCATACAACCGATAAGAACCCGATCACAATAAAGTAAATGGCCGAAGGCACATTGATATGCATACAGATGCACAACACAATGATCGTTACTGCAACTGTGATGCCGCTGTATACCAGACTGACACCTGCCTTGATCCCAATCTGCGTCCGATAGCTGACCGGTGCATATTTGATAAAGCTGAAATGATCTCCCTCTCTTGTAAACGAGGTCGATGCAATACTGTTCATTGCTGTTGCAAAGAAGGAAATGATCAGTACCAGCAATAATACGATCAGATCGGATGCTACAAAACCTTTGGAAAGCAGCTTCTCAAATGAAGTCATAAAGTTCTTCGTCGCAGGCAGAACAAACAATGCCACCGCAAGAACCGGCCATATAATATTTACCATTACACAATATTTGCGATATGCCGGTGTCCGGTATAGTATCTTACATTCCTTCAGAAAATATGCTTTGCGAATACTTTTTTTCGCATAAGCTGCATCAGAAACCACATCTTCTTTCTTCTCTGCTTTTCCGACAGATGAAACCAGATATACGCCACGCAGATACAGCTTGCTTCCAAGGAAAAACAACAGACCTGCCATAACCGCATTTAACAGGATGAACAGCAGAGAATATGCAATGTTGTTCGTTTCAAGTGCTTTTAAGAATACAGGAACCGTAAAGAATATCTTTCCCATGATTGCTGTAAACATATTGTTATGATTCATCAGACCATCAATATAATTGTTAATATTGATGCTGTCCATCTGAATAAACGATAATAAAAAGAGTCCGAGGAAAATAACGGTTACCAGTCCTGTCATGGCATCCACATTCCGAAACAGTTTTATCCGGCTTAAAAACGCCATACAAAGTAAGGCAAAAATTCCGCAATATACAAGTGGAAGGATCGGAAGCATCGCTACTCCGACTAATGCCGTCAGTACAGATACCGGCTTGAATCCGGCAGCTATGAAGTAACCTACAAAGCCGCTGAATAAAACCATAAACTCCATAACACTCTCTGCAATATATGCATTTACAAATTTGGCTGCTACGATCTCACCCGGCTTTACCGGAAGCGGAAGCAGATGATCCAGATCCGATGAAAAAAACAGTACATTAAACAGTACCATCACCGAAAAGATCATGCCAAATACGGACATCAACTGTATGATCAGTTCTACGCCTTCCGTCATTCCTCCTGCTTCTATCAGTGCTTCTGTCATAATATATACAATAAATCCAACGACCAGACAACAGGGAACCATGATACAGAACATGGCAAGTGAACCAAGTGTCTTATATGCCTTCGCTTTTTCTCCGGTGTCCGGCATCGTCATCTCTGTATTCTTTGCCATTACTCTGGTCAAATACAAAAAATTCTTCATAAGCACTCTATTCCTCATGTGTCATTTCTATAAATATATCTTCCAGTGACTTATTCTTATGTGCGGCAACCAGACCATCCAGCGTTCCCTGATAGATATCATGACCTTTCTTGATCATGATGATATTATCACACAATTTCTCTGCAACTTCCAGAACATGCGTTGAGAAAAATACGCAGTTACCTTCATCCGCATGCTCCCGCATCATCTTCTTTAATTCATATGCCGCATTCGGATCCAATCCGGTCATCGGTTCATCTAAGATCCAGACCGGTGGTTTATGTACTAATGCGCCTATTACCATCATTTTCTGGCGCATACCATGCGAATAGCTGACCATTTGTTTATTTAAGCTGTCTTCCATACCAAAACGCCCAGCCATTTCCTCTAACCGCTTCTTACGGTCAGTCTCTGATACACCATAAATATCTGCAATGAAATTCACATATTCCAGTCCTGTTAACCGTAAAAAGATATCAGGATTATCTGCAATATATCCAATCGACTGTTTTGCCTCAAGCGGCTCTTTCCGGATATCATGACCATTGATCTGAACGCTGCCCTCTGTCGGTTTTAAAATACCGGTCAGCATCTTGATCGTTGTTGTCTTCCCCGCACCATTCTGCCCTACGAATCCGACGATCTCACCTTTCTTAATATGAAAGCTTAAATTGTTTACGGACACAAAATCTTTACCGTAAATTTTCTTTAAGTTATTGGCTATTATCATTCTTTATCTTCTCCCGGTTCTTATCTGTCACACCATCGTTTCTATCTGGTCTGTCATTTATCAAAATACTTCTTTCCATTTGGTTTTAATTATACCAAGCCCCTAATCTCTTTACAATATAAATATACCAAAGGCAGCCTGAAAATACTCTGCATAGTAACAGGCTGCCATCTTCTTTATATGATTGTCCGCGGACATTTTACTGTTTATAAGTTGATACTGTCATCAAAATGAAAGGCATAGATGATCTTCTCTGTTACCATTCTTCCGGTAAGCTGATGTATCGTCTTTGCATACATATCAAGCTGTACATGATAACGGCTGACCAGATCCGATATCTGATCCACCCGGTCTGTCTTGTAGTCCATTAAAACCACCTGATCTCCTTCCAGAAAATAGGCATCGATCACTCCCTGAACTACGACCATATCCTTGCTGTCTTTATACTCCGGTGATATATCTTCCGGCTTCATGCCGATATAAAACTGCTGCTCCCGGTATAAGGTATGGTTCTTCTGTGCTTCTGCCATACGGATTCCGAGTGGGCTGTTGACCATGTTATAAATCTTATCTGCACGAACATGCTCTCTGTACCGTTCTTCTAGATATCCATGATCAAAAAATGACCGGATCTGCTCTCTAATCTCATCCATGCTGTTTCTTGTAAAATCAATAAGCTCCATGATCTTATGGATCACAGTACCCATCTCATTTCCTTTTACAGGCTCCTCCTTCATGCGGGAATGAAGCACCGGTATTGTAAGCTCTGCTTCTGTCACAGGCGGCTGATACAGGTCAGATCCCGGATTCTCCTCTCCGCGGTGTGCAAGTCGTTTGATCTCTGTAACGGACATCTTATTTTTTACTGCCTGCTCTGTTTTATATGGGTAGGTATAATCTAAAAGTTCCTTATACTTTTCATATAACTGCAGTTCATCCTCTGTCTGTACAGCTTTTTTTTCTGACATATCTATATTTGTCCCGGCAGGTATCTGATTCTGATAGCCGGTCTTTGCAAGTACCCAGGTTGCATAAGTATCCTTTCTGCATACAGTATCTTCTGATACGATATGCATAGATAACGCCGATAAGATCCAGTCCATAAAACAGCCGGCTTCCATTCTGGTGATATATGGAAGCTCCATCCGCATCTGTCCGGACGCTTCAATAAGAAAATCAGTCTGCAGCGGATAATCAAAGACTGCCTTTTCCGCTCCGGGGTCTTTTACCGCCGCTGTCATATATAACTTCTCTTTTGCTCTTGACAGGGCAACATATAAGATACGGATCTCCTCCGCCAGCTTCTCTGCATTCATGACACTGAGCATGGCCGCTCTTGCAAATGTTTTCTTCTTCGCACGGTTCTTCCGGTCAATCGCATAACCTGCCAGATAGCTGTCTGCATTTACCGTCACCGGAGATAAGGCATCCAGATTCGAAAAACGATTTGCCAGTCCACTGACAAATACAACCGGAAATTCCAGTCCCTTGCTCTTATGCATCGTCATCATCACAACAGAATCGTCATCATCTCCAAGCACCGACGCTTCTGCAAAATCCAGATCATTCGTCTTCAGCCGGTCCATGTAACGCAGGAAATTAAACAGTCCACGAAAACTGCTGTCCTCATAGGTATCCGCTTTCTGGATCAGCATATCGATATTTGCCTGTCTTCGTTTTCCCGAATGCATCGCGCCAACAAACCAATAATATCCGGTCTGCTCCAATATCGAATGAAGCAGTTCACTGATACTCATATAGTTTTTATCTGCCTTCCAGCTATCCAGCATACGAAGAAACTGTCGAAGCTCCTCTGAAGCTTCTGAGTCCGGCTTTTCTGCATAATAACAGACCTTCTGATAAAAACTCGCCGTCCGCGCCAGATTCTTCTCATGATCCTTGAAGTCCCGGTCATAGATACCTACAATCTCTGCAAGCTCCTGTTCCTTTACACCTGCAAGCGGTGAACGAAGGACTGCTGCAAGTGCATAATCCTGATGGGAATTATCGATCACCGCCAGCATATCAAGCAGGGTACTGATCTCGATCGCATCAAAATATCCACTCTCGCTCTCTACAAATAATGGAATCCCACGCTCCGCAAATGCTTCCTCAAAGGCTTTCGCATTCTTCTTCACACTTCGCATCAGCACGGCAATATCCCGGTAAGAAACCCTTCTGGTCTCTCCGTTATCTCCATCCGGAATATAAAGTGGTTTATCACCCTTCACTAACTCATAGATCTCATCTGCGATCATCCGTGCCTCTATATCCACATTTGTTAACGACCGTATCTCTTCCGGCTGGGATTTCTCCGGATCTGCGCAATCATTCCTTACGATCAGGATCTCGGATCCATACCCCATATTATTCTTGTCCTGTCTTCCGATATGCAGCTTTGCCGATTCATCATAATCGATCCCGCCCAGATTCTCTGACATCAACGGTTCAAAGATCTGGTTGATCGTATCAATCACCTTTCCTGCACTTCGGAAATTATTCGAAAGCAGGATCTTCTGATCTTCTGCATCTTCCCGGTCAGAATATGTATTATATTTATTCAGGAACAGATCCGGTCTTGCCATACGAAAGCGGTAGATGCTCTGCTTGATATCACCTACCATAAACATATTCTTCCGATCTTCTCCGTGACCTGTCACACAATTTAAGATATCTTCCTGTAAAAAGTTGCTGTCCTGATATTCATCGATCAGGATCTCACGATACCGTCTGGCAACCGTCTTTCCTGCTTCCGATGGAATCACACAGCCATTCTCATCCGTTCCTGCACACAGGATGTCATAGGCAAATTCTGAAATGTCCCGGAATTCATACAGATTCCTGTCGAGCTTCTCTTCCTTTAACCGATCCATATAGGAACGTGTCAGGGATAATAACGCTAACAATGGTTCCTTCATCATCGCACATTCTGCAAGTATGACATCTGTCGGACGAAACAATGCCATCATGTCCTTTACACTTCCACGATAGGTCTGCATAGTCGTCTTTACATACTGCTGTTTCTCCGGATCACAGGCTGCGATACGCTTCAGATTGGAAAATTTGGAAACCCGTTTATATGCCTCATCCATATCCTCGGCCTGTCTCAGATTCCGCAGTAATTCCAGATCTGAATGTATAATAGGATCATAACCTGCAGGGCCATCTGCTTCGCCTGCGATCTCTAAGCACTGTTCTGCCTGACCGATCGCTGAATCAAGCGTGTCTGCTACGATCTGCATATAATCCCGATACCATTTTAAGGTATACAGTTCTTCCTTCATTGATACTTCAAGTGCCGCTTCTGCTTCATTTATCCAGCGTTCCGGCTTCGGATAACCGGAAGCAACGCGGTAGATCTGATAGACCAGCTCCCGGATCTTCTCATCCGATTCTTTTCTCGCAAAGCTGTCTACCAGTCCGATAAATTCATCGGATGCTTCCTGATATTTCTGTTCTAATACTTCATCCAATATATCATTCTTGATCAGATCCATCTCTGCATTATCTGCTATATCAAAAGAGGAATCGATCCCGATCATCTGAAAATAGTCTTTTACGATTCCAAGGCAGAAACTGTCGATCGTCATAATATCTGCCCGTGGCAGCAGGGATAACTGCTTAACGATATGCTCATCCTCCGGATGATCTTCGGCTGCCTGCTCAAGCTTATCCGCAATCTTCTCTTTCATCTGGGCTGCCGCAGCTCTGGTAAATGTTACAACCAGAACCTCATCAATATCGATTTTCTCCTCTGCCTTATTGCCATCCGCATCAACTCCCATGACCATCTCAAGAATCCGTTCTACAAGGACAGCCGTCTTACCGGAGCCTGCCGCAGCAGATACCAGAAGATTACCATGTCTGGAATTAATGACTGATTTCTGTTCATCTGTCCATGAAATACCCATCTCTGCTACTCCTCCCTGTACCGCTTAAGCTTCTCGTTATCCGGTCTGCGATATTGATTTCCGCCATTCTTGACATCAAAATGACAGATATTCTTAAACTCACAATAATCACAACCTGTATTGCTCTTATTCTTATATGGCTCGATCGCGATCTTTCCCTCTGCGATCTGACTTCCAAGTTCTTCTATATTCTCTCTTGTCAATTCCATGATCGTCCGGATCTGGTCTGCCGATACCACATTCTCACTTTTCTTGATGTCACCATTTTTATCAAGTTTTACCGGAAGTGACTGATTGCAGGTATGATCCATCTTCTGTATCACGGCAGGTGATTCATTGACAAATCCCTGCAGCTTCATTTTCTCCATTCTCTCAGCGTCTAATTTCTCCTGATCCGAGAATTCCGGCTGCTCTGTATCGGTATCAATCTCCGAAGATTCAATCTCGATCACCGGATCATCAAAGCTGTAATATAATAAACCGGCGATCTGAATATTCTTATCAGGATAGATCATTTTTTCAATCTCATATGCGATCGCAGAATAGGTCACAAGCTGAAGCTGTTCTCCATTCAGGACTTCCTCCAGACTGAGTTTTCTGGTGGATGATTTGTAGTCGATCACCTTGATATAAACCGTTCCATCCTCTTCTTCCACATCTACACGGTCGATCTTACCATTGATACTCATCTGTATCTGATTTGGAAGCTCAAACAGATAAGAACCGACTTCATCCTTTGCGGAATCAAAGGTCTTTTCCAGCATTCCAGGCTTCATGCTGCCAAGTCTTATATGCTTCTGTAACATACCAGCGGATGTCTGTGCCATACGTTCGATCATCTGAAGCATGTAGGCATTTCTTGCATTATCTTCAAAGAAATCTCCTGCCGATTCCTCTGCTGCACGATTTACAAGCTCCGTGACCATCAGCATTCTCTCATCTTCCGGAAAATTCTCCCAGTCATTATTTCTGGTGTCTCTTACCTGCTTAAACAGTCCTTCCATTACACTGTGAAGGATAACTCCGACATTTCTGACATCGACCTGATACATTTCCCGCTCTTTTAAACGCAGACCATATTTTAAGAAATATGCAAATCCGCATCTGGCATATAATTCAAGCTTCGATACTGATGCATGCAGATATCTGCCATATAACAGGGCGATTGTCTCCGGTGGAAGCTGTTCTGCCACGTTTCTGTATGTTCTGCCTTTATAAATGGCTGTCAATTCTCTGGCAAATCCTTTTTCCGTCAAAATTCTTGTCAGAATCCGACTCTCTGCATCTTCGCTATCATCTTCCTCTGTCCGGAGTATCCGTCTTAATGAACGGTTGACGGTATCCGGCATACAGGAAGCAGCATCATACTCCTCTGCCTGAAGGGATGCAAAAATACTGCTGATCCTTCCAAGCAGATAAGACGGACGCATGCTTTCAAGTGATGCGCTTAATTTATGATACGATATATACAGATGATCGGATGGTTTTGTCAATATCGTATAGATATAAAACTGCTCGATATAGCTGTTCTGTTTGTCGGATGGAGCAAGCTCCAGGCCGCAGTCTGACAAAATATCCCGGTCTCTGTCACTTAGGATTCTGCCCTTTTTCGGTGCTTTTGGCACGATTCCATCATTGACCGATGTAAAGAATAACACCTTTATGTGATTTAATCTTGACCTTGTGATATCTCCGATCAACACCCGGTCAACCGTAGGCGGTACAACACCGACTTCAATATCCGAAAGTCCGGTATCCACGATCTCATAGAACTCTTTCACGCTCATCTTCGTATCGCCTAAGAGTTCCTCGATCTTATCAAATAACCGGACCGTTTTCTCAAAGATCTGACCATAAGCATCTCCTTCATTGATCCGGTTTTCTTCATATAATTCATTCTTTCTGGCTTCTAACTTCTCATACATATGGATCTGAAGCAGAAAGTCATAAAGGGCTTCCACATAATCTTTTGTGACTGCCTTTTTATCTGCAAAGACCTTACGGATATCCCCAAACATCTTCATAAATGCCTGACGGATCTCTTCTACATTTACCGGAGAGGTCTTCTCATAGTTTTCAGATACTGCCCGGTTCCATCTGCTGTAGCCACGGACACCACGCTTTAATGCATAATTTTCCAGAAGCTCTATATCCTCAAAGGACAGATCTGTCATACCCGCTTTTAAGAACCGGAACACACTGTCATAGGAGAAATCATCTGCCAGAACCGCCAGTACACTTCGGATCGTTTCCGCACATGGATTTGCTTTCAGGCAGGCATTTGCATCGATAAATACAGGGATCTCATATTCATCCATCACCCGTTCATAGATGTGGGATGCCTGTTCCAGATCTCCCGCTACGATCGCGATATCCTTATAACGGTATCCTTTCTCCCGTACGAGCCTCCTTATCGTAGATGCGACAAATACGATCTCGTCCTGCGCATCTCCTGTCGCTGTCAGATGGATCCGCTCCAATGGCTGCTTCCATTTCTGATACGGACTACGGAACAAATTCCGCTCCAGGAAAAACAGTTCCCGGTTCTCCCCCAGACGATAGTTGATTGTTCCAGGCAGAACAACCGGAGACTCAATCTCCACACCAGCGGCTGCTGCCGCTTCTGTTAATTTCTTTATCGTAGTCTTTGTCAGATAGAATAATTCGTAGTCTTTTATATGCTCATACTTCTGATCTCTGTCATCTAATGTAAAGGAAAAGGTCAGATCATCCGCACAGGTCATCAACTTCTCAACAAGTTCAAGCTGTACCGGCGTAAATCCGGTAAACCCATCAAAATACAGCGAACTGCCACACACAAGTTTAGACTGGCCAACATGTCTGGTCAACAGTTCCACCAACTGTTCTGCCACAATATAGCGTTCACCTGCAAATGCTTCAAATTCTTCGTAAATGTGTCTGATATCCTGCATTTTACCTGCAACAACGCTGTCCTCCGGAATCTGCTCCATGATCTCATCGATCGTATCCTGCTTGATATTATACTGAAAGATCTCCGACATCATGGATTTCATCTCATCCACAAATCCAAGCTTGTCATAATAGCTTCCATATACCTGTAAGGTGTCCTGCTGTTCACATAAGATCTTCTTGATCAGCATACTTTTTCCAAAGTCTTCCAGCACCTGTCCGGTGCTGATCCCCAGTTCATCAAATACACGATATGCCAGCCGGTTCATGCCGATCGCATCAATATTCATCATGCCTCCGGCCGGATGCATGGTAACCAGTTCTCTCTGTGCTTCCATCGTATACTGTTCCGGCACGATCAGATAAAAATTTCGCTCCGGTTCTTTTATCGATGCCTGAATGATTTCATTGTAAATCTGTCTGGATTTCCCTGAGCCGGATGCTCCAAGTAAGAATCGAACTGACATAACGGTCTCCTTTCACTCATCTGTCAAGCAATACTCTTTTTCTGGCTTTCTCTTTGCTAAGCCATATTTACTTCAATATTGTTTTACTAACCATCTGTTCTTTGGTTATATTTTATTTTCTCTGTGAATACAATATAGTAATAATAAATGAGGGGAATATTTATATGGCATCCACAAAGCTTATCGTTTTAAAATCTAAAGAAATCATATACACGGTTATTTTTCTCGGACTTGTCGCCCTGTTTATCATCATACTGACGATCATGTTCAAAAAACCTGCCACCGTTTCAGAAACTGCTTCTTCGAATACCGCTTCTGAAACAACGGAGCCTTCTTATAACCCCGGTACATATGATTCAACTATCACGCTCGGCGAATCTACTCTGTCTGTTATGGTTACGGTTGATGATCATTCTATCCAGGATATTGCGCTCTCCAATCTGGACGAAAGTGTCACCACCATGTATCCGCTCCTGTCGTCTTCTTTAGAGGCGATCAACACCGACCTGCAGTATGTGTCATCGATTGACGACCTCACTGTTTCCGGCGATACCAAGTATACCTCGATGCTGCTGATCAACGCCATCAAAGAGGCGCTCGCCAAGGCTGTGGTTCAATGAAATCGAACGATATATGCCGGTCAACTGACTATTGTTACGCAAAACGTTCCCACTCTATCCTCGACGTAGCGGTACATAAGGCTGCAAAAGACGCAGCCTAAGTACCGACGCTCGGACAGGTTTGCTACACAATATCAGTTATCCGGCATATATCTGTTTATTGACATAACACCGTTTCCAGCCTTGGCTATTGATACGGTACAACCACCTAAGTAGTATGCTCCTTATGTAGCAGAACGCTCTCATAAGTCCTTGAATCAAAATGAAAGATACATTACATATTATTCCGTAAGACGCTTCCGCTCGTATCCTCGTGCAGCGGTACATAAAGTTGCAAAAAACGCAACTTAAGTACCGGCCTCGGATAATGCTTACGTCATAATAGTAATGCTATCTTCCATTTTAACTTAAAGTACTAACATCTGGACAGGTCTGCTACATAAGGACATTCTACTCAGGTGATTTGTGTTTCTATACCAAGATGTGTTATGTAACATTTCTGTACGTCAGATTTTTGTGCGCTGAGCCAGTATTCTTCCCATCCTTGTCTGCGCTGCCTTTTAATCATAAATTATGTAACCAAGCATCTCTTTGTATGCTTACCACAATACAGAAGGATGATAGATGTAGCCGGTACGCAGCTTTGTATCAAAGACAGAGAATGTGTGTAGATATTTTTATTTGACGGCCTTTTCTCACGTCGGTACTTAACGAATCGCATAAGCGATGAGTTTAGAACCGCTACGTGAGAATAGAGTGAAAACGACCGGAAAATAAAAGATATCTACATCACATTCTCGTCCTTATACCATATCGTAAAGGCTAGCATCTAATGCTTGGTTACGATGTCGTTCCGGTCTTTGTAGATGCTGTTTGATGGCACATAGCCTCTGACACGGGACAATGGGTAGATGTTTGAATGTGAGCCAATCACGGTTCCCGGATTTAAAACGCTGTTACAACCAACCTCTACATAGTCACCAAGCATTGCACCAAATTTTTTCATACCGGTTGCAATATCGAAGTCCGCGCCTTTGACATGCACCAGTGTTTTGTCTGACTTGACATTAGAGGTAATGCTACCTGCTCCCATATGAGAATGGAAGCCAAGGATCGAATCACCTACATAGTTATAATGTGGAACCTGCACATTATTAAAGATAATGACATTCTTTAACTCTGTGGAGTTACCAACCACACAGTTATCTCCCACTAAAGCACTTCCACGGATAAATGCACACTGTCTGACCTCTGTATCTTTTCCAATAATACATGGGCCTGCAATATAAGCAGAATCAAATACAGTTGCTGATTTATGAATCCAGATATTTTCACCACGTTTCTCATACTCTTCCGGATCTAAGCTGTTTCCAAGTTCAATGATAAAGTCCTTGATCTTCGGAAGCGCTTCCCACGGATATGTAACGCTTTCAAGCAATGGCTTTGCTGCTGTTTCTGTCAGATCATATAATTCTTTGATCGTTACCTGTTTTACTGTTTCATTATTCATTTTCTTATACCTCACTATCTTTCTCCGAATTTATATAGAAAACAATCCTTTATCCGCAAAGGACAATTTTTATCTAAAAAGCAATCATTTATCCACAAAAGATAATTTTTATCTATTAATCAACTATTTCATGATTATTTTTTATAATATACCCTTGTTCTGTCAAATACTGTTGTAATCTGGTTCTGATTACTGATTCCTTTTACCAAGTTTGTGTATTTGATCACAAAGGTGTTCATCTTGTCTGTATATTCTTCTTTCGTGATCGAACCATCAGCGACACCACACAAGCCTTTTTCCCAGCTTGCTGTCAGATCCGCCCGAAGCAGTCCATTGATCGAATAATAAACAACATCATAAATAATCTCGCCGAGAAATGTCGGTGTTACAATCTGCGTTTTCTTATTCAGAGCAATGTATTTGTTATTTACAAGCTTGGTGATGATTCCATCTCTGGTCGCACTGGTTCCGATACCTGCGCCCTTGATCTGCTCACGAAGCTCCTCGTCCTCGATAAACTGTCCGGCATTTTCCATTGTCAGGATAAGCGTACCGGAATTGTAGCGTTTCGGAGGTGAAGTCTCACCCTCTTTGATCTCGAACTTGTCAAGTGAAAGGATATCTCCCTTTTTCAAATGTCCGATCGTCTCGATGAATTCCGGGCTGTATTTGGTATCATCCTTTTTCCTTGCAAAGCGGTTCGTGGCAACCTTCAGGTAACCTTCTTTTAACATATATTTGAAATTGGCAAATAAGAATTCATCCTGCTTTGCCAGTGTCATTGCAAGCTTCTGATATTCTGCTGCCGGATAAAAGATGCTTAAGAATCGTCTGCAAATGATCTCATACACATTTGCCGCAATCTCAGACAGTCCTCTTAACGCACCCATGCCCTGTCCGGTTGGAATGATCGCATAATGGTCTGTGATCTGTTTGTCATTTACATACTTAGTCTTTGCGATCGTCTTATAGCTTCCCATGTTCAGAACCTCATCGGCATAGGCAGCCATCGGCGTATACCGTTTCAGACCGGATATGTTCTTATAAATTTCCTTTGCCACAGCCGTTGACAACACTCTGGCATCCGTTCTCGGATATGTCACCAGCTTCTTCTCGTATAACTCCTGCACGATCTTTAAGGTGTCAGACGGACTGATCTTAAAAAGTGAAGAACAGTCATTCTGCAGCTCGGCAAGGTTATAAAGCATTGGCGGAGCCTTCTTTTCTTTCTTCTTCTCGCTTGCAACAAGAGTGGCTTCCATTCCATTTGCCGACAGCTTTTTCACCAGATCTTCTGCATCCTTCTTCTGCTTGAAGCCATTTTCTTTATACAGAAGCGGTGAATTAAAATACGGTGTATCCTTTACCGCTTTCCATTCTGCCTCAAATGTCTGCCCTGCAACATTCACCATACCAACAACACGGTAAAATGGTGTCTTTACAAATTCACGAATCTCCCGCTCCCGCTTCACGATAATGCCAAGAACACAAGTCATAACACGTCCAACCGCAATCACGCATTTATCCAGTTTCAGATAATTTCTTATCACATAGCTGTATTTTAACGATAAAGCTCTGGAGAAATTAATACCCATCAGATAATCTTCTTTTGCACGAAGATATGCGGCATCGCTGAGTGAATCGTACTCTGAAAGCGGCTTGGCTTCCCGGATCCCACGCAAGATCTCTTCCTCTGTCTGGGAATCAATCCAGACTCTCCGCTTCTCTTTATTTCCAACCTTTGCCATCTGATCCACCAGACGGTAGATGTATTCTCCCTCACGTCCTGAGTCGGTGCAGACATAGATACAGCCTACATCATCCCGGTTCAACAGCCCTGCTACGATCTTGAACTGCTTGCTGACATCCGGTATCACTTCATATTTGAATTCTGTCGGAATAAAAGGAATCGTAGCCAGATCCCATTTTCTTAATTTCTCGTCATAGACATCCGGATAGCTCATCGTGATCAGGTGCCCCACACACCAGGTCACAACAGAATCTTCCGATTCCAGATAACCTGCTCCGGCATTTCCTTTTACACCAAGCACATCTGCAAACTGCCTTGCAACACTTGGTTTTTCTGCTATATATAAGTTTTTCAAATCAAACTCCTGATTCTTTTATATTTGATCAATATTACACATCACATCTTTTTATAATACCAGAAAAATGGGGTTTCGACCATAGCTTTTATGATATCCGTACAATGATTCCATACGACAATGGCTCAAAGTAAAAAAGCACCCCGCCTTCTATTATAGAAAACGAGATGCCCTTTGACTATTTTAGGTTGTAATAAACATTTACTGTATTTGATCTTACTGCTCGAATAATAACTGCTCGTATGTAGGGAATGGCCATGCTGTCTTTGGAAGTTCTTTTTCCAGTTCGTCAGCAGGTGTTCTTACAGAATCAAATGCTGCAAATACTACGTTGTGATAATATTTTGCCCATGCTTCGATATCATCTTCATAATCAGCAGCTTTTGCAACAAGCTCTTCCAGTTTTACAGTTGCTGTCTTCAGCTCTGTAAGCTTTTCAGAGATTGTATTCAACAGTGATACCTGTACGCTTGGTTCGATACCAAGAGCTTTGATCTCAGCAGCACCCTTTGCAAGCTCTGCCTGATATTCCATAACTGCCGGGATAATCTCTTCATTTGACATCTCGATCATTGTGAGTGCCTCAATGTTGATCTTCTTTGCATAATTTTCAAGCATAACTTCTGCTCTGGCTGATAACTCTGCTTTATCCATAACGCCAAGGCCTTCAAAGATCTTAACGCTCTTATCTGCTGCCAGATATGGAACTGCATCTACCATACATTTGATATTTGGAAGTCCACGCTTCTCAGCTTCTGCAACCCATTCATCTGAATAACCATTTCCGTTGAAAATGATCTTCTGATGCTCTGTCAGAGTCTTTCTGATCAGTGCCTTACATGCTGTTTCGAAATCTTCTGCACCTTCCAGTTCGTCGGTCATCTTCTTTAACTGATCTGCAACGATCGTATTTAATACCATCATTGGGAATGCGATGGACTGTGTAGAACCTACCATACGGAACTCGAATTTGTTACCTGTAAATGCAAATGGTGATGTTCTGTTTCTATCTGTAGCATCCATTGTAAATGTAGGAAGTGTGGATGCACCGGATACATAAGTCTTGCCCTTTGGTGATTCTGTAGCTTCACCCTTCTCAATGATCTGCTTAACGATGGATTCAAGCTGTTCACCAAGGAATGCCGAAATAATTGCTGGAGGTGCTTCATTTGCTCCAAGTCTGTGGTCATTTCCTGCGGATGATGCGGACAGTCTTAACAGCTCTGCATTGTTATCAACGGCTGCAAGAACGGCTGCAAGGAAGAACTGGAACTGAAGGTTTGTCTCCGGATGTTTACCAGGATCGATCAGGTTCTCGCCCTCATCTGTTGAGATTGACCAGTTGTTATGTTTACCGGAACCATTGACACCTGCAAATGGTTTCTCATGAAGAACACATTCCAGATCATGCTTTGCTGCGATCTTCTTCATAGTTGCCATAACCAGATGGTTCTGATCGGTTGCAATATTGGTTGTTGAGAAAATAGGTGCTAACTCATGCTGCGCAGGAGCAACTTCGTTGTGCTGTGTCTTAGCAAGAATACCGTATTTCCATAATTCTTCATTTAACTCGGTCATGTATGATGCAACCTTATCTTTGATCGCTGCAAAATACTGATCGTCAAGCTCCTGTCCTTTTGGAGGCATCGCACCGAATAAGGTACGTCCACAAAGCTTCAGGTCTGTTCTCTTGGCGAATTTCTTCTTATCGATCAGGAAGTATTCCTGCTCAGGACCAACAGAAGCTGTAACCTTCTTTGCTGATGTATTTCCAAATAATGCAAGTGCCTTTAAGGCTTCCTTACTGATCGCATCCATGGAACGAAGAAGTGGTGTCTTGTAGTCAAGTGACTCACCTGTATATGATGTGAATGCTGCAGGGATGCAAAGGATACAGGTTCCTGCATCTGTTGTCTTTACAAATGCCGGTGAGGTACAATCCCATGCTGTATATCCTCTGGCTGCGCATGTCTCACGAAGTCCACCAGAAGGGAAGGATGAAGCATCCGGCTCGGATTTGATCAGCTCTTTACCTGTGAACTGAAGAATAACTCCGCCATCACCTACTGTACTTACGAATGAATCATGCTTCTCGGCTGTTGTCTCTGTCAGTGGCTGGAACCAGTGAGTATAGTGTGTTGCGCCAAGTTCCATTGCCCATTCCTTCATTGCTGCTGCAACAGAATCTGCAATAGATGTATCAAGAGGTTCGCCCTTATCGATTGTGTTCTTCAAGGATTTATAAACTGCTTTTGGAAGACGCTCTCTCATAACCTGATCGGAGAAAACGTGTGAACCGAATACGGCTGAAATTTTGTTCATCATAATTTTGTACTTCCTTTCTTCTGATAAAACAAAAAAAGAAAGGTGTCCCAATGATTTGGAACACCTTTGTTCATTTCGTCTATTTATTTGATACAATATATATACTCCTTTTGATTTGAAAAATCAAGAGGAAAAATAAAAATTTTGAGGGAAAATTTTTTACAGACTCATGACAAACATTAATATAATTTGCTCAGTATAACGATGAATTTTAGCAACAAGAGTACTGACCAGGTGGAACGTACCCTCTTATCTCTTGAACTCTAAATAATTTTCAAAATAAATAAATTGGTTCCATTTAGCATTTTGTCACTTAATCCAATAACTATATATTATCCCTTTTTAATGAGATACCTTTTCGTTCGTTTTCCTACTTATACCCTTTCTCCTTTTCATACTCTATTATAAAATCCCGGTTTGCCAGTTCATATTTATTAAATACTGCTGTATCGTCAAAATCATCCGGCTCGACCGTTCCATGATACCAGCTTTTGGAATTGAAATATGCCTGATAATCGGCATCTTTGAACTTTCTTCCATGACGGGCATACAGTTCATTACATGCCAGACGGATCTCATCCGGTGTTAATCCATTCAGATCATCCTCTGTCAGATATTCACTGTCACTATATGGAAGAATATAGTCATCGAAAGAAGCATCTTCTGATGTTGGATTATAATAAAACGGCTCATACGCTCTACCGCTATATTCACATTCATCCTCCAGATTATCCACACTTAACTGACGTGGATAATAGGATGGTCCTGCAACAGAATATATCTTGCCAACTACGCACAACTCGCCATCCTCATCTACATAAGGTACCGCATCCCGCACATTGGATAAAGCAACCGTCCAGTCATATGTTTCTTTCAGAAAAGAATCCGTTCCTTCCATATCTTTATATGTATTGGTAAAACAACTGTCCATTGCATCCTGAACATTTTTTTCATATGAATCTTCATCAATATCCAGATAAGTCAGCACATCATCCTTTGAAAGAAGTACATCTTTACGAAGATCGATCGTATATACATAAAAATCTGTGTATTCGTTTGCGTCAAAATCCACCCGTACAACTACCGACAACAAATCCTGATAAACAGACCACTCATATCCGATAGCAATACAATCTGTATATTCGGTTCCCGCTTTCGCCATATAATCATTTCCGAGCTTCTCTATCTGTGTATTTACATTTTCACAGGCGGTACTCTCATAATCTATGTATGGTAAATGATATACAACCTCACCATCTTTCGTCTGCACTTTTCCGGACATTTTCGAATCAGCAACCATGTGATCTGAATATGCTTCCGGCATTTCACCGGTTCCAAATCCCACTTCTTTTTCTTCCGGAAGAGCTGCTGCTTTTCCATCCGCTTCTGCTGTAAAAGAAGCCTCCTCTGATGTTTCCGTATCAGAACCTACAGCTTCTGTATCCGCATCTGTTTTCTCCATTTCTTCTGTCACAGTCTTCTCTGTTTTTTTGCCACTGTTATCCGCATCTTTATTAAGGGAAAAACTGCATCCCATAAGGCTGCCTGCCAGTACCATACTTAATACTATAAATCCTGCTTTTTTTCTCATCCTTTTTACCCTCGTTTCTTTATCTTATAACTGCCAGTTTATATTTTCAGCATTTTTTGCTACCAGCAGTTTGGTTCTGAGTTCTGTATCATCCAGATCTATAAAGTCACCATTTGAATAATACTTCCACTGTGCTACTTCCTGATTTCCCGACCAGTTCATTTCACTGATCACATAAAACTGCATCGAAGCCAACGGTTCCTCACGATATTTCATATATCCATAACAATCGTTAAAATGTTCCCTATGTACCAGTTCCTTTATTTCCATAAATTCCTGTTCATTCTTCACCTGCCATATGGATAGTCTGCAGTCCTTTTTAGGCTTTCGTATTATTTTTTCAACAGATCGGTTGAACAAGATGGATATACAAATATAGAATACCGCATATTCTAATATATACACTCCAATATGTACAGAATCTCCCATCGTTGTATAAAAGCGTTCCTGCTGCAACTGATTGCGGTAATATATAATTACCTCCGTAATATACAACGATAAAATGACATCTGTTACAAACTGTCCTATTGTGATTGCCGACTGCATACATTTTGAATTAGCAAAAAAACGAATAACCGCCAGCACAATTGCTGTTATTACAGCAACGATCAATAGCACAATTCCTATATTCCCAATTGAGGAAAATATCCAGTCCTTTTTATCTTTTATGCTTGGATTAACTACTTTTCGCGTACATTTTTCCAGGGACTGCACAGCCTCATTGGAATACAGTAAAGACAGAAAGCCCATTCCAAATCCTATTAAACATACAATCAACCCCATTAATTTCTTTTTCATATCTTCATCCCCCATATCTTGTATATTTCTCCAACAATATATTCGTCACGCCATCAGGCAAGAACCGCTTCCATTTCAACCCCAAGCACATCCCCAAGCGTTTCTGCCACCTTCTCCGCGGCATAAAGCTTATAATACAGTCTGGAATCCTGTTCTCCCGTCTGGAAATATCCATCGATGATCGTATCAGAAACAGCCACTGCGTAATATACTTCTCCCGGTACACTATCCTGATTGTTTGGATCAATATTTCCCGTTGTACCAGTAATACCAATTCCGATGTCTGCATGATATGCCCGTTTACAGGTTTCTGCCATTGCCCTCGCAGTTTCTTTGGAATAGACACCATAAGTTTCTATCACAGCTTCCGGAACACCCTGCATGATCTTTGCTTCGTTGGAATAGGTTACAAATGCTCCTTTTAATATTGCAGATGCCCCTTCAGTATCTGTGATTAGGGAAGCAATCTGCCCGCAGGTAATACTTTCCATGGTTGTGATCGTCATTTTCCGGTCGATCAGACAGCCTGTCAATCGTCTGTAATTATTCCGTATTGTCTTTTCCATCTGTTCATCCAGTTTTTTTCCTGCCATTTATCCTTCCGCCTTTGTTGCCTTTAATCTATTTATTATTATAATATATTCACAAAAGGATTTCCACAAGTGGAAATCCTTCTGTCATTTCTATTTATCCTATCCCTTCTCCACAACCAGGAGCTCCTCGCCATTCTTCACCTTTCCGGTCTTTACCGGACGCAGTTTATAGCCATCCGAGAGCTCTGTTATAATGACAGGGGATATTAAGGATGGCGCATGCTTCTTCAGATAAGGAAGATCCAGCCGCATGACCGGCTGTCCGGCAGACACTATCTGTCCGGTCTCAACCAGTACGTCAAAACCTTTGCCATTTAGCTTTACCGTATCGATTCCAATATGGATCATCACACCGATTCCCTGTTCCGTTACCAGCCCTATGGCATGCTTCGTGTCGAAAACAAAGGCAATCGTTCCGGCAACAGGCGCGGTTATTTCAGGATCCGTTGGCAATACAGCGATTCCATCGCCCATTATTCCACTGGAAAATGCCTCATCCGGCACACTTGATAATTCAAAAACCTCTCCTGTAACCGGACTCAATATAGATACTGCAATAACCGCTTTCTCATCATACCCCTCCAGATAATCTTCCAGATTGGATTTGATCACAGACACCTTCGGGCCATAGATGACCTGTACGCCATATCCTTTTTTCACCACGCCGGATGCTCCGCTTGCCCGGAGAACATCTTCTTTTACAAGAGCTGCATCATATACCGTACAACGAAGTCTGGTTGCACAGCAGTCAACATCCGATATATTGGCTTTGCCACCAAGTCCTTCACAGATCAGTCTGGAAGTCTCCATCTGTGGGCTGTGATTCCGGAAAACATCCGTATTCCGGTCATTGTCTGATCCCTGCTCTCCGGCATTTTCTCCATGCTTTCTGGCATCTACATCACTTCGACGATATAATTTCACTTCGTCATTGTTATCTCTACCCGGTGTTTTCAGATCAAACCGCCGGATCAGATAATAGAACAATACATAATATACGATAAAATAACCGATACCGACAATCACGATCCAGATCCAGTTCGTCTTTGCATTTCCCTGCATAATGCCGAACAGGGTAAGATCGATCAGGCCTCCGGAGAAGGTCATTCCCACACCGACTTCAAATACATGCATCAGCATATAGGCAAAGCCTGCCAGAATACAATGAATTCCATACAAAGCCGGTGCAACAAATAAAAATGTGAATTCCAGCGGCTCTGTAATACCTGTGATCATGGCTGTAAGGGCTGCGGAAAGAAGCAGTCCGCCTGCTGCCTTCCGTTTCTCCGGTGCTGCTGTTTTATACATGGCAAGAGCCGCTCCCGGCAGACCAAATATCATAAGCGGGAATTTACCGGACATAAATCTGGTAGCTGATACCGCATACTTTGTAACGAATGGATCTGCAAGCTGTGCAAAGAAGATATTCTGTGCTCCTTCTACAACACGCCCGCCAACCTCCAGCGTTCCTCCGACCGCAGTCTGCCAGAATGGCAGATAGAACACATGATGCAGGCCAAATGGTATCAGAAGACGTTCCATAAATCCATATACCCAGGTTCCTGCATAGCCGGAATTTAAAACCAGATCACCTACGGTATAGATGCCTTTCTGGATCGCCGGCCAGATAAAGAACATCAAAATACCAACTCCGGTATATACCAATGCTGATATGATCGGAACGAATCTGGAACCACCAAAGAAAGACAACACCTGCGGCAGTTCAATCTTATAAAAGCGGTTATGCAGGGCAGCCACACCAAGTCCTACCAGGATACCGCCAAATACACCCATTTGCAAAGATGTGATACCGCAGACAGAAACAACCGCCCCTGCAAGCATTGCTTCCGTACCACCATTTATCGTGATCAGCGCACTGATCGATGCATGCATGATAAAGAATGCAATAGCCGCTGATAGCGCAGCAACTTCCTTCTCCTTTTTTGCCATACCGATCGCCACGCCCATGGCAAACAGGATTGGCAAATTGGCAAATACCACATTTCCTGCCTCACTCATTACCTCAAATACAGCAGCAAATATCGTTCCCGGCCCAAGGATCCGCATCAGCCCATATGTTTCAAGCATGGTTTCATTGGTAAATGAGCTTCCGATTCCAAGCAGCAGTCCTGCCACCGGCAGGATCGCAATCGGAAGCATAAACGACCGACCAACCCGTTGTAATATTCCAAATATTTTATCTTTCATATAAAAAATCTCCCTGTTTCACAGATACATTCATACGAACTAGTATCTGCACAACAGAGAGAATCATTCTATTTTTATGAAAAAACTTCTTCTTTGTATGGTCTTCCGATCTTTACGACTTCTCCATTATCCAGAGTTACGGTTGATCTGGAATAATGCTTGACGTGCTGACGGTTGATAATACAATTACTGTTTACACGGACAAATATCTTCGGAAGATTTTTCAAAGCATTTGTCAACGTAATATACTGCACATAATCACCTCTTGTTGTACAGTATCTGGTGAGACGATCATCTCTGTGAATACAGATGATCTCCGAAGCTGAAAAAATATTGATCGTTTTCCCATAGCAGACCCGGATAAAATTACTTTTGCTCATATTCAGGCGCTTGATCGCCGTATCAACGGCATGCACCAGCTTGATATCTCGGTTTCGCTTCATAACACAATTGCAGTGCTCCACGTCATAGATATCCCAGCCATCCGGAATATGGTCTGCATAAAATATAATCTTGCAATTTGGAACAGAACGATTGATGGCTCTGGCCAGACAGATCCCGTTATAGTGCAGATTGTCAAATACGATCTCCGTAATAAATATATCACAGGAAAAGGTACTTTCTTCTACATCTATAGACGCTTCTTCCGGCAGATACAATTCAAACTCTACATTATCCAGATCCATACGGGATTCTATAAAATCCTTCACAGCTTCCACTTCATGCATAGATGAATCACATATACCAATTTTCATTTGTATAACACTTCCCTCTCATTTGAATGCCACTTGTAAATTTTAGTATATTTCTTAGATATATGCAGTATTATTGTTAGTTTTTACATATAATAGAAGTGTCACTATCTGTTTCTTTTTTAATATTTATTAGAAAATACTTAAAAAGAAAAGGAATACCATCATGACACTGAATTATAAAATTATAGGATCACGCATAAAAATACGCAGAAAAATGAAAGATGTCACCCAGGAACAGATGGCGGAAGACCTCAATCTGTCTGTAGGTTTTATCAGTCAGCTTGAACGTGGTATCTGCAAAGTGAGTCTGGATACACTTGCAAATATCACCGAATATCTGGATTGTACTTTTTCTGACATTCTTGAATACAATCAACATTCTGAAAGCTATAATCAATCGAAACTGAATGCTCTTTATTCATCCTTATCCCCTGAAGACCAGCATGTTATGCTCAGTCTGATAGAGGCTTACACAAAACACCGCTAATATCCGGAAATTAGAATACCATAAAACAGACTAAAAAAAACATAGATTGTCAATTCTACGTTTTATCATGCATAAATGACATGTACAACTGACATTTCTGCTTTTTTTCTGCATAATTTACATAATAATAATAACAAAACTCCGATCATCAAAATTAGAATCCTAATTCCAGATAACCGGAGTTTTTATTATGTTTATTTTATTATTCTTTCGAATCTGTTATTTACTTACCTTACGGAAGTTCTTCTTACCACGTCTTACAACAATTCCGTCTCCATCAAACTTCTCTTCCGGAATTGTAACTGAGATATCAGGTATCTTGTCACCATCAACAGCAACACCGCCCTGCTCTACCGCACGTCTTCCTTCATTTCTGGAGGATACCAGACCGGACTTTACAAGTACGGATACGATATCGATCGCACCATCCTTGAAATCATCGGCTGACAATGTAACAGATGGCATATCAGCAGCAACACCCTGGGAGAATAATGCTCTTGCACTCTCCTGTGCCTTTACTGCTTCTTCTTCGCCATGAACCAGCTTTGTAAGTTCAAATGCAAGGATCTCTTTTGCTGTATTTAACTGACTGCCTTCCCAGCTGTCCATCTTGTCGATCTCTTCCAGTGGAAGGAAGGTCAGCATACGGATACATTTTAATACATCGGCATCTGCAACATTTCTCCAGTACTGGTAGAACTCAAATGGTGATGTCTTGTTTGGATCAAGCCATACAGCACCCTTCTGTGTCTTACCCATCTTCTTGCCTTCTGAGTTCAGAAGCAGGGTGATCGTCATGGCATATGCATCCTTGCCAAGTTTTCTACGAATCAGCTCTGTACCACCAAGCATGTTGCTCCACTGGTCATCACCACCGAACTGCATATTACAGCCATATTTCTGGAATAACTCATAGAAATCGTAGCTCTGCATGATCATGTAGTTGAACTCTAAGAAGCTTAAGCCCTTCTCCATTCTCTGTTTGTAGCACTCTGCACGAAGCATATTGTTGACTGAGAAATGCGGACCAACCTCACGAAGAACATCTACATAGTTCAGGTCAAGTAACCAGTCTGCATTATTTACAAGAAGTGCCTTGCCTTCTGAGAAATCGATAAAACGGCTCATCTGCTTCTTGAAGCATTCTACATTATGAGCGATCGTTTCTGTTGTCATCATCTGTCTCATATCGGTACGTCCGGACGGATCACCGATCATAGCTGTACCGCCACCGATCAGGGCGATCGGCTTATTACCTGCCATCTGTAAACGCTTCATCAGGCAAAGTGCCATGAAATGTCCTACATGAAGACTGTCTGCAGTTGGGTCAAATCCTATATAGAAAACAGCTTTTCCATTATTTACCAGCTCTTTGATCTCTTCTTCATCTGTTGTCTGGGCAATTAATCCTCTTGCCACTAACTCGTCATAAACCTTCATTTTTTTCCTCCTGTAACAGCATCCGCTCAGATGCTGACCTCTTATATCATAATTATTATCTACTTATTTATTCTGTGCCCGGATAGCTGCGGCAAAATATATGTCTCCGATCACTTTCCGACCATTATCCATCTATAATACACATACTCCGTGATTATACAACGAAATACAACACTTTGACAAGACCGTGTTTCAGTTTGCTTTTTTCAGACTGTTTCTGCGTATTCCTGCTGCTATCGCCACAAATAAAAACAGGAACGGTGTCGTGATCGGCTGCTCTACATTGACGAACGCCTGTGTGATATAAGAAACGATAAGCATCAGAACCGCAAGCATCACCGGTTCATCCTTCCAGGTTTTCACACAGTTACGGATCGAAGTAATGATCAGCCCCACATAAGTGATCAGGCCAAAAGCTCCCATCGTGACCAGATACTGCAGATATTCATTATGCGCACTGTCATAAACCGTTCCGGTTACTGCCAGCATCTCATCATAATACCGGGCAGACATCAGCGCATAGATGCTTTCATTTCCATTTCCAAATACCTGATCAACAAATGGCAGATCCTGATAGATCCGGCATAATCTCGACCAGATGAAGCCTCTGTAATCTCCCCAGAAATCATCAAATACGAAGATCTCCCAATGGTTGATACAGCCGATAACTGTCACGGTGATCCCTGCTATGAGCAATATTCCTGCTATGAGCAAACGGGATAATGCGGATCTTCCTGTATTATATTTCTTCTTTGATAACCATATCGCACACAAGATACCGATCACACAACAGACAGTCAATATGTCTCTTGCATCCACCAGCTTCGCCAGACCGGACAGCTTCTCATATCCCCTTCCGCTTTCTGTCGTGATCCACGCCATGATTGTATAACCGGAAAGAAAGGTGGTACAAACAGTTACAAATTCTGCAAACAGGCTTCGTTTTAATGCGAAAAAGAGTAATATCACCCATGCTGCAGCAAGTCCCATATAGGCACTGTCACTGTTTGCCGCGATCAAGGAGGCTCCGCCCAACAGAAGGGCTGCCATATAGCAGATCCGGAATGCCCGCTTTTCTTCGATCAGATACATACCGGAAAAGAACGCAGCACTGATGCAGACAAAGCCAGCAAATATATTGATATTTCCAAAGGTGGACAGGAACATCGCCTGCTGATCCTCTCTGATATGTGACAACAGATGAAACACATCAATATCCAGGTGTTGTAAGCTTCCCATCAAAAATGCAAGTCCACTGATAACAGAAAACACCGGTGCCAGGATCTGCTGCCATTTATATCCGCTTCCAATGCCAATATAAAGCACAAGCACAAGCACCAGAAATTCCAGTCCGCAGCGTCTTCCCATGGATCCGGTGTAGGCTGCCATTTTATCATCTGCCATGATCCATGCAAGTGTGCCTGACAGCACAAAAGCTCCCATCCAGATATCCGACGCCAGAAAATTTCTGCCTCTTCCCGTTTTTTTTGCAGCATCCGTATGCTCTTCCATATGATCCGTAAATCCGAGTATAAATGTCAGACACATCAATATCCCATAGATCAATACTCCATTTTTAAAGAAATTGTATTTTGTGATCGTAATATCCATATATCCATCATGAAGAACCAATGGAAAAACAACAAACATGTACAGCAGGAATGCCGTTGTAATGCTTTCTTTAAAAATCTGAAATGCTGCTTCTTTTTTGAAATCATTCTTTTTTGAAAAAGCCGGCTTTTGATCTCCGGCTTTTTGTTTCTTATTTGTTTTTGTCATTTTCTCTCTTTGCCTTTATTCCTATAGCAATGGTGACAGGAGTCTGAGGAAGGCATCCACCAGTGTAATTCTGGACATATGCTTCTTACACCAGTCCAGCGTGATCTCCTCTGATTCCTTCATCGTTGAAAGCATATCATACTTCACTTCTGCAATGATACTGGAATCATATACCAATACACCGCATTCAAAATGATGATAGAAGCTCCGGTTATCCATATTGATCGAACCGATCGAGGTCAGATTATCATCCGTCAGGATACATTTGGAATGGATAAATCCCGGTGTGTACTGATAGATCTTCACGCCGGCACGAAGCAGTTCTTTGTAGCTTGACTGTGTCATACGAAAGATCATCTTCTTATCCGGGATAGCCGGTGTTACGATTCGGATATCGATGCCTCTCTTTGCCGCAAGCTTTAATGCTGTCATCATCTCATTGCATACGATCAGATATGGTGTAAAAATATATACATACTCTCTTGCGTCATTGATCATCTGCATATATATGTTCTCGCCAATCGGCTCTTTCTTGAGCGGATTTGTCGTATATGGTTGAAGATATCCATCATTCAAATGCTTCTTCTGCTCTGTTGGACGATAGCTTAAGATATGCCTATCTTCATTTCGGATACTGTTCCACAGCTGTAAAAACAGGATTGTAAAACGCCATGCAGCATCACCTTCCATACGGATACCATTATCCTTCCATTTGCCATAAGGTGCTTTCTTATTTATATACTCATCGGATAGATTAAAGCCGCCGGTATAGGCAACCTTACCATCCATAACCGCGATTTTCCGATGATCCCTGTTATTAAAGATCGTTGCCAGAAATGGTACCACCTGATTAAATGCCATACATTTGATCCCATGGCTCTCCAGCTCACGCCAGTAATACTTTGGCACATAAAAGACTGAGCCGATATCATCATAGATCAGGCGGACTTCCACGCCCTCTTTTACTTTCTCTTTTAAGATCTCAAGCACCGTATTCCACATTTCGCCCGGATTGATGATGAAATATTCAAGGAAAATATACTTTTTTGCCGATTTCAGGTCATCGACAAAATCCGGCCAGACATCGTCCCCCATCGGATAATACCGGACATCCGTATTCTGATATACAAGCGAACCTGCATAATCTTCTGTATATTTGAACAACCGGTATGGCGGCTGCCCCTTTATCACATCACTGAAATATGCCATATTTGCATACAGATCCGTCTCGTAGTCCCATTCTGCCGCATGCTTCATATATTTCTCTAACTTCTTCGGCATAATGATATGTCCATAGAGCAGATAAAGCAGACCACCGAGGACCGGAAACATCAGGATCGGAACGATCCATGCCAGTTTAATTGACGGATTCACATCCTTTAATAACAGATGCATCACAGCTATAAAACTTAACAAATGCAGAATAGCCGCCACCAATACATAGTATTGCTGCAGCTTTAATACTTCTACCATAAAGAAGATCAACTGTGCCGCTACCAGCAGACATGTAATTACCATTCGACTAAATAACCTGTTCAATAGTTTCTTCATAGACAATTTCCTTCTTATTAATTTATGACAGGACACAGTAAACCGTGCCCTGCCATTTTATCTTTTATCCCGTATTTCTATTTTACTTGATCGAAGTTACCTTATATCCGGCTTCCTTCACTGTATTCTTAATCTCTTTATCGGATAACTCGCCACTTAAAGTAAGCACCGCCTGCTTCTTCTCATGGCTTACCTCCGCTTCTGTTACCTGTGGAAGTGCCTCAAATGCTTTCTTCACTCTTGCCTCGCAGTGTCCACACATCATTCCTTCTATATACACCGTCTTATTCATCGTACCAGTCTCCTTTTCTATCTTATTATTTCCCTCAACATTTTTTGATACCATTTTTTGGTGTATTCTGTATTTACTATTATTAACATATATCTTCACGAAATTCAACCGTAATGCATTCATTACTACACAAAAACTGGAAAGGCTCATGGCAAATGCTCCAAACATCGGGTTTAATTTCCAGCCAAACATCGGATACCAGACACCTGCGGCAAGCGGTATTCCGATAATGTTATAAATAAATGCCCAGAACAGGTTCTCTTTGATATTTCGTATCGTTGCCATACTTAACCGGATTGCTACAGGAACGGTTCGAAGACCTTCCCGCATCAGTACCACATCTGCCGCATCGATTGCAACATCGGTTCCGGCTCCGATCGCCATACCGATATCCGCACGGGTTAATGCAGGGGCATCATTAATGCCGTCACCAACCATGATCACACGGTGCTCCTTCATCAGTTCTCTTACTACCGCTTCTTTTCCATCCGGCAGTACATCAGCAATCACGCGGTCAACCCCTGCCTGTTTACCGATTGCTTCTGCTGTCTTTGCATTATCTCCGGTTAACATAACAACTGAATAATTCATCTCTTTTAATTCTTTGATCGCAAGGATTCCATCCTCTTTGATCGTATCTGCAACTGCAAGGATACCGATCAGTTTATTCTCATCGATTGCCAGATAGATCGGGGTCTTGCCCTGTGAAGCTAATTCTTCTGCCAGTGTCTTATCCGCCTCGGATAAGGTTACATACTGGCTGATAAATTTTCCATTTCCACCAAGCAAAATATGATCTGATATCTGAGAATGGTTCTGTCCTGCACAAAATCCTCTTTCATTCTGTGAAACCGCCTCACTGCTTAATCTACAGCGGAGTCCATTTCCCGGAAGCACCTGAAAATCTTCAATCTTCTGTGGCTTGATCCCTTTCTGTCCGACATATTCCATAATGGCTTTGCCTATCGGGTGCTCACTGTATTGTTCCAGACTTGCTGCAAAGGTAAGCAGGTCTGTCTCACTGTATCCATTTCCCGGAACTACATCTACCACTTCCGGCGTTCCATTTGTGATCGTTCCTGTCTTATCCAGTACAACCACATCTGTTTTTCCTGTCATCTCAAGTGCTGCCGCATTCTTAAATAGGATACCTTGCTTTGCTCCGACACCGTTACCTACCATAACGGCAACCGGTGTTGCAAGTCCAAGTGCACATGGACAACTGATCACAAGCACCGATATACCTCTGGCAAGTACAAAGCCTGTGCTCTCTCCTGCAATGATCCATACAATAATAGTGATCAAGGAACAGATCAGGACAGCCGGAACAAAGATACCGGATACCTTATCTGCAATCTTTGCGATCGGTGCTTTTGTTGCTGCTGCATCACTGACCATCTCTATGATCTGGGATAAAGTCGTATCTGTACCGACTCTGGTTGCCCGACATTTCAGATAACCGGATTTATTGATCGTTGCGGCAGATACCTTATCTCCTTCTGCTTTATCGACCGGAAGACTCTCACCGGATAAAGCAGACTCATCAACCGCACTGTTTCCTTCTATAACCACACCATCTACCGGAACACTGGATCCCGGACGGACGATAAATACCTCTCCAACTACCACATCTTCAGCAGCAACTTCCTGTTCTTCTCCATCACGAAGAACAAGGGCTGTTTTGGGTGCAAGCTTCATTAATCCCTTTAAGGCATCTGTCGTACGACCTTTGGAATATTCCTCGAGTGTCTTACCAACCGTTATAAGTGCAAGAATCATCGCTGCCGATTCAAAATAAAAATCATGCATCAAGGTCATAACACGGTCATTATCCTGCCGCATCACGGCATCTGTCATTGCAAATAATACATATGTGCTGTAAATAAAGGATGCGCCTGAGCCAAGTGCTACTAATGTATCCATACCCGGTGCTCCATGGATCACACCCTTAAATCCATTAATAAAAAACTTCTGGTTTACAACCATGATCGCAATTGCAAATAACATCTGGATCAGTCCCATAGCGACATGGTTATCACTGATAATCGCCGGCAGTGGCCATCCCCACATCATATGTCCCATGGAAATGTACATCAGCGGAATTAACAGAACGATAGATGCGATCAGCCGGACCTTCATCTTGTGCAGGGCTGCATGATTATCCAATTCATCTGCATCCGCTGCCTGCTTCTTCCCGACATTCTTCCGGTCTTCTCCTGTCATCAGACTGGCTCCATATCCTGCCTTTTCTACTGCTTCAATAACTGTCTTAGGATCAGCATGTCCTTCTACTGTCATCGAATTTGTAAGCAGGCTGACGGTACAACTGTCAATCCCTTTTACTTTCTTCACTGCCTTTTCTACGCTTGCGCTGCAGGCACTGCAGCTCATTCCTGTTACGTTATATTTATCCAATTCATTCACCCTCTTATCAAGCTTTTATCATGTGCTTCGCACATTCTATGCCTTCATTATATCTTAAACACATTTTTATTATGTTTCATATCCAAAGCAATCATACGAACATATTCTCATACGATCTTCCAGACAGAAAATTTCTATGTGTTTATTTCATTAATTTCTTAATGGTATCTACCAGATCATCCACCGTATCTTCTTTTCCTGCTTTGATATCCTCGATCACACAGGTTCGGATATGCTCTGCAAGAAGTTCCTTATTAAAGCTGTTCAATGCAGAATTGACAGCGGCAACCTGTACTAATATGTCCGTACAATATGCATTCTTTTCCAGCATTCCCTTGATTCCCCGGATCTGTCCCTCGATCCGGTTCAGCCGGTTCATCAGCTTCTTATATTCACCTTCTGTTCTCTGTTTTGTTTTATGACAATGGCAACATGGTTCTTCCATTCTTGTCCGCTCCCTTCTGTCTGTTTCCTGAATTTTTTCATCCATCTGTATCTGTACATTTATTTTTTGTATCCAATTTTAATGATCCCGGATACGATATTATATATACCCCATAGGGGTATTTTTGTCAATACCAAAACCAATAAAAAACGCAGGGCAAATGATAAAAAATATCACTCGTCCTGCATCTTTATAGTCTGGCGTCGTATGACACCTTATTTTCCTGTAGGATTGTATTATTCTACAACATCATCCTCTAACAGACCTTCGTCGTCAATGATCCCCTCATCGGATCCATCCTCTATCTCATCTGATGAATCATCGGATCCGTCATCACTGCCATCTGATGAATCACCGGATCCGTCATCACTGCCATCTGAATCTATACTTTCCATATCACTGTCATCATATTCGTATCCATCGATCATATCACCCTGATCATCGTAATAATCACTGTATGAGATCGAACCGGCCTCCAGAACATCTTTCAGATTGTAGATTGTTCCATCGGTTGCATTTACCATAAGTGCCTGTACCGGATAGTCAAAATCATATGTTCCATCATTTTCGTCTGCCTGTGCAAATATCCATACAGGAACATAATTATATACATCATCCTGAGAATCATCCTTAATACAGTAATATGTCAATCTGACATCGTTAAATTCAATATCGCTGTAGGAAGTCTTATTATCTGTATAATACTGTGCAACATTCTTATCCAGTTCCTTTAAAAGCTCCTTCCAGCTCAAAAGATCTACATTTTTTTGATCCTCACCGGTTGAAACTAACAATGGATAACAGCTTGCGTTGATCACGCCATTGGAGTCGATCTGAATGGAGAACGTCTCTGTTGGAGCATCATACCAGGCATCATCCTCATCGCTTGAAAGAGTGTCAACCATAGACAGATCCGCACTGTATGGAGCAGTTCCATTGACAGAACGTCCAAAGTTTACGATATAGCCTTCATACTCTGTTGCAATCACATTATAAGAGCTGTCATAATACTCCCATAATAACGGAGATTTATCTGTAACGATCACATCATCAATTCCACATCCGGCAAGAAATTCCTGTGCCAGTGATACGGCTTCATCTTCAGAAAATGTACAAGTATTTACAATGCTGTCATCAATCCCCTCTTCTCCATACTTTGCGTCATAAGCATATACAAAGGATGCACCCTCATATGGTCTGTAATTGATCATGCTTTCGGATGGATAATAAGAAAGATCAAAGCTTGCATTTAACCCTTCTGTTCCCTCTGAAAATGAGAGCATGAACTGATTATCGCCAATCTGTCCGATATAATCCGATGCACTGTAATCACCGGCTCCTTCTCTCTCATCCGTTGCCGTTGCCATTTCATTTTCCAGATAGGATATGTATTCCTTACAATAATCCTCTGTATCTGTATCTCCAGCTTCCTTCGCATCGTCTAACATCGTCTGATATGAATCAATCTGAGTCTGCAGATCACTCTTGGTCTGGTGCTCAAAGTCATATACATAGATACCCTTTGACTTATCAAAGATTGCCTCACAGACCTTCTGCCTGTATGCATTATCAAAGGAATTCTTCTTATAAGACACAATAGACATACTGTCGGAATCTGGTGTTATGATATCATCATCTTTAATGGTAATCTCTTTGATACCGGAATCACCGACATCCAGCTTACCCTCATAAGACTCCGGAACACCGAGACGGGACGATAATTCGCCGCCTTCTCCTGCACTTCCTTCTTTCTGCGTTCCATCACCCATATCGTAATCAACCTTCTTATTACATCCTGAAAAAACAGTTGCTGCAGACAATGCTGTTGCCAGTAACACTGCCGACATTTTTGTTAATTTTCTCTTCTTCATGGTTTCCTCCTCGAAATTCCAAATCAGCTAAACAAAGTTATTATAATCGAACCAACGCACGATAGCAAGAAAAAGCAAGAAAGAAAATGTGAAAATATTGCGAACGGCCCTGAATGCATATGCATCCAGAGCCGTTTTCTGAACTGATATTTATTCTTTTGAAATAACAACCTTGCCATCCACTACCTGAATCTTTACCTTGTTTGTATCAATTCCGGCAGCCTCCAGAATATCATCACTGATCTGTACACGGTGTGCCTTATCCATAATGGAATATTCTTCATGGGAATCGGTTCCATTAAAGCTCTCGCTTTCCATGTCATTGATCCGTTTTCTGTAATCCTCTTTCATGATCTTTTCTGTACTGATCTTACCATCTGCGATCATAACCACACGTCCAACCTTATTTGCAAGACTGATATCATGCGTTACGATGATAACTGTAATACCCATTTCCTCATTCAGTTTCCGGAACAGATCCTGGATCATATCTGAGGTTTTGGAATCGACTGCACCGGTCGGCTCATCTGCCAGCAGGATTTTTGGATTGTTGGCAAGTGCAATCGCAATTGCAACTCTCTGCTGCTCACCACCGGACATCTGTGCCGGATAGGAATTTACCTTTTCCTTTAAACCAACCTTGCACAAAAGATCATAGGCTCTGGCTTCCCGGTCTTCCTTATTGTCTTTATCAAAATACATCGGCACCTGAACATTTTCCAGAGCTGTCATATACGGAAGCAGGTTTCTGGAATTCTTCTGCCATACAAAGCCAACGGTATGTTTCCGATATTCTACCAGTTCTTTGTCTGTCATTGCAAAAAGGTCTTTTCCATCTACATATAATTTTCCTGCTGTCGGACGTTCCAGTCCACCGATCATATTCAAAAGCGTTGACTTACCACTACCGGATTTACCGATAACTGCCATCAGCTCACCCTTTTTGATCGTAAGCTCCAGCCCCTGAAGTGCCATTACTTCAACTTCATCTGTTTTATAGATCTTAACCAGACTGTCGCAGTCAATGATATTGCCGGTTTCTTCATATTCTTCCGCAGCCTGACTGTTTCTGTCTGTATCGTCCAAATCTTCTGATGTTTCTGTATCGTCATCTGCTATATCTGCTTCATCAACAGCGTTCCCAGCATCCACTGCAGTCTCCTGCACACCGATATCGTTCATGTCTGTATCTGCGATATCGGCGTCTTCCTGAACAGGATCCTGATCCATTGGTTCTTCCATCATCTGTGCAACATTTTCCTGCATATCAGTTTCTGGAATCGTATTTTTATCTTTTTTCTTAAAAAATCCACTATGCTTTGCCAATGATCTCACCATCCTCTATCTCAAATACTACGTCTCCGAGTTCCATCAGGTTTGGATCATGTGTCGTCATAACGATCGTGATTCCTTCTTTTGCCACCAGATCCTTGAACAGCTTCATAACATTCAGTCCGGATGCTGTATCCAAAGCTCCTGTCGGCTCATCTGCAAAGATTACCCTTGGCTTATGGGCAACCGCTCTTGCGATCGCTACCCTCTGCTGCTCACCACCGGACATCTGGTTCGGCATATGGAACATTCTGGAACTAAGTCCAACCATCTCCAGAACCTCGCGGATACGGGAATCCCGGTTTCCTTCATATTCCGCAAGTCTTAAACCAAAATCTACATTCTCATATGCATTCATGATCGGAATCAACGCTACCGACTGGAATACAAATCCGATATCGTACCGTCTGAGTTTTTCTCTTTCCGGTACAGCCATCTCCGACAGGTCGTGATCCTCTATGATCACCTGCCCCTCCGTTGCTTCATCCAGCGCACTTAAAATATTTAAAAGGGTTGTTTTACCGGAACCGGATCTTCCCTTCAGGATCGCAAGCTTTCCTTCCGGGATATCCAGATCTATTCCTTTAAGAGCATAAAATGGTTCGCCATTTCCAACTGTAAAACACCGCTTTATTCCTCTTGCAGTAATCATATTCATTGTTTAGTCCTCCCCCAGTTTTAATGCCTGTGTGATGTTCATCTTCTTTAAGATTGTCCGGAGAACAATGAAGCAGATAATAAACATTACCACAACTACGATCGTCAGTTTCAATATATCAAATGGGTTGACCGCTATGCTGATCGCTATGTTATGCGACTCCGGCAGATATACGATCGCTACCAGCTTTACAAACAACGCAGTAGCCGCCGCTCCAACTCCATATCCTGCCAGACTGGCAAGAACGGAACTGAACATCTGCTCGTTGATCAGCATCTTGTTAATCTCCTTCATGCTCATACCCATCGCACGGTAGATACCAAACAGAAGCTCCCGCTGCTTGATCGATGTGATCCAGTAGATGAGAAATCCTACTGTACAGAGGATAACTGCTACCAGGAAGCTCAGTGAGAATAACCCATTTGTGATCAGTACAAGCGGAGATTCCAGCATGTTCTGTACTTCCTGATCTACACTCTGATAACTCTTTAATGAAATACCCTGCTTTTCAACCGTATCCAGGACCTCCTGATAATCATGTCCATCTGCAAGCTGTCCCCATATCTGATATGGAGTAAGACCAAATGCACTGACAACATATGCGTAATTAGCAACAACCAGATAACGTTCCTTCTCAACAACCTTTCCACTGTTATCCTTCTCATATGTGTACTGGTTAAATCCAGGCCATGCATCTACAATTGCACAGATTGTTCCGGACGGTGATGCGATCTCAACCGGCTCCTTTGTCTTCATCGGGCTGTATCTTGCATATGTGATGCTGTCACCAACAGACAGATCATATTCCTTTGCCAGATTTGATGAAATGATAACACCATTGGAAACAGTTGCAATACTGTTCAGGTAATTATACCAGTGTTCATCATTCAAGCCTGACTTTAATTCGGCTGTCTCACCAAATTCCTTTGTATTAATTCCCATCAGAACAGAGTCCGGAAGTTCAGAACCTCCAACCTTGATCGTTGTATTGTCATCATAGATCACACGGGTCAGATGTTTGCATGAATTGGAAAGATTCTCTGTATACCGTTCAAAATCCGGTTCTTCATAGTACCAGTGACTCTTCTTATCTTTATCCAGATACGCACCCATCTTCCACTGTTCACTCAGAACGATATCTGTTCCAAGATTATATTCGATACGCTCCTGATTGTTCTCATTGATCGTTCTTGCCATATTGGAATTAAACATACCCATGGCGATCGTCATAACCAGAAATACAGAGATAAAGCCCTGCTTCTTCACTGTTCTGGTGATCTGAAGGAAGGAAGCATATACCGCAGGTGACCATCTCTTCTTACCAATGAAATAAATGAACTTGATCAGATATTTGATCAGTCGCAGGATCAGCAGCCCAACTGCAAATATAAACAGGGAGGAATTCAAAAAGATCAATGGATCCGGTTTGTTTCCAGCCAGAATGCTTAATGCAATATCACTCTTCTGTTTATTGTAGTTGTACAGCAGGTAAATGGAAACTGCCACCAGGATCACATCCAGAAATGCCTTCTCCCAGATTGGCTTTGTATTCACCTTTCCAAGTTTACTCTTCTGCTCTACTATCGAATTCTTCGCGTATTTCAATACCGGAAGTGTTATAAACAGGATTGCGATAACTGCAGCAACCAGACTGTATAATAACATTCCCCATGTCAGCTTATAAAAGTGTGTATCACCAAAGCTGAATTTCAGGAAGGAGGTTGCACTTGCACATAATTTACACAACAGATATCCGACCGGAATACCAATAACGATCGCGATCAAAGAAAGGATCGCAGATTCTCCAAAATAGATGCCAAGAATCTGTTTCGTACTGGTACCACGACTCTTTAGCATCGCAATCTCACCGTCCTCCATTTCCAGGATCTGACTGGATACCATATAGATAAATGCCAGAAGCAATACCAGGATTGGAAGCTCCAGTACCCAGATAATGATCATGATCGATGTTGCATCGTCCTGATAATCAGCAAGTATGCTGCTGAAATTCTGAATAAAGTTACCATCTGCTTTTGAAAATGCACTCAGATAATAACGGATATCTGATGCATTTGTATGATCGATATATGCATAATCCAGCATATTATATGTTGCATAATATATTGTCAAAACACCATAGTTTGCAACGGTTGCATCAAAGGATGCCTGATCTGTAAATATCATCTTATCAAAATCTACCGGTGTCTCTTTCCAGTAAATATCAGTGGTATCCTTTGGTTCAAAGATTCCGACAACCGTAAATGTAACCGGCTTTCCATCCTTGTCTACCAATTTATCAATTGATACGGTTTCACCTACAACCAGATCATATGTATCCGCATTCTGCTGATTGATAATCACCGGATAAGTACCTTCAACCGGTTTCCCGGTATCAAGTCCCTCTCCAAACGTGATATTGATATGTTCGCTCATATCCTGCATATAGTTTACACTGAAAAATCTCCTGGAACCGAGCCCGGTCATTGCATAAGTACCTTCTATAAACAATCTGTTCTGTCTGCTTAATACCGGTACGTCAATGTAACTCATCCACTTCTTTTCATATGCATTGATACGGTCAAGTACGGATGCAGAATCCGGGAAATTGTCTGTTGAGCAGGAGCCCTGTCTTCCGACCACGGCTGAATATGTGTTGTTATCTTCTATCGCTGAATCAAACTTGGATGCCAGCGTCATATCCATTGCACCGTTTTTGAACATCGGATTACAGGATGCTACAGCAACCAGAAGCACAATACCAAGAAGAAGACAGGCATTCAGCCACTTTTTATTCAGTAATTTATTTCTTAAGAATTTAAACATTCCTCTTCTCCCTTCTATTCTTCTGAGCTGCTATCGGCTTTTTTCTTTGTATTGTTACCACTGCCGGAAGAACCGGATTCTTTCAGAATCACATCTCCTTCTGACAATCCGGTAAGTACACATGCATTTGACGACTTTGTATCTGTGCTTGTTGTTACATACTGTTTTACAATCTCATCCTTTGAAAGCTTCCACACATATTCATAGGATTTACCGGATGTCTTATCCGTCTCTGTATAAATAATATTCATTGGAACTGTTACTACATTTTCCAGTGACATTTTTGCAAAGCTTACAAAATATCCCTTTGGTGAATCATAGAAGCTCTTATCATCCACCTGTATATAATATCTGGTATCTTCGGATCCGGAGCTGCTTGTTATATATACCTGACCATCGATCGTTGTTACATAAGCCTTCTTGGAATCCGCTGTTGCTCCGATACATCTTCCGGTCAGCTTCTTGCTGTCATCCTTCTGATCAATTAAAGTAACCTCCTGATTGACCAGAAGTGTTGCATTGCTGTTATCACTTCCGGTATCGTCACTTCCGCTATTTCCGTTACGTCTGGAGCTTCCACCGTTATCTGTCAGGGATAAGGACATCATCTTGGATTCATTGCTTCCTATGCTGACAACCTTGTCACCCTCTTTGATCTGTTTTCCCTGACTGGCATATACACTCTGTACAACGCCGTCGCTTTCTGCATATACGCTGATATTACCTTTTCCATCATTATTTTTGTTCAGCTTATCACGCTTTGCGATCAATGGATTCACAGTCGTATTATAATTGATCTTTGCCAGCTCTTCATTGTATTTTGCAATCTCAATCTGGCAGGTAAGCTGCTCAACCATGTATAATGTATTGCCATTATTATCATCTGGATCCGGGATATCGTAATCACCGTCTTCTTCATCCCCGTCATCTGTTGTAGTATCCGTTGTATCATCTGCCGGATCAGCATCTCCCGGTGTTGCCACCTGCTGTTTCTTCCTGCCGGAACGGTAATCTTCAATCTCGGCTCTCAGATCCTTGATCTGCTCTTCATAGCCCGCTACTGTCGAATCATAATCACTCTTTGCATCTGATATCTGGGAGTTTAACTCCAGCAGCTCTGCGCTACCACCACCACTGTCAACAATATACAACAGATCGCCTTTTTTCACTTCCTGACCTTCCGCCAGATCAAGCTGTGTAAAATAGCCTTCTACAGGAGCTTTATAGGTTATCTGATTGGTATCTACCATCTTATAGGATTTGCTGGTTCCTGTTGTCTTAAAAGTTCCCAGCTTAATCTCATATGTTGTATAATCACTTGGGATCGTTGAATCAGAATCATAATAAACCAGATCTCCCTCTGAAAGACCGCTCTTTACTTCCGTGTAGTTATCATCCTGTGCACCGATCTTGATCTCACGCTTTTCCTTATCACTGCTGTCTGTCTTCACATATACAAAATACTTATCTCCTTCTTCGTATAAGGAATCATTTCCGACTACAAGAACATTTGCAGCAGTTGAAGTACTGAAATACAACGGTGTCAGTGTTCCTGTCTTTAAGATCTTGCTGTTATCCACATCTTTCAGTTTAAAACGGACATATGGCAGCTTGGATGCACTCTGTGCTGCCGCGATCTCCTGATTGGAATATTTGTATTCTTCCAGCTCATACCGTTTGCCATCAATCATCGTGTACATGGTGTTAAAATTTGCATATCCATCTCTTGTGATCTGCTCACCGGTGATCTCAATATACGGTGTGTTGTAATCAGATATAATAACAACATTCTCACCACTGGAGATCGATCCGCCGCCTTCATCTGATGAATCTGTATCCGTCAGGCTCTTGGCATATGTAACATAGCCGTCCTGTTCTGCTACGAGCTTGTTATCGGTTTCCAGAGATTCCTTCTCGTCAATCTGTTGCTGGAGCTTCTTGACCTTATAATTGTACAACATGTTATCATACCGGTTATTCTCGGCATTGACTGCTTTTGTGCTCTGGTTTTCTTTCGCACCGGCAGAATCTCCAGCCTCATTACATGCTTTAATCTTATAATCCAGTTCCTTCTGTTTCTGTTCGTATATCTTTTCATTTACATTATGGGTCTGCTGCTCACTGGAAAGAGAGGCTTTCAGGTCTTCAATTCCTGAAGTCGTATCATCGCTGTCTGCCTCTGCAAGAACCGTGCCCTTTTTAACATAATCACCTACATTGACATAAACCTTTGAGAGTGTCGCTGAGGTTTTAAAGAAATAACAGTAATCCGTTGGTACAATCGCACCATTCTTGATAATCTTCTTACCAACATCGCTCTTTTCGACCGGACGGTACGCCTCATTCGTTGTAACCGGTTCTAACAGCTCCGGTGCTTTTTCTTCTTTTTTTCCACAGCCTGTTAAACCAAGCATCATTGCCACAGCGATTGCTGTCATTCTGACTGCATACGATTTTTTATTGATCATTATTCTCTTCTTTATCAATTTACCGTCACCTGCTCTCCAGCCTTCAATCCAGACTTAATAATCGTATATCCGTCTACCGTTTCACCAATTGTTACATCAACTGCTGTCCGGAAGCCATCATCATTGATCGTGAATACATAATAATTATCTTCTGACTTCTCATTGATCGCTTTTTCATCGACATAGATAACATTGCTGATCACCGGCTTATGGATCGTCATGGTCAGCACATCTTCTTCTGAAATTCCTGCCATACTGTCTACCGGCTCAAATAAGATTTTCTGCATCTGCTTACCGGTTGCCTTATCTTCATACTGACTGACATCAATAACCTTCATATCGTAGGATGCCACTTCATAATCTGCCTGATAGACATCCCCTTTTTTAAATTCATAATCATCATCTGTCGTTGCTGTATAATTAGAGGATCCGGATGCTACGGTCACCAGATTATCGGATGAACTTGCATATCCATATCCCAACCACTCATTGACATAGGTTACAGTTCCATCCTTTTCTGCAATCAGACAATACTCCTTCATCTTCTCGTTCTGTTCTTTAATATATGTATCTGCGATCTGGATATCCTCTTTCAGACTTGCAATATCATCAGAATAATCCTCTGATCCATCAATCTGCATCAGTTTCTGATAATGTTCGATCAGCAGTTCGTTCTCTGCCTTCTGTTCTGTATATTCCTTGATCGTAGCCTGAATATCATCTGCCTTAAACTGAACCATGATATCTCCGGCTTTAACCCGATCTCCCTTTGATACATTAACCTTTTCTACTTCATAATCATCCTGTGAAACTTTATAATTTTTCGTTTCAAATTCATCCGGGGAAAGTTTTAAATTCAAGATTGGTGAAATATCTCCTGACTGAACGGTCACCGTATCATATCCCACCTTTGTATATGATTCAATATGAATAGAAGGTTTGCTGCTTTCTGCATTTTTGCTGCTGCATCCACCCAGAAGGGCAGCTACCATACTGGCACATAATACACATGCCACACCCTTTTTGATTCGTTTCCGCATCGTTGCCTCCTTGCTTACGCTGTTTTATTTTTATGTATATCTGAAAATACTATATTTCCCAAATTAAATCATTGTAATTTTACTCTCTCTGTCTGGCATAATCAAGCAATCCTTATTTTATTAAACAATCTTAAGGATTCCTGTATTATTTCTGTTACATATCATTTTCTGACAAATGTCCTAGTCTTATGCCAGTATAAAAAACAAATGTATCATATTTGCATCTTTTCGTGTTACATACAAACTTCGTTGTAAGTTTATCATGTAAATGTGTCCATTTTATGGTGAAAATCTCTATCATAATGCGTTCATTGCATTTTTTCAAAAAAAAGTAAAAAAACTTGTTGACATTTATATAGCACAGTGGTATTATCTTACTTGCGTCGGCGGTAAGCCGTACGGAATAAGACATGCGGGAGTGCTGGAATTGGCAGACAGGCTAGACTAAGGATCTAGTGCTGGAAACGGCGTGTGGGTTCAAGTCCCATCTCCCGCATCTTTATTTTTTAGAAAACCTTTGAGGTTTTCTTTTTTTATGCACAAAATCCCTGATACAAAGTATTTATATAATTATAATAAAACACTTACATGTATATATCTTTATGAAGCAGACCTTTTTACTCTGTATAACTTCGAACTAACCTCGGCGAGCCTCGCTAAGGTCTCAGTTACAAACGTCGGTCCTTAACGATTCATCGCAAGATGAAGAGTTTAGTACCGCTACGTTTGAAATAGAACGAAAGTGTTCTGCGGAATAAATGGTATATACCTGTAAGTGTTTTGTTGTTAATATACTTGTATCAGGGATTTTACTTTCTCAGATTTTTATCATATTGGTAAGCTTCTTTTCTACGTCTTCTAACAGATGTGCCTTAAATGCACTGTAGTACTCATGTGTAAACTGTGTATAAAGGAATTTATTCCACAGGTTACTGCAATATGTACTGTCAAAATCATAGTAAGAGTCTGTGTACATCATTCCGTTACTGTATCTGGTTACATCCAGATATGGCTCTTTTCCTGCGTAATTTAATCTCATTACAAGATTCTTCTGTTCGCTGCAGCATGCGAATGTCTCCAAGAACATCTTCATCTGCTCTCTTGTTACTCGTTCTACAAACATAATATGTCACCCTCCATGTCCCATAAATTAGCTCAATGTACAGTTCTATTATAGTATGAACAGGACAACTCTGTAAAGGCAATTATGTCAATGTCCGCCTTTTATTTATGATCTTTAAAATAACGGATCACTTGGCTGGGCAAACGTTCCGATAACGCAAAAACAGACCATAACCATCTTCTTCCGAAAATCATCATGATCTGTTTTTTCTGCTTATCTTAAATTAAGCAAGCTTTTCCTTTGCAACAGCAACAAGCTTAGCAAATCCTTCCGGATCACTGATAGCCATCTCTGAAAGCATCTTTCTGTTGATGTCTACACCTGCAAGCTTTAAGCCATGCATTAATTTGCTGTATGAAATATCATTCATTCTTGCAGCAGCATTAATACGAGCGATCCATAACTGTCTGAATTCTCTCTTTCTCTGCTTTCTGCCAGCATATGAACTTGTTAAAGCTCTCATAACTGACTGCTTTGCTACTCTATACTGCTTTGATCTAGCTCCTCTGTAACCCTTAGCCAGCTTAAGTGTTCTGTTATGTTTTTTCTTAGCGCCAACGCCGCCTTTTACTCTTGCCATTCTCTAGTTCCTCCTGATTTATTAGATATAAGGTAAAATCTTCTTCATTACCTTTTCATTTGTTGAATCCGTCATTGTTAACTTTCTAAGATTTCTCTTTCTCTTAGTTGTCTTCTTTGTTAAGATATGACTCTTGTAAGCCTTGCTTCTCTTAAGGCCGCCGTTAGCTGTTTTCTTGAAACGCTTAGCTGCTGCTCTTTTTGTCTTTAATTTAGCCATGTGTGTATTTCCTCCTTAATATATGTCATATTGTAAATTAACGTTTTTCAGTTAAAAACATTATCATACTTCTTCCTTCAAACTTGGCAGGCTTATCGATGACTGCGATGTCTGAAAGCTTCTCAGCAAATTCATCAAGAATGCCCTTTGTCTGTTCTACATGGGCAAGCTCTCTACCTCTGAATCGAAGTGTAACCTTTACTTTATCGCCATGTGTCAGGAACTTTCTTGCCTGATTTACTTTTGTATTCAAGTCGTTAGTATCAATGTTTGGAGATAAACGAACTTCCTTGATCTCCATTGTCTTCTGTTTCTTTCTGGCTTCTTTCTCCTTACGAGCAAGCTCATAACGGTACTTACCATAATCAATAATCTTGCATACAGGTGGTTTTGCCTGTGGAGCGATCTTAACCAGATCAAGCTCTGCTTCCTTTGCAAGCTTCAGTGCATCTCTGGAGGACATAATTCCGATCACCTGACCATCCTCGCCGATCACGCGCACTTCTCTGTCTCTAATCTGTTCGTTAATCATTAATTCGCTAATGACTTTTTACCTCCATTGCATAAAAAATAGTGGACAGCGCAAACCATCCACTATTATATATAAGTACATATTATAATCTACTTAGATATGAACCCAAGTCACTGTTCTTCGTGCTAAGGTGAGAGTGGATACTCTGCTTTCTTGTCTGTCTCTGCTAAACAGCTTCTATAGGTTAGCACATACGTGTGCATATGTCAAGAATTTTTTTACTGTATCCAGCAACTTTTTTCGTTATATTTAGCAACTTTTTAATGCTCGCTCTCTTCCGCTTCGATCGGGATAAATACCCGGTCATGAGAGATTGCCGCATCTGCATCCTCCGGTTTTGCAGAACGCTTACGGGCTTCTTCCGCGAAGTACATCTGGGAATCCAGTTTTACCTTGCCGCGAAGGTCCTGCTTCTCGTAACTGCCATCTGGCTGCATGATGTGTGCCTTTAAAGTATCAGCAAGCTGGATCTTTAAGATGTCCTTGATTCGTTTCTTCAGATCAGGATCTTCTACCGGGAAGGTGATCTCGACACGCTTGTCAAGGTTTCTCGGCATCCAGTCTGCACTGCCCATATAGATATCTTCAAATCCATCATTAAAGAAATAGAAGATTCTGGAATGTTCCAGGAAATTACCAACGATCGAACGAACCGATATGTTCTCGCTGAGTCCCGGCACACCTGCTTTGATACAGCAGATACCACGGACGATCAGGTCGATCTTAACACCAGCAGCCGATGCATCATATAAGGCTTCCATCACCTTCGGATCACAAAGAGAATTCATCTTGGCAATGATCCGTGCCTTCTTACCCTGTCTGGCATTTTCCGCTTCACGGTTAATAAGCATCAGGAATTTATCCTTTAACCAGATTGGTGCAACCGCCAGTTTGTTCCATTTTCCTGGTTCTGAATATCCAGACAGCATATTAAATACTGCTGTCGCATCCTCACCGATCGGATCCGAACAGGTCAGAAGTCCCATATCTGTATATAACTTTGCTGTCTGATCGTTATAGTTACCGGTACCAAGATGTACATAGCGCTTGATACCATCTTCTTCTCTTCTGACAACCAGCGCGATCTTGGAATGTGTCTTAAGTCCGACCAGACCATAGATAACATGACAGCCGGCTTTCTCAAGCTTTTTCGCCCATGCAATATTGTTTTCCTCATCGAATCTTGCCTTTAACTCAACCAGAACAGTTACCTGCTTGCCATTCTCCGCAGCCTGCTCTAACGCTGCTATGATCGGTGAATTGCCGCTGACACGATATAAGGTCTGCTTGATCGCAAGAACATTTGGATCGACTGCTGCCTGACGAATAAATTCAATAACCGGTGTGAACTCATAATATGGATGGAACAACAGGCGGTCATGCTTCTTAATCTTATCAAATATGTTACTGTAGTCGCCATTTGAAAATGCCGGCTGCGGAACATATTTCTCATATTTCAGATGATCAAAGCCCGGCAGGCCATTTACTTTCATAAGGAAGGTAAGGTCAAGTGGTCCGTTTATCTTATATACAACACGATCAACCACATCCAGATGCTTCTTTAATTCTTTTAACAGCTTCTTATCCATCGTGTCTTCTACTTCCAGACGGATAACCTCGCCCCACTGGCGCTGCTTTAACTGCTTCTCGATCTCCTTTAACAGATCGGCTGTCTCTTCTTCATCAATTGAGAAATCCGCATTACGCATAATACGATATGGATGTGCACATACGATATCATAGCTTAAGAACAGCTTATCCAGATTCTTCTCAATTACTTCTTCAAGCAGGATGATCTCTGTCATGCCCTGTCGCTCGGATGGCAGAATGATCACTCTTGGAAGTACAGATGGAACCTGAACGGTCGCAATATCTGTAACATCTTTCTTCTTATCATAGATCAGCGCACCGATATTTAAAGATTTATTTCTTACAAGAGGAAACGGTCTGGACGAATCCACTGCCATCGGTGTTAATACCGGATAGATATCCCGTTCGAATAATTTATCTACATATCTGGACTGTTCCGGTGTCAGATCTTCATAATGTCTGACAATCTTCAGTCCATTTGCCTCTAATAACGGAACCAGTGAACGATTATAGGTCTGGTACTGATTCTTCATAAATTCCTTCGTTGCAGGGATCAGCTCGTCAAGCTGTTCTTCCGGTGTCATTCCTGCGATATCCTTCTTCGTATATCCCGCATTCTTCATATCCTTTAAGGATGCGATACGCACCATAAAAAACTCATCCAGATTGGATGCTGTGATGCTTAGGAACTTGATCCGTTCAAATATCGGAATATTCTTATCCTTCGCTTCACTCAGGCATCTTTTATCAAATTCCAGCCAGGACAATTCCCGGTTGTAAAATAAATTCTTATCACTCATTTATATACCCCTCCTTTGTTTCAATACTACTTTTACACCATAGACCTTTTCAAATAAGATATTATTCGTTTTAAACATGCCTGCTTCAAGTGTAATATCCTCCAGCGTATCTGTATAGATCACCAGTGTATTGTCATGTAATGAAATCCTGAGATTTGTAATCTTCTGTTTATAGCTCTTATCAAGCACATCAGCCAGTCGAAGGATAGCGGTAAGCTTGGCCACTTTCATATAATCTGCCGATCCGATCCGCCCGGATGCCCTTAATTCCGACGGAAGATAAAATCCATTATAATAAACCGCATTTGCGATCTCCTCTCTCTCTTTATGAGAAAGTCCAAGAATCTCTGTCGCCATCACGATATGATAAGAGATCAGGGATACATCCTTCATATTTACAAATTTACCACAGTTATGCAGGATCGCCGCGATCTGTAACTGCAACCGTTCCCGTTTACCAAGTCCGTGTAATTTTCGTATGCTGTCAAATATTGCAAGTGCATTATCCGATACATTCTGGACATGCGCACGATTTACTTTATATTTCTTTGCAATTGTATTCACAGATGCAAGAATATCCTGATCAAAATTCTTGTCCATCAGGAAGGTTCCTTGCTTATCCATATAGTCAGCAATAATGCCATCACAGAAGATCACATTCGGAGTCAGGATCTCCTCTGCCCTGGAATTATCCAGAAATGACTGATAAATAATCGCCATCGGAAGCATCAGGGTGGCACGCTCATATGGAATACCATACCGTTCCGCCAGATCTTCCGGTTTTATGTCAACTACCCGTTTATAGAGAATGCGGAATTGTTCTCTCGATATACTGTTCGCAATTGAAAGCTCCGGACCAACTTTTTTCAGGTTGTTGATACCATCGCCGATTGCAATAATACTCTTAATATCTTTATCATTTAAAAACAGATTTCTGAATTCTATGATCGCATTTGATGCGTACTCTTCCATCAGTGTTTCAAGATCTACCGTATCGGAACCGAACCGGGTCAGATAATCACGGATTCGGACTGCACCGATTGGAAGATTCTGTGTCTGCACCAGATTTCTTCTGTCAAAGATCGAGATCTGTAAGCTTCCGGCTCCGATATCAAGCAATGCATTATTCTTATGGGTTGCCACATCCACATCCATCCCGGTTGCCACAAATGCTTTATAATTCATAAAACGTTGTTCTGAATTACTGAGTATCTGCACATCAAAATCCGTACACATCTTAATTCTCTCAATGATCATAGAAGCATTCTCCGCTTCTCTGACCGCACTGGATGCATATGCCCTGTAATCAGATACATCATATTCCTTCATCTTTCTCCGGAATTTAATCAACGTGTCACACAGCTTATTCAAATTATTTTCTTCGATATATCCTTTATTATAAGTATCACTTCCAAGCTCAATGATCGTTTTTACGGTATCAAGCTCCCTGGCACCCTTTCTTGGTGTGATCTCGCAGATCTTCATTGATATCTCATTAGAACCTACATTGATCGCGGCAAATGTCTTTCCTGCCATACTTTCATACACCTCACTTCTTTTTTACACCCCTAATATGTACCGATCAGACGAAAATCCATCGCATCTTCACAGATTCCCTGTAATGCATGTCTTGTTCTTGAATCTAACAGACTGCCCTCCATTGTAACAAAAAAGGCGTATTCCCATTTTCTACCGGTAAGCGGTCTCGATTCGATGCTTGTCATATTAATTCCGTTCAGATTTATATGGCTCAATATATTGTAAAGTGTACCACTTTCATCCGGTAAGGAAAAGCGGATACTTATATTTTCAGCCTTTTCCACAAAGATTTTCTGTTTTGACAGGATGATAAAACGTGTCGTATTGTTGTCATTGTTCACAATGTCTTTTGCAAGGATCTGAAGTCCATAAAGCTCTGCTGCAAGCTCGCTTGCAATCGCTGCCTGTGTCTTATCTCCTTCTTCAATGACCTTGACCGCCGCTACTGCCGTATTTGCAACACTGCACTGCTTCCACGGCTTCCGGCTCAGATAATTCGTGCACTGAAGCAAACCCTGTGTGTGTGAATATACGGTTTTGATCCGTGAAAGGTCACTGCCCGGCACACCCATTAATGCATGTGCTACATGAACCTCTTCTTCGCCGACGATGGTCACATCATTATTTCCCACCATGTCATAGATTCCATTTACAAATCCGGCTGAAGAATTCTCGATTGGAAGTACACCATAGTCTGCCTTGCCGTTCTTCACCATCTCGATCACATCTCCGAAATCCGGTACATTGATATTCTGGATCTTCTTTCCAAAGAACCTGAACATTGCCTGTTGGCTGTATGCTCCCGGAACCCCCTGATAACAGACAACAGTATCCTTATCTACTTCTAATTTCTTCACACAGGTAAAATCCTTCATTCCATCACAAACAACCTGAGAGCTGTCATTCGTCAGCTTCTTATTCTCATCTGCCATACCTGCCAGAATCTTATCTCTTGTCTTTACAAGAGAAGCAATCTGTGCTTCTACTGTCCGTAAATCTTCCATATTATATTTATCCATTGTTTTATCTGCTCCAAATACAAGACATTCCGCCTGCAGTCTTTCTATAATATTAATGTTGTCTTTAAAACTATGCCAATACGATCAAATGCGCATGCTCATTTTCCCCGGTTTATTCTTCGTTCCGTTCCAGCTCGTCAAGAAGCTCCCGGATCGTCCTGCCATTGACCGGATGTCTCTTATAGCCTGCTATATTGGATAACGGCTCTAACACAAATTCCCGCTTGCACATCTCTATATGTGGGATATGGAGATTCTCCTCATCACAGATCAGATCATCATATAAAAGGATATCGATATCCAGAGTTCTTGGTCCCCAGTGGATAAGGCGTTCCCTGCCGGCGTCCTTCTCGATCGCATTGATCAGATGTAACAGTTCATCCGGCGAATGAAGTGTCTCTACCTCGATACAGCCATTTAAAAAATCATCCTGTTCCACGCCACCATACGGTTCTGTCTCGATGAAATCCGAAACCTTAGTCACCTTGGTATATTCATCTTTATTTAATTCATCAATCGCAAAATCAAGATAGGATTCCCGGTCGCCCATATTCGAACCAAGTCCCAGATAAGCAATGTGTCTCTTTCTTCGTATCTTTACTGACACTGTCTGAAGCGGCATTAATACCGGTGCCCATGGTTTCTCAACCTCTACTTCAACCTCTGACATCGTCGGATATGACAGAAGGATATTCGCCGCTACCTCTTCCGCAACTGCTTCGATCAGCTTATAAGTATGCTCTTTCATCGTCTTTTCAACCAGATTACAGATGGCTCCATAATCAATAGACAGCTTCAGATCATCCCGGATCCCTGCCGCCCTTGTCGATGTATACATATCAATATTAATTACAAATTTCTGTCCAAGCACATTTTCTTCTTTAAAAACTCCGTGATTGGCAAATATTTCCAGTCCTTTTATGCTGATTCTATCCATACGACACCTCCTGTCTGTTCTCCCTTTTACCAGATCAAACCTCATCTTTTTTATTTATGCTTCATTTTCTCTTATTGACTGTATTAACTATGCATGATCGCCCATGCCATCTGAAGTGCGCGCGCATTTCCTTTTACATTATGCACACGGAAGAACTGACAGCCCTTCATAAGCCCCATGACCGATGTCGCGATCGTACCTTCTTCCCTCTCTGTAACAGGAAGATCGAGAGTCAGACCAATCATAGATTTTCTGGAAGTACCCAGCAGTATCGGAAAATCCCATTTGTGCAAAAGCTCCAGATGATTCATTAAAGCGAGATTCTGTTCTAAGTTCTTTGCAAATCCGATTCCCGGATCTACCATGATCTTCTCCTTCTTCACACCTGCATTAAGTGCCATCTGAACGGATTCGTCCAGATCTTTAACAACGTCGTTTAAATAATCGGTATAATCCATTACCCTTCTGTTATGCATCAGGCAACATGCCACATCATGTGCAGCAACGATATCTGCCATCCTTCCATCCCATTTGAAGCCCCAGATATCATTGATCAGATCTGCACCTGCCCGGATTCCGGCTTCCGCCACGCCAGCCTTATAGGTATCCAGTGAAATTACGGTATCAAATCGTTCCCTGATTGCCTCGATCACAGGAACAACACGACCAATCTCCTCCTCATCTGAAATTAATGTATAACCGGGTCTGGTCGATTCTCCGCCTACATCTATAATATCTGCACCATCATTTATCATCTGCTCTGTAGCATACAATGCATCATCGAACTTGTTATGTGTTCCTCCATCGGAAAATGAATCCGGTGTCACATTCAAGATTCCCATTACATACGGTTTTTCATTCAGTTTAAATTCTTTGTTCCCTATAATCATCAGTAAACCACTCCTTTGTTCTTTTCGTCTTCCTTCCAGTAACACTCGTTATAGACCTCACAGTCAAAACAGCGTCTGGAAAGCTTGTCTGCCCTGTATATTACATAGGAAAGCCCCTCTGCTTCCTTCCCTGTCGTATTATGTTTGCTGATTGCTTCTAAGATCAGCTCTGTTTCCTTACCGGAAAATCCGGTTGCCAGCAAAATACTCCGGCTGTTACGAACACTTGCCAGATGATGTTCTTCGCTGGTCTGATAGCTGACCGCCCGTCCGATATCATGTAATAATGCTGCCGCATAGATAAGCTCCGGTTCCAATCCTAACTTCTCCTCCAGATTCATCAGCATTCCGATCCTTGCTACATCCAGACAATGATCGATCCCATGACAGCAGAATCTTCGTTCTTTCTCGGATGTTCGGATCTGCTCCATCCAGTCTTTATATTCTTCATTTGCTAATATTGCGTTGACTCTGTCCATCGTCATTTCTTCTCTGTAGTCCTCTCCTGGTTTATCGTACTACTTTATCCGCGGTATCAGCGGTCCTATAAAAGATAATGAACCAAATACCACGATCACCGGCTCCGTCAATTCTTGTGCCAATGTTTCCGCCTGTCTTTGCGCAGCAAACACATCCTCTGCCGTATCCACCGGCTTTCCGTATGAACGATAGCAGTCTGCCAGAATCTCCTTATCAAGCGCCCGTGGATTATCCGGTGTTACCGTTATGATAAAGCTTGCAAACGGTGCCATGATATCCACCATTTTCTCATACTCTTTATCTGCAAGAACACCACAGATATAGATCAACGGCCGCCCTGTAAAATATGCCTGGATATTCTCTCTGAGGCTTCTCCATCCGCCTTCATTATGCGCTCCATCGATATAAGTCAAAGGCACATCCTTAATCTTCTGGAATCTGCCCTCCCACACCGTCTCTTTTAATCCGTTCTTTATATTCACATTTTTTAAATCATACTGTTTTTTTAAACAATTACAGACCTCAATTGCGGTTATACTGTTATAGATCTGATAGATTCCGGGAATCCCCAGCTCATACTCCTGTCCTTTATAACAAAACCTGCTTCCATGCAGATTTTCTGCTATGACCTGCAGTTGGTCGGTATCTGCCATGATCGGTTCTATCTGCATTTTATCACATTTTTTTAGCCATATCTGTCTCATCTCATCCTGCATCGGATATGCCACACACGGAACCTGTTCCCGAAGGATCCCCATCTTCTGTTCCAGAATCTCCTGCAATGTATCACCAAGAAACTGCATATGATCTCTGCTGATGCTTGCAAGCACGGTACAAAGCGGCTGTTTCACCACATTTGTCGCATCGTTCTTTCCACCCATTCCGGTTTCCAGTAACACGATATCGACCTTTTTCTGCACAAAATACAGAAATGCTACCGCAGTCTCAAGCTCAAATGCGGTCGGGATCGGAAGCCCGGCTTCCTCCATATCCTCGCAAACCGGGATCACGGTCTCCATGATCCGTGCAAATTCCGATTCTTTCATATAATGTCCATTTATCTGAAATCGTTCCAGATATGTAAAGATCGTTGGGGATATATAACGTCCGACAACATACCCTGCATCCTCCAGAATATGCCCGACAAATGCAAATATAGAACCTTTTCCGTTTGTTCCGGCTATATGAACGACAGGAACCCGATCCTGTGGATTTCCCAGTCTTAAAAGTAGTTCTTTCACTGTCTCCGTTCCGTAGACACTGCCTCTTTTTCCCGCTTCTTTCATATATAGATATGCTTCTTCGTATGTCATTCTTTAGCCTCTTTACTTGATTATGTATAGATAAAATATAATGAACTATTTCTAATGTGTTCTATGTTGGATATGCGGTGTATCATCATCAATCGGAAGGATCTCATATCCATGTTCCTCTAATTGTTCAATCAGTGACGGCAGAGATTCCACTGTTTCATGACAGCAATCCAGATCATGCATCAATATGATCGTGTCATCATAATTTAATGCATCCTTCAATATATTCTTTACAAGCTGATCCGGTGTCTGTCCGGCAATCACCGCATCATTATTCAATGCATTCCAGTCAAAATACGTCAATCCTGCTGAGTCCAGATAGTCGATCAGGTCATTCACCGGTACCTGCGTAACACGGTTTGAACTTCCACCCGGGAACCTGTAATACCGGCAGTCCACTCCTGTAACATCATACAATAATTTTCTTAATTCCTCAACATCATTCACGAAATTGTCATAGCTTGCATAGATCGTACTATATTCATGGGAATATGAATGGATCGCCAGTGTATGCCCTTCCTCCACGATCCGTTTGTACATGGGATAGTATCGTTCATTTCTTCCTATTACAAAGAACGTAGCTTTAACATTATGCTCTTTTAAAATATCAAGGATCTCTCCGGTCTGATCGGATGGACCGTCGTCAAAGGTCAGATATGCCCGTTTTCGTGTCACTGTTTTTGATGACATGGCAGCCACGCTGTCTGAATCCGGAAATTTATCTTTCTGATCGATAATGAATTTTCCTGTAAACAATAAAAATACGATCAGTGCAGCAACCAGAATTATATTTTGCCAATAAGCTGCAAAAAATCGGTCACACTCTTTTAACGCTTCGTTGTCATTTATGTGGGATAAAACTGTTTTTATTTTTTTCCTCATTTTTATAAGATTTTCCGTTTTTTATACATCTATACTCCTGATCTGATATTTTTATTCGAATAAAAAACAGGAAATGTCAGATACTATTTTTATCAAATGGAAAAGGAGAATAAAAAAATGAAAAAAACATTTCTTTTATGTGCATGTCTGGTTGTCATGGCATTTACCCTGACCGCATGCGGCGAGAAAAATAACCCTGAAACAACCGGTACAACAACCGGGAGCAGTACAGAGGACAGCAGTTCCACAGAAAACGGGAATAATTCAAACGGTACAGGTTCTGTAGGTAAGGATCTCGGTAACATGATCGACGATGCCGGAGATGTTGTAGATGATGCAGCAAAGGATGTATCCGATGCTCTGACCGGAAACTATGATACTTATGACCATGCTTATAAGTATTTTATGGATCAGATTCCCGGCGACTCCAAGAACTATGAAGTCCGCAATAACGACAAGGATCTTACTGATTATAACTCCGGCAGCATGGGGTACCACTTTGAGCTTCATGACACCAGAAAATCTGACAACTCTAAGGTTGGTGACTTCTATGTAGATTCTACCTCCGGCAAGGTCTACAAGGCAGTCTCCGGCTCCGGCGTGTCCGAATTTGACTTCTCGACCTTGAAGTAGACCACCTTTAAAAAACGGAAGACAGGGTTAGCTATTATTATGCAAGACGCTTTCGCTCTACCTTCAACGCAGTGGTACGTAAGACTGCAAAGTACGCAGCCTAAGTACCAGCGCTCAGGCAGGCTTGCTTCATAACAGTAACCCTGTCTTCCATTTTTGCCTACAGTATCGGTCGATGGTTGTACTATTATGCAGCAAGTATAACCATCGACCGGTTCGTCCGCCTTACTCCTTATCGTCCTCTTTTTTGACAATCTCATGGGTGATGGGATTTACGACTACGCCCATCTCCTCTGCCATTTTGAGGTAGACATCCATCTCATGGTCTTTTCTCTGCTGTTCGCGTTTACGGATAGCTTTTGACCGGATGATCTCCACGATACCGAATACAATCATACAGCATCCAAAAAAGATCATCACTGGACTTAAGGTTCCTACACAGCCTTTTACCAGACAGATTGTTCCGATCCCGATCATGACGATTCCCATTACCAGATTAAACATTTAACTTTCCTTTCCTGTATAAAATGCATCTTTTCCTGCTTTTTCCATCATTTTGTCATACTGATCGTACATTCTCTGCACGCTGTTTTCGAGTAAATAATAATGCCGGATATATGGAATCAGTAAGACAAACAGTGCTGCCGCTAACAGTAAGATCTGTATTTTTTCCGTCACCACAAAGGTCACACAGCAGCCTACCGTAAGGATCGCAAATAAGATTGTTACAAGAAGATGGATCAGACGCTCATGCATGAAAAATTCAATCTGCACCAGATGTCTCCTCATCTCCTCATCAAAATCAACATCATCCCTTACAAGCAGCTTATCTACATATGCCAGATATTCTTTGATTCGTTTTGCCATATTCGATCACCTAACCCATGTTTGCCTTATTCAGGAAATGATTCCATCCGGCAATTACCTTATCATAATAAAAGCTTACTATATAAGAATCTTCGTCAACATCAATGATCATCTGATAACACTTCTTATCTGCTTCCGGCTTACCACCATAGAAGATATAGTTCTCTTTGAACTTTCCAAATATCTTTTCATACTCATCTTCCGCAAGTTTCTGATCCGGAACTTCTTCTACCAGATTATCATTTGCATCATAATACTTATGACCTTCCAACAATACCGCTTCAATGACCGGATTCTTAAACCGTATCTCCATCTGATCGGCATATTTGTCTGTATAGTATTCGTTCTGAGAATTGTTATCCTTTACAACCGCACCTTCTACATAGAATTCCAGCCATCTTGCCCGAAGCCCTTTAAGGGAAGTTTCTGCATCTCTGACACTCCCTGCCGCGTCGTCTGCTTTCACTTTTTCAACACTCTCTGCTGCTTCGCCATCTGTTTCCACTTCTCCGACTCCGACAAGCTTCATTTCTTTGATCTGTGCATCCCGTAACTGAATGGTTTCTATCTCATTTGTACTCTTAAATTTCATATTTTATACACCGTCCTGAACAATTTTAACTGCCTATAACTATAAACTGTTTTTCATGGCTTGTAAATGGAATTTAAGACAGAAAAATAAGAGGAACCCGTCTTACAGGCTCCTCCTGTTTGTCTAATTCAGCGCATCATAGCCGCTTTCCTTCGTACGAATCTTCATGGCGGTGCGGATCTCATAACTGAAGATCTTGCCGTCTCCGACTTCTCCGGTGTATGCTGCCTTCTGGATTGCATCGATCGTCTTCTTCTCCCATTCTTCCGAAGAAACTACGATCTCAAATTTGATCTTCGGCTGCATAACGACATCAACCTCTGTACCACGTACAAGCTTCTTATATCCTCGCTGTGCACCGCATCCCATTACCTGAGATACTGTAATACCATTTACATCAATCGCATTCAGTGCTTCTTTTACATCTTCAAATACTTCTTCTCGCACGATTGCTTCTATCTTGATCATCATATTCTCCTACTCCTTTCCGCAACTTCTATGAATCCAATCCGTTAAATGTCGGATATGCACTTTCTCCCTGTTCTGCAAGATCCAGACCGATCTTTTCTTCCTTATCCGATACACGAAGCGGCGTGATCAGTCTTACAAGTCCAAGACAGATAAACGTTCCGACCACTGCAACTGCTATTGTCACAACGATACCGATCAACTGTGCAACAAAAAGGTGATAGTCTCCGAAGAACAGTCCATCCCATCTGGCAACGCTGTTGATCGAACTCTTACCAAATAATCCGGTCGCGATACCACCCCAGACACCACCGATACCATGACATCCAAAAGCATCGAGTGCATCATCTATTTTCAATTTCTTCTTTAATAAAGTAATCATACCACAACAAATCGGACTTACAAGTGCACCGATAATAAATGCAGACCAGATTGGAACAAAGCCTGCTCCCGGTGTGATCGCAACCAGTCCGACAACAAGACCGGTCGAAGCACCAACCAAGGTTGGCTTTCCGTCTTTTATCACATCGATCAGCATCCATGACATCATGGCACTCGCACTTGCGATCGCTGAGGTTAAGAATGCATGAGCTGCAAGACCATTTGCTCCGAGGGCACTTCCTGCATTGAAGCCGAACCATCCGAACCAAAGGATAAATGCACCAAGAGCAACGAATGGAATGTTATGAACACGATAAGCAGTATTCTCATAACCTTTTCGTCTGCCAAGGATGATCGCAAATACCAATGCGCTTACACCGGAGCTGATATGTACGACATTTCCGCCTGCAAAATCGACGGAACCGATCTCTGCAAGGAAACCGCCCTGTCCCCATACCATATGTGCCATCGGGTAGTAAACCAGAATCGACCAGAACATGATAAAGAAGAATAAAGCCTTAAACTTTACACGTCCGACTAATGATCCTGTGATCAGTGCCGGCGTGATCATTGCAAACATCATCTGGAATGCAATATATACAAAATGCGGAATATTGTCTGCATACGGTCCGGCCTCATTCATGGATATGCCATTTAACGCAAACCATCTGAGATCACCAATGATTCCTCCGTGATTTCCCCCAAAGGAAAGGGAGTAACCAAATAATATCCACATTACAACCGAAAGTCCCATAATAAAAGTACATGCCATCATCGTATTAACGACATTTTTCCTTCGCACCATTCCACCATAAAAGAAAGCAAGTCCCGGTGTCATAAAAAATACCAATGCTGTACAGATCAGCATAAAACCAGTATCACCAGTATTCATAACTATTTCCTCCATTTTTTTCTGAAATTCTTTTTGAAATCTCCGGCAGGTGCGCATCCCCCGACAGGTTTCGCTTCACTTTTTTACAAAATTCCATGGTACTTTTTTTGTAAAACAGAAAAGACGCCAATCGAACGTATCTCGTTCAACTGACGTCTTTGTCTGAAGATATACTAGCAGACCTGATTTATTTTTTCAAGTATTTTTTACAAATCCTTTACCATTCTTTAGCCAGGACATAATTTTACCTGTTTTTCTAAAGCAGATCGTATTTGTTTGACTTTTTTCTCATATTACGCTATGATTTTTTAGTTATGTATTCTATTACGAAATTTAACGATTTTGTCCATGTTATGCATACGCAATAAAAAATTGGAGGATATTTAAATGTTTATGACAACTAACTTTTTCATCATGCTTGCAATCGTTGTCTACCTGGCGATCATGCTTGTGATCGGCTTTGTTTACAGCAAGCGTAACAACAGTACAGAAGATTTCTATCTTGGCGGCCGTAAGATGGGACCTCTCGTAACAGCCATGAGTGCTGAAGCAAGTGATATGTCAAGCTGGCTCCTGATGGGACTTCCGGGGGTTGCATATCTGTCCGGTATCTGCGATGCCGCATGGACTGCCATCGGTCTTGCCGTTGGTACATGGTTGAACTGGTTCTTCGTGTCCAGAAAACTCAGACGTTATTCAAATAATATCGGCGCGATCACTGTGCCTGATTTCTTTGCAAAACGATTCCATGATAAGAATAATGTTATCACAGCACTTTCCGCTCTCGTTATCATTATCTTCTTCATCCCTTACACAGCATCTGGTTTTGCTGCCTGTGGTAAGCTGTTCAACAGCTTATTCGGTATCAATTATCAGGTTGCCATGATGTTGTCCGCCCTGTTGATTGTTGGTTACACTATCACCGGTGGGTTCAATGCCGTATGTGTTACAGACCTTGTTCAGAGTATCGTTATGACCGGTGCACTTGCGATCGTTCTGATCTATGGAATCTCAAGAGCAGGTGGTTGGACAGCCGTTATGGACAACGCAGCCGCCCTTCCGGGTTATCTGTCTCTGACATCTACCTTTGATGTTGCCTCCGGTTCTGAAGTCAAATATAACTTTTTGACAATTTTCTCAACTGCTGCATGGGGACTCGGTTACTTTGGTATGCCTCATATTCTTGTCCGTTTCATGGCAATCGAGGATGAGAAAAAACTGGTACTTTCCCGCCGTATTGCCTCTGTATGGGTAGTGATCGCTATGACCGCAGGTGTTCTGATCGGTATTGTCGGTCTTGGTATGACCAAAGCCGGTGCACTCGACACTCTGACCGGTTCAAACAGTGAAACTATTATCGTTCGTATCGCAGGTATCATCAGCCAGCATAATGCATTAACTGCTCTTATCGCAGGTATCATCCTTGCCGGTATCCTTGCCGCTACGATGTCTACCGCAGACAGTCAGATGCTTGCTGCTGCATCCGGTGTTTCACAGAATATCGTACATGATTTCTTAAAGATCAAGATTTCCGAGAAGACAAATCTTCTGATCGCACGTTTAACAATTGTTGGTATTGCGATCGTAAGTATCTTCCTTGCAAGGAATCCTGACTCCAGTGTATTCAAGATCGTTTCCTTCGCATGGGCAGGCTTCGGCGGTGCATTTGGTGCTGTTGTGCTTTGTTCTTTATTCTGGAAACGTTGTAATCTTGCAGGTGCGATCGCCGGTATCATATCCGGTGGTGCTACCGTGTTTATCTGGAAGTATCTGGTTCGTCCACTTGGCGGAATTCTTGATATCTACGAACTGCTTCCTGCATTTATCGTATCCCTGATCTTCATTATTGTGGTCAGCCTGCTTACAAAAGCTCCTGATGAAGAAATCGTCCGGGAGTTTGAAGCAGCCGGCAAGAAGGCGTAGGAATCCCTACGAAAAAGGAAACCGATATACATATTATTACGCAAGTCGTTTGCACTCTATTTCAACGCAACGCTGCTAAGCTCCTCGCCTATAAGGCGACTCACTAAGTACCGGCGTTGAAAAAGGCTTGCTTTATAATAGTATATCGGTTTCCTTTTTCTTATGTATATTTTGAAATAACTTACATTTCCAAAATTACGGCTCTGTTATAGGTTCACTATTATGAAGCAAGCCTGCCCGAATGTCGGTACTTAGTGAACTGCTGTAAGCAGTGAGCTTAGAACCGCTACATGAGGGTAGAGTGAGAGCGTCTTGCGCAATAATATGTGAACTATAACAGAGCCGTAATTGGATAAAAAATAAAGTTGATTTTATCTGCTTTTGTTATATAATCAGTGAGAAATAACTATTTTCGACAGGATAATTTTTATATGGCTGATTATATTACAACTTATACCGGGGATCATTTTGATCCAACTCTGCCGGAGGCAGAACATCTTCATATCGAGGACATCGCACACGCATTATCACTAATTTGTCGTGGAAACGGTCATGTAAAGACCTTCTTTTCCGTTGGCAGTCATTGTATCAACTGTGCAAAGGAAGCGGCTGCCCGTGGGTATTCCGACCGACTAGTACTTGCCTGTCTGCTTCACGATGCAAGTGAAGCCTACCTGTCAGATGTTCCAAGACCTTTTAAGAAGCATCTTCCTGCATATAAAGATCTGGAACAGAATCTGTTAAATGTGATCTATACAAAATATCTGGGTTCTCCTCTGACAGAGGAAGAAGAACGCAGGATCAAATGCATCGACGACGACATGCTCTATTTCGATCTTCTCACATTGTTAAATGAGCCATCGGACAGACCGGAGCCTGAGCTTCACATCAACCTTTCTTATGAGGTTCGCTCGTTTGAGGATGTCGAACAGGAATATCTGCATTTGTTTCATATGCTGTATAAATAGTATTTATTTTTCCTCTTTCGGCAAAATGATATTTAAAAGAATAGCTACCATTGCTGCTGGTACAATTCCCGATCCACCAAATACCAACTGTACCACCTCCGGTGTATGTACCAGAATTCCGGGATTAGCTCCCATTCCATATCCAACGCCCAGTGCTACTGATACAATGGAAAGATTTCTGGCATTCAACGGATTCTTCGTGATCAACTGAATACCACTGATTACAATCGAGGAAAACATCATGACTGCTGCGCCACCAAGTACAGACTGTGGCATGATTGATACCAACGCTGCAAGCTTTGGACATAAGCCGCAAAGGACAAGGAAAATGGCTCCGGTTGCAAGAGCGAACCGGTTTACAACCTTTGTCATGGCTACCAATCCAACGTTCTGACTGAATGATGTATTTGGCAGGACACCAAATATCGCTGCAAATGAAGAACCCAGTCCGTCACACATAACACCGCCTGCAAGTTCTTTATCTGTTGCTTCTCTGTCCAATCCGCCTTCCATAACACCTGAAATATCTCCAACCGTCTCAACTGCAGTTACAATGAACATAATAAGAACCGGAAGAATCGCCCGCAGATCGAAAACAGGTTTTACAGGCAAAAGCTTCGGAACCGCAAACCAGGAGGCTTCCGCAACTTTATCCCAGTTCAACACCCATGCCTTTGTATATTCTACACCATCTGCCGTCACTCCGGTTTTCGGCAAAACAAAGCCCATGATCATTGCTGCAATGTATCCGAAAATAATGCCAAATAAAATAGATGACGAACTCAAAAATCCTTTTGTCGCATGTTTGAAAAACAAGATTACAATAAGCACAAACAACGCAAGTAACAGATTCTCAATGGAGCCAAAATCTTCTGCTTTATTTCCTCCACCAAAAGAATTGATACCTACCGAAATCAGGCTTAATCCGATCGACATTACCACGGTACCGGTTACAACCGATGGAAAGAACTTACGAAGGGGCTTTAAGAAAAAGCCAAGCACTGTTTCAAAAAGGCCACCTATAATAGATGCTCCCATGATCGCACCATATGCCAGTATACCACCACCCATGGTTGCTGCTACACTGTTAAAGACACCTATAAATCCGGAAGATGTTCCCATTATGATCGGTACCCGGCCTCCTACCGGACCAATTCCGAACAACTGTACCAATGTCACAATTCCTGCGATCAGCATCGCATTCTGAAGCAAAGAAAGCTGTAGATCTGCGAACTCACCGCCTGCCAGGCCACATGCTCCTGTGATGATCAGAAGTGGGGTCAGGTTTCCTACAAACATTGCCAAAACATGCTGTAATCCTAACGGAATCGCCTGCGAAAGCGGCATCTTTCCATCCATCTGAAATGCTGTCTCAGACAGCTTAAATATTTTTTTCATTTGTGAATTCTCCTCATCTTTATTCTTTTTCATCCAACATGGACATCAGTATCTTTTCCGGAGTGATCGGAAGTTCTCTGTGCCATACGCCTGTTGCACGATAGATTGCATGTGCAATTGCAGGTGCAGGTGTATTGATCACTATCTCTCCTATAGACTTGGCTCCAAATGGGCCTGTCGGTTCATAACTGTGTTCAAATTCTACCTGAAGATGCCCCATATCAAGGCGGGTTGGAATCTTATACTGCATGAAACTGGATTCAATCGGACATCCTCTTTCATTGTAGGTGACATTCTCAAACAGTGTATGCCCGATTCCCTGTACGATGCCGCCTTCTGCCTGAATACGTGCCAATGCCGGGTTGATAGGAATTCCACAATCAACAACAGCTACATAATCCAGAATTTTTACCTCTCCTGTATATCGATCTAACTCAATCTCAACCATGCCGACCATATAAGGCGGAGGCGATACAGGTGAAGAATGGGAAACCGTTGCTACTGCTGCGATATCATTTGCAATCTGGTCTTTTACACTAATCTCGGCAAGTGACACACTTTGATCTGTATTGACCCGACATGCCCTTCCATTTTCAAAGATCATTTCCTCCGGACTGCAGGAAAGCATACCGGCTGCTATCGCACAAAGCTTTTTTTTCAGTTTCTCACAGGCAAGTTCTACGGCCTTACCCGTAACATATGTTGTAGATGATGCATACGAACCGGAATCATATGGTGATGCATCTGTATCTGCCCCAAATACAGCTACATCATCCACGGAACAATCCATACATTCTGCCACCATCTGAGCCAGGATCGTGTCACACCCGGTTCCCATATCTGCCGCACCGATGATCAGATTAAATGTTCCGTCATCGGCCAGCTTTACCGTTGCCGATCCGACATCCAGATTGGAGATACAGGAGCCTTGCATCGCCATAGCTACTCCGGCTGTTCTTACCTTCCCATCTCCTATCTCACGAACAGGATATTTCTCGTCCCAATGAAATAATTCTTTGCATTTTGCCATACATTTATCAAGTGCGCAGGCATTTGCTGTCTCTCCATAATATGCCGGCATCTTCATTCCTTCACGGATCATGTTGTTTTCACGGATTACAGTCGGATCAATTCCAAGTCTTTCTGCAAGTTCATTTACAGCACTTTCCAGTGCAAATATACCCTGTGTCGCACCATATCCCCGGTAAGCACCGGCTGCCATCGTATTGGTATATACTACATCATAATTAAACCGATATGCTTCAAGTCCACCTGTATAAAGGGGAATTGATTTATGTCCGCTCAGACCAACTGTTGTAGGTCCGTGTTCTCCATATGCTCCTGTATTTGAAAGTGTATACAGATCCAGTCCGCGGATATGTCCGTCCCGGTCTGCTCCCAGGCGTACACGGACTTCCATCTCATGCCGCGGAGAACCGGCAATCTGACTCTCTTCTCTTGTAAATATAAGTTTGGCGGGTTGTCCGGTCTTCAGTGTGACAAACGCCGGATATACTTCACTGACTGCTGTCTGTTTTGCTCCAAAACCCCCACCGATTCTTGGTTTCTCAACACGTATCCTGCTCTTTGGAATGCCCAGTGCTCTGGAAAGGATACGACGCACATGAAATACAATCTGTGTAGACGAGATCACATGAAGCCTTCCATATCGGTCAAAACAGGTATAGGTGCGGAAGGTTTCCATCATTGCCTGGTTAAACGCCCGCATATGATATGTGTGTTCGAACACCTCATCACAATCCGCTATTACGGCATCCACATCACCATCTCCGTTTTTTTCACTTGCAACCAGATTCCGTCCGGGATCTCCTCCAACTTCCATAGGTGGAAACCAGTCCTCCTCCGGGTGTACAAGGACAGCACTATCCTTTGCCTGATGAAAATCAAGGACCGGTTCGAGGATATCATATTTCACTTTTATCAGCTTCATTGCTTTTAAAGCAGCTTTCTCATCCGTAGCCGCAATAATAGCAACAACATCCCCTACAAAACGTACATGCCGGTCTATGATCAGCCGATCATAGGGAGATGGTTCCGGATATGTCTGTCCTGCAATCGCAAACCTCTGCTTTGGAACATCCTTCCATGTATAAACATCTACAACTCCCGGAACTTTTTTCGCTATTGCTACGTTGATATCTTCTACAATAGCATTGGCATATGGGCTTCTTAAAAGCTTTACCGTCAAAGCATCTGATGATGTAATATCATCAACATAAACCGGTTTTCCCAAAAGGAGCTGCATTGCATCTTTTTTACGAACCGAATGATTGACTGAATTATACTTCTTTTCTTCCATGAATGCCCTCCTCTGATCTCTTATATTCCAGATAATTTCGAATTCCCCGTAACTGGCCTTCATATCCGGAACATCTGCAAAGATTTCCTGCCAGATAAGCACGGATCTCATCATCTGTAGGATCCGGATTCTCTCGCAATAATGCTATCGTGTTCATGACAAATCCGGGATTGCAAAATCCACACTGATCAGCTCCCTGATCTGCAATAAATCCGACAAATTCAGAAGCTTCCTCCTGAAGTCCCTCTAATGTCTGTACCTCATGACCAGCTGCCCTTGCTGCCGGCACTGAACAGGAAAGCACAGGAATGCCGTCCAAAAAGACTGTACACAATCCGCAATTTGCAGTTTCACAGCCTCGCTTTACACTGTAGCAGCCATGCTTTCTCAGAAAATCGATCAGAAGCAGATCCGGTTCAATAGAATCCACCAGTTTTTTTCCATTTACAATTACTGTTATCTCCATTTCTGCTCCTCTCTCAATTTATTTAATAATCTCTGACTTAATACACGAATCAGTCTGGAACGATACTTTGCTCCGGCTCGATGATTGCTTCCTGTCGGAATATGTTTCTCTGCCCACATAGCAAAGTTCTCTATAGAGTCTTCTGTCAGTCCCTCTGACAGAAGTCCTTCTTCATCCAGAAGAAGCATCGCTCGTCCCGGTCTTGCTCCCACTGATAAACGATATTCCCCGCCTACAACAGAAGCCGCACATGCGATCACCGGAAAATCAGTACTTTGATTTCTTACAGATGCATAAGAGAAGCACCCGGACGTCTTCTTTATGACAAGACGAACCAGAATATCCTGATCCGGTTTCTGTTCCGCAAATTCTCTAAGTGGTATTCTCCCGCCCTGATATAATTCCACATATGTATCCATGGCAAGAAATACCGTCAGTACATCAGAGAAACCAAAACGTCCCCAGATACTTCCACCTACCGTTGCCAAGTTACGAAACTGTACACCGACAATATCTTTTACAGCGTCTCTGACAGAATTTTGTGTATAATTATTTAAGCCTCTATGCAATTCTAGCTGTCGTAAAGATACCATCGAACCGATAATGATCTCATTCTCCGTCTCCTCGATCTGATCCAGTTTCAGATCACACAGATCAATTGCTGTCAATATCGTCCGGTTCTGCATCTTTGTCCATAACATTCCACCGATTATACAGCTACCTTTTTTTTGATTTAACTGATAAGCCTCTTCCAGACTTTTAACACGTATATAATTCTGAATTGTTACCATAAAAAGCTCCTTTAAATGTTGCTTTAGCCGCACTATATCAAAATATATTATAGTAAAAATACTTGTTTTTGAAAAGATGCTTTGCTACAATACCGTTGTATTATTTAAAGTATAACGAAAAGGAGTTATTATGAAAAACACACTAAAAAAATACTTATCCTTATTATTAATCTGTTCCCTGCTTTTATCCCTGGCAGGCTGTAATACTTCATCGAAGCCTGCAGGCACAGGAACAACCGCTTCATCAGAAGCGACCTCAGAAATATCATCAGAAGCTTCTTCAGATGATGTGTCTACAGAAGCTGCCGAAAAAGAAACCTCTTATCCGGTCACAGTTACGGATCAGGCAGACCGCACCGTTACCATTGAAAAAGAGCCAGCTAAGATTGTAAGCGGATACTACATTCCTTCCAGCCTTCTGATCGCACTTGGATTATCGGACAAGGTGGTAGGTATTGAGGCAAAAGCAGACAAAAGACCGATCTACAAACTGGCTGCTCCGGAGCTTCTGGAACTTCCAAATGTCGGAACAGCAAAGGAATTCGATCTGGAAACCTGTGCTTCTCTTTCACCGGATCTTGTAATTTTGCCGTTAAAGCTAAAGGATGCCGCAAAGAGTCTGACAGAGCTTGGTATTCCTGTGTTACTGGTAAATCCAGAAAGTCCGGATCAGTTATCCGATATGATCAGTCTTATTGCCACAGCTACAAATACCCAGGATAAAGCAGACCAACTGCTTGACTTCATTAATCAGGAAAAAGAAATGCTTACTACTTCTCTTGCAACCGCAAACGACACTCCGAATATTTACCTTGCAGGTAATTCTTCTCTCCTGTCAACTGCCGGTCCAGCTATGTACCAATCAGGTATTATCGAACTTGCAGGCGGTAAAAATGTAGCATCTGATATCTCTGATACCTATTGGGCCGAGATTAGCTATGAACAGCTTCTCTCCTGGGATCCTGATTATATTATTCTTGCTTCCGATGCAGAATATACAGTAGACGATGTATTAAGCGATCCGAACCTGAAAGACTGCACAGCAGTAAAAAATAACCACGTTTATGCTATTTCAGGGGATATCGAAGCACTGGACAGTCCTGTACCTGCTAGTATCCTGGCTTCCATCTGGCTTGCCGGAATCCTGCATCCTGATCAGGTTTCAACTGATACTTATACGAAAGAGATGAATTCTTTCTATGAAACATTCTATGGAATCAAAAAATAAAGCAAATTTATATCTTATTGCCGGAAGCGTAGGTCTGATTCTTCTGACAGCAGCTTCCCTGTTTATCGGAAAATACAGGATCACCCTGACCGGTCTGATAGCCGGAGACCCCATGCAATGGCGTGTATTTCTTACGCTCCGTGCCAGCCGCGCTGTTATCGGTGCTATCGGAGGATTTGTCCTTGGCATGGCAGGTTTTGTCTATCAGACCGTTTTTCGGAATCCTCTGGCCTCCCCTGATATCATTGGCGTATCTTCGGGAGCCAGTGCCGGTGCAGCATTTGGAATTCTGTTCTTATCCGGTTCTATGGCGATCACAGTCTCTGCTTTTGCAGGGGCTGTTTGTTCTGTTATCCTTGCACTGGTATTATCTTCCATAACCGCAGACCGGGATGGTCGCAGCATTGTACTTGCCGGAATCGCTGTTCACAGTCTCGCACAGACGGCGCTGGTTTGTCTGAAATTAATCGCAGATCCGGAAAAACAACTGGCATCGATTGAATATTGGATCATGGGAAGCCTAAATGGAATCAGCATCTACTCCATAAAAGGAAATATTATCCTGTGTCTTTTCTGTTCAGTCATTCTATTCTTATTATATCGACAGATCATTCTTCTCTCTTTAGATGATAATGAGGGAAAAATGCTCGGTGTAAATGTACAGCAGATTCGTCTGATTGTTTTGTTGATTGCGACACTGGCTGTTTCCGGTGTGATCAGTATGACCGGACTGATCAGCTTCGTATCTCTTCTGGCACCACACGGAGCACGTTTATTACTAAAAAACAACCGGCTATCCACCATGCTGCTAAGCGGACTGATCGGTGGATGTCTGCTAACCATGGGAGATATATTTGCTCGTAGTATAGCATCCACAGAACTGCCTGTAAGTATCTTTACAAGTCTTTTAGGAGTCCCATTCTTAATCTATCTATGTATAAGGAGAAGTGATCGGATATGAAATTACTGACTGTAAACAATCTGTCTGCCGGATATAATGGAACAGACATTATCAAAAATATCAGTTTTTCCGTCGACTCCGGTCAAATTATTGGTATACTGGGGGCAAACGGTTGCGGAAAAACCACCTTGATCAAGTCCCTGGCAAATCTGCATCCCCATACGGGTAACTGTCAGCTTGATACAATTACTGTAGAATCAGTTTCCCCAAAGGAATTGGCAAGGCTTTGTGGATATATACCACAAAATAACAGTATCTCTTTAGATCTCACGCTTTTTGATGTAGTTATGATGGGGTTCAACCCTGAACTGAAACTGTTGCAGACTCCAACCCGGCAAATGAAAGAAACGGCTATACAGACACTTATCGATGTTGGCCTTGGCAACCGGATGTATGATAATTTTCAAAGTCTGAGTGCCGGTCAGAAACAGTTATGTATATTAGCACGTACATTTGCAGGCAAACGAAAACTTCTTCTTTTGGATGAACCGGAAAGTGCCTTGGATTTTCGGCTGCGTTATCAGGCAATGGAGCTTTTACAGGATTATATCCAACAAAATCATGCTTCTGCCCTGATCACACTACATGATTCAGCTCTGGCGCTAAATTATTGTGATTCACTTCTGATCCTGTCAGACGGCAGATTGATCGGTACGATCATTCCATCTGAAACATCAATTTCCGAGATGGAACAGCTTCTTTCCAAAATATATGGTACAATCAGTCTGTCAAAGCTTAACGATCGTCTTGGAAACAGCAGGCTTGTTATGATGAAGGAGGCTGAAACATCTTGAAAGCAATAACAAAAATTTATTTTGTAAATGATAATAACGAAAAATTTTTTGGAGCCGGACCATGCCAACTGCTTCATATGATCGAAGAAACCGGCTCTCTCCGTTCGGCATCAATCTCTATGGGACTTGCCTATACAAAGGCACTCCGTATGATCAATAAAGCCGAGAAAGAACTGGGATTTTCTCTGACAAAACGCAGCACCGGTGGCAGATCCGGTGGTGGAAGTACTCTGACTCCTGAGGGAAAGGAATGGCTGAAAAAATATGAAACCTACCGGAATGCCTGTAACGAGGCCAACAGCAAACTCTATATGGAGATCTTTTCAGACTAGCGGGAAAAAACATCTGGTTCTGACAGGAGCATCCGGAAGTGGAAAAACAACACTTCTGTCATCTCTCTTTTCCTCTCCGATGCCCGGTGTTACCTCCTGGGTAGTACCGGAAAAAGGAGTCTACCTGAAAAACAACCGTTCAACTGAAACAATCCAGATTGGACGTTTTCATCCGGATCCAACCCATAAGAGAAATCAGATGCTTGCTATTCCCGAAAGCTTTGATGAAAAAGGAACCGCATTCTTATATTCCTGTCTGCATACAACTTCCGAATGGATCACAATTGATGAAATCGGCTTTCTGGAAAGTGATTCCTGCAAATACCGGCAAGCCATACGAACCTTAATGAAGCACAAACAGCTTCTCATGGTCGTGCGAAAACAAAAGCTTCCGTTCCTTGAGGAACTGCGTAACCATAAGGATGTTTTCCTTGTGGATCTCGATCAACCATATGGAAATGCAGGCTGTATCATCATGGCATCCGGTCAGGGTACCCGTTTTGGTGGAAATAAGCTGCTTGCTGATTTCAATGGACAACCATTGATCGATTCCTCTCTTAACATTATTAAGAATCTGTTTACAACATGTGTCGTGGTAACCATTCACAAGGAAATTCAGAGCTTATGTATAAAACAAAATATTCCGGTACTGCTTCATACCTTTCCGCATCGAAACGACATGATTCGCCTCGGTCTGGAAACCATTGGTGAGCATATCGATCGCTGCGTCTTTCTCCCTGCTGACCAGCCTTTGCTTCAAAAAGAATCCATGATCTCGCTGCTTCTTTGTGCGGAAAATGACAGAAACTCAATCTGGCGAACCTGTTATGAAGATATAGTCGGTTCTCCTGTTATCTTCCCGTCTGAATTTTTTGAGGAACTTCAGAATCTTCCTTTAAGAAAAGGCGGCAGTCAGGTAATAAATAATCATCCTGATCGTATTCGTACCTTTTCTGTTTCAGATATAAACGAACTAAGGGATATTGATACACCTGATGATTTATCCCAATTACTCCACGGGAACCTTTAATCATTCTTGACATTTTATTTTATCGTTCTATAATTCATCATGTCATAAAAAAAGAAATGAGGACGAATAAAAATGAACAAGGATCTGACCGTAGGAAAACCGGAATCTGTGCTGTGGCGTTTCTGTCTGCCACTCTTTGGAAGTGTGATCTTCCAGCAGCTCTATAACATTGCCGACAGTCTGGTTGCCGGAAAATTTATCAATGAAAGTGCTCTTGCCGCTGTTGGCAACAGTTACGAGATCACATTGATCTTTATCGCATTTGCATTTGGATGCAATATGGGATGCTCGGTTATCGTATCCAGATTATTTGGAGCAAAAGAATATCGGAATATGAAGACGGCTGTATCGACCACCTTTATCTTTACGGCTGTTTTACTGGCTGTTATGGTGATTGCCGGTCTGCTCACCAGCCGGGAACTGCTTGCTCTGATCCACACTCCGGACGATATCATGGATGCTTCCCTGCTGTATCTGAACATCTATATCTATGGTCTTCCATTTATGTTCTTTTACAACATTGCAACCGGAATTTTCTCCGCTCTCGGTGATTCCAGAACTCCATTCATCTTCCTTGCAATATCATCCGTTTCCAATATATTTATCGATATCTTATTTGTAAAATCCTTTCAGATGGGAATCGCAGGTGTTGCCTGGGCGACCTTCCTCTGTCAGGGTGTCAGTGCTATTCTGGCTGTCGCTGTTGTGATACGCCGTCTTACCGGTATCAAGACAGACGGCCGTTTCCGGTTCTTTGATGGCAGCATCTTAAAACAAATCTTGGTTGTTGCTATCCCAAGCACCTTACAGCAGAGCTTTATATCCATCGGAAATATTATCATCCAGAGCGTTATCAACGACTTCGGAACCAGCGTTATCGCCGGATATTCTGCGGCTGTCAAGCTGAACAATCTGGTCATCACCTCTCTCACCACACTGGGAAATGGTATCTCGAACTATACCGCCCAGAATATCGGTGCAGGCAAGATCGACCGTATCCGTTCCGGCTTCAAGGCTTCCTTAAAGCTGGTCTGGCTGTTATGTATTCCATTTGCATTGTTGTATTTCACCTGCGGAAGATGGCTGTTGCTGCTCTTTCTTGATAACCCGACTGCAACTGCGATCAAGACAGGTATCGTTTTCCTGTGTATCCTTGCACCATTTTATTTCATCGTTTCCATCAAATTAATGGCAGACGGAATCCTGCGTGGCGCAGGTATCATGAACAAATTCATGATCTCCACCTTTACCGATCTGATTCTTCGAGTAGTCTTATCCATCATCTTTTCAAAGATGTTCGGTTCTGTCGGTATCTGGTGCTCCTGGCCGGTCGGCTGGTGCTGCGGAACTGCAGTCTCCGTCCTCTTTTACCGCGGTGAACAGAAACGGGATTTTAAAAATGCATTTGAAGCATAATAATGTTATGACTTCTTCCAAGGGCTTCAATCCGGTCAAGGTCAGCCCTTCTTCGACTGATATCGGCAAACCAGTTTCCACCATAAACATACAAAGCAAAAATCTCCTTCTGCAGGAAATAAATGCCATAAACAGCACATCCATTTCTAACATAAGGAGATTGAAGCTACATCGAGATCCAGCCAAGTGCATTTGCAACCGAGCTTGCAAGAATGATCAAAGCAAAAATCGGACATATGTATTTGATCATCACAACAAAGATCTTCTTTCTGCGGAATGCACCCTCGCCATGACGAATCTCTTCTTCTATCTTATCGATTCCCACAACTCTTGAAACCAGTAAGCAGGTCATAAGTGCTGCAATCGGCATCATAACCGAATTCGTCAGAAAATCAAACAGATCTAAGAACTGCATACCGATGATCTTTACACAGGCGAGCGGTCCATATCCAAGTGATGACAGACTTCCAAGGATCAGCATGATCACACCTACATAAACAGTTGCTTTCTTTCTGCTCCAACCGATCTCATCCTCAAATGTGGATACTGCACTCTCAGTCAGTGCGATTGAGCTGGTTACTGCTGCAAATAAAACCAACAGGAAGAACAGAATACCGACTATTGTTCCAAGTCCCATATTCTGAAATACCTTAGGGATCGTTATAAACATCAATGAAGGACCTGCCTGTAAGGTGTCAGGATTACCGCCTGAAAATGCGAATACCGCAGGAATGATCATAAGTCCTGCCATGATCGCAATCGCCGTATCAAACACCTCAACATTCCTTGTAGCATCCTCGATCGCCGTATCCTTTTTCATATAAGAACCAAATGTGATCAGAATACCCATTGCGATCGACAGGGAATAAAACATCTGCCCCATCGCCGCTACCACAGTCATCCATGAGAAATTATCAAAATTCGGAACAAGAAAATACCTCACGCCCTTTAATGCCCCCGGTCTTGTCACTGAATATACAGCAATAAGGATCGATAACACGATCAGTACCGGCATCATGATCTTTGATACACGCTCAATACCATTCTGAACACCTGCAAAGATGATCCCCAGCGTAAACAGACAAAATACGATGAAACAAAGCTCTGTCGAAACGCCATTCGAGATAAAGTCTGTAAAATATCCATCCTTTGCCAGATTCTTTCCATTTCCTTTGACATATTCCACCAGATATTTGATAACCCAGCCACCAATCACCGAATAATACGGTACGATCAGCACCGGTATGATCGCATTGATCCAGCCGCCAAAGGACAACCATTTCTTCTTGCCAAATGACCGAAACGCTCCGACCGGACTCTTTCTTGTCATACGACCGATCGCAGACTCAGCAACAATCATCGTATATCCAAATGTGAGTGCCAGCAGAATATAGATCAGAAGAAAGATTCCTCCTCCGTACTTTGCCGCCAAATACGGGAACCGCCATATATTTCCAAGACCGACCGACGCTCCTGCCGCCGACAGCACATATCCTATCTTCCCCGAAAATGAACTTCTGTTGTTATTGTTTTGTGTATCCATCGTACTCTATCTTCTGCTCCATGTACCCTGAAGCAAAATATCCCTTCTCTTTTTTCTTTTAACAGTGTACAGCTTCGATTCTAACATGAATAATCAATTAAGTCACTACTTTATCATATTTTCAATAAATACAGCATACCCTTCCGTCGGATCATCCACAAGCACATGTGTAACCGCACCGATCAGCTTGCCATTCTGTACGATCGGGCTTCCGCTCATGCCCTGACAGACGCCGCCGGTAAGTGCGATCAGATCCTCGTCCTCTACCTTAAATTCCATATTTTTATTGGCAGTATCGGTATGAACCGCCAGAATGTTGATCTTGTATTTTTTCAGATTCCCATCCAATCTGGAATAAATATATGCCTCTCCGGTCTGAACTTCACCAGGATCTGCGATATACATGGCTTCTGCAGCTTTGTAATGCTTCGCCACATATTCTTCATCGAGATATCCGCCGATTCCGTTATCATAATTACCTTCTACAATTCCGATCAGATCCTTCTTGTAAAGGATCGTTCCCTGAAGCTGCCCCGGCATCGACACAAAAGATCGGTTGATCTTCGTTATATGTGTAGTATAGATACCCCCACCGGTGCTGCTGATCTTAAGCCCGGTATCATTATCCGATACGCTGTGTCCAAGTGCCATAAACTGATTGCCACATAGGAAGGTCACTGTTCCGATACCCGATATGTCATCCTTCACCCACAGTCCTAACATATAAGCATTCTTATTTGTTTTCACAGGTGTAACCTCTGTTACCTGTGACTTTCCGTCCCGCAGAAATGTAAGTCTCACAGTTCCGGTATTATTCCCGGATAAAGCCTGCATCAGTTCCTTTTTTGTTGATATGGCTGTTTCATTTACAGCTGTGATATAATCTCCTGTCTGAAGCAGGCCGTTACAGGGAGAGCAAATCTCTCCCTGTGCAGTTGCCACCTCGCCACAATCTATGACCATAACGCCATCTGTTTTCAGATAGATCCCGACCGGCTCGCCGGACGGTATTACTTTCTGTCCGGACAGATCATCGAATACAAGCTCCGCATCTTCATACTTGATTTCCTGATCTCCGATATCTCCATTCCAGAAATAAGCGATTGCCAACAGTGTAAATGCGATCAGATCCAAGATCAAAAATCCGATCAGCAGCGAACGGTAACGGTTCGACGTCTTTGTTCCTTCTTCCATCCCAATACTCCTTTCTGTAAATGCTGCATAGACCATAAGAAACATGCCTCCGGTTTCTTATGGTTATCGCGACAGTCTCCAAGGTCTTGTGCAAGCACAGACTTTGGCTCGTTGTCCGCGTAAAAAAGAGCAGCAATTGTTTTATTGCTACTCTTAGTATTGGTTTTTTTGTTCTGTTTTTAATTAGTGTATTTTTGCTTTGTCTGCCAGTTCTTTCATATCCCTGGCATTTTCAACCGCGGCATTTGTGATCTCTGCACCGCCAAGCAGTCTGGCAATCTCAAGCACAGATTCTTCCCGGTCTAACTTGGAGATCTGCGTGATCGTCTTGCCATCCTTTACCACTTTTTCAATTCTGTAATGGCTGTCCGCCATTGCAGCGATCTGTGGCAGATGCGTAATACTGATCACCTGATGCGCTTTTGATATAACCGCAAGCTTTGTTGCCACACTTGACGCTGCTCTGCCGCTGATACCAACATCAATCTCATCAAATATCAGAGTATCAATGTTATCTTCCGATGCCATGCAGGATTTGATCGCAAGCATGATCCTCGAAAGCTCACCGCCGGATGCAACCTCATAAAGCGGACGTTCCTTTTCTCCGACATTTGTCGATACAACAAAGTAACAATCATCGATACCGGAGATGCCCGGATACGCCAGACGGTCAAAATGCATATCGAACCGGATCTGATTAAAGCTCAGATCCTCCAGCGCCTCTGATACCCGCTTACATAATTCTTTTGCCTGAATCTTTCGTTCTGCACTTAAAGCTTCCGCTGCCTGATCCAGTTCTTTTTTTGCTGTTTCTACTTTCTGCTGCAATTCTTCCGCATATTCCTCATACTGCACAAGCTTTGCTTCATCCTGCTTCAACTGCTCCAGATAGGCAAGCACATCGTCTGTCGTTCTGCCGTATTTTCCTTTTAAATTATTAATGGTATTCAACCGGTCTTCAACCTCATGGAATTCAGACTCATCGAATTCCATACTCTGCATATAATCACTGACCGATACATTAAAATCATTTAACAACGAATCAATATTGGTAAGCTCACTGAAGATGCTCTCCATCTCCTCGTCCAGACCTTTTACCGCTTTTAAGCTTGCAAGCGCACGTCCAATCTCATTTCCGGCAGATGCGTTCCGATTATACCCTGTGATCGAATAAACCTCAGAAACTGCTTCCACGATATCCTTGGCATTCACCATCTTACGATACTGTTTTTCCAGTTCTTCATCTTCTCCCGGAACCAGCCTGGCACCTTCAATCTCTCCTGCTTCAAACCGGATATATTCCAGCTTCCGTTTCCGCTCGCCCTCATCCATCTGTCCTTCTTCCAGTTCTTTTCGAAGATCTTCAAATGTTTTATAGCAGTCTTCATATTTCTGTTTTAATGATGCAAGCGGTCTTTTTGCAAATTTATCCAGAATATTCAAATGCTCTGCCTTCTTCAACAGGATCTGCTGCTCATGCTGTGCATGCATATCCACAAGAAGTGCCGAAACATCTTTTAACTTTGCCGCTGTTACTGTCCGGTCATTAATAGTATTCATGGTTCTGCCATTTACTATTCGTCTGGTTATGATGATCTCTCCATCCTCTGATGGTGTAACGTCAAGCTCCTGCAGCTGCTCAAACAATGATTCATCATCAATAAAAAATAATAACTGACAGAAGCCTTCTTTTTCCGGATCTCTCAGCATATCTTTTGGGAGCTTGCCTCCCATACCAATCTTTAAAGCTCCCATGATAATAGACTTACCTGCACCGGTCTCACCGGTTAAGATATTCAGTCCATCTGTAAAATTGATATTTGCATCTTCAATCAATGCGATATTTTTTATGTGTACATTTAAAAGCATATGTCCTCCTGTATATTCCATGCACAAAATAACAGAATTTACATCTTTTCAATCTGCGCCTTGATCGACATCGTCAGGCTCTTATCCTTCACAGCAAGGAAGATCGTATCATCTCCCGCGATACAGCCCATCAGCCCATCAATATCCATATGATCCAGCGCTGCCGCTACAGCCATGGCAACACCGGAGATTGTCTTGATCACGATCAGGTTCTCTGCCGCATCTACAGAAATAATTCCTGTGCTCAGAACCTTCTTATAGGAATCCAGCGTCTCATAACGATTGTTCTTCTCAACGGCGTACTTCTGTCTGGCTCCCGGTACGGATACCTTGGTCAGATTCATTTCCCGAATATCTCTGGAAACAGTTGCCTGTGTTGCCTGAAATCCCTCTTCCTTCAGTTTCTCCAGAAGATCATCCTGTGTTTCAATATCATATTTTTCAACAAGCTCCAGTATCTTTGCCTGTCTTTGATATTTCATCTCAGTTTCCTCCTAATTTATTTCTAAGTATCTCATAAAAATTTACATTACTTGCTTTGATCAGTCTGGTTATCTTCTCCGCCTTGCGGATATCTACCCGGTCACCAACAGATAATTCCACATCATTACCACCATCAAAAGAACAGATCGCCTCTGTATCCTGTGTCTTACGCTTCTTGGTGATCTCTATCGTAATCTCCTCTTTACCGGATAATACGATACTCTTTGCAGTCAATGAATGTGGTGATACCGGCGTGATCACTAATAACTCTGCATCCGGGCTGACGATTGGCCCTCCCGCTGACAGATTATAGCCGGTTGAGCCTGTCGGTGTCGATATCACAACACCATCTGCCTCATATGTATCAAGCACCTGTCCATCAACAGACACATTAAGTCCGATCAGTCTGGAAAATCCTGCCCGGCTGATCACGATATCATTTAAAGCACTCTTGCGATACGTTGTGCCATCCGCTTTCGTAACCGTACCTGTGACCATCATTCGTTCTTCGATCGTAAAATCATCCGTCAGTAGCCGATCCAGTATCTCTTCGATATTTGCAACTTCCCCTTCTGTCAAAAAGCCTACCGTACCCAGATTGATCCCAAATAACGGTATATCAATATCTTCCGTCTCACCTGCCATGCGCAAAAGCGTTCCATCACCACCAAGAACCAGTACACAGCCAAACTGCTCTTTCTTTAAAGCTTCCCAGTCCGAAAACTCCAGATGGAATACATCCCGCACCATACAGGCTGCTCCATGCGCTTCCAGATAACTCTGTATTCTGTTTGTAACTGTCGAATCGGTGTCCTTATCGGGATTCACCACGATCATAAAACGATTCATCGGATCTTTACTCCTCTTACAGGCATCTGTGTGATTCTTCCACCATAGCCTTTATATCAAATTCTTTATTTTCTTTCGTCTGATCCTTTGTTATGTACAAAAGATACTCGATATTTCCTTCCGGTCCCTTGATCGGTGAATAGCTTAAGTCAAGTGTTTTAAATCCGATCTGTCTTGCGAAGTCAACGATCATCTCAACCACTTCTACATGCACCTTCTGATCTCTGACAACGCCCTTCTTACCGACCTTTTCTCTGCCGGCTTCAAACTGCGGCTTGATCAGACACACGATCTCTCCGTCGTCTGTCAGAAGCTCTTTTACCGGAGGAAGCACCTTTGTCAAAGAAATAAAGGATACATCAATCGATGCAAATGCAATCCTGTCTTCGATATCATCCGGTGTCACATAACGGATATTTGTTTTCTCCATACAGACAACCCGCTCATCGTTTCGAAGCTTCCATGCAAGCTGTCCATGTCCGACATCCACCGAATACACCTTGACTGCACCATTTTGCAGCATACAGTCCGTAAATCCACCGGTTGAAGATCCAACATCCATTGCCACTTTTCCTGCAAGACTTACCCCGAAGCAATCCATTGCCTTTTCAAGCTTTAAACCACCGCGGCTCACATATTTTAATGTGTTGCCTCTTACTTCTATCTGTGCTTTCTCATCAAATGTCGATCCTGCCTTGTCTTCCTTTATGTTATCTACATAGACAATGCCCGACATGATGATCGCCTTTGCTTTTTCTCTGGACTCTGCAAGTCCACGATTTACCATCATTACATCCAGTCGTTCTTTCATCTCTACTCCATTATGTCCCGAATCCGTCTGTATATGGATTCAGCATCTATCTTCAACATCTTTCTCAGTTCTTCTACACTTCCATGACGGACAAAGGTATCTTCGATTGCGATCGGAAGCACCTTCACATCACTTGCCTTTGATTCCAGATATTCCTCAACCAGAGCACCATAACCGCCATGCAGAATACCTTCCTCGATCGTTACGATCAGCTTATGTGTCACTGCCAGATGGTCGATCATCTCTTTATCTAATGGCTTGATAAATCTTGCATTGACAAAGGTCACCTGTCTGCCTTCCTGTAGGAACCGGTTATATAATTTCTCGGTTTCTTCCACCATATTTCCAACCGCTACTAATGCGATCTCACTTCCCTCACGAAGGATCTCGCTCTTTCCGTATTCGACCGGCTCATTATAATCTTTCAAACCGTAATATGCCTGTCCTCTGGCGTATTTGATCGCAATCGGTCCGTCATAGGCTACTGCCCATTCCATCGCTCTGGTCAGCTCATAGCGGTTCTTCGGAGCCATAATGACCAGATTCGGAATATGCGATAAAAATGCCGTATCAAAGATTCCCTGATGTGTCTCACCGTCTGCCCCGACCAGCCCTGACCGGTCGATTGCAAATATAACATGCAGATTCTGCATACAGACATCATGCAGGATCTGATCGTAAGCCCGCTGTAAGAAGGAAGAATATACCGCTACCACAGGGATCATGCCCTCCGTAGCAAGTCCTGCCGCAAATGTTACCGCATGTTCTTCTGCAATTCCCACATCAAAGGTTCGATCCGGGAATTCCTCTGCAAATTTATTGACTCCGGTTCCCTTGCTCATTGCTGCCGTGATCGCAACGATTCGATTATTTTCTGTTCCAAGTTCTACCAGTTTTCTCGCAAATACAGCAGTATAAGATAAACCTTTTTCTACATTTTTCACTTTTCCGGTTGCAACATCAAAAGAACTGATCCCATGGAAATAGCATGGATGCTTCTCCGCATATTTATACCCTTTTCCTTTGATCGTTTTCACATGAACCAGAATCGGTTTATTTAACTTAAATGCACGCCGGAAGGTTTCTTCCATCATGCGTATATTATGACCATCGATCGGTCCGATATAAGTAACACCCATTTCTTCAAAAAACATTCCGGGAACGAATATCTGCTTTAAAGAGTCCTTTGACCGCTTCAATCCTTTCGCAAGCTTCTCACCTGCTACCGGTATATGCATCAGTGCTTTCTCGATTCCGTTTTTCAGATCATTATATGGCTGACCGACACGAAGCTTACTCAGGTAGCTTGACATTCCACCTACATTGTGGTCGATCGACATCTCATTGTCATTCAGCACGACCAGACATCCGGTCTTGACCTCTGCCATGTTATTTAGCGCTTCATAAACCATACCACCGGTGAAAGAACCGTCACCAACAACGGCTGCGATCTTCTCCTGTGTTCCTTTGATTTCTCTTGCGCATGCCATACCAAGTGCTGCTGACATCGCAGTCGAACTGTGTCCTGTATTAAAAGCATCACAATCACTCTCACTGGTCTTGGGAAATCCGCTTAAACCGCCAAACTTCCGTAACGTTGTCATCTGATCTTTTCGTCCGGTCAGGATCTTATGCACATAGGACTGATGTCCTACATCCCATACCAGCTTATCAGCCGGGAAATCCATCGCACGGTGAAGTGCGATCGTAAGTTCCACGCACCCAAGGTTTGACGCCAGATGCCCACCCGTCTCGCTGACATTTGCAATCAGAAACTCTCGGATATCCTGTGCCAGCTCCGGCAGATCTTTCTCATCTATTTTCTTTATGTCATTTGGTTCTTGTATTCGATCCAGTATACTCATATCTTTCATCTCTGTTATTTCTTTCTGTTGACCAGTTCCAGAATCAATTCATCCAGAAATTCATTCTTATACGGAAGCTGATCCAGTCTTGTAACCGCACGCCTGGATATCTCCGCGACATCCTTCTTGGACTCCTCAAGTCCGTGGACCGTGACATAAGTTACTTTACCATTTTCTTCATCTGAGCAGACAGGTTTTCCAAGCACTGCGCTGTCACCCAGAATATCCAGAAGATCATCCTGGATTTGGAATGCCAGTCCGATATCCGATGCGATCATCTCAACCTGCTTCAATTCGTCTTCCGTTGCTCCGGCAAGAACTGCACCGATCATCATGGATGCTTCGATCAACGCACCGGTCTTATTCTCATACACAAAATGAAGCTGATCACCACTCATCTGTTTCCCTGTCATCTCTACATCTACAACCTGGCCACCGATCATTCCGTTTACACCTGCTTTTTTTGCAAGGATCGTGAATGCTCTGGCAACAGTCTGATTCCCCGGTTTCAGCTCAAATGCCTTACAGGCTGTCTCAAATGCATAATTTAAAAGCGCATCACCAGCAAGGATCGCCATTGCCTCACCAAATACCACATGCGAAGTCTTTCTTCCTCTGCGGTATTCATCATTATCCAATGCCGGCAGATCATCATGGATCAGGGAATAGGTATGTATCATCTCGATTGCTGCCATAAACGGCTCTACAACTTTTCCTGTTCCGCCAAATAAACGGTAGGTTTCCTGCATTAATAACGGACGCAGTCTCTTTCCTCCTGCCTGAAAGGAATAGTTCATTGCCGTAAAGATAGTTTTCTGAAACCCTTCTTCTGCCGGTGCATATGTGTATATAATATTCTGTACTTCTTTTGTATGAAGTTCTAATTTATTCTTTTCCACTGTTCTCTCCACTTAATACGATCATTTCTTTTTCAACATCACACAGATCATCCTTACATGCCTGAACAAGCTGTACGCCCTCTGCGTAGGCTGCCAGACTATCCTTTAACGATGTCGCAGGATTCTCTAAGACAGCCGTGATTGCTTCTATTTTCTTCAGGGATTCCTCGATCGAGAAATCCTTCTTTTCCATCTTCTCTGCCATTTCTAATCTTCCTCTTTCACATCCGTTACGCTTGTCTCGATCAGACCATCATGAACACGGATGGTAATGTGGTCATCTTTTTCTATCTCTTTTATCGTCGTTACCGGCGTTCCGATCTTTTCGATATATCCAAATCCATTTATAAGCTTCGCCGATGGTGACAGACCATGCAGACGTTCTGCAAGAAGCATCACCCGATGTTCGTATCTGTCGTATTTGTTCTTCATAGCACGGTTTAAACGATCTGACAGATCATCCAGATAAATCTGCTGCTGTGCAAGCCTCTGCTTCGGATTCAGGATACGAAGATGCCTTTCTGCAGCCTGCAGCTTCTCCTGATATGCTGCAAGTCTCCGTTTCATCAGATAATCCATCTGTCTGCCCTGATTTATGACCTGATGGACTGCAGACATCACATCCGGGATTGCCTGCTCACAGGCGGCTGATGGTGTCGGTGCTCGAAGATCTGCCGCATAATCTGCGATCGTATTATCAATCTCATGACCTGTACCGGAAATGATCGGCGTTGTTGCATGGTAGATTGCCCATGCAACGACCTCCTCATTAAACGCCCAGAGGTCTTCGATCGAGCCGCCGCCACGACCGATAATGATCGTATCTACGCCCATGTTATCCAACACTTCGATTCCATGCGCGATATCTTCTGCTGCCCCATCTCCCTGTACCTTTGCCGGATACAGGATAAGCTGGACATATGGATTTCTTCTCTTTGCGATGTTTCTGATATCCTGGATCGCCGCACCTGTCTGTGCTGTCACGATGCCTACCCGCTTCGGATATGCCGGTATCGGCTTCTTGATATCGAATTCAAACAGTCCCTGTTCATACAGCTTCTGTTTCAACTGTTCATACCGCTCATAGAGATTTCCAACCCCATCCAGCTTGATCTCTTTTACATATAACTGATATCTGCCATCCCGTTCGTAGATATTCACACTTCCATGGCAGACTACCTGCTGCCCGTTTTCCAGTTTGAAATCAAGACCGGAATATGCATAACTTTTAAACATAACAGCCATGATCGAACCGGTCTCATCCTTCAATGAAAAATAGATATGCCCGGAACTGTGATATTTGCAGTTAGAGACTTCTCCCTTCACATAAATATCACCAAGCAGATAATCACTGCTGACCAGATTCTTGATATATCCATTTACCTGTCCGACGGTATAGCTTTTCTTTGCCATATTCTCACCTAATCTGCAAGCTTTGCAAGAAGTGCATTAATGAAGCTCTTTGCTTCTACATCGCAGTATGTCTTTGCAAGCTCTACTGCTTCATTGATCGCTACCTTTACAGGAATATCTTCATCAAATTTGATCTCGTATACAGCCAGTCTTAAGATAGCAAGCTCCGCTTTTCCGATTCTGCCAAGCTTCCATCCCTGTGAAATACCACTGATCGTTTCATCGATCTCTGTAATATGGGCTACGACTGCCTCTACTCGATCTATAACATAGGCTTTTTCTTCCTCTGTCATGGCTACTGCATCCATCTTGTTATCGTCTTCATCATAAAGGCTGGCATGCTCCAGTTCGAGTTCTGCTTCTTCTCTGATTTCTGAAATGTCATTGAATTCCAGACTGAATAAAATTTTAAATACGGTTTCTCTTATCTCTCGTCTTGTCATATGTTCCTCTCTAGTTTGCGTCTGCCATGCGAACGCCGGCTACACGTATATTTACCTTGGTTACATTAAGACCTGTCATAGTCTCGATTGCCTGCTTTACTTTATCCTGAACTTGTGTTGTCACAGTTGGAATGCTGTATTCATATAATACGTCAATTGCCAGATCTACCTTTACTTCGCCCGGCAATAATTCTACTTTCACGCCCTTTGCCGGATTCTTCTTGCCCAGACGGCTTGCGAGTTCATTTGATAGCGAGCCTGCAAGTCTTGATACGCCGTCTACCTCGGTTGCTGCCAGACCTGCAATGATCGCGATTACCTCGCCTGCGATCTGTACATGACCGATGGAATTTTCTTCTTCTATATTTTCATACGTGCTTGTATTTTCTTCACTCATTCTGTATACCTCCAGACTTCCTGTATTTGTACATATTGATTCAATATTATACCGCAATTATGAAAAACATTCAACACCCGGAATTGGCGGGGAAAATTCAGAATTAGCCATTAGTTTTGTGAGGGATATGCAGGTATGTTGTGTCCGCTGGTGCTTGTATCATATAACAACGCGCTTCTCTTCCTATGAAGTGCACATGTCTTATCCGCACATACTCCTGTGCAAACTCGCCTGCGGCTCAGACATGCACCCGTATGTGCTGACAATGTGCACTTCATAACGGAAGCTTCGCTAATGTTGTTATATGATACAAGCACCAGCCAGACAGATCATATCTGCATATCCATTCACTTTGTACAATAGCTAATTCTGAATTTGTTCATATTCTTTGAATATCTTATGACTTTATACTAATTTATAGTTTCCAGCATAGTATTTGCATTGTTAATGTTGTTTATTTATATTTTCATATAATATAAATAAAATATATACACATTGCCATATTTACAGCTTTGACAATAATTCAATTTTTCACATAAAAAAACGAATACCTACTATAATGTGATATGTGCATCAAATCATTATAACAGGTATCCGTCTCATAATTATAATCTTTGCGATTATTATTCTTTTGTTTTATTTTGCAACTACATGTGCCTTTACGGTTGTGGATCGTGTTTTATCTGTTACTGTTACGTTTAATGTAGCAGTATATTCTACGCCATCTATAGTGGCGGTGCTTGTCCAGATATGGGTTCCGGCTGTAAGATATATTACGTTTCCATATACCGTTTTTCTCTCATTGGATCTCCATTTTGTAAAATTACGAATGTCGATTGCCGGATTGTCCGATCCGATCGTGATCTGATATACCGGAAGTACGATTTTCTGATATGGGGTAGATGCAGTTACCTTGCTGTCGCATACCCAGGTTCCTATATCTTGTGCCTCACTTGCTACAAAGACATCATAGGTTCCGTCCGGAACAAAGATCTGAAACGATCCATCTGATTCCGGGTCATTAAATTCTGACATATCACACAACGTATCTTTTTCTTTTGCATATAAAGATATATAGTATGGTGCAGCCACATCCGCGACCGTTGATGTAATCTTGTGTCCGTCCAGATCATACACACAGCCCTTAAATGCTACACTATCCTTCACAATTATTGTAACTGATAAAATCGTTGTTATTGAAGTATCTTCGGTATCTGTTACTTTGGCTTTCAGTGTATAGGTTCCCGTTTTTTCTGTATCCAGAATGCAGTTAAGTCCAAATGCACTTTTGCTGTAACTTATTTCACTTGAACATTTAAGTATTTCATATTCCACACTTCCGTTTCCGCCATAAACTGAGGCATCCAGATCAACATGGCATGATTTCTTTGTTTCTCCCTTTTCCTGCCGCAGATAATCATATTGCACAATATCTGCTGCCATTAACCGGTTCTCATCGGCTATCTTCCATGTAATCGTATGATGAACCTTATTACCGATCTCATCTTCTACCTCAATTTTCGTAGTATAAATTCCGCCTTTTGTAAAACTTCCTGAAAACTCCAGACAATCGGTTATACCATTAAACATATCATCGTCTTTTATTATCTTATATGTAATTCCCTGAGGAAGCTCTCCTGTTATCTTAAACGAACACAGCCCGACCAGTCCCGGTTCATAATATTTTTCATCGGAATAGTGATTGATACTATATCCAACACTTTTTATGATCTCGGACTTTGTCGTCTGCTCTCTTATGATTCCCTTATATGCAGCCTCTCCCTTATAATTCATTTTGGCAATCACAACCTGTACCATATCTCCTATTACAAGTGCATCTAAAGTATCCAGTGTTATCTTGTATGTTATCTTATCGGAGGTCTTAACCGAATCAATATTACATTCCTTCTTATAACTGCCAAAAGAGTACTTTCTTTTATAGATTTTAAAATCCGAACTGCTTAATTCCTTGGCACCTGTCAATTCTACCTGAACCTGCATCATTCCAATCGCCTTCACACTTTTTACAGTTACAGGTGCCGGAGCCGGCTTTACCTGGTTCTTTACTGTAATCTTGCAGGCTGCTTTCTTTCCGGAACCATCCTTTGCGGTCGCCGTGATCGTAACGGTTCCGGCTTTCTTTGCCGTTACAACGCCTTTGCCTGATACTGTTGCAACCTTTGTGTTGGATGACTTCCATACAACTGCCTTATTGCTGGCTTTCTTCGGTGTAATCGTTGCCTTTAAGGTCTGCTTCTTACCAACTGTCATGGTTGATTTTGTCTTATTCAGCTTTACTTTGGTAACCGGTGTACCGACGGTTACTGTGATCGTGCATTTTTTCTTTTTATTTGCCTTTGAAATCACATAAATCTTTGCTGTTCCCTTTTTCTTTGCTGTGATCTTACCCTTTGCATTTACTGTCACGATCTTTTTATTGCTAGTCTTATAAGTAACCTTCTTGGAAGCCTTACCGGATACCGTTACCTTTGTTTTTAAAGTAAATGTTTTTCCCTTTTTCAGTGTCAACTGCTTTGCCGGAAGATTTGTTACAGCAACTGCCTTCACCGTTCCTGTAGCAGCATAGCTCTCTCCCTGTGGAATAGTAAGGATAGATAGTACGACTGTTACAGCAAGCACCCATGCAAGGATCCGTTTGGCATAGCTCATATTATGTATTCGATTCATATCCTGTCCTCCTTACTGACGATCATATGCCTTTACTGTCAGACTCTTGCCGTTCACAGTAAATCTGGCATAACTTTTACCATCTTCCGTCTTAATATAATAAGTACCATTTGGAAGATAAAGCGTATCTCCTGATTCATATCCATACGCATTTGCACCATTCACATCTACCCAATATCCAAATGATGTGGCTGTACTCTTTTCGGGATCCGGAACGATCGTTACCGGATAGACCGGAAGTGTCACATCAAAAGTCATCGGCTCATCACCGGAATTCACCGGACATTTCTGATTGTAAAATGTATACTTTGCTGTATGACTTGCATTATAAAAGGTAATATTATAATTTCCCGGAATAATGGTATAAGACATTGTACCATCTTGTATTGAACCACTGGTAGAACTCAATTCCTGTGTTGGATCATCCGAATATCCATGAAAGGAATAATTTCCTCTTCGGATTGGATCACCATTTGCATCCCGGACAATCGCACTGATATGTGCTCCATCAATAATTGTATATGTAATTGTCGCAACCGTATATAGGGCCGGGTTATTCTTATCTGTTGCCTTAACCTGAATCTGATATTCGCCGGCATCTACATTTTCAAATGATACACTCATATAGCCTGATGTCCTGATTGTCGCCTGGAAAAGTTCATAATCCCCACCGGCTAATTCATATGTATACTGCCCACTTCCACCGTATACAGAATATGGCTTATGATAGACACTATTCTCCCGTGAAAAATACTGACATGTCGTACTACGTGAATACAACTGGTTTTCATCATAAATTATCCAGATAATGGTCGTCTGATATTTATTTCCCAGTTCATCCTCGCAGGTCAACAAGCTCTGAGTCTCACCTGCTTCTGTCGGTGATCCTGTAAACACAATACTTTCATCAATCATATCATTCAATATATAATAATCCATTCCTACAGGCAGCTTATCAATTGAATACGTCCTGTAACCGGTTCCATAAGTAAGATCATCATTGTAGCTTTCCAATGCTCCATTTACTTTGATCGCATAGTATCTGGTTTTCTGAATATTAACTGTCTTATCCCGATATATACACTCCTTATATACACCGCTGGTTTTGACTGCTACCTTGATATATGTATTTTTCTGAAACTCATCTTCATCGTTGATATGCAGTATATATGTGATATGATCACTAGTTTCTGCCTGAACTACTTGATACGGTTTCTTATAGGTACCATATGAATACTGCTTTGCAAAGATTTCAAAGTCTGCCTTTGTAAGTACAACCGCCTTGGAAAATGTGATTTCTATGCTCTCCACTCCAAGAACCTTCATACTTTTGATCGCATAGTCCGGAGCAGCCGGAGTTGGATCAGCCGGCTTTGCTGCAGATGCTTTCTTTACTGTTACCTTGCAGGTGGCTTTCTTACCGGAGCCGTCCTTTGCTGTTGCTGTAATCGTAGCTGTTCCTGCTTTCTTTGCCTTTACAACACCCTTGCTGGTTACAGTTGCAACCTTCTTATTGGATGACTTCCATACGACTGCCTTGCTGCTGGCTTTCTTCGGTGTAACCGTTGCCTTTAAGGTCTGCTTTTTTCCAATTGTCATCGTGGACTTGGTCTTGTTCAGCTTTACCTTGGTAACCGGTGTACCGACGGTTACTGTGACCGTGCATTTTTTCTTCTTATCTGCCTTTGAGATCACATAGATCTTAGCGGTTCCTTTTTTCTTCGCTGTGATCTTACCCTTTGCATTTACCGTTGCAATCTTTTTATTGCTTGTCTTATAGGTAACCTTCTTTGAAGCTTTTCCTGTTACGGTTACCTTTGATTTCAAGGTAAATGTTTTCCCTTTTTTGAGTGTCAGTTGTTTTGCAGGCAGGTTGGTAACCGCTACAGATTTTACTTTACCGGTTGCCGCACTTACTTCCGCATCCGGAACCGTAAGTATGGACACTGCTACTGCTGCTGCGATCACAATTGCCAGGATACGTTTTAGCATTGACATTTTCGTATGTTTTTTCATAAAATAGTCTCCCCTTTTATTTATTGAGCCACTACATGGGCGGTTACCATTGCAGCCCGTGTAGTATTTGTAACTGATATTTTAAGAGTTGCCTGATAAGTCACACCATCTTTCTCCGCGGTACCGGTCAGTGTATAATTACCAACCGCCAGATAGAGGTATCTGCCTTTGCCCTGTACAACTCCATTCTCATCCTGCCACTCTCCCATTTCGCTAAGATCTGCAAAATCCGTATTATCCGATACGACAGTCTGCTGATATACAGGAAGAGTTAACTTAACTTCATTCGTAGCTGCACTTACAAAATAATCACTTGCATAGGCTCCTGTTCCGCCTCTTTCATCCTCAATCGAGATATCATAGACTCCTTCCGGTACATAGCTGTATATTGCCATTCCATCTTCAATCTCCCCGACCTCTCGTGCATAGCTGATCTCACTGTATGAATTATCCTTCCACTGGGATTTAAGTCTGCACAAATAAGTATCTATACCGGTATATTTGATCTTATTCCCATCCAGATCGGTAGCTGTAATCTGGAGCAGGACTCCCGGCTTTATAACAAAGGTTACTGTACAGTATGTGAAAACACTGGCATCCCTGCTGTCAGAGATCTTTATCTTCATGGTATATTCACCAGCCTGATCTGTATCAATCGAACAATACTGTACTCCGGTTGTTGACATCACCAAATCCAGACAATCTGCTTTTGACACAACTTCATATTTGTAACTGCCATTTCCACCAATAGGACTTATCTGTGCTCCATACTTTACTGTATAAGTTCCATTTGGTTTGTTTGGAGCTGGAAAACTCAGACATCCATATTTTGTAATATCCTGTGCTATGACTGTCCTTTCATCATATACTTTCCATACCTTGATATAATGAATCTTATTTCCCAATTCATCTACGACATCAACCTTTGTCTCCCAAATTCCTGTCTCTTTCAAGGTACCATAAAACTGCAGATAACCGGATTGGTCTGCGTCATCTACCACCTTATACGAAAGACCGGTTGGAAGATTGCTTACTGTATATACTGCATAGCCCTGTACATCCGGATCATAAACTCCTGAAGTATCTGGGGAACTGGTCCCTACCACTGTTCCTTTCTTACGTCGTACTTCCGATCTTATTGTTATCTCTGTCGGCTTTGTCCGATATGTCAGTTCTTTTGTACTGTTTAATGTCGGAACAGATACCTGAACAATATCTCCATTATAAAAAATATCCTGTTTGTCCAGATAAAGCTTATATGTAATGTTATCTGTTGTTTCCAGATGATCGATCACACATTTTCTTACAAAGCTTCCGTATCCATATACCTTACTGGATACCGCGAAATCCGATGTCTGTAATACTTTTGCTTTATTTAATGTCACCTGAAGCACTGCTTTATTCACAATACTCACGTTCTGGATCACAACCGGTACTTCCGGAACAACCGGAGTCACCGCCGCTTTCTTCACAGTGATCCTACAGGCTGCTTTCTTACCGGAACCATCCTTTGCTGTCGCTGTGATCGTAACGGTTCCCGCTTTCTTTGCCTTTACGACACCTTTGCTTGTAACGGTTGCAACCTTGGTATTTGAACTTTTCCAAATGATTCCTTTATTGCTTGGTTTCTTTGGTGAAAGGGTTGTCTTTAAGGTCAGTGATTTACCGACATTTAAGTTTGCCTTTGTCTTATTTAACTTCACCTTGGTAACCGGGGTACCGACCGTAACCGTGATCGTACATTTTTTCTTCTTATCTGCTTTGGAAATAACATAGATCTTGGCGGTTCCTTTTTTCTTCGCTGTGATCTTCCCCTTGGTATTTACAGTCACGATCTTTTTATTACTTGTTTTAAATGTGACTTTCTTTGATATCTTACCGGTCGTTGTTACCTTCGTCTTTAATGTAAAAGTTTTGCCCTTTTTCAATGTAAGCTGCTTTGCCGGCAGATTCGTAACCGCTATGGTTTTGATCTTACCACCGGCTGCATAGCTCTCTGTCTGTGGGACAGTAAGAATGGATACTGCAACTGCGATCGCTATCACCCATGCCAGAAATCTTTTCACAGACAAATTATATCGTCTTTCTTTCATCTATACTCTCCTTCTGTAGATTCCCTAATCTATTCTCATACGAACCTTATTCTTTGACATATGCATATGCGGTCGTATTACTTCCGTTCACCGTCACATCCAGATAAAAATTATAAATTTCACCACTTATACTCTTTCGACAGGTTAAATGATGAGTTCCATTTTCCAGATAAACGGTTTTGGTCGATCCATAATAACTTCCATCCGAAACATCCTGCCAATTGCCAAAACCGGTTATATTTTTTACCGCATCCGGTACATCCGGGTCCAGCTCTATAGTAACCTTATATACGGGAAGTGTGACATCAAATGACCAAACCGGATACACATCATCTGTTCCATATGCCGCTTTCTGAGTCTGCAGATTATAAACAGTAGTGCCTACTGTCCCACTATAACTGGATACCGTAACATCATAAGTACCGGCTTCCAGATCCTGCATTAAAATGGCTCCATCCTTACCAACACCATTCCATCTGCCGCTTACCTCATCCGTATACTCCGCATATTCATTTTGGTTCTTCATAGTGAATTGAAAACTGGTCAGTGGATCGCCATTTGCATCTTTTACTTTTCCCTGTAAATAACCACCTTCTATAATTTTTAGTGTAAGAGTTCCTGTGCTTGTCATAGAAGTGTCTGTCTTATCTGTCGCACGGATACGAAGCTTGTAGGTTCCGGTTGACAGTTTTGGGGATGATACCTGTATCCCAGCTCCACCGTTGATAAGTGAAGAAACTGCTAATGCAGCGCTGTCACTGCCTTCTTGTAGAAGCTCATATGTGTAATCACTTGTAGAAGTTCCGTTTCCGCCATATACCGCAAGCTGTGGAAGCGTAGTTCCCCATGCAGTTGTCAGAACCTTTTCCGTATCCTTTACAAGCAGTTCCGTTCCATCATAAACCAGCCAGATGATAGTCATACTGAATTTGTTGCCAAGTTCATCTTCATAGACTAATTTGCTTGTATATTTTCCTTTCTTTGTCACATTACCGTTAAATTTAAGTGTACGTGTGGCAGCAGCTGTCTTGATCTGATATTTAACCCCTGCCGGCAGTCCGCTGACAGAGCAATTGGAATAGCCCTTTCCAAGTGTCTGACTCTTATCAACAGAATCTCCAAGTTTGTATACATATGTTTCTGATTTTTCTATCGTATAAGTTTCATCCCGATAGATACATTCTCTTGACAGATTTAATTTTGGAACTACTACTTTTATATAGGAGTTTTTCTGTAACACCGAATCTCCTGTAAGCTTAATCTTATAAGTAAGCGAATCCGTTGTTGTTATCTGTCCGATCGTATACTGTTTCAGATAGTCTGCACTTTCATATTTCTTTGCCCATACCTGAAAATCCGAAGCCGTGAGTGCTGCCTGCTTTGTTAATGTAACGGTTAACAGATCCGGCTGTGACACGTTCATGCTCTTAACGATCAGCGGTTCTTCCGGTGTCGGGATTGGTATGATCGAAGCTGCTTTCTTCACTGTAATCTTACAGGTGGCTTTCTTACCGGAGCCGTCCTTTGCTGTTGCTGTGATCGTAACGGTTCCTGCTTTCTTTGCCTTTACAACACCCTTGCTGGTTACAGTTGCAACCTTCTTATTGGATGACTTCCATACGACTGCCTTGCTGCTGGCTTTCTTCGGTGTAACCGTTGCCTTTAAGGTCTGCTTTTTTCCAATTGTCATCGTGGACTTGGTCTTGTTCAGCTTTACCTTGGTAACCGGTGTACCGACGGTTACTGTGACCGTGCATTTTTTCTTCTTATCTGCCTTTGAGATCACATAGATCTTAGCGGTTCCTTTTTTCTTCGCTGTGATCTTACCTTTTGCATTTACCGTCGCAATCTTTTTATTGCTTGTCTTATATGTAACCTTCTTTGAAGCCTTTCCTGTTACGGTTACCTTTGATTTTAAGGTAAATGTTTTCCCTTTTTTGAGTGTCAGTTGTTTTGCCGGCAGATTTGTGACTGCCACCGTTTTTACCTTGCCACCGGCTGCATACGATTCCTGTACCGGCACTGTCAGGATCGAGACAGATACCGCAAATGCCAGAGCCAAGGCAAAAAACCTTTTTATCATTGTTGTTCTTCCGTTTTTCATTCATACCTCCCTGTAAAAATACCTTGTTTTTATGTTATTCTGCGTCTTTTTCTGCTATATAGACATATAGTTTCATTATATCTGACGCCCAACATAAAAACAAGGTAACGCATTCTATTTATACAAAATATCCAGTTGTTTTTGTGCAGTTTTACACCAAACGAACGGCACTGCAACAAACACCGGAGCCACATTGTAAATGACCTGCTGTGCTTTCGATTCGAAGTAAATGCCCTATTTGTAAATACTCCTGTGCCAACTCGCCTCCGGCTCAAACAGGCACCCGTATTTACAGGCAATTTACTTCTCTTGTCGAAATGCTCGCGGATGTCATCTTACAATGTGGCTCCGGTGTTTGTTGTAGTGCCTGTTAATTTCTATATAAAATATATAAGCTCCAAATCTTTAAATTTAATCTCTCTTATTTATTTTCCGTTGTGACATATCACAACTTGTAATTACATCACGAAGTCAATCATAATTACACCTGCTGGGCTTTATAACATAAAAATATGATGCCCTTTATAATATGACATTTGCGAGCATTTCGACTGAAAAAACACATTGTCAGTAAATACGGGTGCCTGTTTGAGCCGAAGGCGAGTTGGCACAGGAGTATTTACGAATAAGACATGTGCTTTGATTCGAAAGCGCAGCAAGTCATTTATAGAGGGCATCATATTTATGTCATAGACCCAATAGGTGTATTCCTACTTATCTTCGGCAACTGTTATTACAAGCTGGGATACATCGTAGCCGGTTTTTCTGGTTACGATGTCTTCCACCTGTGCCCGTTCGGTGTCGGACAGGTTTGCAACAGGAAGTGTAACATCGACGGTATCATCATTTACGGTTACGATGCAGTCGGTATAGCCTTTTGCTGTCAGGACGGTTTCCGCATCCGTCTCTTTTTCAATCGTATCAGTAAGTTTAACGTAGCTGCTTACTGCTTCATCTTTTGCTGCGCTGTCCATGGTTTCATCATTGATGATCGCAAGCAATGCTTCTTTGCTTTTTGCCCGGTTCTGCTCCCTGTTCAGCTTTGCAGTTGCGAGATTCGTTCTCATTGCCTGTGCACTGGTAAGGACTGCTTCTCCTATGTCTTCTTCATCACTGTTTAACTCCACATTTTCCTCTAAAGCCGCCTGTTCCAGATATGTAGGATCGATATTCTCCGATGCAGCTTCTCCGCCTGCTTCTGTATTATCCGCAGCTCCCATCGTTTCTTTATTTGCCAGATCTGTAAACTCTTTTTCTGAAGTATCGGAAACGTCAGCTTTCTCACTATCATAGCTGATAACTTCAACATCCGCATTTGTCTCCTTTGCCTTTTGCCGCAACAGGTCGTCTCTTTTTCCTGCATTGAAATTCAGATAGCCTGCAACTCCGATCATAACCGACAGGGCAAATATCACCAGACGGTTTTTCTTAAAGATTTTTTTCTTCATTCATATCCTCCATGCTTTATTCTTGTTCTAATACAACTATCTTATGCGCCGGAACATCAAATAATGCCTGCACGGCTTCGGTTATTTTTATCGCAATCGTCGGATCGGAAGCCCCCGTACAACTGACCAGAACTCCCTCAATCTCCGGCTCCAGTATTTTGCTCACATAGGGATATTCGCCGCTGTCTGCGTTTGTCATAACAGAAGCCTCACTTCTGTTTTTCTGGCTGCTGCCGTCGGATTCGCTTTCAGACTTCGTCACATCTTTTTCTATAATTTTTTCACCGCCATCTTTTAATGTGATCATGACACTTACCGTTCCGACGCCCTTCACCTGAGACAATATCCCCCGCAGCTTCTCCTCCTGAAATACTATATAGTCTTCATAGCCGCTGTTCGCCGATAATATTTCTCCGGAAGTTTCCTGTCCATTGTCCGTAGCAGCCTCCCCGTTCTGTTGTTTTCCAGTCACTCCACCAGACGTTTTATCCTGCTTCGTTCCGGTTAAAGCATCAAGTCCGGAAAATCCGTTTTCCTTATCAGACGGCCAGAGAATGACCAGCAGACAAATACCTGCAAGCAAAATTCCCATGCACTTTCGAAGTGCCGCATTTTTGTCTTTTTTCAATTCCTGCAGCTTCTGTTTGATGTTATTCCATATTCCTTCCATGCTCTCTCACTCCATTATATGTAACATGTCCGCTTTTAGTACATGTTATTTTGTCTGATATCCATTTACAAATATTTCTATCCTGTCCTCACTGATCTTATATTCTTTTGCGATCTCCTGACGGAGATTTGCCGCATCCATGGTTGTATCTGTTGTGCTGTCTGATGTTGTAGAAACAACATCAACCTTAACCGCTGTGACCGTATAACTCTCATCAAAGGTAATCGTTACCTTACTATCCAATTGAAATGTATCACGCAAATGATCTTCGATCATAGTCTCCATGACATCTGTATAATATGCAACATCGCCATTTCCCGGTGCGCCTGCAACAGATTCATAGTAATAATCAAAGCTTAGAATGTCGTTCAAGCCTCCCGCACTTAATACAGGTGTCAGAACAATGATCGCCAGTACAAAACCAACCGCCGTCTGCATATATTTTCTGTATTTCTCATCCGGAAGCAAGAAAAATACCAGCGAGGAGAATAATATAAAAAGGACGATATTTTTGATCCAAGCTAACAACATATAGCGCTCCTTTCCAATAATTGCCACCAAACGGCTATACATGTGCCTGAATGGACAACTTGACTTACCAATGTTCCATCCAGACACATGCATAACCATCCCCTACCTCGCAAGCAACGTCATAAGTGTGAGGGAGATGATAAATAAAAAGGAAGCACACCAGATGCCACGCAGCATCAAACCGATGGTCTGTGCCATAATGTTAATGCCGTCGGAAAACCGTTTATCTCCCAAGGGCTGCACAAATGCGGATACGATACGGAGAGTCAGATAGATCACCGCGATTTTGGTAACCGGCAGAAGCACTGCCAGCAATACGACGACCGCGCCCGCAATTCCGATAGCATTTTTCAAAACCATACCCGAACCGAGCAGGATATCCGAGACGTTCTTAACCGTATTTCCCCCCGGCAGCATCCCGAACGCTTTTAAGACGGCATTTCGTTCCAGCTTGTCCACAGATGGAACGATCACACCCTTTATCACATTCATTCCGGTTACAACTGCAAACATGGTTTTCAGGATCCATCCTGCAATATTCCTCAACAATGTAACTGTCCTTGAAAAATGATCCTCGGCATTTAACTTATTCACCAGTCCGACCACTCCACTGCATTTGGCAAGCGGAAATACGATCTGAATGATCACCTTCTCACACAGAAAAATGATCAGCACCGTGATCTGATAGGTAAATTCTGCCGTGCCTGCACCATTTGTATAGGAGACAGCCAACGTATAAGCAGGTATAAAAGTGATCATCAGATCCGTAAGATCCGAGACTGCCGACACCGCTATATTGGAAACGATCGCAAACATTCCGAGCAGGATGGATACCACCATCAGATAGGTGACAAAGAAGCCGTTTCCACCTACCATCTTTCCAAACTTTCCGGACAGATTCGTGAATACCGAACCAAGAATGACAACGGCAAGAAGCTGAAGGAGCAGGCGGTTATTGCTTTTTATCTCCCCTGTAAGTGTCTGCTGTATTGTTTCCAGACTGTAGTCAAGAAGCCCCTGAAGGTCTCCGTTTCGGATATAGGATACGACCTCCCGAAAAGAGAGTCCTGCCTGTTCTTCTGTCAGCATGTCCATCTCGTCAAAAGCGTTTTCATCAAGTCCCAGATCCGTCTCATCGACATCTGAGGTAGCTGCCCTGCTGGTCTGCCCGCCAAAACACACCACAGATAATAGGATCGTGAACGCCATTACGCCTGCTATAATCATTTTCGCTTTTTGTCCTCTCATAGTTCTACCCCATCAGACGAACAACCATATCGATCACATGGAACAGGATTGGCAGACTCATCACCACCATTGTCACCCGTCCGGCAAGCTCAATATGCGAAGCGATCGCTCCATAGCCTGCGTCCTTACAGATATTTGTCGCAAATTCACAGATATAGGAAATGCCAAGCATCTTAAGCAGGATTGATATATACTCCATATTGATATTGATGTATCCGGTGATGCGGTCGATGGAATCCAGTACATTTCCAAGTCTTCCTATGATAAAGCTGACAATAAATAAACACGCTCCAATACTTAAGAGCGTGCTGTATTCTGCATTCATTTTCTTTAGTTTTATCGCTACTAAAACGACCAGAACCGATGCCATACATACCGTAACAAGACTCATGCCTTTTCTCCCCTATCCACCGATATTTACAAGCTTCATAATGTCATTAAAGAATTCTACGATATATGGAATGATCCAAGAAAGTACAAGAATCAGTCCTGCCAGATTCAGCAGGAATGCCAGCTCGTCCTTCCCCGAATGCTTTAATATCTGATTCAACAGTGCTACAAGGATTCCTACCGCACCTATCTTCAATAATAACTGTATCGTCATAAGCTCCTGCCACCCTTACCCTATCAGTATTATCAAAAAGATCCCTCCGAGTAATCCAAGTGATCTGGATACCTTATTTATCCTGCGTGCCCTGTCCTTTTGTTCCTCATACTCTGCCTGCATGTTCTGTTCCCACAGCTTCAGATTCCTGATCTGCATATCGACATCCATATAACACAGCCATTTTCCAAGCTCTTTTACCGCACCGATCTGTGCGTCCGTCAGATAGCTGTGTTCCATCAGACTTCCGATACTGCCTGTCCAGATCTGCTCAAAAGAAGAAGCATATTCTTCCGTCCGGAACTGCAAAGCCAGCCCGGCAAGCCAGTCTCCGATCCTTCCCCCTGCTTTATCCGATCCTTCCCGAATGATCTCGGTGATCTCCGATGCACTGTATGCCAGATGCCCATTTGCCATCCGGACAAATATCAGAAGCTCGTAGATATCTTCCACTCGCCGGTTTTGATAAACTCCTATCGTCTTTCCTATCCCATAGGAAGCTGCGACCACCAGAAGCATTCCAAGAATCTTTATATATAACATATGTACGCCTCCCTGCACTTATGACAGTTCTGCTACAGCCGCTTCATTTTCATATGCCGATGTCAGGCGTTCATCCTCTGCCATAAAGAGAACACTTCCCCGATCGTCAAATATCGTCCGGATCTCTCCTGTCCGTTTGCGATTGCTCAGCACGATATATCGTTCAAATATCCTCTCATCGACCAGCTTCCGAAGTCCCGGACGATTTCTGATATCATCAATGGAATTGCCATGTACGGTTGCGATCAGCTTACAGCCGCAGTTGATCACGCTATAGATCGCATCGATATCATCACGGCTGCCGATCTCATCCACCGCTATGATCTGCGGTGACATCGAACGGATCAGCATCAGCATTCCATATGATTTTGGACAACAGTCAAGAATATCCGTCCGTATGCCGATATCATTTTGTGGTACGCCTTTATAACAGGCTCCGATCTCAGATCGTTCATCTACGACACCGATAGTATTTCCTTTGAATCCTGGAAATCCATCCGACAACATCCGGATCATATCTCTAAGAAGTGTGGTTTTGCCACATCGCGGTGGGGAAATGATCAGTGTATGAAATGTCTCATTTCCATTTATTATGTACGGAAGAACCTTCTTACAGCATCCCTTAACCTGATGTGACAAACGGATATTGATAAATGATATATGTCTGACACTCTTGATCATTCCAGATTCCAGAATGACTTTTCCTGCAAGCCCTACACGATGTCCCCCTTGAATCGTTATAAATCCCTGCCGGATCTCATCCTCATATGCATAGAGTGAATAGTTACTGATATATTCCAGCGTTTCCCTTATATCGGCAGGTGCTACCATATATGCTTTCTTACATTCTGTGGTTCGCTTTCCCTTCTCCGTCACAAAATATTCCCGATTATCATAGATCACGATCAAGGGTTCATTCATCCTAAGCCTTATCTCCTGAAGCTTGTTATAATCATATATCTCACTCGAAAATATTCTCCTTAACGCTACGGATAATATCTTCAATATTTCATTCTCTCTGCTTTTTTCCAAACTGATCCACCTCATGCATATGTCATCTGTAACCATTTTCACCTGTCAGTTCCATCATCTGCCAATACTCGAAAAGCATCTGCTTTTCTGATATGATCTGATACCTAAAGTAGGCTGTTACACACTTCTGATAGTTATAATGTATGCATGACAAATGAAAATTAGAACAAAAAAATACCACATTTCTTTCTGAATTTTTCAGAGTGAAATGTGGTATCTGCTTTTACAGATTATCGTATAAATCTTCGGTAAAAGTCAGGCTTCCCCGATATCCCGCATATGTCCGGTTAAATACCAGCCGTTCATTCATCGGGAAGGAGGTCAGTATAAACTGGCAATCCTTTGTCAATGCCACTTCGCGGTCATTGCTGCTGCCATACTGTTGATCTGTTGACCCTGCCGAACCTGCTCTCACGCACACTGGAATATTGAACGTTTACCATGTTTGCTACCTCTCTTTAGGTTCGTTATTTTATAATTATTAAATGACGTACTGATCTACCATCAGGTTGTTTTGCCAATCGACGAGATCGGCTAATGTGATGCCCTCTAATACATCCTGTATTGCCTGGTCAAGTTTCTCCCAGATCAGTACACTGACACACATACTTCTGTTTTCGCAATAGGCTGCGTTAGCGCCTACACAGTCAGCAGGTGCCAGACTTCCTTCTACCGTTTCTAATATCTGCCTCACCGTATAATTCTCCGGTGAAGCATATAACATGTATCCTCCACGCGCTCCACGGATACTTTTTACCAGTGATGCCTTATTTAATATTGCAACGATCTGCTCCAGATATTTGTCTGAAATATGCTGTCTTCTTGCAATATCCTTTATCTTAACCGGCTCACCATTATAATAGGTGGCCAGATCCAACATCAGTTTTATCGCATATCTTCCTTTTGTTGATATCTTCATCTTGACCTCCCTGTCGTTGTTATCTGATTCAAATGATTCCATACATCTGTACATCATCTGAATCTCATCTACTTTTTCTGCAAACATGATAAATTATCATTTTGCATTATAGTATACTATTTCTATAGGTTTTATCAAGTACAAATTTATTTTTTATGGCAATCCATCCGGTGTTCCACATCCACAGCCACCATGACCACCATGTCCACCACAACAGCCTGCTTCTGTATGATCACCTTTGATGTTACGCCCGGTCGCTCCTCCACATCATTGATCGTCCGCTCACAAAAACGGCATCCGATGTTGCATCCCGGACTCACCGGCATATGAATCCGCCCGGCATTATTTTTCTGTCCTCCAAAACACGGATGTGAGTTCTGAAGATCCTTATATGTATTGCTTCCCATTTACTTCACCTCGTTTATCCTGAACCATAAAAAAGACTTTGTCCAAAACAGCTGCTCTCTTTATATCCCCAAAGAGACTGCTGTTTCAGGCAAAGCCTTTTTCATTGTATTATATTTTCTCTTTCATCTTCTTAATGATCTCTTCATTTGCAGTACTTACTTTGCGTACTCAAAAAATCCGGAATCTGCGGATTTATTATAGATTGCATAACAGTCAAGTGTTGCTGATCCATCAGCACTTTCCTGCCACCAGGAAAGGAATGCTTCCGGCAATTCTGAGACAGGTGCATCCGGAGTGTAGAAATAGATCTCCGTTCCACTGTCCATGCCGGATGGTTCACCCGCTTTATAACGGATACCATCTTCGATTTTTTCCTCATCTTCTGCTACTTTCACGCTATCCAGAGTCATCGAATATGTATAATCGTTTACCTTCTTGATATCTTTGAATTGTCCGCTGAAATTACAAACATATACGGTTCCATTTGGGTATTCATTCTCATCTCGTTCTCCCATTTCGGAATCAGAAAATGCTCCTGTAAATGATCCATCCTGTGATAATGTTAATGTTGTACTCCATCCACCGGCTCCACTGCTAAAGATCATGTCTATCGGATATGTACCCGGCAGAGCGGATACAGCTTCTTCCTGTAATTCTGCTGTAGAAGTACCTTCCTCTGTAGCACCGGCATCTTCTTCGGAAGAAGCCGCTTCAGTGGTCTGTGTCTCAGTCTTAGCTTCTGTGCTGGCTGCCTCTGTTGTCTGCGCTTCCATCCCGGCTTCTGTACTGGCTGCCTCTGTTGCCTGCGCTTCCGTCTTCTCTGTCGTTGCTTCGGTTGATACCTCGGTTGTTCCTTTGTTCTTTTCTGTTGACTCTGAGTCTGCGCCATTGCATCCTGCCAGCAAACTAACTGCAAATGTTGCCGCAAGTGCTACCGTCATAATCTTTCCCGACTTGGTTCTATTCTTTCTCATACCTTACAATCCTCCTGCATTCATCTGTAAATACGTTTCTGGAATTCTTATTGTGAATCTCATCACAATGCTTTTCTTCGGCTGTTTTTCGAATATACAAAGTATATGTCCGTTATCTGATTTTGTCAGCTTAATTATTCTTTATAGATATTGCATTTCATTTACGATTGTTACGGTTCTTTAACCAATCTTTGAACTCCGGCAAAGTCTTTCTTCCGGCTTCTGTAACCGGCTTCACCCATTTGCCTGATCTGGTATAGGCAAGCTCGATTGCCAGGCGCACCAGTTCATCCGTATATACAAATGAAAATACCGCGAGGAAAGGCAGATGTAAGACCATACCTGCGATCCACGTTGCCGGAACGCTGACTAAGAATAAACCGCCAATCTCCACATAGGTTCCGACTCTCGTCTCGCCTGCTGCCCGGTATCCCTCATTCATAATATAGTTACAGGTTCGAACCGCACCGAAGAACAAGTAAATGTATAACATATACATGCCATACCGAAGTGCCTGATCACCCAGTCCAAATAAGCCAAACAATGGTTCATGTAATAACGCACAGATCAACACGATTCCGAAAGTAACTGCCGGGCAGAACAATGCCGACCGCTTCATAAACCGATATGCCCCCTTATGGTCACCGGCACCGACAGACTGTCCGATCACAACGCTGGTTGCATTTGATAAGCCACCAAAAAATGCATAGACAAAGCCCTCGCATACACGGAAAGCTGCCATGGCGGCGATCGCAGATTCATTCTGGTGTCCGATCACGATATTGATCAGCATTTGTCCAACTCCATAAAACAATTCGTTACAGAGGATTGGAAATGCATTTGCCAGATATACCCTGATAAATCCGCCATGGAATAAGAACATCTGACTCAGACGGATCCGCACCTTACATTCCGAACGCATCAGGTAGATAAACAGTAATAATAAATTGATGATCGCAGATGCAAGTGTTCCGACTGCCGCACCGGCAGCCCCCATTTTCGGTGCGCCGAATTTACCATATATCAACACGAAGTTCAAGCAGAAGTTCACTACCAGTCCTACGATGGAACAGATTAGTGGTGCTTTCACCCGCTCTGTGGAACGGAGCAGGAAGCTGATAAGTACAGCAAATACCTGAAGCGGATATGCCCATCCGACGATCCGCATATATGGCTTTCCGATCTGGATAAATACTTCTTTATCTGTATATACACCCAGTAAAAATTCCGGTTTGATAATACAAAGGGATGCAAATGCAAATCCTACGATTGCCATACAGATGAAAGTGATACCGAATGTACGATTAATTCCCTTTTCATCATCTGCTCCCCAGTACTGGGAGAAAAACAGGATCGATGCGCTGGCAAATCCCCAGTAGCAGCTGAAGAACAGCGAGCTGATCTGCGAACAGATACCAACTGCTGCCACGCACGACTCTCCCAGCCTTCCAATCATGATCGTATCGACCATACTGGCTGTTGTAGTTAATAAATTCTGTAATGCGATGGGAAATGCAATCGTTAACATCACATACAGAAAGGATTTTTTATTTTTCATATGTATCTAATATTGCTCAGGAAACCTTAATCGTTATCTTCTTCGATTTTCCTCTATATTTTGAAGTTCCTTTTGCCTTTACCGTAATTGTATAGGTTCCCTTTGGCGTTCCTTTCCTTACTGTTACCTTTCCTTTTTTGCTAACAGTAATATATGCTTTCGAAGCCTTTGATCTGGAATATGTCACCTTACCCTTTGCATTCTTTACCCCGATTATAAAGGAATGCTTTTTGTTAAGCCTTCCGGTTGTTTTTTTTGCTTTGTAGGTTTTTGAAGCCACCTTTACCTTCATTGGATTCGACTTTTTAATCATTAATTTCGCTACATTGGATTTCGCTGAATTGCTGGTTGCTGTTGCTTTTGCACTTGCAATTACATAATAGGTTCCAACCTTGGAAGGATATGTAGATAACCGCTTCGTACACTTCGAATCTGAATAATATTTATAGGTAATCTTTCCTGCCGCACCTTTTACGCTTGCAGCACCTATCTTTTTTCCCTTTCCAGTATAGGTAACTGTCTTATTCTTCAGTGTCAATGTTGGTGTGGTCTTTGTAACCTGTAACTTACCCTGCACCGTCAAGGTAAGTGACGTTTCATGATATTTTGTTTTTGCTGTGATAGTTACTTTACCACCGCCCGCAAATGCAATCTTTCCATTTTTATCTACCGTTGCTACACTCTTCTTATCTGAGCTCCATGTGATATTCCCGCTTGTAAATGGACAATACATGCTAAAACCGGGATTTACCAGAACGACCTTCGCATTTACGCTCTTGCCTGCAGTATAAGTATCCTTGTCCATCTGTATAACAAATTTATAAGAATATGTCTCACCATCACCCCAAACAATACCGTCCGTCGTAATTGCTTCTGTAAATTTCTTTTTCGGAATATTGATATTCTGTGTTATGGTACGGTCTGCCTGCTTCTCTGCCGTCTGAGCATCTGTATTTGAACCAAAGCACTGTACCCAGGTATAAATACCATTTATATAAAAGCAGCCAACTCCTATCGTAGTTGCTTTTTTACTTAAAATATTCTCCTTGTGTCCCGATGAATTCATCCAGTCATTCATGACTGCTGTTGCAGAAGACTGATTGATCGCAATATTTTCTGCATTCATATTCTTATTTGCTGAAAAGCAGCTTGCACCATCCGGCCTGGTATGTGAAAACAATACTGCCTGCTCACCGGCACGAATCATAGCCGTTTCTAACAATCCGGTATCCATCGTCAATGCATCAAGACCATTCTTTGCACGTTCTGCATTTACCTTGTCTAATACCTCAAATGCCTTCGTATAATCTCTTTTTCCTTTAATCTGAATTGTTTCTGCATAACGGAATCCATTGTAACCAAACCGCACCAGTTGATTATTGTTGCAGGTGATCACAACATCCTTTGCAAATGCATTTTCATCTACAAACTGCGTAGATGCAGGCAGCGTTATCTGTTTCAGGGATGGACAATTTGCAAATGCCTGACGATATATCTCTTTTACTTTTGGAAGATATACATCTGTTAATGCATAGCATTGTGCAAAATCAGCATATGTCACATATTCCAGTCCCATACCACGAAATGTTACAAGCTTCTGGCAGCTGTTAAATACCGATCCGTCCCAGCTTTTTATCGTTGCCGGAACTGTCACCTCGACCAGACTGTTACAACCTAAAAATGTCCGCATACCAAGTGATGTCAGACCACCAAAATCAATGGAAGTAATCCCTGTACATTTTTCAAACATTGAATAAGCGCTTTCTTTCATGCCTTTGCCAAACTTTACTGTTGTTATCTTGGTACAGCCCTGAAATGCAAAATTACCTGCTTTACTGATCTTATCCGAAAGTGTCAAGGTTCCGGATAAGCCGGACATATAAAATGCACCTTCTCCTAATGTTGTTACATTGGAAAAGTTTACCGTGTTCAAGCTGACATTATTATAAAATGCATAATCTCCGATCTCCTTCACATTCGAAGGTATCGTAAATGAGCCTGTTCCTCCATTAAACGGATACATCACTAATTCGGACTGATCCTTGGAATATACAACTCCATTCCGTGCAACATAGGCTGTGTTACCTGCTGCAACCGTATAACTCTCTATCGTTGTATTTCCAAAAAATACGAGCGGCGATATAGAGGTTACACCTGCAGGTATTGTAAATGTTGTCGGACAGTTATTTTGAAATGCATAGCTTCCTAAATCCGTTACCCCCGGTATCTCAATCCGGGTAACAGCTTTACAGTCACAATATGCTCCAGATCGAATCGTCTTCACAGAAGATGGCAAAACCACCTCTTGCAGTTTCGTACATCCATAAAATGCAGCCTCTCCAATCTCTTTCAGAGTATTCGGATAGGTTACATCTGTAATATCATACATTTCCACAAAATTCTGGCTTCCGATTTTTGTAATACCACTTTTTATTACAACCTTTTCAACATCTAAAGTATACCATGGTGCCTTATTAGAAGAACTGGCGTCCGGCATATCTCCTTTTCCTGATATCGTAAGTGTTGTGCCAGAAAGCGTCCATGTTACATTCTCCCAGGTTCCACTTTTTGAAGTATCATTTGATGTACTCTGCAATGCAAGTTCCTCATCACTTGTATATAATTCCGGTCCTGCATTTTCCGACACCTCATATCCCGTTGCAGGCGTAATATCCCCTGTGCTTTCTTCAATAGCTGCAGTAGCAGTTGTCATATTTTCTGCATATACATACCTGCCTGTTGTACCTAACATGCCGCAAATAGCCCCTATTCCTAATAATACCGCAATCCTGCTTCTCTCTTTTTTTCTCATAATATCCTCTCTTTCTGCAATTACTATTCTTCGTGTAGTTATTTTTTCTCAAAAGCTTCAGCTCATCTCAACTTGCACAAATACTTATTCATCTTATCTGGAAATAATCATCTCCCACCATTTCCTATTATCTAAATACCAACGGATTGTCTCCTTTATCCCATCCTCAAACTTTGTTTCCGGCAACCAGCCTAATTCATTATGTATCTTTGTTGGATCAATAGCATAACGCAAGTCATGACCTTTGCGGTCTGTTACATGCGTGATCAGACTTTCCGGCTTGCCTAGTTCCTTGCAAATAAGCTTTACAATGTCAATATTCTTCATTTCATTATGTCCGCCAACATTATAAACTTCTCCAACGCGACCCTTATGAATGATCAGATCAATTGCCCGGCAGTGATCCTTTACATACAGCCAGTCACGTACATTCACACCCTCCCCATAAACAGGTAATGGCTTGTCTGACAATGCATTAATAATCATAAATGGAATCAGCTTCTCTGGAAATTGATATGGTCCATAATTATTCGAACAACGGCTGATCGTAACAGGAAGTCCGTATGTCCTATAATATGCAAGTACTAACAAATCAGCAGATGCTTTTGAACTGCTGTACGGTGAACTCGTACGAATCGGAGTCTCCTCTGTAAAAAATAAATCCGGTCTGTTCAACGGAAGATCTCCATATACTTCATCTGTACTTACCTGGTGATACCTTGCAATACCATATTTACGGCAGGCATCCATCAGCACCGCCGTTCCTTTGACATTCGTATCTAAGAAAATCTCCGGATTCTCGATGGAACGGTCTACATGACTTTCGGCTGCGAAGTTCACTACCATATCCGGATGTTCTTCTTCAAATAGCCTATAGACTGCCTCTCTGTCGCAGATATCAATCTTACAAAAACAGAAATGCGGATTATCCATCGCCGAAGCTAGTGTAGATAAATTTCCCGCATATGTAAGCTTGTCCATACATACGATACGATCCTCCGGATAACTGTCCAGCATATAAAATATAAAATTGCTTCCAATAAATCCGGCTCCTCCGGTTACGATAATTGTCATGGTGTTTATCTCTTATCTATCCTATCTATGGTCTCAAATCTGCCCATGTTCGATGATTTTATATTAATCCTAATCATATTCCAAGTCAACTTATCGCATAAAATCGGAGTTAAATTACCAAAAGTTACACCCAGACATGCTGTTTATTACATCAAAGGTTTTTTCACCCTTTTTCTGCTATGCTTTTCCTGTCGACAAAACAGGCGCCAGCTTTTTCCTTCCCGCACAGAACATGAATGTCTTACGGAACTTCGGAAGCATCCGCGAAGCTACTTTGCTTATCAGAACATGACACAGGAATGGAAGAACCGCTTTCTTGGATTTATGGAGGGTAAGAAAACTCTGCCTTTAACCTATGATCCATTTTTCAAGAAGCTGTTCAATCCGGATATCTATCCGGAACGGTTGTCCAGTCTCATCAGCAGTATCATCGGTACGAAAGTGACGGTTCAGTGCATCCTGTCAAACGAAGACAGCATGCTGCCGTCCACCTCACTCCTGCTTCTGGATATCCTAGTCAAGCTGGAGGATGGCTCGATCGCAAATGTCGAGATCCAGAAGATTCCATATACCTTCCCGGGAGAGCGTATGTCCTGCTACTCCTCCGATCTCATGCTCCGCCAGTATACAAGAGTGAAAAGCTCGAAAGGCAGTTCTTTCACCTACAAAGATCTGAAAACGGTTTACACGATCGTGATATATGAAAAAAGTCCGGATGCGTGTCTGACTGATGCATTATCCGATATCTACCTGCACCATGGCAGAATCGTTTTTGATACCGGAATCGAGTTGAAGCTTTTGCAAGAATTCTATGTAGTCGCCCTTGACGTATTTAAAGAAAGTAAGTATGCTAAAGATATCAATGAGTTAAACGCTTGGTTGTCTCTGCTGACTGCACAGTCGGTCGACGACCTTGCTGCACTGGTATCTGACTATCCATGGATGGAAGCTATCTGCAAGGATATGTCCGAATATATGTATGATCCGGAGGAGGTAATCACCATGTTTTCAGAAGCACTTCGAATGTTAGATGAGAATACGGTTCACTATATGATTGATGAACTACAGAAGGAACGGGATAAAGCGGTAGCTGCTCTCTCTGAGAAGGATGCTGAAATTGCAACAGTTCTTTCTGAGAAGAACGCAATGCTTTCTGAGATTACCGCTTTAAAAGCTCAGCTTGCGGCCCTTAATAAATAAAGCAACATTCGTACCAAAGCATTATCTTATCATAATTATAACGTATGCTCATATAACTAACTTATGCTAGCCAGCTCCAAAAGGAGCCGGTTGGCATTTATCGTAAGCATCTAAGTCTTTCGCAACAGATACATACTAACAAGCAGCTGCAGCACTATTTATTACATATTCATTAGATCAATGCATGATGAATAATCCGGGATGAAATCCATCACCTGTCCGGCGTATGGAAATCAATATGAGAAGGTCACGATTATGACCCAATAGCGAAAAAATATCCAGCTTACCAGATTGGAATTCTCACAACGCAACATCATAGCACAAGAACGAGCGGCTAATTATAGTGGGGTACCCACAGTGGAGCGTTTACCTCTATTCGGATTTTGCCAACTTTTCTGCATGCTAATTATAGTAATTCCACCAATATATTTGAAGTTTGTTCAACATATTTTTTAAATGGTAAAATTACTGCTCCTGCCAACGCAATAAACAATTCGAAATTATCAGATAACGAATAAGCTACTTGTGATAATCTACTGATTATTTTATATATAAATGATTCTTTTGACGTTCTTATGCCTATACTATGAATGCTTGGAATTTCCTGCAAAGGAATATATGCAATATTCTGTTCCTCGGTTAAGGATTTTTCAAGCATTTCTACTTGGAATCCATACTCTGTACAATCAAAACCATTCACTTTGCTGTATACCGCAATGACAATTGTAAATAACAAAATAAAGCACTCAAAATATTTCAAAACACGATTCGCATTCTGAAATATATATTTATGTTTAATTAGCCATTTATTTATAATGTTTAAAATAAAAAATGTTAAAATAACTGCCGTCATATCCAACATACTTTGACAAAAAGGAGCATATACATTATTTACTGCATAATTAGAATTTTCAATTTTTAATCCATTTCCTAAATCTACGAACCGAATAGATTTCATTAATAATGGATAAAATACGTTGTTAAATAATAAAAGCAGAGCTAATGGAATAATAATATACAGAAGTGATATCCACCAATATTTACGATTTTTCTTACTCTTCTTTTTAGCAATTTTATAATCCCATTTTCTTTTTTTCAAATTTCCTCGAGACATATTATTTTCCTCTATACTTTCTTATTTATTTTGTACAAAAAATTCTTTATATTAACTATTTATGCAATAATTCACCAAATAACAAACAATGCTACTCATTCATTAACGAAAAAACCATGTTTCATGCATTCTTTATTATCTTAACTTTCTAATTTTTTCTCACTCAAACACTCGTTTTAAGCATTATTCATAATCATCTTCCTCTTCATCCCATTCAGGATATTGTTCTATGGAGTCTTTTTCCTTAATCACATTTGGAGTAATCTTTTCTGAAATTTCTGATATATTTTGTACTGTAATCGTAAACATCCAGTCATCTCCAAAATCATAGTGAAGAGAAAATTTTTGTTTTATGTCCAGATCTATTTTATCAAGTTTTACCCCTGTTGAAGTTTCGCCATCTTCCGGATCTGACTGGTAACTATAATTGTTTTATGATTCGGAATGTTATACTTCATATCGGGATGGTAGATGCGGTCTGCCACATACCAAACATACGTCGTCCCACCCTTTGTAAAACGTCCAATCTTGCCCGGAATCTTCGGTATTTTTACCTCAAAATCCAGATACACAATATGCTCTTTTCTGAGTTATGTTCGAGCGTTACTTATCACTCGTTATTATATCGTTTTTATAGGATTTTTCCAGAAAATCCAGTATTTATGCGGTTTCTGAGACATTATTCAATTCGGATCTGATTTGAGTGAGAAATCACTCAGTAAGTTCACATTATTATAATGAATCGATTCTTAACACCTTTAATATGAACACTATTTACCCAAATTTTTAAAAGTATTTACATATAAGACTGTATATTATTTAATGAATTTTACTAGAACCGTTCCCCTAAAAGACATACAAAAAATTTCCCCATTCAATTATGTACCGACCTATAAAAAGTTAAATCTAAAATCTAATGATTGAAGATCATTTCAAAATTATTTACAATTTATATATTAATCCTTTTTATACGCAAATTCAACATTCCTCGACACAAAATTCGTTACAAAAAATAGAAATAGAACTCCAAAATTTACTTTTTACAAATCAATCGGCATCAAAAACTGCCAAAAGATACATTGAGACATGCTGTTTATTACATCAACGTTTTTTACACCCTTTTTCTGCTATGCTTTTCCTGTCGACAAAGCAGGTGCCGGAAATCATGAGGAATAAAATTTATGTATAATCAAAATAGCAATAACCACCTTAACAATCAACCGGTATCAAACGAAAAAATTTCCAACCACAACCATGCCAGTCATCCAGCTAATGGTTCTCCAATAGACATCCACCAGCTCTTTCCTACCCGTACGGAGCAGGAATGTCTCGCTGAGCTCCGGAAGCATCCGCGAAGTTACTTTGCTTATCAGAACATGACGCAGGAATGGAAGAACCGCTTTCTTGAATTTATGGAGGGTACGAAAACTCTGCCTTTAACCTATGATCCGTTTTTCAAGAAGCTATTCAATCCGGATATCTATCCGGAACGGTTATCCAGTCTGATCAGCAGTATCATCGACATAAGGGTGACGGTTCAGTGTATCCTGTCAAATGAAGACAGCATGCTGCCGTCCACCTCGCTCCTGCTTCTGGATATCCTAGTCGAGCTGGAGGATGGTTCGATCGCAAATGTGGAGATCCTGAAGATTCCATTCACAGGCTTTTCTTCCGTTGTGTTGTTTACAGACGTATCTCCATTCCGGCCGGGAACCGGAGTGCTCTCCACATCTGCCGCCGGGGAATCGTATACACCGGGGTCAGACAGATAAAGCAGGAAGTTCTTACTGGACTTTCCTGCAAAAGACAGATACTGTCTGGCATATCTGCCTTTGAGCTGAAACTATGATACCGTCGGATTTGGGGCTTTATAGCCTATACGCATCTTCTCCTCTCTAAATTTGGGTATAAAAATACCCTACCGGTTTTCACCAGTAGGGCTGACATCGAGTTGTTTACTTGTAAAGCTCCTCCAAAGTGATCAGCTGAACTTCACCTCGCTCCCGTGCTTGGAGCAGTCCATCCGTAAATCCACCTTTAGAGAAAATATAGTAGTGATAGGTGTTTCCTTTTCCGAAAACTGATGCATAATCCCTAATCAGCTCAAGCTCATCCACACCAATCTTCTCATTCCTATATTTGCAGGAGCCAATAATATACTCTTTCCCTTCTACGGGAGTTCCAACGCTGTCGATCTGTATCTGCTTTTTCTTCTTGGAATCAGTTCCCCACCACTGACCAATTTCATTTAGTTCAATGGGGAGCTTGTCGGCATAGTACAGCAGATAGTCCTGACACATCTTTTCAAATATCAAACCCATGTAATCGGGAAGATATTGTTTTACGGCGTGTGGATAGGTCTTTGCAATTCTGCCTGAATCAATTGCACTCATATTGACCGGGACAAAACAATACCAGAACCGGAAGAAGTTATCTGCCAGCAAGTAGCTTGTTTTCTTACCAGGTTTTTCACTAATTGGAGTCTCCTTTTTTACAATGCCTAGGTCAATCAAGGTTTTGAGATATTTCGATACAACAGAATTATCCTCCCCGACCTTCATCGTAATATCATTCAGTCGTGATGCTCCCTCAGCAATTGCCTTAATGATGGCATTATAAATGGCCGGCTCTCGCAGTTCCTGTTTGAGAAGATTTGCCGGCTCCTCATACAGATAGCTGGAACGGTCAAACAGATTGTCGAGCAATGCTTCATCTACGCTGTCTCTTTTATTTATCTTCTATTAAGCACCCATCTATATATTTCCCTGCACATACCCACATCTACCAGATATCATTCATCCCAACTACATAAAAAACTTTAACAACATATCTATATTAATCTATAATATCTTCTTGTCTTAAAAGGCAGATATTTTCTTGCTTTGCATATTTCTCAACTCTTGCTTTAAATGAAAGATTTTTATCTATATTTTTGTCCATAATTATTGCCTTAGGTTTAATTACAAATGGAAATTTCTTTCCTTTTTCATCTTCACCAATTGATGAATAATCACAAAACAGTCGCCATTCGAATTCTTGTCTATATGGCTCTTTTTCTTTTGTTAAGCAAGAAACTATAAATTTTAAATGCTCCGGTTCTAGATCATCTTCCATATTATATTCTTTAGAGTTAAACCAAATCTCTTTATGATTTCGTCTATCATCCACATACCTAACGGGATAAAACTTCAAGTCACTTGAACAATTAATAACCAACTCCTGTAAACTATACAAAAGACATATTCCTTCTGCATTTTGTGCATATTTCTCCCACATATAATCTTTATATCCAGCACTGAAACAAGAAATCAATGCTTAATCTCTTATTTTTTTTCTTAATTCAATATATGCCGGTTTATTCTGCACTTTTTCTATTACATCATCATAGAATTCTTTTGTAAGCGAACTTTTAAATTTAACATATTTTTCTGGCTTAACGTCCAACATAAGATAGCGGCTCAAATCATATATATCAAATAAAATTTCACAATCACTCGGATCGTCTTCATCATAACATGATGGTTTGCATAAATATATTTCTTTGGATTCTAATATATCTATTTCACGCTCTAAAGGAGGACGAAATCTAAATAGTACTCCTTCATTTGCATTATAATCTATAAGTTCCTGTATATATTTATAGGCTTTATCTCCATCTCTTTCTATAAAACCTGCTATAACTGCATATTCGCGGCGTACTAGTTCTCCTTTAGTCATATGTATTCTTCCTCCAGTATACGAATTATTAACTGAAATTAATTATATCTGATGCCTTTTATATAATATCAGGGAATTACTTCCATATTATCTAAAAACACATTTTATTTCTTTTCAATTGCAGTTTTTAATTTCTCAACAGGCATAACCAGTAACTTAGGATCAGACTGTAATTTATCGAATAACCTATTATCTTTTTTGTATCGTACCCAATCGATTCCCTTCAATCCAAGGTATGTTTGTAACTTATCACTCTGATAGAAACAATGTGCTTTTGTAATATAGTCTTTTGCTTCTGAAATTGACTCAATCTTAAAATATTTTTGTAATAATTCCATAATCCGCATATCATCCGCCTTTAAATCTATAAAACCCATAACAGCGACTATTATATCATTTTCTTGTCGATTTTTTTCAGCATTACGAAGTTCCTCAGCGCAATGCTGCTCAGTGACCTCCATTAATGCATCTTTAAAATTATACATGCCTGTTTTCAAATCCATACACTCAACCTCGCTTCTATATCATAATTCTTTATCAAATATTTCTACACCATCTACACAAATTTTCAGATTCGCAATTATATATAATGTACCTAACTTATATAGTTTTAAATAACTTTTTCATGGATTTTAATTAGATCTGCCCTCAAAAAAGGCATAAAGAAATCCCCCCTTTATTCGATTATTTATATTTTACATATTACCCCTATTCATACGCAAAGTCAACATTCTTGATATCGGATATGCATCATTCCATCTGAAAATATCAAAATCACATTCGATTGGTTTTGATAATGGTTCGTGAACAATCTCAAAATTGGCTTCACTCAGTTCTTTTTGAAAAACTTCTTCTTATTTTAACGTTTTCCACAAATTAGTCGCTTTTTTACATATAATTGGCTTATTTATATGATGTTGTATTTCCTGTCTATCTGTATTATTAATATAATAATAAACTACCGACTTCACTTTTGAATTCTGATTTAATAATAGAAATAAATGTTCATCATTATTCGGAGATAACCCCAAGATCTCAACTTGACCACCTATCGATTTAAATAACTCTTCTTTTTTTCTGGCATCAGGCTCTATTAGCTCTCCATATTTATCAAGCCATGACCAACTCATAACTGCATTGCTATAAACATGATCCATACCTTGAATTTTTTGAGATATCAAATTATCACACTCATTTTTATTATCTTTATAATACAAACTATTCACATCATATCTCGGTGATAATTGATTAAATTCTCCATGCAAATGACAAACCAACTCTTTTCTACCAAGAATATTTTCAATATTATAATCATAATTTGTTGTGAATATGTTTGTAAAACCTTCAAAATACTTTTTGGTACCGTTAGGTGCATTTTTATACAGTGAATTAATCTTACCATCATTATAGATACTATCAACTAATATCCGCTGTAAAAACTCAAACATTACTTTTCGGTAATATTCTGATGTTTCCTCTCCATCTTTTTCTTTACAACAATTATTGAAAGTTTCAAATGCCAAAAAATAGTCTTCCAAAAATACTGATTCAATTTTACTCTTCTCTGGATATGTCCTTTTTATCCTATCCAGTTCCATTAACATAAAAAGTCCTTCAGCATATTTGGCATAATACCCAGCTCTAATTTTGTCAATAATTTCTACAAGCTTGCCTAACATTTCCAGTTGTTCTTTTGATGTAAGGTTATTCTCCGTTAATGCAATATATTTTCCTGAATTTATATTTTTTATAGCCCGTCTCATTATTGCAGAATTTGAATAATTTTCAGGACCACCAAACTGTATATTAATACCATTTCCAACTAATAAATTTTTCTCCATACATCTATCCTTCTCTAATAATTAGACATTTAATTATTACGCATTACCTTTCTATTAATTTTCAGCTATAAACAATATTAGTCGTCTATTTCTATTCTTTTACTAATATATATCGCAAAGTTCTCGCAAAAGAAATAAATATCGATTCAGACTAAAATCTGTCTGACAATATTAATTTAATATAATGAAATAATATCATTACTCCTGCCCAATATATACAGGTAAATATTGTAAATGCCCCATATATCGATACCCTAATAAAAAAGCCAGCCCTGCCTCCCCTTTTCCATCCAAGGTTCCGTCGTTCCAGCTCAATCTCATTTATCTCTATTAACCACCAATCTATATATACCTCTGCATATGCTCACAACCACGATAGCGCTCACATATCCCAGTGCATCCAACACCAGATCAAAGGAATCAAAATGTCTTCCGGCAATGAATATCCTAACTGACTGATCGCACAATGATATACAAATACAAGTTAATACTGCCAACACCAACATAGTCCATATATTCTCCGTTGCAAATTTATAAAAAATACTAACACACATACCAATGATCAGGAATTCAAATACATGCGCCCACTGACGTACTGACCAATCAACAAATACGCCGACCCAATTAAGGAAATTTTCCACAAAAGGCAAATGTCCTACTCTTTCCGAAAGGGCAACCGTATCATCCGGTGTCTGGAATGTCAGGTAGAACAATATACATAAAGTAATCAGAACAAATGCAAGTGAAATGACCAATGATATTCTATTATCTACTATCCTCTTCCGCACATATTCTCCCTTCTTTCTTTTACAACACACTTATCTCATAATATAAACCATCTATCCTGCCGGCTCAACACTCCGCAATTCTTATGGCCTTGTCATTACCGGAACATGCGACAAATTCAAGCTCGATTGATTTATCTTCCTGCAGCTGTGCATTCTTCCAATCAGCAATCGCCTTATCAGGATCCTTGAGCCTTGCATTTTGAAGATTCACCTTTATAGGAATCTGTTTCAGTTCCACGTTTTGGACTGTCAGATCTACGAGAACACGATATTGAATATCTATCCCCTCCTTTCGGAATTCATCTTCTGAAGCTGCCTGATTCTGAAATCTGGCTGTCATCTTAAATGATTCCCATGTGCAATTCTCCGGTATCCCACGAATACTTTCTGCCAAGAAATGAATTGCTTCCAAATCTTCCTTTTCAAATGGTTCATTAACAGAAAATGTCACACCATACTGTGCTTCTACCAACATAACCGCTTTGATCATATCTAATTCATTTTGCAGATCCTTCATACTGCAGTCGGATATCGAATGTTCAAGTACCGATGACATCAGCTCCTGATTATCCTTCTTTACCCGAATAGACATGGTAGCTCCACGAACAGCCGCCATCTCAAATTCAAGAAATTTCCTACATTCTCTCCACGTCTGACAATTGATCTTATACGAAAAATTCATCTCTCCTGTGTCAGGGTGAAATATTATTTCAGACAAGAAGCCCTCATGTATCTGTTCTGTTACAAGATGTAAAATATGTGCAGCCGGATCTGTCGGCTGTATCTGATATGATAACTGATATGTATCATTCCATCCGGAAACGCCAAGTTCACATTCAATTGGCTTCGGTAAAGGCTCCGGAACAATCTCAAAATGAGCTTCGCTCATTTCTTTCTGAAAACCTTCTTGAAAAGGATCCGGATCATCCCCTAACATCTTTGTAATGACTGCTTTATCAATGGGAATCGGGGTCTGTGATATATAAGATTGTCTCTTATAATCATCCAATGAAATTCCTTCTGGAACAGTAATCGTAAACTGACCTTTTACGGACTCCGGATACCTCTCTTTTGCTTCCGGTATCAACGCTTTACTATACAGATAATTTTCACCTTCATACTCCTGTATACCAACTCCGTAATATGGATACAGTGCATGACTCTTCTCCAAAGATCCATTCATATTCTTCATAAACTTCTGAAGCGCGGCCGGATCTCCTTTCAATTCACAAATTACATCTGCCGGATCCTGAAGCACAGTGTAATGAACTGAATTATCTACAATCGTACTTCCCTGTACGATATCTCCATGCATTTCTCCTATACGAATTTGATTCTTCGTCTTTTGTTTATCGTTCCACATCCTGCCAGATATCCCCCTTTATCTTTTGTACCGTAATTGTGTTCCTCTCTGTACTATTCGTCTGTTTCTCGTTTTTTTGTTTATCCGTACCATTTCTTACATTCTGGCAAATATTTCCCTGCACCCGGTCAGCCTGAATCTTATTACTCTTGTGACGTTCATATCGTCTGCCACCAATAAATGTACATATCAATCCCGGAACCAGGCTGATCAGAAATGCCCCTAATGCTTTATTCGGATCAAAGAGATTTGAAAACTGCTCATATAAAAAATAAAATATATCCTTCATAATCTTCCCCCATATCTACTTTATATTTATACAGCTAATGTTTTACAGAATTATCTATATCTGCACATCCGCAAAAAATTTGTCCATTGGATGAGTATCCTATGTACAAATATCACTAGACTCATACGCATATAGGTAGAAAAACATTGCCAGAAATGACAGCAGGAGTGAAAACCCAAACGGCTCGTACAAAGCAGTCAGGATGTTTGTGAGGATTTTGGTTAATACCTTTATTGCTTCCATTACAGATCACTGAATAGATCAGCCTTGTACACACCGTTCTCCAGCATCTTCTTAAAGCTGTCCTTTACTGCTGCGACATCTTCATGGTAGGTCATACCATACCATGTATCGTTGGTTTTCAGAACTTTCACTGACATCTTTCCTTGCTCCAGCAGTTCGCCGATGAAGATAGAGATCAGATACTCTGCTTTCAGCGGATTGCCCAGTACTTCTTTCTCAAAGGACTCTTTGAAACCTTTCTCCAGCACGTCCAAGAAATCAGAAGTCAAGCCCCACATATTCATGGATACCAGAGAATTTACATCAACAACCACGCCATCTGCCTCTGCTCCATCTGCAGTCTTGGCGATATTCTTTGTCTCAACAACCTCGGTCAAGTTTCCATTCTCATCCATCTTGCAGATGCCACGGGTCACGCCACCATTATCGGACAGAGTATTCTTCAGCACGAAGCCAGCCATACAGGACTTTCCGCCATTCACCAGATACTCATAGACAGCCTTAAAGCCCTCCTTGCCGTAGTAATCGTCTGCATTGATCACAATGAACGGTGTATCAAGAACTTTCTTTGCTGCAAGCACAGCTTGACCAGTTTCCCACGGCTTTGTACGGTCTTCCGGCAGAGTGCCAAGGATATCATTAATATCCTGGAATGCATAATCCACTGTTACGTTATGAGAAGAGCAAATGGAGGCAATGCGATCACCGATAACCTCTTTGAACTCCTTCTCGATATCCTTACAAATGATAAATACCACATGATTGAAACCAGCTTCAATTGCATCATGGATTGAGTAGTCCATGATGATATGGTTTGCATCATCGACCGGCTCCAACTATTTTATTCCTGTTCCAAATCGGCTGCCGATTCCGGCCGCCATAATAAGTAATGCTGTGTTCATTTTTCTATCCTCTTATTGTGCTTTTGCTGCTTTTATCGGACATACCTTAATGCATTGATAGCAACGCACACACTTACTTTCATCAATCTGAGGATACTCAAATCCTTCTTCATCCTCTACCATAGAGATAGCTTCTTTCGGACAGATTGCATAACAGGCAGTACATCCACAGCATTCTTCTTTTCTTTTATATAATACTGGTGCTTCCTTCATCTTTCTTCTCCTGACAATCAAACACGAAATACAAAGAGTAGTCCATATTCTTCATTGTGTTTATACTCTCTGCCCCCCGATTACTCGGAGCATGGATTTAATTGTATTTTTTACTTTGGTTTTAAGCGGGACTTTTATCGGCGCAGCATACTTCTTTTCGAGCTCTTCAAATTTCATACTTTGCATATCATCAAAAAAAGTATTTCTCTGAATTGGCCTAGCACATGACTTGTATTCTGCCGGATTACCCCGCACGCCAGCTTCATATGAAACTTCTTTCAACTGGAAATCGGTAGCAATTTTCTCAAATATTTTTCTTCCAGCATCTGTCCGAATCAAGATAAGAGACGTTCCATTTCCATCATTCATTTCAGGAGCCACATCATTGATTCCCCAAAAATCGGCAATCGTCATGTCTGCTTTCTTTACATTTTTTGCTGTACATTCATAACATGATGGTCTAAGACAATAGTCGCGTAAAAACATTGTCATATACGGATCTTTATCTTTTGAGACGTAGATTTTCTTCTGGTTCCCCTGTGGTATTCCATCCAAAACTTCTTTCATGCCAAAATCTGTCCAACTGTCATCTTTGCACCGAAAATTAATGCCTCTCAGTTTTCCGCCTACCTTTTGTTCCTGATGCTCAGCATACTTTCTCCACAACGCTGGAGAAGGGGCTCCATGACAAATCACGTCTACACATAGCAGATTACTATATTCTTTTCCCAAAAAAGCTTTGAGTCCATTTACTTGGCATCCTGTACCACTAAACAGAACCAGCTTATCTGCCGATAAATCTTCCTTGACCTGTTTATATGTATTTCCAACTTTAGCCTATAAATATTTTGAGCCTCGAAGTTTAGCAAGTTCCAAACTATCTGATACTCGTGTAAACTCTGCTGAATAGCAATCTTCTGACATTTTTACGCCATATACGATGCCCTGCTGTTTAAGCACATACCCTGCCAAAGAAGAAAAGACCGCTCCGGAAGAGCTACTCATACGCATATCTTGATTCTTACTGTACCCTGCATATACTTTCATCGGTTCCACGTACAAACTCCTTTCCTTTTTAGCATTCTGTCATCCCTAATTTAGAAAAAAGACCCTTTAGTTTTCCCTTAGTCATTTTGTTTATCAAAGTAAGAGAATCCTTGAATTCCATTTTCTTTTTATAAGCAGTCAAATAAATAACATTCGGAATCAAAACGCACACAATACCTCGAACGATAAGTGTCGTGAGCAATCCAAAGTTGATTTTTGCACAAATAGCATAAGTTACAACACAACTGATAAGGATGATGATGCAATAGTATAAAAGTTTTTTCAAATAATCCAGAAGGTACTTTCTTTCAAAAATCACAGTAAATAGATTGTGCAAAAGCCATGGCATTCCAACGCAAATAATAGCAACAACAGTCGAAATCAAAATGCCATAAATGCCAATAAACTGAACAAGGATTAGGTTTAGAATCAAATTTGTTAATGCCGCAACCAATGGTCGGAAACGGTCTTCATGCCACATTCCGGATGCGTCTTTATACATATTAAAAAGAGAATTCATCTGCCTTACAAAGAAATACACTACAAAACAAATAACTGCTGAGAAAGAAAGCATCAGATTCTTACCAACCCACAGTTCCATAAAAGGCTGATACAGGCAAAGTAGACACACCGAACAGAATCCAGCCCCCCAGCAGATAATAAAGGTGAACTTATTAAAATCCCTGTAGTTTTTCTCCTTTGTTTCCACAACAATGCTATTTCCTATTCCCGCTGTACAGGCAAAGAAAACAACTGTAATCAAACTAGTAATAGCGTTGAGAATATAAAAATAATTCTGATATACCGCTAATGCAGTAAGTCCCAAAAAGGAAGAAATCACGATCGTATCCGCAGAATCATATATAATACTACCAATCTTTGAAGTAAAGAGGTCTTTGATTCTTCCATTAATAGCTTTCTTTTCTTCCGTTGCAACCTGACCGGCTGGTTTGAATTGTGGATATAACTTATCCGCGCAAATTGCGGTTGTTATATTGGTTAGAGCCTGGATCGCCAGTAAAACTACTACATACAAATAATAGTTTTTAAATGCCCATAACACAAGTAGCTGCAATGCATATTGAACCGTACTTGTAACAAGCGTCACTTTGCTTACAACATCCACTCTCTGATGTGCCTGCAAAATACTGTTTTTATAAGCAAATAACCAATAGGAAAGTACGGTTGCACCCAAATTCAGGAGATAGAGCACATATATGTTTATCCCCTGTGGGACATCCCCGGAAATCAGTTTAGGAATAAATGGAGTAAGAGCCAGCCCCACTGCAGCAATAATAAATCCAATTATTCTATAATAGGTTCTATATAACTTCATCAATGCGCATATAGCTGTATTGTTGTCTTCCGCAATCGGCTTATACATACTATAAATCATTGCTGATCCAACACCCAGTTCTGCTAGATTAAGAACCTGCAGAACAGAAGCAAATAAAGAATTCAGTCCCAAGTACTGAACTCCCATAAGGTAAATCATAGCTGTGCGCATTAAAAATGGCACAAGTATCTGATACACCTTTAGTATAACTCCAAATATAATATTTCTAGTTGCATTCTTTGTTCTCTCTATCTTTGCCACAACTGAACCTCTTATTCTTGTCTATTCAGTGCTTCCCTTAAAAAGTTCACTGAATCTTTCTTCCTTTTTTCAAGTATCTCATTTACTTTTGAGGAATCACAATCCATCTGAATTTTTGAAAGTTGCTCCATACAACTCACCCTATGTTTTTCTAATTCAAATGTCTCAAGTAATGTATCCAGCCTTGAAGACATTTTACCATAACCATCTTCATACGGTCTCTCAAACACAATAAACGGCTTATGGAAAAGTATTGAAAATACTGTGCCGTGAAAAGAATCTGTGAATACGGCCTCACTATAATATAATAGTGAAACAAATTCTGCCGGACCGATTTTTCTTTTTTGATCTTGGGGAAGCTGCGCAATATCGATCAAATCCGCCTTCATTTCTATTGATTTTTGAGTAATATACGCATCATATTCTGCCGTGCGAATCCCAAGAAAATATGCTACAACATATCGTCCTTTTATCCTCAGCTCACTTTGATTAACAATTTTCTTCCAATCTTCTTCATTTAAAAGCATTGTAGGGTCTAATACCACTTTTGGTCTAGCGCATCCCAAGTTTTCAATAATATCAGCTGCCGTTTTCTCTCGAACCGATACATTTTTAAACGATGAAATATACTTTCGATACCTATTCATCTCATTAATGGGCAATTCATCTAAGCCAATACTAGCAGCATAAGCAAATTTTTTTTCGTTTGCTGTAAAAGTAAGAAATTCTCTATCAGAATTGCACTCAAATAACGGATTCCAGATTTGATCACTTCCAGCAATAAAATAATTATAATGTTCGCTGATATTAGAACTCTCTATCGTGTACTTACTCCATTTTATATTTTGATCAAATATTCCCCAACAAACATCTGAATACTTTTTTATAAAACCAGACGCAACAGTCTTTATCCAAAGCTTTATCTTTCCTTTTATATCGTACTTTATTCTAATCGGTATCGTTTCAACATGGGCATCAAGTTTCTTTAAAGTTTCTTGTAATGCATAATTCTGCAATCTATTTCCATAGTTATTACTGATAATCGTTACTATTGCAACGTTTTCTTTTAATTTCTTTTCCATTTTTTCAAAAAACCAAACCTTATAATATTTATCTTATCTTTTATTGAACACTTTTCATTTAGCAAAACACTGCATCCATATTTACGGCAATTTTGCGTTATTGCGCTAGTTATTGCTTGAAACTGTTTTTCTGTAACATTCTCCACCTTCGAAGCACCAGCTTTTTCAATTGAACGCCCTGCATAAACAGACTGTAATACCAATTCTTTTTGCGCCAATGGAATTACCGCGTGTAGGTTTGTGTCCTTTAGTAAATTCAATATTTTTGCTCTAGCCAAAACATTAGTTAACTTTTTCCATGAAAAATCACCAGCGGACAAGCTGCCTTCTTGATAAATATAGTTGTATAAAGCTTTCCTAATATACACAATTTTCTTGCAATGTAATAGATACTCAACAACGAACTCCATATCCTCACAATAATATACTTGCTCGTCAAAGCGAATATTATATTTCCTAATTATTCTTAAATCAAACATCTTGTTCCACAAAAAGCCGCCAACTGTACCATCTGTTAAACAGTGTTGAATGGCTTCTATTTGATTCCAAGCCTCAATATCGCCATCAACTGATGCTACTTTATTGGTAGCTCCATTGTCAAACGAACAAACTGATAGTTGGCATTTCATTTCATGCATGAAACGACTCAATGTACTTATCATTGTTTTTTCCATTGTATCATCTGCATCACAAAACACTACATATTTTCCTTTTGCACGATCCAAACCATATTGTCTGGCCGCCGATGGTCCACTGTTTTTTATAGAGTATACTGCCAATCCTGTGATTCTTTTTTGTAAATTTTCACATATTTCTTTTGAGCTATCTGTAGAGCCGTCATTTACCAATATAATTTCTATAGATGTATACTCTTGTTGTTGTAGAGAATCAACCGTTTTCTCTATCGTATTTTCCGCATTATAAACCGGAACAATCACCGATATTAAATCATCCATTTTCTGCCACCTCTTTTCTATTTTCAATTATCAAAAGCGACAATAAGAAATAGAAATAAAAACCAAAAGTAATTTCAATGACTCCAGCAAAAATAAATGCTATTATATAATAAATTACAGGTCTTATGTCATAACCATTTTTTTTGATTGTAGATTTAATGGATGATATTGTCATCATAATAAACGCAACCGCTCCAATAACGCCAAATTGAACAATTATATGAAGCAAAGCGTTTTGTGCATTTCCTGCAATCACTTTTGCCACAATATTTGAATTGTATCCATATCCAAGCCACATCTTTTGGCTTATTATATTCGGCAAATAAGTATAAATCTTTGCTCTGCTCTCAATAGTTCCAACTTCACCAACATCATGTAAGAATGCGCTTACTATTTGTGATGAAATTATATCATCAAATTTCAAGATAATTGCTGTTGTAAAAATTATTAGTGCAAATATAATGAACTTGATATGCTTTAATATGAAGTTCTTTTTGCTTACGCAAAAATGCAATATGCTAATGACCAGCAACATAATAACTGCTGTCGAGCATTTCATTATTAATACTGTTATCAGAGAAAAAAGCCAGCAAAGCCCCCATAACAAACGCGTTTTTTTATTTGGGTTTCTCATTCGCTTCAAATCAAACAAGCAGGTCAGAATAATATAAAAATATGATGCATTAAATTTATTTCCAATAAAATACGGATTATACTCTCCAGCGTCAATTCCCACTTGTGTATAAACCGACACCGTTAAAAAGGCAAGCCAAATCAACGAATAAAATGTAAGCCATTTTATTAGTTCTTTTTCCTTTTTTATTGAAACTAGCACATCCGGTATTAAAAAAATATTCAAAACAAATAGTCCAGGTATAATAATATTTAGTATATTATTTACAGATGTATGCGGATAATTAAAATAAGAACTCAGTACTATAACGGCTATATACATCAAATGCCATACATATTTTTTGCATTTAATTATATTTATATTTGTTAATATATAGGCCGTCCCTAAGCAGACCGCTATAGTCCTTGAATTTGCTGCCATTGCAGTTCCCCATATATATATAGGAAACAAAGAATAAAACAATGTACCCACAGCTAAAAATGGAAGTATATTGCTTTTTTTTATTTCAATCTTCATCTTCATGTTTTCCTTTTTTACATAACGGTAATTAACTTGTCCCTCATGTCACTTTATAATTCATCAAATATAAACATTTTACAAATAACAGAATACATTATTTTTTCTATTTGCCCCATATCGTGTGCAATAAATATATTAATGCTGTTTATACTCGCTCTATTGTCTTCCATTGATTAATCTTTCGTCTTATGCCTTTCATTCTTCTAAACTCGCGAAAGCAAAGTAGCATGCATAAACACGTCACTTTTTTTAGCTTATTATCTGCCAAAAATCGTTTTCTATCTATGTCTGCTATGTTTTTATATGTTTCTTGGATTTTTTTGTATTTCGAGCTTGACAAATATGACTGATATTCATCTATTTGGGTTTCTCTTCCACCCCTATAATTTTCTGCTAGCAATTGTGTTATGGCATATTGCTTTCCGCTTTTCTCATGAGAAATACTTTTAGGATTATCTCTATATCGGAAGAGGACTTCAGGTACATTTCCAATTTTATACCCAGCCAATGACGTTCTTATAAGAAAATCATAATCTTCGCATGCATCAAAATTCCTATATCCTCCAAGCTCATCAAATACTTTCTTTCGCACTAGCCATGCTGGATGTGCTGAACAACTCTCATATTGAAGAATTTTAGCACATACCTCACTAGTTTTTGCCACTTCAGCTATGCGTAAAACTCTCTCCTCATAAAAGACTTCATAGAAGCATCCTACAAGATCATATTTTTCTTTGTTCATATACTCAATCTGACGAATTAATCTTTCCGGCAACGATATATCATCAGCGTCCATTCTTGCCACATAACTACCATTGCATAATGATAACGCTTTATTTAAGCTTTCTACTAATCCAATATTGGAATCATTAACTACAACTTTAACTCTATCATCCTTATCTTTGTAGTTATTCAGTAAAGAAATCAACTCTTTATACGTAGGAGCATCTACAACAATTATAAATTCCAAATTTTTATATGTTTGGTTTAAAATTGACTCTATTGCCCTTCGTATCCATTCAATGGGCTCCTTATATGTACTCATTATAACGCTAATTTTATCCACGTATCATTTCTCCTCTTCTATCCCACACCATTTCAAAAAGCTATCAATATCTGAAAATTGAGGTTTAGATTCCTTATAATACATTTTGCATGTTTCTTCTACTGATGTATCTTTCATCAGCATTTCTAATGACTCCGGTATCTTATTTCTATCTGTAAATATCATTTGATACTCTCTTAATACTTTTTCATCTGGTTTTTTATGGAACTTCTCATAATAGGCTATCGCAACACTTTTAGCGGCTTTCAATTCGTCTTCTTTTCTCTTTTTATAAAGCGATTCTATCGTACAAATTTTAAGTGCCGGAACTCCTGCATAAACGCTATTACTATCACAGTCTTTTGTCACAACAGCTCCCGCCCCGATAATTACATTATTTCCTATCGTTACACCTTTCAAGATTATAGCATTTCTCCCAATAAAAATATTAGAACCAAGAGTCGTTTTCTCAACGCTTCCAACTATATCGCCTTCGACGCATGCTAAAACTGACAAACTGTAATCATGTGTCAAAATTGTTGTTCCAGCTGTAATTCTGACATAATCTCCGATTTCAAGCATTCCAGGATTTTGAGTATCAATATGTGTAGATCTCGGATCATAAACTGTGCACCCTTTACCAATTGTTACACCTTGTCTACGCAACCAATTAATATAATTTTCCGAAGAACTTTTTTCTCTATAAATAGCTTTCTTCAATAATTGTTTTAACAGCATGTATTCCATCTCCATTTAAAGAATACACCTGGATTTTTGTCATAGAATTCCAAAGCAAAATGTTGCTACTATACTTCTTTTGCTGGCACGCCTACAAGACAGGCTCCTTTTTTAAGCAGCTTTTAACCACAACAGCTCCTGCACCAATTTTAACATCATCAGTTATCGTCACATCACCGATAATAGACGCCCCAAATCCAATTTCAACATTATTTCCAATGTGGGGTGCCTTCAACGATACTCCATCATTACCAATGCAATTATTTCCGTGTAATTTGCATCCACATCCTACTACAGCATCACTATTAATGATGATTGAGCCATGATGGTAAATAATTGTTCCCGCTCCAAGAGTATTCGGATTAATATAGAATCCAAGTGTGTTTCCTAATTTATTTTTTCTTCTCGAATATATGAACTCCATCACTTTATTGAATACATGAAGTTCCCCCCCCCGCAGATTTTTTGCGATAATATTCTTCATATCTCAGTAATCTCATATACTTGTTAATTACATAGAAATGACTATTAGTTAAAATCATTTTAATATGTGCTTTTTTAGAATAAGAATTATAAAAAGCCGCATCCTTTTCTATGATACTTTTCAATTCATTCCTTGTCATTTAATTTTCTCCTCACGAGATCTCGTTCATTTTTTAAGATTCTTTTTCAAGATCTGCCTAATATCATTTAATAGCAATGCTACTCCATAGTGACCTTTCTGCACTGCCACCTGAAAGATTCTTTGCTGTAAAGGCAAAGTATCAACAGGATACCCTTTCCAGCACTCTTGAATCACCTTGGATTTGGCATATGCATCAACAAAAGTCTTTTTTTCTTTGAATGAAATCGATGAATCAGCAACCTGTCCAACGTACAACCTACAAATATTCATCGATGCCCTCTTTACACGCATAAGACAATCCGGATCATTTTCCTGTTCTGCTATTTCTTTTAAGGCCACTAAGTAGTCTTCATATTTTTTCAATTTGCTTTTCGAAAAACTTCGCATTATAGATGCTTGGTTTTCATTTCGATAGCAATAATCTGTATCACCTGTAAATGTGATTTTCCTTGCAAATTTGTACGCCGAAATGTTAAATATAACATCCTCCGAAATAATATTTTGAAAATTCAAGTGATAATTGTCAATCAATGTCTTTTTATATATTGCGATCCAAACAGACATTGGAAAAGCTTCTGTTTCCTTATCATTGATGCTACGACCATATAAATTTTTCCGTATTTCATCGATTTCGGATCGTTTTGTTACCGTACTACCTGCTAATGGATGTCGTTTTGTTCTTATTACCTTTCCATATCTCCAATCACAATGTCCACTAACAGCAATATCTGCATCATTTTGTTTTGCCGCATTATAAAGCATTTCAAACATACAAGCATTTGTCCAATCATCCGAATCTACAAATCCTATATATTCGCCTTTTGCGGCTGCCATTCCTGTATTTCGTGCAGGACCAAGTCCGCTGTTTTTCTGATGGATCACTTTAATGCGATTATCCTTTGTCGCATATTCTTCTGCAATTTCTCCACATCTATCCGGTGATCCATCATCAACTAAAATAATCTCAATATCGTGTAATGATTGCACTAACAAACTATCGACGCATTTATTTAAAAATTGCTCCACTCCATACATGGGCACAACAATACTAACCTTTGGAATCATCTATCTCTCCCCAGTTTTCTAATCTATCTTCTCTATAATTTTCAGTCCAAACTATCAAACACACTCCATTAGCAAAGTTCTCCACCTAGCATTTTTCCCCAATATGTATTTTTATCGTCTATAACTTTCTGAAAGTTTATCTTCCACGTCAACTTAAACAACGTTGTATTTTCTTTAAGCTTTTCCCAGTCTTCAGAATTGTAAACTGTCCCCAGTATTTTCAAAAGTTCGTCACAATTTTTATTGTTTGGAATAATTTCATTAAATGCCTGATTTACATAAGCATTTTGTTTTCTTGCAAGGACAATCAAGTAATCCAGAAACAAATAATCTACCATATAATCATATTGCTTCCAGTAATCCAAAAGATATTCCCGCAGAATGGCAAAAACCTTCCGGTATTCAGATGTACATCCGAATGAGTAATTTGCAAACTCTCCACAAGAAACAGAAACATGGCGGTAATCCGGGCGCTTAATAGACCATATTGATGATTTAAAGCACGGCTCCAAATCCCCTGTGCAAAAGAATGTAGAATCCAACCAAACTCCACCATACCGTGCTAAAAGAGAAATTCTCAACAAATCCGAAAGATGAGTTTTGGTGATAATTCCTCTCGCGTATTTTTCTTCAATCCACGCCGGAAAGCTGATAAATTCCTTATAGTTTTCATCGGTAATCATGATGACTTTATGGTTCCCGGCGTGTTTTTGAATAGATGCCACGCATCTTTTTACAATTTCAGGTGCATTTCCCAGTCCTTGCCACCAGCAAATCCATATGCAATCCTTATAGTTCTCATCCTGTTTTGGAATGTCGAGTGTTCCAATGCGTTCGGCCGTCATCTCTGTAAACACCTTTGCAAAATAAGCATTCATAGCCTCATGCTTTTGCATCAGGTGCTTTTTTATCCTAGGATATTCTATATGTCCATTATGAACCATAATCTGAATATCCACCTTACCTCTAAAAGTTGCAAATGCCCCCTTAATTCCCACGACTTTTGCAACCTCTATCGTTGATTCAACCTCTTCTTTTATACGATGTGATATTCTTTTTAGATTCATATGATTAGCCGACATAATCCAATTTATCCTTTCTATTTTTTATCGCATTTTTCAATGCCACCCTCAATTTTCTCGGAATCGCATTATAAACTCTGTGCATAATAATTTGCTTCTTGTATTTTTTACGAAACCATTTTTCCACACCGTCATATCCGAATTTTTTATAGATTTCCATAACAGTCTTCCGACGTTCAGATTTAGCCGATGGATGATCAAGCTGCCCATTTTTCTTTGCAATCTTCATGAACGAGCTTTCATATAAATACATCCTATCTGACAGCTTTTCACACAATTCAGCAGCTTTTTGAGTATTTACCAGAATGCAGGAGATTCCCTTTTTTTCATCAAACTCGCTCTGTTTTAACAACTCAGGGTGCTCTCGTTCAATTCCCCAGAAATCCCCAATCGTCATATCAGATACGCGCTCTTTACGTGCATACGGGCATGCATAACAATTTTCTCTGTAGACATCACCATCTAAGAACAATGTGTTATATGATGTTAGTCTTGCCGGGATATAAGTACTTTTTTCTTTGCCCGATAAATATCTCAGGTCCAGTCTTGCGTTCATTCCCCAGCCACGTTTTTTATCACGGAAAGAATAACCAGTCGGGACTCCACCTCGTTTTTTTCCTTCTATACTGAGATAATCATCAAAAAATTTTAAATTTGGAACACCATGGCATATCACATCAATTGTCCAAAGATTGGCATATTCTTTTTTCAGATATCCATACAGCCCCGCAATTTGACACGGTGTCCCTGAAAAAAGAACCTTTTTCCCTGCATCCAAATTTTGTTTTGCCTGCTTATATGTTTGCTCGACAGCGCTTTGGACATACTTTGATCCTTGAAGTCGCCATAATTGACTTGCATCATCAATCCCAACCAAGTGAGCTATTGGATGCCCTCCTTCAAAGTCAAGTGCAGCACCGTATACTACGCTTTCGTTTTTCAAGAAGTATGTTGCGACCGCAGAAAAGGCACCGCCAGAAGCTGATTTTTCAAGCTGCTGCTGCGTTTTATTTACTGCCGCATAAGCACGAATCGGTTCATGCAATGAAATGCCATTTTGATACGAGCACACTTTTTTGCATGCCCCACATGAAACGCAACGACTCGAATCGACAACTGGATAGGAATATCCCCATTTATCCGGTTTCATTGTAATTGCCCCTTTGGGACATATATTTGCGCACGCACCACAGCCGCAACACGATTTTTTATTTTCAAAAAGTTCTATTCCCATAATTCCATCCAGCCTGTATATTTTTTATCTTAGTTACCTACTGAATCGCTCTTCTAAGAAACTCTTTGCTCTTATTTCTTCGCTCTTCAAATTTTTTTTCTACCGTAATATAGTCTATCTCATTAGCAAGTGTTTTAATAATTTCAGACGCTTTTCCTTCGCAGCGCCTATCCGTCAAACCGAATTCTTCAAGAAGCGATGATACTTTTCGTATTCTGCTCGGATTCGTCAAATAACAAGCGAACTGACGATGATTCAACATAGAGAACACGGCTCCATGAAAAGTTCCGGTTACTACACAAGCAGCGTTTCGGAACATCCAGACCCATTGGAAAGGTGTGAGATTTACGGTTATATCCGAATACCGTTTATCACATTCACCTGCTCCATACACAGCCATTCCATTTTGATGAGCATAGTCAATAAGTCTCTGCTTTTCTGCCTCAGGCAAACCATCACAATAATAAAACAGCATATACGGTTGTGACGCGCTCGAAACTATCTCATCTGGAATATGTACAAGAAATGTTGGGTCTGTAACTCGCTCAATTCCTTCGTTGCGAATTTCTTCTGCTAATTGCTCTGTTAGTTGATCTCTTGCGGAAACTGCTTTAAACTGTAAGATTCCCTCTTTTACATATTCTGGAACATTTAATTCATGCGTTTGCCCCACACTTGGTGCATAGGCAACCAATTTCTCGTTATTTAATCCAATGCCGAACTTAACCCTTGCATTGCCCTTGGTTTCTCGATAATTCCACACCTCGTCACTGCCAACTACAACGTAGTCTAGTCCGAGCTTTTCGATATCTTTTGCCTTATAACATATAGGCGTGAGATTCATATATTTCTTTCGAGCTTTTGCAAATGTTATAGGTAGCCTGATTTTCTGTACCCAATCGGCTAACGACTCTTTATTTTTATAAAATCGGAACCATCCACCAGCATTGATGATAAAATGCTTCAGATTTACATAATCTATGATTTGTACTTCATCATTCGGAAACAATTCTGCAATTGCTTCCCGTAATGCCCATGCCTGTAAAAATGCGCCGTAATTATTGATGTATTGATGTGTTAAAATTCCTATTTTCATTCCACTTCTCCAGCCAACTGTAAATACTGCTCCTGCAATTTTTTAGCCTCAATTTCAATGTTGTAGTGATGTTCCGTTATCAACTTTGTGTTATCGTTACGTTCATTCTGCTGTAAAGCATTACATATTTCAGTTGCCCAAATCGAAATTTCTGCTGTAAGCGGGATAAATTTTGCACGATCTGACAAACCAACCTCACGTGTTACAGCAGAAGAAAAAATGCATGGCAAGTCTGCCGCCTGAGCCTCAACGCCAACAACAGGGAGTCCCTCCCATACCGATGGCAGTATAAAGCAGTCAAATGCCTGATACCACTCATTTGCATTGCCTACATTTCCAACAAATGTCACTCGATCTTTTATTCCAAGATTACTTGCTTTTTCTTTCATGGCATCCATCAGCTCACCGTCACCCAGCAGCACAAGATGTGCTAACGAATCCCTTTTGGAAACCTCAGCAAAAACATCCAGTAAGAATGTGTGATTCTTCTGAGACATAAAGCGTCCGACGTGACCAATGATATGTTTATTTTCCAAATGATTGTCATGTCGGATTCTATTTCTTATCGTTGGGTCGAAAACAAACCGGCTCACCTCGATTGCATTTGGAATCAATTCATAATCGTTTCTTTCTACAATCTTTTCTCCGAAATAGCATCTGGCTGCTTCGATTCCGCAAGAAAAGTGCTGATTCATATTGGACGGCAGCAACGCTTTGCAAACAAGTTTGATTGGCAATTTCCAGTCTTTTGTAATGCTTGCGCCATGTGCGTGAAAAATACGCACTGGGATGTGATTAACTTTTGCAGCATGAAGTGCATATACTCCAAGAGCTCCGTTGTGTGCTTCTACAATTTTGTATTCCGGATGCTCTTCAAAAATCTTCTTCATACATTTTAGATACGAAGAATACTTCGCCGGATTCAAGCCAGGTGTATGATAGATGTTACCGCCCATTTCCTTTATTTCGGCATCATATGCACCAGGTTTTTTCTTATTGCATAAAAAGTCAAATTGTATTTTTGATCTGTCAATATGGCGATAATAATTCATCAGCATTGTTTCGATGCCGGCACGATCCATATTGCTGACAGAATGAAGGATTCTTATCATTTTTCTTCTCCTATATATTCTTTTGCTTGCAATACAGAACTCCGCATTGCCACGTCTACTACACATTTTATCTGCCAACTTAAATTGCGAATTTGTGACGTTAATACTTGAATATGTTATTTCTTTAATCTTGGCGTATCAAATTCTTTGCATTCAACTATTCACTAATATAAAAAAGTCGGGTTTTACCCCTGAATCAATGCGTTTTCTCATAACGCAGGTATCGTTGTTTTTTCTCCGTGTTCCTCGCTCTGTTTCCCATCCTGCGTTCATATCATATAGTCATAGTCGTTTCCAAATCTTAATGATTACCGAGGTGCTATATCATAATGTAGAGTGTGATACTTAAAAAGGCTGATGATAACATCATCTGCTCTATACGAAAGTAGGTAGTGATACTGAAAAGAGGTATGCTCGTCTCGCAAAGCCTTTGTTTTTAGCGTATTATCGCCATTTTTCCGGCGTTTTCACTATGTACATCTCACTACCTGTGTTCGGTTAGAGGAGATTATTAATCAGCAATATACGCATAATTATTACCTTCTATATAGCTGCAATGTTTTATCTACTATCTCATTCCAATCATATTTCTTACATATATAATCGGCTGCCTGCTTCTTATAATTGTCAACCAACTTACTATCATCACATAATTTCTGTAATTTATCCTGCAAGTCTTTCACATCTGATTTTTTAAATGCAACCGCTTTATTTCCAACAACTTCTGTACATTCCTTTATATCCGAAGTAAGACAACAGTTACCATAACTCATTGCTTCTAACAGACTAAGCGGCATACCCTCAAGATCACTTGGAAGTACATATACATAGGCATTACTATACAATTCCTGTAATAGCTGTCCCTGAACAAATCCGGTAAATACAATTCTATCATCCTGTCCAGCCATCTGTTTTAACTTGTCCATATATTCATCTGTATCAGAAGATCCACCGGCTATCACAAGTCTCTTGTCTGTATCTATATTCTTAAATGCCTCTATCAGATAATGCTCACCCTTTTCTGGTACAATCCTGCCCAGATACAATATATAAGAACCTTTTTTCAAACCAAACTTTTTCTCTATTAGATCAGCTTCTATCTTATCTGGTCTGGTAACACCATTGGGTATATATCTTGTCTTTCTTCCATATGTATCTTTAAAATACTTTTTGACTTCACTGCTAAGCACAATAATTTCATCTGCATATTTGACTGCCATTTTCTCTCCAAAATGAATATATTTGGAGCCAAATCCTGCCTTCCATTTTTCTCTCTGCCAGTCTAATCCATGAACCGTTACTATAACCTTTTTTCTAAATATCTTTGGTATAAAACAAAAAGCTGCTGGGCCTTCTGCATGTATATGCACGACATCATATCCTCCAAATGCACTGCAAAGTGCTGCAAAAAATGACGACGATACTGCCGCAAGTCCTTTCTTTTCTATAGTAGGAACAGATTTGATTCTAACATTCTTATATTCTTTTTTCTCTTTTGTATCATACTCAGAACCACTCACATGATGTCCACGTCTGTTATAGCAAGTCACATCATGCCCTGCCATAGCCATACGAGTGCTAAGTTCTTCTACAACTATCTCAACCCCACCTTCTCTTGATGGAATTCTTTTTTGTCCGAACATCGCTATCTTCATCTGTTCTTATTCTCCACATATGTATTTATCTTCCATATTATATCTAATCAGGATCACATCGACCCTTCGCCCTTCAGCACAACGCCCACTGTCTTGAACAGTATCTTGATGTCATTTACAAGGCTCCATTCATCGATATACTTACGGTCTAATCTTACAACCTCATCAAAATCCGTGATGTTACTTCTTCCACTGACCTGCCAGAGACCTGTGATTCCCGGCTTGATCGCCATACGTCCTCTGTGATGGGCAGAATATTTCTCCCATTCATCCTCTGTTGGCGGTCTGGTTCCGATCAGACTCATATCACCCTTTAACACATTGAAAAACTGCGGGAATTCATCGAGTGACCAGTCACGGATCCTGTTTCCGATCCCCTTCTTGATCGTACCATCCGGCAGCTTCTTGCAGCCGATGATTCGCGGATCATATTCCATCTTGAACATCATACCATCCTTGACCTGATTCTGCTCCATCAGTTCGGCTTTTCGTGCTTCCGCATCCATATACATACTTCGGAATTTATAGATCTTGAACTTCTTACCATTCTTACCGATACGGTACTGAGAGAAGAAGATCGGTCCCGGTGATGCGATATAGATACAAGGTGCAAGGATGATCGTAAGGATGCCTGTAAAGATACATCCCACAATTCCTCCAAGGATATCGATTGCACGCTTCACAAATGCCTGATACGTTGTTATATATGTAGTGCTGACGGTCAGTACATGATGACCAAGCTGTTTATCGAATACATACTGATAATCGGAAAGCTCTGCCGGAACACGCACCCGCACATGAACCGTGATTCCCATATCTGCAAACTGTCCCAGAAGATTCTCCGGAATATGCTTCTCAAATGGTATATTCACATAAACCTCATCTACCCAGCCATGCATGATCTGTTCCAGAACTTCGTCTGAATATGTATATATGCTAAGCTCCAAATCTGCATATTCTGTATTGTAGTTTTCTGCCTCATCCTCAGTTGCATCTAATAATACAACACCTGCAACCCGATACAGATTATAGTATTCTGTATCCATTTCTGCAAGTAACGCATTCAGGTATTCTTTGACTGCCACAATTACAATGGATTTTTTTGCCACGCGATGTCTTCGTATATATTCCTTCCAGAGAAGCGTGACCACATAACCTATAGCCAGATATATCATGCCAAATAAAGCCATAACTTTTCTGGAATAAGCCGCGCCCATCTTCATCATGAACAGAACGAATACTGCCAGAAGTACAACCAGTACAGACTGCTTCACAGACGCAACAGCTTCACGGAAATATCCCCGTTTCAGCACGCCTTTATATATATGACATACTATGGTAACTAATAATTGAAATAATGTCAGAAGTACGGCTATTGTCCGATATAACTTACTATGATACGGATTTTCTGTTCCCATCCGTATAAAATACGCCATACAATAAGATGCATGCAGTGCTATCAGATTCAGCACTGTAAAATCAAGATGCTTTAACCAGCCCTGAGGCTCTTTTCTATACATTCTATTCCCTCATTCCCTCATAAATGTGTTCATCATGTATCTTTATCAAGTCAAGCTATATAAATATAGTTGTTAATGGTTTAGAAATCCTTAACGCTTCTTAACCACTAACAACTATAATTCAATTTTTATTAAAAGTCAATTTTCCAGGCTTAAGTTGAATGTAGAAATTTCTGAAAATAATACTGTTATTTTAGGCAATTTTTTCAAAGTATTCGACGCAGTTCTACAACTTATATCCATTCTTCTTTAACAGCTCTCTCGCCGTCTCCGGTGAATCCACGCCCTCTGCATTCTTGATCGGTGCAAATTCATACTCTCTGATAACTTCAAATGGTAAGCAGTCATTCATAAACTGAAGCATATCAAGTGCAAGAGTTTCAAACTTATAACCATTCGGCTCCGCAGGCTTTACCAACTCTTTTTTCTCATTCATATATGGAATAACTTTCTTCGCAGCATGAAGCGGCATATTCTCGTTTAAGAGCACCTTCAACTGATCAACTGGGAAAATATAATTTAAGATCACCCCATAATTATAAGCATACTCGCCCATAACCGTTTTCTTATACCGCATCTCATCTGACAATTCATAATATTCTACTATGTAAGGCTTATTGTCTTTCTTACACAGCACGCCTACCCGTTCATATGGATCTGCTTTCTTTACGACTTTTGCCGCCGACTGATAATCTTCCATCATCATTGAGCCAAGGAATACCGGGTCTGCGATCTTCTGTAAGACATTGTCTACAGCGAATACATTGATATACCGGATGCCTTCTTTATCAAGCTGTTCTACCAGTCCTGCCCGTTTCATGGATGAGAACCAGCCACCATTTCCATTTGGTGACAGGCAGATCTTTGATGGTGCTTCCATCAATATCTTTCCATTAAAATCAACGGATGGTACCATCTCCTGTTTGAAGAAATGCAGATACTCCTCCTTATATCCAAAATTCTTATGTTCTGCAAAGAAGGATGTCGTTGCTTCGTAGTTCTTATCACTGGTCATGATATAGAGATGGATCCATCGTCCAAGTGTCCTCACAACAGTCAGGATCGTTTTCACCTGACATTCGAAGATATAGAGATCTCTCGTCAGTCCGATATTGTATGTGCCCTTCGGTCCATCAAATCCAAGTCTGGTTCCCTGACCTCCGGCAAGCATAACAAGAGCGAGCTGTCCTTTCTGGATCGCCGTCTCGCCAAGTACCTTGTAAGCGAATTCGTATTCTTTGATCGTATCAAGCGTTAATGCCGCTGTCGGTGTGATCGAGCCGGTCTTTCCGGCTGTGCCTTTTTCTTTTAACACATCAAACATCGAGAAGTCTATCTCGCCGATCTGTAACAGCAGGCTCTGCTTCTCCTCATCGTTTAATTCATCATAATAGGCAAGCACATGCTCCTGCCCGTACTTTTTCAGCACTTCTAAAGCGTTTTCATATGTCATATAATTTTCCCTCATTTCACACTATCTATAATTTTTAACTCGTTTCTTCACCGCAACCGTCTCACCAAACACTTTGAATACATCCTTTAACCCGATCCTTCTTCCACCCTTGCTGTCATCCCGGCTGTAGTTCAGCTCGATCGGAGCTTCGCAGATCTTTCTGCCATCCTTTGCTGCCATGGCAAGGATCTCAATATCAAATGCATATCCTTCTGCCTGCATCCGGCTTACGATCGGTTTGATCACTTCTTTTTTGAATAACTTAATACCGGTCTGTGTATCGTGGGTGTTCAGATGGAACATCATCTTTAACATCAGATAATATCCATAGCTCATGATCTTACGCAGCATCGGATAATGGAGCTTCGACTCCGGATGCAGCTTGGAACCGATCACGATATCGGCATCCTGCTCCTTCATATCCTTTAAGAATCGTTTCAGCAGGATCGGTGGCAGTTCCAGATCGGAATCCAGAAATGCGATGTATCGTCCCTCTGCTGCTGCGATCCCTGTCCGGATGGCATGTCCTTTTCCACCATTTGGCTGATATGAGATTCCTCTGATATGAGTATCCTGCATTTCTGCCCGGCGGATGCACTCTGCGGTGTTATCTGCACTTCCGTCGTCAACTGCTATGATCTCATACCGTTTGACGAAACCGGACAGCACTCTGCTGGTTTCAAGCAGATTATCTGTTATATGTGCTCCTTCATTATAGGCGGGCATGACGACAGATAGTGTCACATCCCCTTCCTTATTTGTTTCCATGGTCAACGTTCTCCTGTCTGACAGTCTTATTCTTCTATGTTCGCCTGTTTTACGATACCGTAGACTGCCTCTCTGACGATTTCCGACATGGATACGCCCTTCTGCTTTGCATATCTTGAAAGCAGTTCATGTGTATCTGTGTCGATCCTAAGTCTTAGAATTGTGTCTTTCCGTTTATCGGTCGGTCTTCCCGGACCTCTCTTGATTTCCTCTGCCATCTCCCTGCTCCGTTTCTTTTTATTTAAAGAAAATATTTCTTTACTCCATGTATCGCATATCCTGCAAAATATCCAAGTGACTTCACTGTTCCAAATCCCATCTTCCGGTATACCTGATACGTCATCTTTGCAGAATGTAATTTGGAACCTGATTTACTGTTCTTCACCATCCGGTAAAGCAATAACGGTTCATTGATGCCTGCTGCCTCCCCATATTTCTTAAGGATCTGCAGCCAGCAGATATAATCCTCGTGAGCATCATCATCCCCCATCGGGAACTCTGCTGCCACCTCCCGCTTCATCACTACGGATGAGCAGTTGATCACATTCCCATACAGCAGCATCTTGTAAGTGACATTCTCCGGTACCGGTAAGATCCGTCCGGTATGGATTCCGTCCTCTTCCATCAGTTCTCTGGCAGTTGAGGATAATACCACTCCGGTCTTCTTCATAACAGCAAGCTGCTTTGAGAGCTTTCCCGGCCGCCAGATATCATCGGAATCTAAGAATGCTACATATTCACCCTCTGCAAGCTGTACGCCCTTATTTCTGGTTGCGGCTACGCCAATATTGGTTTCATTCTTATATAGTCTGACCTGTGGATTGCTTTTATATTCTGCCAGGCACTCCGTCAGATCCTCCGGTGAACAGTCGTTGATCACGATGATCTCTGATATCACATCCTGACAAAGTGCGGAATCGATTGCCTGTTTAATTGTTCTGCTGCAATTATATGCCGGAATGATCACGGATACTTCTGGTTTCATTTATTTCTTTTCCTCTACACTATAGAAGGCATCCTCGGCTTCATCATGCGGATGCTTGATGCCTGTTTTCTTTGTCTTGTCTTCGCGGATCGCTGTCGTCTGATTTGCATCAATTCCCTCTGTATTCTCCTTCTGGAATAAGATCTTGAAGGTCAGCAGGATCAGCTTCAGATCCAGCCATAAGGAATACTGCTCATAATATGTCAGGTCAAGCTTCACCTTATCTCTCGGTGTGGTGTTATATTTACCGTAAACCTGTGCATATCCGGTAAGTCCGGCCTTCATCTTCAGACGATAGTCGAATTCCGGGAAAGTCTCCCTATACTGTGCTGCGATCTCCGGACGCTCCGGTCTAGGGCCTACGACTGACATATCGCCCTTTAAGATATTAAATAGCTGTGGCAGCTCGTCTAAGTGTGTGGCACGGATCACACGGCCAACCGGTGTGATTCTGTCATCATGCTTTCTTGCAAGCTGTGCGCCATGTTCCTCGGAGTCCATCCGCATACTTCTGAATTTCATGATCTTGAATACCCTGCCATTTAAGGTCAGACGATCCTGTTTATAGAATACAGGGCCTCTGTCATAGAGCTTGATCGCAAGTGCGATCAGGATCATAAACGGTGAAAAGATAATGATCATGATCAGGGATACGATGATATCCATCAGACGCTTGAAGATCATATCTTCTCCTGTCAGTCCCTGGTTTCTGGATAATAATAACGGTGTATCAAACAAATGGATCGGTTCTGCTCCTAAGATAATGATATCCGATAACTTCGGTACCACATACGAACGGATCGAATGCTCGAAGCAGTATTTTACCAATTCGTTTCTGATATATGCCTTTGTCTCACAAAGGATAATACCATCGTACTGTAAGATTTTTTCTTTTAATGCTTTCTCACCTTCACTGACATGAATACGGTCAGCAATGATGTATTTGTCTTTTCTGGCATTGATCTTATCAATGAATTCGGTCGGTGTCTTATATCCGTAGACAAGCAGTAAATGTCTTGGAGGATAAAACTTACGGTACATCATCCTACAGACAAATACCCATATAAATATAACTATGATCTCTAAGAATGTAAGCTCGATCATGTTCAGTGCCGGCAGATAATTACGGGCAATGATACACAGCTCGACATAACCTACGATATTTGCACAGACCAATGATAATATCTGTGAAAAGAGAACATCCATCACCCGGAGGAAGCCTACTTTATAACCACCATACAGCTTCGTAAACAGATAAATGATAATCGCATACATACCGATTACCGCCCAGTTACCTTTGTTCCAGAACGGAATCTGGATAGCCTGAGTATTATCTGCATATTCGGTATACCACATTCTCGCAAACAGCAGTACTTCCGCAGCTAACAGAAGCACGCCTTCCGAAAATGTGATAATACGTTTGTAAATGTCTCTCTTTCTCACATGTCTGGTTTCTTCCATATCAATCTCCATCCCACCATGAGAGGTGGTCATCAGGTGGATATGCCACCTGCTTTCTCTTCATTTTTTTCTATTGGTATCGATTATTTTAACAGTTCACGGAGCATCTGGTTTACGGATGCCGGATCTGCCTTGCCCTTCATTGCTTTCATGGTCTGTCCAACCAATGCGCCAAGTGCTTTTTCTTTTCCGCCACGGAAGTCTTCGATTGCTTTTGGATTATTGGCAATAACTTCTTCTACGACCTTGCGGAGTGCACCTTCATCATTTACGGTGGCGAGTCCATGTTCTTTTACATAGCTTTCCGGTTCAATATCATCTGTAAATATCTTCTCAAATACTTCCTTTGCGACATTGCTGTTGATGGCTTTCGCATCTACCATCTGTATCAGCTTTGCAAGGTGCTCTGCGCTAAATGACAACTCATCTGCATCGATGGAATGTTCTTTCATCAGACGCATGGTCTCTCCCATCAGCCAGTTGGATACCTTCTTCGGATTTGCTCCGAGAGCGATTGTCTCCTCGAAAAGGTCTGCCATCTTCTTTGTATTTGTAATGATATCTATATCATAGTCTGGGATATCATACTCTTCTTTATACCGGATCTTCTTCTCATCCCGGAATTCCGGCTGACGGCTTCGGATCTCCTCCATCCACTCGTCACTGATCTGTACCGGTACAAGGTCAGGATCAGGGAAATAACGGTAATCCTGTGCATCCTCTTTGGAACGCATAGGATATGAATATTCCTTGGTATCATCCCATCTTCTGGTCTCCTGTACAACCTTTTCTCCTGCTTCGATCAGATCGATCTGACGTTCTCTCTCATTCTCGATCGCGTGAGCGATAGCCTTGAATGAGTTCAGGTTCTTTGTCTCTGTTCTTGTTCCGAATTCTTCTGCTCCGACTTCACGAACAGACAGGTTGACATCGGCACGCATCGAACCTTCATTTAACTTACAGTCTGATGCTCCGAGATACTGGATGATCAGACGTAATTTCTCAAGATAAGCAATTACTTCTTCCGCAGAACGCATATCCGGCTCAGATACGATCTCGATCAGAGGTACACCGGAACGGTTGAAATCGACCAATGAACTGTCTGTATATGGATCATGTACCAGTTTACCTGCATCCTCTTCCATATGGATCTCATGGATTCTTACGAATTTCTTCTTGCCCTCTACTTCGATCTCTACCTTTCCGTTTCTGCAGATTGGGTAGTACAGCTGAGAGATCTGATAGTTCTGTGGGTTATCCGGATAGAAATAATTCTTACGGTCAAATTTACAGTTCTGTGTGATCGTACAGTTGGTTGCAAGACCGACAGCAACTGCTTTTTCTACTACCCCTTTATTCAGTACCGGAAGGGAACCCGGCATACCGGTACAGACCGGACATGTATGTGTATTCGGTGCACCACCAAATGCGGTACTGCAGCCGCAGAATATCTTCGTCTTTGTCGCAAGCTCTACATGAACCTCCAGACCGATCACGGTTTCGTATACTTTACTCATCTTACAGACCCCTTTCTGCTACAGCGGCAGGCTGCTTGTACTCTCTTGTCCGCTCAAATGCATATGCCGCCTGAATGATTGCTTTCTCGTTAAATGCATCTCCTACCATCTGGACACCGATCGGCATGCCGTCTTTGTCGTACCCGCATGGAAGGGAAATACCCGGAAGTCCTGCAAGGTTGACCGGAACGGTGTATACATCGCCCAGATACATCTTGATCGGATCGGATAAGGATTCACCCATGGTCAGTGCAGTTGTAGGTGCAACCGGACCGAGGATGATATCGTATTTTGCAAATGCTTTATCATAAGCCTGTTTGATCAGGGCTTTTACCTTAAGTGCTTTTACATAGTATGCATCATAGTAACCGGATGACAGGGTAAAGGAGCCTAACATGATACGTCTCTTTACTTCTGCGCCGAAGCCTTCGGAACGTGTCTTCTTATACATGTTGTGAAGGTCTGTGTACTCTGCTATACGATAGCCGTATTTTACGCCGTCGAAACGTTCCAGATTCGAGCTTGCCTCTGCGGATGCAATGATATAATATGCAGGAATTGCATATTCTACCATACCAAGGTCAAATTCTTCCACGATCGCACCTTTTTCTTTTAACACTTCAGCTACATGGTACACAGCATCCTTGATCTCAGGATCCAGTCCTTCTGTGAAATAGTCCTTTGGAAGTCCGATGCGCATACCTTTTACATCGTCCTTTAATGCGCTTGTAAAATCATTATCCGTACGTTCTACAGATGTAGAATCTTTCTTATCATACTGGGAAATGATCTCTAATATCGTTGCACAGTCTGTTACATCCTTTGCAAGTGGTCCGATCTGGTCAAGAGATGAACCATATGCAACCAGACCGTATCTGGATACTCTGCCGTAAGTTGGCTTGATTCCTGTTACACCACAAAATGCTGCCGGCTGGCGGATCGATCCACCGGTATCGGAACCGAGTGCACACGGTACTTCTTCTGCTGCAACAGCGGCTGCTGATCCACCGGAAGAACCACCCGGAACTTTATTTGTATCCCATGGATTCTTTGTCTCGCCATAATAAGAAGTCTCGGTTGTACTTCCCATCGCGAACTCATCCATATTTGTCTTGCCTACGATCACGGCTCCTGCTTCCATTAATTTCACAACAGCATCTGATGTATAGGTCGGTACGAAGTTTGATAAGATCTTGGATGCGCAGGTGGTAAGTACACCGTTCTGACACATATTATCCTTGATCGCGATCGGCACACCTGCCAACGGGCCTGTCAGCTCGCCGCTGTCGATCTTCTTCTGTATTTCTTCTGCCTGTTTGAATGCCCCTTCTTCATCTACGGTGATAAAACAGTTATATTCTTTGTCGTATGTCTTTATATTCTCGATGCAGGCTTTGGTTGCTTCCATAACGGAGATCTCTCCGGCCTTGATCTTCTTTCCAAGCTCTACTGCTGTCATACTCATCATATCCAATGTCCGTTACCTCCTAATCAAATGTTCTTGGCACCTTATAGCAGCCATCTTTCTGCTCCGGTGCATTTGACAGCATATTCTCTCTGTCGTCGCCATTTGTTACTTCATCTTCACGGAATACATTATTATAAGAAAATGTATGGCTCATTGCTTCCACATTCTCAGTGTCCAGTTCGTTTAACTTACTTACATAGTCAAGCATATCTGACATATCTTTCTTTGCCTGCTCCTTCTCCTCATCGGAAAGCTCAAGCTTCGCCAGAATACCTACATAATCGATTGTTTCGTCTGTAATAACCATGGTATGTCTCCTTGTCTGGGTTTTATTTATAGTACCACAAAATTAGTTAGAGTGTACCACATAACTCCGTTGTTTGCAAGTCTACATAAAAAGGAAGGCATTCCACCTTCCTTTTTATGTCTTATATTCTATTTATCTCAAGTTATATAATTCACTATTTATTAAATGCTTCACACAATCCGGAATAGTTTTATTCTTATCTGATACTAATATTTTATTATATTTATCAATACACGCTTCTTTTGCAAATATAAAATCGACTATGTCTCCACCATTACTTCTTTCTATTGATGAATCTTCTACTCTCAATGACATAGGAAGAAATAAGTCTTTTTGTTGTTGATCTTTACTCTCTATTAAGCCTAATGTGAATTCCAGATTTGTTACACTCAATTTATATACAATCGTAATAGTCTTCAGATTTTTAAGAATACATATCGTATCATTTGTCAATTCTGGCAATCTCTTTAAACACGGTATTTTCTTTTTTACATTAGCAAATGGGTGCCTTGCATCAAAATAAAACTGATTATTGGTAAGCTTTCTTCTTTTCGCATTCTTATAAAATTCTCTGGCTGATAAGTTTGTTTCTACTCCGGTCAAGTGAAGAAAATGATTCACCGGAAAGGATACCTCAAAATATTCTTCACCATATACATATAAAAATACTTTACCCGCTAACATTTTACTGTATATTTCAGCCGATTCTATTATTCCCTGTCGTATTTTATTTTTCTTTTCTGTCTTTGTAGCCATTCACACCTCATCATATGCAAAGAGGAGTGTGATGAAAACCACACTCCTCTTTGTATTCTTCATAAAGAGTTTTATGCTGGTTGTCAGCCTCGATATCCAGTTAAGATATCTAAATCGGCGTGGAAATCATTAAGTCCCCCACGTGGACTACAACCATATCCTGATTGCACGGCTCGATATCAATTAAGATATCTAATGAAATGGATGTTTTACCCTGCTCCATTTGCAGCCCAACTTTTTACGATGCTCTTTCATCGAGAATATCTCTATTCCTATATTTATTATACTCAAATCATATTATAAAAACAACATTTTTATAGTTATTTTATAACATGCCCTCTAAGGTCTCACGGATTGCCTTGATGAAGTTCTCGCTGTTTAATACAGTTGGGTTCTCAAGGGTTGTGATAAGTGCAAGATCCTTTGTCATCTTTCCGGATTCGATCGTTGCGATCGTTGCTTTCTCAAGCTTGTTTGCGAAATCAACCAGAGCGTCGATGCCATCGAGTTCACCACGTTTTCTAAGTGCGCCTGTCCATGCAAAGATTGTTGCAACAGAGTTTGTGGATGTTTCTTCACCCTTTAAGTGCTTGTAGTAGTGTCTCTGAACTGTTCCGTGTGCAGCTTCATACTCATACTTTCCATCCGGAGAAACCAGTACAGATGTCATCATTGCCAGTGAACCAAATGCGGATGAGATCATATCACTCATTACGTCACCATCGTAGTTCTTGCATGCCCAGATGAATCCACCCTTGGATTTCATAACTCTTGCTACAGCATCATCAATCAGTGTATAGAAATATTCAATACCTGCTGCATCGAATTTCTCTTTGTATTCTTTATCAAAGATCTCCTGGAAGATATCTTTGAATGTATGGTCGTATTTCTTTGAGATCGTATCCTTGGTTGCAAACCAGATTGTCTGCTTGATATCCAGCGCATAGTTGAAGCAGCATCTTGCAAAGCTTTCGATTGACTTATTGATGTTGTGCTGTCCCTGGATCACACCCGGTCCGTCGAATTCATGGATCGTCTCTTTGATCACTGTACCATCTGCACCTGTAAACACCAGTTCAGCCTTACCGGCACCCGGAACCTTGATCTCTACGTTCTTATATACATCACCATATGCATGTCTTGCGATTGTGATAGGAGCCTTCCAGTTCTTTACACATGGCTCAATGCCCTTTACGATGATTGGTGTACGGAATACAGTTCCGTCGAGGATTGCACGGATCGTTCCATTTGGGCTCTTCCACATTTCCTTCAGATCATACTCTGTCATACGTGCAGCATTTGGTGTGATTGTTGCACATTTAACAGCTACGCCATACTTCTGTGTTGCATATGCAGAATCAAATGTTACCTGATCATTTGTCTCATTTCTATATTCAAGTCCCAGATCGTAATACTCGGATTTCAGATCGATAAATGGATAGATCAGTTCATCCTTGATCATCTTCCAGAGAATCCTGGTCATCTCATCTCCATCCATCTCTACTAAAGGGGTAGTCATTTGAATTTTTTCCATCTTGCTCGTTCCTCCATGTTCTTTTATTATAGTTCTAATTACTTACCTGTTTTTATACACGCCTAGAATTATACATGAAAAATGTTGCTATTTCCAGTTTTTTGAAAGTTTTTTACACATATCCGTAAATTCCGCGCACGGACACTTCCCCGGATATAATGATCGACTCCTGTCCATCTTTATCCTTCACACGAAGTCCTCCATTTGGTGCAAGTCCGAGGGCTGTGTATTCTGTCCGGTTATATCCTTCGATCACATAGACCTGTTCATCCTTGTTCACAAGGATGGAATTATATTCATCCAGCATAAACTGAAGATCCTGGCATTTGACAAATGCGTCATACAGCTCTTCAAAATGATTTGCCACACTGGCGACCAGTTTGCTTCTGTCACAGCCGGTTCCGTTTTCCAGCTTGATCGATGTCGCCTTATCTGCCAGTTCTTCCGGAAATTCCATCATGGATACATTGATGCCGATACCTACAACTGCATATTTGATATCCATACCTTCCGAACTCATCTCTGTAAGAATGCCACAGATCTTCTTGCCGCCGACTACAACATCATTCGGCCATTTGATCTGTGCCTGTAAGCCCGCTGTATCGGCAAGAGCACGCGCCGTTGCAAGTGCCGAAAGGATCGTAAGTCTGGATACATTCTCGATCGGCACATCCGGACGGAGCAGAAATGTCATGGCTATGCTGGTTCCCTTCGGGGTGCTCCATGCCCTTCCTCTTCTTCCTCGTCCTGCATTCTGTTCGTTTGCAACAAACAACGCTCCGTGTGTTCCATCTGTCTCTCCTGCAAGCTTTGCCCGTATATTTGTGGAATCCGTCTCATCATAATAATACAGTTCTCTTCCGATCACCGATGTCGTGAGTGCTGCCTCTATCTTCTCTTTCGTAACGATATCCGGCTCTCCGACCAGACGATAGCCTTTATTATTTACAGCATCTATAATGTAGCCTTCTGCCTTTAAGGCATTGATGTTTTTCCAGACAGCGGTTCTTGAGACACCTAATTTCTCACAGATCGCCTGACCGGATATATAATCACTGCTTGTCCGAAGCAACGCAAGGATTTTTTCTTTCATGATTTACCTTCTTTCTGTCTCACTTTCCTGATAAATTCCCATCTTCTTTAATAAATGATAATAGATCGCATCGCACTTATCACGTTTTCCGCTGAACGGCAGTACGAATTGCTCTTTTCCTATATCGATCTTCAATATGTAATATGGCAAATGCGGATCCGGAATGACCAGATTCACATTTGTAATCTTCTCATATGGTGTATGATAAGATTTCTTTCCCTTTTCTATGATCAGTTCATCGTCTTCAAAATGATAGGTCAGATCAAATGCCGATTTTCGAAATGATGATTTCACCAGCACCAATCCGTATACTCCAAGTGCAAGACCAAATGCCAGCTTAAAAATACGACCACCGGTACTGCCATGGGATTTGATCATCAACAGGATAAATGCTGCTCCGATAACAACAAAAAATACACCAACCATCCGGTATGCAATTCTGGTTGCTCTGTTTTTCTTTACGGTATGCTGCATGTGTTTCCCTCGTTCTTTCTATATATTTTCTGTTCTCTATTATATTTTCTACAGTCATAAAAAGCAAGCCGGAGTAAACATGACATTTTGCACTAAAACCCCCGACAAAAAACATGATTTTTACCAGATTGATTTTTCTTATAAAAAGAAGTAATATCCAGTATGCATTTAGAATATGGAAGTCGTTGCGGGCAGTTTATTTAATAGAATCATACGACTTGCCAATACAGGGACATTTGAGTCCGCCGGTACTCACATTTTGCACTTAGTGAGTGCTCGCACGAACTTAGAGCAAAAGCGCACCCTTGTGGTGCGATGGCGCATAAGCGGCATCTTAGTACCGCTGCAGGACTCAACGAGCGGAAGCGTTCCCTGTTGGCAATGTCAGTATGATTCGTAAATAAACTGTTCGCAACGACTAAACTAACACAAGGAGGTAAAATCATTGAAAAACTTACTGAAAAAAATTAACGGTTCCAAGGATCTGACTGAAGGCAATCCTATGAAACTAATCTTGAACTTTGGACTGCCATTATTATTTGGGCTTTTATTCCAGCAATTTTATAACATGGTCGATACAATCATCGTTGGTAAATTTCTGGGTGTCGATGCACTTGCAGCCGTCGGCTCAACCGGATCGATCAACTTTATGATACTCGGTTTCTGCATCGGTATCTGCAATGGTTTTGCCATCCCGGTTGCTCAGGCCTTTGGAGCAAAGGACACTGATAATATGAAGAAATACATTACAAACTGTGTCTGGGCTTCGATCTTCTTCGCTGCCGTTATGACAGTTGCAGTCGGAATTCTTACCAGAAATATTCTGATCTGGATGAAGACACCGGACAGCATCCTGGATCAGGCATTTATCTACATATTTATTATATTTATGGGAATACCTGCAACCTTCCTTTATAATATGGTTTCCGGTATCCTGCGTTCTCTCGGCGACAGTGTAACCCCTGTTGTCTGTCTGATCGCATCCTCCCTGTTAAATATCGTACTGGATATCCTGTTAGTTCGTCCGATGGGTGTCGCCGGTGCTGCTGTTGCAACCGTTGTTGCACAGGCAATCTCCGGTGTCGGCTGTCTGATCTATATGTGTAAGAAGCTTGGATATCTTCATTTTACAAAACAGGACTGGGCATTTAGTATGCGCCACTGTCTGACCTTATGCGGTATGGGTGTTCCGATGGGGCTTCAGTACTCGATCACAGCGATCGGCAGTGTTATTCTTCAGGCTGCAGTTAATTCGATGGGCGAATCCGTTATCGCTGCCGTATCCGCCGGAACAAAGATCTCCATGTTCCTCTGCTGTCCGTTTGATGCCATGGGATCGACAATGGCAACCTACGGCGGACAAAATGTCGGTGCTAAGAAAATGGATCGTGTGGATGCCGGCTTAAAGGCATGTATCAAACTCGGTATCGCCTATGCGATTCTTGCATTTGTATTTATCCTGTTATTTGGCAAGAATCTGGCACTGCTCTTCCTGGATGCAGAAGAGACAGAGATCATCAAGCTTGTATATTATTTCCTGCTTGGCAACTCAGGAGCTTACATCCTGCTTGCCCTTGTAAATATCGTCCGGTTTATGATTCAGGGGCTCGGCTATTCCGCCTTTGCCGTTATCGCAGGTATCTGTGAAATGGTTGCCCGTACGATCGCAGGCTTTATCCTGGTACCAAAATTCGGTTATGTCTTTGTAGCACTCGGCAGTCCGCTCGCATGGATATTTGCAGATATCTTCCTGATTCCTGCCTATATCTATGTTGTAAAACGTCTTCGCCGCAAGTTCGGTCAGGAGACCCCGGCGATGCTGAAGCGTTGTCAAAAGAGCCTTGCATAAAAAAATAGCGATGATGGATTTGTACAAACAAATGCTGTCGTCGCTATTTTTTTGATACAGTTTTTTCACACAATTAAAAAATCCATACCGGCAACATATATATTCACTCAAATACATTTGCTGCCAGTATGGATTTTCTTTTTTAATTCTTATTCTTTATTTATTTCTGTAGATAATGTCGGTTCTCTTTGGTCCGTTTGAAACCATAGTGATCGGATATCCGATATGTTTCTCAATGAACTCAATGTAGTTTCTGCAGTTCTCCGGAAGATCTTCGTAGTTCTTGATACCACGGATATCTGTCTTCCATCCCGGCAGAACCTCATATACAGGCTTTGCTTTCTTTAACTTAGCTGTTGTAGGGAAGTCTGTTGTTACTTCACCATCGATATCGTATCCGACACATACAGGAATCTCATCCAGATAACCCAGTACATCAAGTACGGTAAATGCTACATCTGTTGTTCCCTGCATACGGCAGCCATACTTGGAAGCTACACAGTCGAACCATCCCATACGTCTTGGACGTCCGGTTGTTGCACCGTACTCACCGCCATCACCACCACGACGTCTTAACTCATCTGCTTCATCTCCGAAGATCTCGCTGACGAACTCACCGGCACCTACAGCACTTGAATATGCCTTTACTACTGTTACGATCTGCTTGATCTCATATGGAGGAATACCGGCACCGATCGCACCATAAGCAGCCAGTGTGGATGATGATGTAACCATAGGGTAAATACCATGATCCGGATCCTTTAATGTTCCGAGCTGACCTTCTAACAGAATTGTCTTGCCTGCTTTGATCGCTTCATGGAGATATGCGGATACATCACATACATATGGCTCTACGATAGCCTTGTACTCCATCAATGTTTCATATACTTCATCTACTGTAAGAAGTGGCTTCTTATACAGATACTCAAGCAGAACATTCTTGGATGCGATAACTCTGCTGATCTTATCCTTCAATTCTTCCTCTGTGTCAAACAGTTCGCTTACCTGGAAACCGATCTTTGCATATTTGTCTGAATAGAATGGTGCGATACCTGACTTTGTAGATCCGAATGACTTACCGGCCAGTCTCTCCTCCTCGTACTCATCAAACAGAATATGATATGGCATAACCATCTGTGCTCTGTCTGAGATCAGGATCTTTGGCATTGGAACTCCCTTTTCTACGATGCTGTTCAGCTCTTTGAACAGAACCGGGATATTTAATGCTACACCATTTCCGATAACACTTGTTGTATGATCATAGAAACAACCGGACGGAAGTGTATGCAATGCAAATTTACCATAGTCATTTACAATTGTGTGACCTGCATTTGCACCACCCTGAAATCTGACAATAATATCAGATGTTTCCGCCAGCATATCTGTTATTTTACCTTTTCCTTCGTCGCCCCAGTTGGCTCCGACAACCGCTCTTACCATATTTTTATCCTCGCTTTCATGGCATTTTTCCGGAAATATCTTCCGAAATTGAACTCAATTACTTTTACATTATAGCATGTATGTATTATAAGTAAAATCGATATTAATTATATATAGCATAAGTAGTGCTTATATTTATTCTTTACAAATACACCGGTTCGGTTTACACTTTAAATATAGCGATTAGTATAACTGCATTTCTATATTTGATATCGTGTATACATCATTTGATATACATATACCCGATATATGCATATGCATGACCTTAATAACGTTTTTACAATTATCTGTAATAAAATTAACCGGGAGTTTCGACTATGAATATTAATTATGAATATTATAAGATCTTCTACTATGTGGCAAAGACAGCGAGTATCTCTGCTGCCGCCAAAGAGCTGTGCGTATCCCAGCCCGCTGTCAGTCAGGCGGTCAAATCTTTAGAACAGGCAATCGGTATCAACCTGTTTATCCGGACGAAAAAAGGTGTATCCCTGACAGGTGCAGGCGAACTTCTCTACAAACATGTAGCCGAAGGATACGAGGCAATCTCCATGGGCGAACAGCAGCTTGCCCGACTGATGCACTTAGAAACCGGCGAGATCCGGATCGGAGCCAGTGATATGACACTCCAGTTCTATCTGCTTCCGCATCTCGAACGCTTCCACCAGCTCTATCCCGGCATCAAGGTACATGTAACAAATGCTCCGACCCCAAGTACGATCGACCATTTATTTGCAAATAACATTGACTTCGGTATCGTTACAACTCCTCTCCCACAGAATCCGAATATGGAGATTCGAAACGCGCGTGAGATCGAAGATATCTTTATAGCCGGTCCAAGATTTAACGACCTGAAAGGTAAAGTTCTCGACTATCCGGATCTGCAAAAGCTTCCGATCATCTGTCTGGAAAATGACACCAGCACAAGAGCCTATGTGGATCAGTTTCTTGCACATGAAGGCGTCACGCTGACCCCTGAATTCGAACTTGCAACCAGTGATATGATCGCACAGTTTGCAAAGAGGAACCTTGGAATCGGATCGATCGTGGCCGACTTTGCCGGTGACTATATTGACCGTGGTGAGATCTTCCGGTTAAATTTCAAGAAGCACATTCCCAAGCGGAACATGTGCATCATCAGCGACCGCAGACGTGGCATGAGCATCGCCGCTATGAAGTTGATGGAATTGCTGTAGCTTTCCTGTCATCCGATAATTGGTCCTTTAACTGTTAATGAACTTCTGAGCTATATTGATTATAACGCTATAACAAAATATCACATGAATTAATCAGGGATGCATATCCCCTTGTAATGACATTGTGAGGATTTCGTTATGAAGTGCACATTACCAGTAAATGCGAGTGCTTGTTTGAGCCGAAGGCGAGTTAGCACAAGAGCATTTACGAATCAGGTATGTGCACTGAATAGAAACCACAACACGTCATTACAGGGGGATATGCATCCCTAATTGATTCATGTGATATTTAACTTTTATACGTTGATCTCAGCGGTCATGCCAAGTATGTCTTTATTTGCATCAAGTACCGGCTTTACAACCTCTGTGATGAATTCCTCGGTCTGCTCCGGTGCGCGTCCGACAAAGTTCTTTGGCTCAAGGATGGCTTCGATCTCTTCCTTGGTCATGCCAAATGCAGGATCTGCTGCGATCAGATCAACAAGGTTATTTTCCTTGCCCTCTTTCTTTACAGTTGCGCCTGCCTGCATGGAGTATTCACGGATAAGCTCATGCAGCTCCTGACGATTGCCGCCACGTTTTACAGCATCCATCATGATATTCTCAGTTGCCATAAACGGAATCTCCTTCATGAATCTCTGATAGATAACCTTATCATATACAACCAGACCATCTACAACATTCAGATACAGGTCTAAGATACCGTCGATCGCAAGAAATGCTTCCGGAACAGATACACGCTTGTTTGCGGAATCATCCAGTGTTCTCTCAAACCACTGTGTTGCTGCTGTAAATGCAGGATTTAATGCATCAGCCATAACGTAGTTTGATAAAGATGCAATTCTCTCACTTCTCATCGGATTTCTCTTATATGCCATTGCTGATGAACCGATCTGGTTCTTTTCAAATGGCTCCTCGATTTCTTTTAAATGCTGTAACAGACGGATATCATTTGAGAACTTATGTGCACTCTGTGCGATACCGGAAAGTACATTTAACACTCTGGAATCTACCTTACGGGAATAAGTCTGTCCGGATACAGGATAGCATGCTTCAAATCCCATCTTCTCTGCGATCTTCTTATCGATCTGACGAACCTTCTCATGATCTCCGTTAAAGAGCTCTAAGAAGCTTGCCTGTGTTCCTGTTGTTCCCTTACATCCCAGGAGCTTCTGCTGACCGATCATGTAATCCAGATCAGACAGATCCAACATCAGTTCCTGAAGCCATAAAGTTGCACGCTTACCAACAGTTGTTGGCTGTGCAGGCTGGAAATGGGTAAATGCCAGTGTCGGCAGATCTTTATATTCCATAGCGAACTTGGACAGTTCGTTGATCACATTTAATAATTTCTTTCTGACAAGCTTCATAGCCTCTGTCATAACGATAACATCTGTGTTATCACCAACATAGCAGCTTGTTGCTCCCAGATGGATGATGCCGGCAGCCTTTGGACACTGAACGCCGTATGCATATACATGGCTCATAACATCATGACGAACCATCTTCTCACGCTCTTTTGCTACATCATAATTGATGTCCTCTGCATGTGCCTTTAACTCATCGATCTGCTCCTGTGAGATAACCGGCTTGCCGTTTTCAGAAAGGCCGAGTTCATACTCCGTTTCTGCAAGGGCGATCCATAATTTTCTCCATGTCTTAAACTTCTTATCCGGAGAGAAAATATACTGCATTTCTTTACTTGCATATCTCTCGCAGAATGGGCTTGTGTATCTGTCTGTACTCATTTTTACCTCTCCTGTATTTCTTTATTTTACTTTTGAATCTTCACCGCGTTTGAAATCCTCATGTTCTCCACGGATATCTTCCTTTGGTGGCTCCATCGGATATTCCCCTGTAAAGCAGCCGTGGCAGTACTGTCTTCCACCGGAGATCTCTACCAGCCGCTCCTTGCGAAGATAAGCAAGGGAATCGGCGCCGATGATCTTGCAGATCTCATCAACCGAACGGTTATATGCGATCAACTGCTCTCTGTCCGGGATATCCGTTCCAAAATAACAAGGATATAAGAACGGAGGCGAACTGATCCTTACATGAACTTCCTTTGCGCCAGCCTCGCGAAGCATTCCTACGATACGGTCTGAGGTTGTACCTCTGACAATGGAATCATCGATCATAATGATACGCTTACCCTTTACCGCTTCTTTTAATACATTTAACTTCACGCGGACACTGGACTCTCTCTGGCTCTGCTGTGGCTTGATGAATGTTCTGCCGACATAGCCATTCTTGACAAATGCCGTTCCGTATGGAATGCCGGATTCCAGTGAATATCCCTGAGCTGCTGCATTTCCCGATTCCGGAACACCTACAACCATATCTGCATCTACCGGACTGTCCTTTGCAAGACATCTTCCCGCGATCAGTCGGGATTCATAGATTCCCATTCCGTCAAATACGGAATCCGGACGGGCAAAATAGATATATTCAAAGATACATCTTGCATGCTTCTCCTGACACATATCCTTATAGGACTGAATACCATACTCAGGCGAAATCGTTACGACTTCTCCGGGCTCTACATCACGGATAAATTCTGCACCGATCGTATCAAGGGCGCAGCTTTCCGATGCAAGAATATAGGCATTATCACGTTTTCCGATACAGAGCGGACGGAATCCAAATGGATCTCTGGCTCCGATCAGCTTTCTTGGACTCATTACTACAAGTGAATAAGATCCCTTCACTTTTCTGAGTGCTTTCATAACTGCTTCCTCGGCACTTGCACTGTTCACACGTTCTCTTGCGATATGATAAGCAATAACCTCGGAGTCGATCGTCGTCTGGAAGATCGCACCTGTAAGTGCCAGTTCCTTACGAAGCTCCGGCGCATTGATCAGATTACCGTTGTGTGCAAGACCAAGTGTACCTTTTACATAGTTTAAGACTAATGGCTGAGCATTTTCTATCGTACTCGCGCCGGCAGTTGAATATCTGACATGTCCGACACCGATATTTCCTTTTAATTTCTCAAAGGATTCCGGTGTGTACACCTCGTTTACCAGACCCATGCCCTTCATGGAGCTTACCTTCCCCTTTGGACCTTCCGTGTCTGATACTGCGATACCACAGCTCTCCTGTCCTCGATGCTGCAATGCAAACAATCCATAATAAATGGAGGTTGCAACATCATTGTTGTCAAAATCATACATTCCGAAAACACCACATTCTTCATGCATCTTGTCATCATTCTCAAAATAATGGGATCTTATATTCTCGTTCATGTTTTGCCTCTCGTATTTTATTTTTTAACACACTAAGACTTTATACGTTTTCTGTTTTTCTGTCAATGTTGGAATGTGAAAAATTATTCCGGAAATTAACAGCCATTTTCTCTATATTGCATAACCTTTCTCTTTGATCAGATCTACCATCTGATATACATATTTGTTGCAGAGTTCATCACTCTCTGCTTCTACCATAACACGGATAAGCGGTTCTGTTCCGCTCTGGCGAAGAAGAAGTCTTCCGTCAGAACCAAGCTCCTCTGCGATCTTCTGATTTAATGCCTGCACATCCGGATCATTCATAACCGCATCCTTACTGGATACCTTTACATTTACCAGAAGCTGCGGGAAGATCGTCAGGCTCTTGAAGCACTCTGATAATTTACATTTGCGTTCCAGAATAACTTCCATGATCTTCAAAGACGTCAATACACCATCTCCGGTCGTTGCATATTTGGAGAAAATGATATGTCCTGACTGTTCGCCGCCGATAGAATATCCATGCTCCATCATGGATTCAAATACATATTTGTCACCGACTGCTGTCTTATCATAGGAGATTCCCTTCTTATCCAGTGCTTTATATAAGCCAAGGTTTGACATGATCGTTGTTACGATCGTATTCTTATTCAGTTCTCCGCGTTCCTTCATATAACGTCCGCAGACATACAGGATCTTATCTCCGTCTACTAACTCGCCCTTATCATCAACGCACAGACAACGATCTGCATCACCGTCATAAGCAAATCCTACATCCAGTCCTTTTTCTACTACAAACTTCTGCAGTCCCTCAATATGGGTAGATCCACAATTTGTATTGATATTGGTTCCGTCCGGATCATTATTGATTACATAGGTCTTTGCTCCGAGTGCATCAAATACTGCCTTTGCAACCTGATAGGCTGCACCGTTTGCACAGTCCAGTCCAACCCGCATATTCTTAAAGGATCGGGTAGGGATCGTCATCAGGTATCCCATGTAACGGTTTCTTCCCATAGAGTAATCAACTGTGCATCCGATATTTTCTTTTGTAGCCAGTGGAATCTCCGGAATCTCTCCATCGATATAACGCTCGATTTCTTCTTCAACCGCAGCCTCTAATTTGTAACCCATGCCATTGATGACCTTGATACCATTGTCATAGTATGGATTATGGCTTGCCGAGATCATGATTCCACAGTCAAAACCATCGGTTCTGACAATATAGGAAACACTCGGTGTCGGTGTTACATGCATCAGATATACATCTGCACCACTTGCCGTTAAGCCTGCAACCAGCGCATATTCAAACATATAACTTGAACGTCTGGTATCCTTACCGATAACCACCTTTGCCTTGCCTTCCGGATTCTTCTTGCCATAATAATAGCCAAGATAACGTCCGACCTTGAAGCTGTGCTGTACAGTAAGATCCTTATTTGCTTCACCTCTGAATCCATCTGTTCCAAAATATTTACCCATAACTGTAAACCTCTTTCTTTCAACTCAGTTTGAACTACTTAACTTCTTCTTTTTCTTCTTCCGGTGATACCAGTAGAGCGATTGCCCGTCTGTGAACCGATATCTCTGATCTGGTATATTCTCCACCATATTCACCATCCAGGGTCCATGCGATCGGCTCTTCGCTCTCGATCACAACACGATTCGTACGGAATGCCACCATATTAGTCTCATTTGTATTTCCAAGGAGCAGCGAATTGATGATTCTCTGGAGATCTGCAAGATTCTGGATCTTACGGATCAGAACCCCTTCAAACAAGCCATCGTCGAATTCAACTCCATGGCTGGTCAGACTCTTATATCCGCCAACCGATACTGAATTCGATATCATACCGAACATGAACTCACCGGTATATGTCTGGTTATTAAATTCAATCTTCAGATTATATGTCGGAACATTTACAAGACTCTTCATACCCTGTAATACATATGCAGCATGTCCTAAAATATTCTTCATATTCTGAGGGGTTGCATAAGATGTATCCGAAAAAATGCCAAACGCCGCAACATAGACAAAATAATTCTTATTCAGTTCTCCGACATCTACCGAAAAAGGTGCGGCCGCGACAAGCTGTTCCGCTGCCTCGATCGCTTCCTTTGGAATCTCAAGGCTTCTGGCATAATCATTTGTCGAGCCACATGGGATATATCCCAGCGGCCGATTCAGTCCACATTCCATAAATCCTGTAACCGTATTACCAAGAGTTCCGTCACCTCCGGCACATACGATCACATCGTACTTCTCTCCTTCTTCTTTTACGACACGGGCAGCATCGCCGACTCCCTGTGTCAGATAAATTCTGACTTCATATTCTTTCTTGCAAAAGACATCTATCACATCTATAAGACAATTCTTCAAAGTTGTTCGTCCCGCTTTGGGATTTACAATAAACAGCATCTTCTTCATATTCATACCTCATTACTGTTTACAGGAACACATTTATCCGATTGCTCTGTTCCCGTCTGACTTATGCTTTATGCATTGTGATTCTTTTTATATTCCATGTAAAGATCATATCCCTTTTTTCTGAGCTTACAGGATGGACAATGGCCGCATCCTTCACCCGGAATACCATTATAACAGGTAAGGGTCATATCTCTAATAACATCGAGTCCGCCGAGTTCATCTGCCAGCTTCCAGGTCTCCATCTTATCGATCCACATCAATGGTGTGATGATATCGAATTCATAGTCCATCGCAAGATTCAGTGTTGTATTCAATGATTTGATGAAAATATCTCTACAGTCAGGATAGCCGGAGAAATCACTCTGGCTGACACCGGTTATAATGTCGCTGACGCCCTTCTGCTTCGCATAAATCGCTACAAATGTCAGGAATACCATATTTCTTCCATCTACAAATGTATTCGGTGTACCGACCTCCGGTGCATTCTCGTCTACTTTCATCTCACTTCTTGTCAATGAATTTGGTGCAAGCTGATTCAACAGACTCATATCCAGAATATGATGCTCTACTCCAAATTTTTCAGCAATCTTCTTTGCACATTCTAATTCTTTTATATGCTTTTGTCCATAGTCAAATGATACTGCGTATACTTTTTTATACTTCTTAAGTGCCCATAACAGACAGGTCGTACTGTCCTGTCCACCACTGAATACAACAACTGCTTCATCTCTGTTCTTCAAATTCTGCATCTTTCATATCCTCCTATCGGTTCATCATCAATACTTTATTCTGTAAATTCACATCATTCTCAAATGCACCACGGAACGTCGTTGTATAAGTCTTCGTTCCCGGCTTCTTAATGCCCCTTGCTGTCATGCAGCTATGATTTGCCTCGATCAGTACGGCTACATCCGGTGAGCCTGCTGCCTTTCCAACCACATATGCGATATCGGATCCGATCCGCTCCTGAAGCTGCAACCGCTTCGCTACCATGTCTGCGATCCGTGCGATTTTGCTGAGTCCTAAGACCCTGCCATGTGGGATGTATGCCACTGACACCTTCATATCATACATCAGTGCCATATGATGTTCGCAGTAGCTAAACACCTCGATATCCTTTACGAATACCATATCACTTGTATGTGCTGCATCTTCCTCTTTGAATGTCTTGCCAAACATCTCAGCAATCTCATCGTTGGTATAATTCATTCCCTCAAATACTTCTTCATACATTCGCGCAACACGGTCCGGTGTCTCTTTTAAGCCTTCCCGGTCAGGGTCATCACCAAGTGCTACAAGGATTCCACGTATATGCTCCTTTATTGCTTCTTTATCAATTGCCATTTCTACTCCATTCTCTTATTACTCTTAATCTATTATCCAAATAATACGTTAATATCGATACCTGCGGTTTCATCCGTTTTACACTCCGCGCATCTCCGGATCCCAGATATACTTATGAAGCTGTAACTGTAATTTTACACCATTCATTTCATTCTCGATCATAAAATCAACGATATCCTCCGGATTGATCTTACCGTATACCGGACTGATATAGACGTTTGATTTGATATCCAATGCCCATTCATGAATAATGTCTCTTGCTGTTTCCAGATCCTTGATCGAGCCGGATACGAACTTTACCGCATCCTTCTTATCAATGTAGTTATAATTTGAAAAGCACATATTACTTTCCATTCCGCTTCCCGGAAGCTTATAATCAAGTGTAAATGCTACCCGGTCTGTCAGTGCTTTAAACTCTGCGATATCCACACTTCCGTTTGTCTCTACTTCTACCTGAAGCTCCTCATCCATCGCCAGCATCAGGAGCAGCTTATCGATATCCTTCTGGATCAATGGTTCTCCACCGGTTAATGTCACGTTTCTGACTCCGGTTCGTTTGATATAGTCATAGATTTCTTCATCCGTCAGTTCTTCGTATGGGGCATCTGCTTCATTTGCCCATTTGGTATCACAGTAACTGCAATTCAGGTTGCAGCCTGTAAAACGAATAAATACTGCCAATTCTCCGGCTTTTACGGATTCACCGTTGATGCTGACAAATCGTTCCGCTACTTTAAATTTTGCCATTTCTATTTCCTTCTTACTTTTTGTATATGGTATTCTTCGATGTCATTTATCTATTATGACATCCTTGATCTTGCCTGTTATTTATTCTAAGTCTTTTTTGACTTATATTATTTTACGCTATATAGTTTTTCTTCTGCTATTATGCCATATACGTCGCTGCATTGGTCGGGGTCTCATAAACTGTGGTACGAAGCACCTGATATCCCTTATCTGCCATATATTCATAAAAATACTTTGCCAGATTCTCTGCTGTCGGACGCATCGGAAGCTCGATGATACGGAACTGTTCTTCTGCCAGTGCTTCCATCGTTTTTTCCCTCAATGTACCTTTCTCCATAATCAGGCAATGATCCATCTCTTCTGTTTTCTCTCTGAGATCCTTTTTCAGATCTCCAAAATCTACAACCATGCCTCTGGTCTGTCCGTCCTGCATCAGCTTCTCGCCGCCGACTTCAACTTCAACCGTCCAGCGGTGTCCGTGCAGATTTCTGCATTTACCCTCATAGCCCGCAAGGAAATGCGCGCTGTCAAAACTTGAATTTGTCTTTAAACTGTACATATCTTCCTCTTTCTTTTATTTTCGAATGTTATATTACACAGTTGTCAGCTTGTACGATGTAATAAGCATCGACATTTGTGTAGTTTCGTTATGAGACCTGCACTAGCTGCCAGCACCAAGCCCATGCTTGAACCCGTATGGGTGAGTTTGGGCGACTGCTGACAAATAGGCGTGCAGGTCGAATAGAAACGAAACAAGTCGGGCGATTACATCATACAAGCTGACAGCTGTGCAATATAACATTCCTATGTAAAAAACGCGCATATAGGAAAATGCCCTTCATGCGCGTTTTTTCCTAGTTTTGTTTAGTGACAGGATGGTATTAATGAACTGTCAGTTATTCTGTTTCTGTATTGCCTGTCATATCTGACCGGCATCTGTTTTTAGATGTTTAAGAACTTCTTTACGACGCTCTCCATTTCTTCTTTGTCACATACTGTGTCGTGAAGAACAGGAGCTGTACGGATGTCCTCGATCGCCTGTGGAACCTTTACGCCGGATAACTTGCAGAGCTCATCGACTAATTCAAAGTCGCTCTTTGCTGCATAAGCCTCATCGATAGATTCCATAACACTTCTTGTAAACTTATATGGGCTTGCTGTAGAAGCGATAACCGTAGGAGTCTTATCTCCTGTTTCATTTACATACTTGTCATATACGGTCGCTGCTACTGCTGTATGTGTATCCATGATATAAGAATCCGATTCATATACTTTCTTGATCGTTGCCGAGGTTTCTGCTTCTGTTGCATAACCGCCCGCAAATTCAGCAAGCTTTGCTTTCATCTCATCTGTGATCGTATATACACCTTCTGTGCTTAACTGCTTCATCAGTGCTGCATTCTTCTCTGCATCATTTCCTGCGATCTTGTAGATCAGTCTCTCTAAGTTGCTTGAGATCAGGATATCCATAGATGGTGATGTTGTTAAGATAAATTCACGATTTCTGTCATAAGTACCTGTTGTAAAGAAATCATATAATACCTTATTGTCATTTGATGCACATACGAACTTCGCGATCGGAAGTCCCATTTCTTTTGCATAATATGCTGCAAGGATATTTCCAAAGTTTCCGGTTGGTACAACAACATTGATCTTGTCGCCAGCCTGGATCGTACCGTCCTTAACCAGTCTTGTATATGCATATACATAATAAACCATCTGCGGAACCAGACGTCCGATATTGATTGAATTGGCGGATGAGAACTGATATCCTTTCTCGTCCATGTATGAAGCAAGTTTCTCATCTGAGAACATCTTCTTAACACCTGTCTGTGCGTCATCGAAGTTGCCTGTAATTCCTACGACAAATGTATTTTCACCCTTCTGGGTTACCATCTGCTTCTCCTGGATCGGGCTTACACCATGCTTTGGATAGAATACGATGATCTTTGTTCCCGGTACATCTGCAAATCCTGCAAGTGCTGCCTTTCCTGTATCACCGGAAGTAGCTGTCAAAATAACGATCTCGTTCTTTACATGATTCTTCTTTGCAGATGTTGTAAGCAGATAAGGAAGAATGGATAATGCCATATCCTTAAATGCAATCGTTGAACCGTGGAATAATTCCAGATAATATGCACCTGCTTTATGTACGAGTGGTGCGATCTCCGGTGTATCAAATTTCTTGTCATATGCTGAATTGATACAATGCTTTAACTCTTCTTCTGTAAAATCCGTAAACATCAGCTTCATTACTTCATAAGCAACCTGCTGATAGTTCATCTGCGCCAGATCTGTAAGACTGACATCAAGAGCAGGAATACTGTCAGGAACAAATAATCCTCCTTCATTTGCAAGACCTTTTAAGATTGCTTCTGATGCGGTTGCTGTTTCATTTGCATTTCTTGTACTTCTGTATATCAATTCCATATGGCACTCTCCTTCTGTTTTATTTACTCTTTTGACTTATGCAGGCTTTCCTTTTCTGATGCTTTCATCCAGATATACTGAAATCAACCTGCAAGCGTCCACATTATAGCATACCCATTTTCAAAACACAAGATGGCGGAAGCATCTCTCAAATCTGTTTTTTATATTTTATAGAATTGATCGATCTTCCGCCATCTGTATTGTCTTCTTCCATCTGTTACAAATGGAATAAATTATTTTACCTTAATGGTGATGGTTGCTTTCTTACCACTTCCATCTTTTGCTTTTGCTGTGATCTTAACCGTTCCCTTCTTCTTTCCGGTTACCTTACCCTTAGCTGTTACCTTTGCAACCTTCGGATTGCTGGAGGTCCATGTCACTTCTTTACTGATTCCCTTTGTCGGAGTCAGCTTTGTTTTTAAGGTTATAGACTGTTTCTTCTTGATCGTTACTTTCTTTACTGCCTTTTTCTTCGATGTGATCGTAACCTTCTTAACTGCCTTTTTCATAACCTTAACCGTATAGGTTGCTTTCACCTTGCTGTTGCCAACCGCTGTTGCTGTTACCTTGATCGTCTTTCCCTTAGCAGCTTTCTTCACTGTCAGCACACCCTTGCTGTTAATAGATGCATATTTCTTATCCGATTTACGGATCGTCCATTTTACCTTCTTATTTGTCGCTTTCTTAGGTGTAACGGTTGCTTTCAAAGTCAGCTTCTTTCCCGGAGCGATTTTTTTAGTTGCTGCCTGGATCTTGACCTTTGCCGGTTTGACCGTCTTCTTTGGTGCTTCTGTTGTTGGTTCATCGGTCGTCGGCTTTTCGGTCGTCGGTTTCTCGGTTGTCGGCTTTTCCGGATTCGGTGTTGGTGTCGGTGTTACTGTTTCTTTCTTCTTTACCGTAACGGTGCAGGAGCCTGTAACGCCACTTCCGTCCTTCGCTGTTACCGTAATAACTGCAGTTCCGGCACTTACGCCCTTCACTTCACCGGTCTGCGATACACTTGCCACTTTCTCGTTGCTGCTCTTCCAGTCAAATGTCTTCCGTGTTGCATTTGCCGGTATAACGGCCGCTACTGCGATCCGTTCTGTATCACCAATATTTAATACCACGCTGGTCTTATTTAACGTGATCTTCTCGATCAGGATCGTATCCGGGATCTCATCTCCATTTTCTTCCTTTGGTTTCGATGAAAAGATATCCTTTGAACCTGAAGAGGATGCTACTGTATTGTCTCCAACCAGAATAATATTGTCTGATTTGATCGGTGGTTTCTTCGTAACCTGATCTGCTCCGACCGTTACCTTGGAATCCTCGATCCGTACAGTATCTGCTTTGATCGCCGTTCCTGTCTCATCTGTTCCTGCAGCAAGCTCTGCATCCCGGATCAGAACTGTACCACCTGCTGAGATACCCTCATCAACCGATACCTTTCCGCCTTTGATCGTTATATCTCCTGCTGCAGATATCTTACCGGATACTGTAAGGGATCCATTTCCGCTGATCACAAGTCCGCCATCCGTCTCGACATTACCTGCGATCGTTACCGTTCCTTTTCTTATGATCTCCGTCTTACCATCTGCATTTCCGATGATCGCAACGGCTCCAACCTCCGCCTGATCCAATGTGATCTTTATCGCTCTATCTGCCTTAATAACAAGCTCCTTATTCTTTCCTGTAATCACATAGTCCCTGCCATCTTCCGTAAGTGTGAGAACCGGTTCCGTATAGCTGACTGTTGTTCTGCCATCATCTGTCCGTAATGCATCCTGATATTCTTTGTCCGCAATCTTTGCTATATCGATCGTATATGGATCCTGAACAAGTGTATATACCGTAAGCAATTTCACTGTTTTTCCTGCATATGCAGTTGCAGTTTCTGCATAGCTGCCTGAAACTGTATACTTTGTAAAGCTTCGTAATCCGGCAAATTCAATTGTCTCTCCATTGGAAGCTGCCTGCTTCCACGTTGTTCCATCCACTGAATACCGGACACCCGCCTGACCGGAGATCCGGATCGTATCCTTTGTTCTTGCAAGAAGTGTCACAGTATCCGGAACTGCTGTCTGTTCTGCCTTTCGTACTTTTACAGAAACCATCTTTTTATAAACAGCATCTTCATCAGAGTCCTCGATCTGATACTGTTTTTTGCTTGTATCACTCCATGTAAATACAACCTCATACTGATTGATACCATTTGCTACTTCCTGTTCGCCCATTGTTACATCCGGGGTGCTCCATGCAAATGTTCCATACTCGGTTGAACCGCCTGCAAGAGTAGAATCAGAAAGCTTCTGTCCATATACCAGCTCGGAAGCCTCCGGGAATGTGATAGCCGGAAGTCCTGCTCTGCTGACTGTTACCGTCACATTCTGTGTGATCGTTCCTGCTGCTGCATCATACCCTGTGATCTGATCAAATGCATAATTCTTCTTTGCATCGGAACGAAGGGTTAATAGCACCTGTCCCTGATACGTTCCTCGTTCCGGTTTCGCTGCTGCATCTGCCCATGCAAATGTTCCATAGGTCTCATCTCCACCAGATAACTTCGACTCGGAAAGCGTCTGACCCGTTACGATCATTCCTGCTGTCGGGAATGTAATACCCGTTACCGGACATTTCTCAACCGTTGCAGATACCGGAATCTGATAGGACTGTCCGTTATCTGCCTCTACCAGCAGATTATCACTGTAAGAGCCTGTATCCTTACCTGTCTTTAATGCCACAACCACAGTTGTCTTATCTGGCGCTGCAACCTTTATGGATGTATCACCGGATATTTCAAATGGACTGTCTGTGCTTTTTTCTAACTGTATCGTTACAGATCCTGTATCATTTCCCTTATTCTCTAATACCAGTGACGCTGTCGATCCTGCTTCATATCCATAAATAACAGGAGCACAGGTTAAAGCTGTCCGATCTGTAACAAATTCTGCCTTTGGTGCAGCCTTTACTGTCACCCTGCAGCTTGCTGTGAGATTTGTTCCATCTGTCGTTGTAGCTGTCACAGTTGTCTCACCTGCTCCGACCGCAGTTACCTTTCCTGTTTCCGAAACAGTCGCTACCTTCTTGTTTTCAGATTTCCATGCCACCTTCTGTTCTGCAGTCTTTGGAGTAACCGTTGCGCGGATCGTAGTATCAAGTCCTTCTGTTAATTCAACGATCAGGCTATCCAGTTTGATGGCTGTTGCCTTTACTTCTTTCTCTGTATCATCACCGGAATTTGTTCCATAATAAGTTTTCACGCCTACAGCAGCAAGTTCTGCCGCAGAGGCTGTCTTTGTACTATAATTCGTTGCATTCTTCTTTGCATAAGATAACTTTACTGTCTTATCATTCTTGTGAACCAGATAAAGTCCTGCTGCCGCACCAACCAGTCCGGCATTATAATCAAGTGCTACTTCATTGCAATAATAATCTCCCTGATCGTCTTTATAGGTTCCATCCGCCCCGGGTCCGCCTACCAATGCTCCAAGCAGCGTATAATGATCACTATTTATGATCTTCGAATCTGTCGATCTGGATGCCGCTCTGTGATGCGGATATTTACTGGAGTTCTCATTATAGCCTACGATATAGCATCGTTTATTCGGATTATCTCCTAACATATAGTTCATCTGACTGGTTGCCCAGTCTGCATATGTTGTTTTTCCTGTCAGCTTATCATATACCAGACCGGTAAACTGCTCTGCTGCACTGTATCTGCAGGAGCCCCAGTCACTAACACAGTTAAATACTCCATCGATGGCACTCTTGCCTTTGCATACATCTGTAATACTTGCAATCTTTGCAGTATCCTTCTGCAGCATGCATGCCAGTGCTCCGGTATTTGCCCAGTCGATCACCCAGTACTGATTCACACCATTCCCGGAATTATCTTTGTATGTATTATAAACTGAATTATAAGAGGTATTGCCTGTAGCAACAGCAAGCGCACTTGCTGCAAGTGCATAGTCATCACCATATGACGTAGACGCATAAAATGATGATGCGCCCTCTGTTGCACATGCTTTATTATTTTTCTCTACAAATGTAAAGAGATCCTTTGCTGTCTTTAAATCCTCATTATTTCCAAAGTTAATATAGTTCAATGCCAGCGCTGCGATCGCAACACTCACTTCATCTGTAGCCGGATTGCTCGCATCTGCAAAGAATGCCGGACGACTGATCGTCTGTCCCTCCGGTGCTGTCCATACACCATGATCTGTATTACCGTCACCTACCTGATAACAGAATGCGATAACCTGATCTCCCTCATACACTGTACACCGCTTAAAGTAATCGCAGAAATAATCCGTGATCTTCTTCAGATGTTCCTTCTGACCAAGCTCGTCAAATGCATCCTTGAACTGATAATAGCTCATTCCAAGCATAGATGCTGCATATCCCTGTGGAAGTCCGAATTTCACATGATCGCCTGCATCATGGAAACCACCGGAAGCATCTACATTGTAGGTTTTTCCATTCTTTGTATATGTTACATTTTTATCATAGGTATGGCAGTTTCCACGCCAGGAAAGTGCACAGGTGTCTTCCAGATAACCACACATATTTGCGTCATAGAAATACAGACTTTCCTGCAATGCCTTTGCATAGTTGAATTCTACATCCAGATCTTTATTCGTTGTGGTATCACCTGATGAGGTTCCACCGGAACCGCCGGAGCCGCCTGTATTATCATTGGTATCTCCCTTGGAATAATCTACAGAAGATGAAGTTCCTTTGTTATAATAAACTCCCTTTACCTGAATACTGGATACATCTACATATTTTGCTACGAATCCACCACCTGGTATATCATTCTGCATTGTTCCTGCCGCAAGGACTGCATTTCCCCCACTCTGCATCGGATACATATAGATCGTATCACCATCTGCCACAAAGGTTGCATTCCAACACTTAAATGCCGAAGCTGTACCGGATGGTACCTGTAATACTACGATCCAGTCACAGATTGATGCTCCCGTATTATTGCTGATCGCCATTTCAAAACCTGACCAGTCATTGCTTGGTGTTCCTTGATTCTTCATAGTTGCTGTCACACCTGATGAATACTCTCTCTCTGTTCCAAAATCAGAAGAATCGGAACCGCTGCCGGAATCTCCACCTGAACTGCTGCCTGAGTTTACCAGAACCGCCTCTTTAATCTTGTATGTAATACTTGTTACATTTTCAAACTGAAAACCGAAATTATATAACTGACCGGATTTGCTATAGAATTGTGTCAGGTCCAGTTCTACGGTCTGAGTGCCGGAGCCTGCATTCACATTGATCCATTCACCCTTCCATGTTCCTTTCGCATTTACAAATGCCTGTCCGCCAATATTTCCCGTTCCATTGACTGATGATACCTCGAAGCTGACACGAAGCTTGGTAAGCCCAGCACTCTTAAGCTCCGACAGATCGCTGTATCCGCCATTTCCAAGATCAAGGCTGACCTGATTATCCACATTTCCACTTGCTGTCACCTGATCCGTACTGTAAGACAGCGCAATCGTCTCCCCCGCTGCCTCTGTCTTGTCTGAAGGAATCACTACAAGGCTTACTGCCATTGCAAATGACAGCATCCATGCTATGACCCTTGTAACCCATTTGTCCCTTTGTCTGCTCATACCTTCTCCTTCCTTTTTCTCAAAAGCCGTTCCAGCAATACCATCCCCTCATGCCATGATCTCACTGAAACAATCCTTCTTATTCGCAGTTAAACTAATTATACCAATAACTACCGGATCCCACAATGAAAATCCACTATCCATCCTTACAAATATTACTGGGTATTTTGTTCATTTTAATCTGATCTTATTCTATAAACAGACATAAGGTCCTGACTGCCGGACTACTCATATAATAAACAATGACATCTCATCTGTCGGCTCGATGAACATCGGTCGTCATATAGGAATTTATGCAAGTACAATTTCTGCATGATATGTATAACAGATAAAGCCCATGTGTAGTAACAGTCTTCTATGATCGGGAATGACATTCATGTAGTTTCGTAATGAGATACACTCTAGCTGTCAGCACCAAGCCCTTGTCCGAACCCATAGGGTGAGTTAGGGCGACTGCTGACAAATAGGCGAGTGTATCGAATAGAAACGAAATGGGTCATAACCGATCATAGAAAGCTGTTACCATACATGGGCTTTATCGTTGCCACACAACGAGAAAGGACAGAACCCAAAGGGTTCTGTCCCACTCTGTCTATACTGAATTATTTGACATATACGTCAACAGTTCTTCTTCCGTAGTTTAAAGCTGCCTGATGGCTTGAGAAGAAAATATCGATTCTGTTACCACGAATTGCACCACCTCTGTCCTCTACGACATATGTGTGACCATCAATGATAAGTTCTGTACCAAACGCAAAATTACTTGGTGCCGCAATTGTTCTTCCTTCTGTAGCATATGTACCGCTGGCTGTAATTCCATCGGACTTACCACAACAGTATGAACATCCGCAGTAAGCTGTTGTTGTGTATGTACCAAGATAAGTTCCCGGCTGATAGCTGTCATCTTCTACAAGGATTGCACCTGCTGTTGCTTCCTCTGTAGCTTCTGTAGCTTCGATTCCTGTCTGCTGCTTTTTATCTGTAGCTTCTGTTGTATTCTTCTTTGATTTCTTACCGTTTGACTTTGCTAATTCTGTTTCTTCTGTAGTTGTTACTTCTGTGTCCTCTGTTGTTACCAGCTCAGTTGTAATATCTTCTGCAGTGATATCTGCGGAGGATGCTTCCTCTGTTGGTTCTTCAGCAGTCTCTTCTGTAACATCCTCTACGAGGTTTGCACTTGTTGTATCTTCCTTCTCAGCAAAAGCAAGCTCTGCTTCTGTAGCTATTGTGGCATCCTCTGTCGGTACTTCTTCTTTCTTTGCCAATGCAACTGCTTCTGTTACTTTTCCGGTTTTCTCAATCTTAGCTGATAACTCAGCGTCCTTGATTGACTTCTGTAAATCTGTGTATTCAATCTTAGAATATTCAACCTTAGTATCTTCAATTGCTGTAGATTCAAGCTGGGATACAGCTATCATTTTTGCATCGGAATGGAGTTTTGATTCATCGGATGCAAATGCGATCACAGATGCAACTCCAAGGGAAGTGGATACTACAGCAATACCTGCTCTTTTCAGATATTTCTTAAGATTCTCAGAAAACATCTGGCTGGAGCTTGAAAATTTCTTCATAATATTCTCTCCTTAATTTCTTTTCGGTTTCGAAATTGTTACAAAAAGATTAACTCTTGTTTGTATCGTTATTATAATGCCTGACAATCAAAAGGTCAAGCAAACCAGCTATTTTTATTAATTATGTCGTGGCTACAAAATCTATCATCATTATTTTGTGGTATTTATAACCAATTTACATATTAATCATTTGTGCATATTATACATTTTAACATCTTAACAATTATGCAACAACTTAGCACATTGGACACTTCCACGAAGGGAATTTCTTAATTTTTAGTATCAAAACTGCAATTTTTCTTAAAAAAAACAGAAACAATTCAGAAATATATACGCATATAGCTGTAAATATTTCGAAATCATCTCTGTTTTTCGCAATATCCGCTGGATATATTTTAAAATATTTTCAAAACTGTATCAGAAATGCATCTAAAATTATTACATATCCTCTTTTGCACCTGCTTCAAACAGGGAGCCATCGGTCCATGCATCAAGCAATTCCACCATCTCGTCATAGCTCTCTACCTGATTGATCAGATTCCGAAGTCTGGAAGAATCATACATACCTGCCGAATACCATGCCACATGCTTCCGCATCTCATGGATTCCTGTAAATTCCCCTTTAAAATCAATCATCAGTCTGGCATGGCGGAGCATCGTCTCCTTCACCTGCTGCTTATCCGGTCTTGCCGGAATCTCTCCGGTCTCAAAGTATGTCTTTAATTCATGGAAGATCCATGGGTTGCCGCGCGCACCTCTTCCGATCATAAAGGCATCACAATTTGTCTGTTCCTTCATCCGGATCACATCCTCCGGTGTCAGGATATCGCCATTCCCGATCACAGGAATCTTCACAGCCGCTTTCACGTCTGCGATCACGCCCCAGTCTGCATGACCATGATAATACTGTTCTCTGGTTCTTCCATGAACAGCCACAGCAGCCGCACCGCATTCCTCTGCTATATGTGCGATTTCCGGTGCATTAATATGCCCGCCGTCAAATCCGCTTCGAATCTTGATCGTAATCGGCAGCTTACACGCTTTTGTCATTGCTGATACGATCTTTCCTATTAGCAACGGATCCTTCATCAGTGCAGACCCCTCGCCGTTATTTACAATCTTTGGAACCGGACATCCCATATTCACATCGACAAATGCAAATCCACAGTCTTCGATCTTCTTCGCCATCTCTGCAAGCAGCTCCGGGTCTGAGCCAAATAACTGCACACCGATCGGATCTTCTTCCGGGGAAACCGCAAGAAGCGGAACTGTATTCTTATTATTATAGTACAAACCCTTTGCACTGATCATTTCCGTGTATAAAATATCGCAGCCCTGTTCCTTCGCCAGCAAACGAAATGGCTGGTCACATACCCCAGCCATTGGTGCTAAAACAAGTTTATTCGTAAAATCCATAAATACTCCTATGCCTGTTTTTGTTTATCCATAATAATTCGAAGACCATACAGTGTCAGATCCGGATCATAGGTATCGATGCAGTCGGTATTCTCATAAATCATCTTACCAAGTCCACCGGTCGCAACAACCTTCATATTATCAAAGCCGGATTCCTTCCGCATACGCTTTACAATGTATTCTGTCTGTCCGATATAGCCAAGACATACACCTGCCTGCATACTGGAGATCGTATCCTTACACAGTACCGTATCCGGCACCTTGATCTCAATTTCCGGCAGCTTCGCTGTTCCGCTCCATAATGCATTTGCACCCAGACGAATACCCGGTGAAGTTACACCTGCTATAAATGAACCATCTCCATTTACCAGATCATATGTGGTTGCAGTTCCAAAATCGATCACCAGCACAGGTCCGCCATACATATGGTACGCTGCTACCGCATCTACGATACGGTCTGCACCAAGCTGTCTTGGATTTGGAATCGTAATATTAATACCTGTTTTTACCCCAGGCTCCACGATCAGAGGATCTAACTTAAAATATTTTCTTATTCCATTTGTCAGGGAATGCATCACATTTGGTACTACAGATGCAATAATAACTTCATCAATTACATCTAACGGAAGATTTCTCATTCGAAGCAATTCTCCCAAAAATACACCAAACTCATCTGAAGTTCTCGATATTCCCGTCGTCATACGGAATGTCTTCTCTAACTTTTCTCCGTCAAATAATCCCATCGTGATATTCGTATTTCCTACATCAATTGCAAATAGCATCTCTCACCTCTAATAGTCTTCCAGATAAAATACCTTATAAAACAATTCCAGACTGGAAAACAACTGCTGCTTGTCCTTCTGTAACTGCTTGATCTTCAACTCACATCCGATCTCATCATATAACAAATCCTCATCAAATGCTTCTGTTACAAGATTCAGGCTTCCCTCCTGGTCAAATTCAAGCCTCAGTATACCACCTACATCCTCTGTAAACAATACACACATGATTTTTAATTCTTTTTTTATTTCTTCCGGAAGTCCTTTAAACTCCTCATTCAGATAAAATTTCTGTTCGTACTTCGAACTAGCACATAATACAACCTTTTCTGGTTTCATTGTTTCTCCTATCCTATCACATCTGCCATATCATACATGCCTGCCGGTTTTCCTGCCAGGAATTTTGCGGCTTCTACTGCGCCCTTTGCAAATACTGACTTGGAATATGCTGTATGCTTGAACTCGATCACTTCATCGATTCCCGCAAAGATGACCTCATGTTCTCCAACAATCGTTCCGCCACGAACGGCTGAGATACCAAGCTCTTTCTTATCTCTCTTTTTTCTGACCTGACTTCTGTCGTAGACATATTCATATTCTCCGCCTCTTGCTTCATTAATAGAATCCGCAAGTGCTATCGCTGTTCCGGATGGTGCATCTACCTTCTGGTTATGATGCTTCTCAACGATCTCGATATCATAGCCTGCCGGTGCAAATACATTTGCGGCATCCTTTAACAGCTTCATCAAAGTGTTAATTCCAAGTGACATATTGGCTGACTTTAAGATTGCAACCTTTGCACTGCATTCTTTTACCTTTGCAAGCTGTTCATCACTTAAACCGGTTGTACAGAGAACTACCGGGATCTGTTTTTCCACGCTGTAATCAAGAAGTGCATCCACTGCTACTGCTGCTGCAAAGTCAACGATTACATCTGCCGCCACATCACACTTTTTAATATCTGTAAATACCGGATATCCGTTATCTCTGTTATCTGCGATATCAATGCCTGCAACGATCTGTGCATTCGGATCATCCGCTACAAGTCCTGTGATCACCTGTCCCATCTTACCATTACATCCATGCATTATAATTCGAACCATTTTCTTTTCCTCCATTTATCCTGTGTTTTTCTCATTCTGCCGTAGCAGCCGCCAAATCTCTCATGCAGACATGAGCTTTGGCTGAGTACCCGCAAACTAAACAAAAATCCCGCAGAACCTGCGGGATTTTATATACTACAGACAGATTCCTGTATCCCTTCTGTCCATCTTTGTTTATATCATACAGCCTAATCCTCTACCGGATCATCTGTATTTTCTTTTTATTCTAAAGTAAGCCGTACGCTGTCATTGCGGCCTTTAACTTCTCTACATGTGCAGGCTCCATCTCTGTTAATGGCATTCTCATTGTTCCGCCGCATAAGCCCATAAGCTCAACTGCTTTCTTAACAGGAATTGGATTTACTTCACAGAACAGTGCCTCACACAAATCGATCGTCTTTAACTGGATATCAAGACTTCCCTTTACATCGCCGTCCATGAATTTCTTAACCATATCATGTACATCTCTTGGAGCAATATTTGCTGTTACAGAGATAACACCCTTTCCACCTAATGACAGGAGTGGTACTACCTGATCATCGTTACCGGAATAAATATCGATACAGCCATCTGCCAGTTTTGCAAGCTTAACTACCTGTGCGATATTACCGGACGCTTCCTTGATACCTACGATATTTGGTACAGTCTTTGCAAGTGTAACTGCTGTCTCCGGCTGAATGTTACATCCTGTACGGGATGGTACATTGTATAAGATAATTGGAATCTTTACAGAATTCGCAATAGCTGTAAAGTGTGCGATCAGACCATTCTGGGTTGCCTTGTTGTAATATGGTGTTACTAACAGTAATCCATCTACGCCATAGCTCTCTGCCTCTGTAGAAAGGTAAATAGCTGTTCCTGTACAATTAGAACCTGCACCTGCGATAACAGGGATTCTGTGATCTACATATTCTACACATGCCTTTATACATGCGAGATGTTCTTCATGTGATAATGTAGATGCTTCACCTGTTGTTCCACATACGATAATGGCATCTGTACCATTTGCAATATGGAATTCAACAAGTTCCTTCATCTTATCGAAATCAACCTCGCCATTCTCCTTAAATGGTGTTACTAACGCTACACCTGAACCTTCAAAAATTGACATAAATTTTTCCTCCTTAAAATCTAAAACCTGTAAATCCTCGTGGAATCAATTTTACTTCTTCTATACAGTATAAAAGGCCGGCACGCGAGCGCCGACCTTTAGAAATAATATACTTTCTGAAAAAGTAGCCCTCCATCTGTGACGATGACAGTCATACAGTTATTCGCTGCACAACCAGGTTACAGCCCTATGGATAACTGCTTCCTTCGGCGGTATCCCCTTTCAACACATATCATCTACCTCCATATATATCCATATATTTACTGATAAATACCGCGCCTCTACTGAATTTTCTTTTTTCCATTAGATAAAATTACTATATCATTCCTGTCTGTTTCTGTCAATATGTAACAACTTCTTTTCCCTGCCTGTTCATTGCTTTACCGTCCCTTTGCCATGCTACTCCAGACATTCCATTTTGCTGACAGATACCTCATAAGCCGTCTTGCTGATGATCTGGTCATTCCCGATCCGTTTCTGATATTCCCGGCTCTGGATCCTGCCCCAGACCGCAACATGCTCCCCTACCTTCAGCTTCCCTGCAAATCTTGCATTTCTGCCCCAGCAGATACATGGAATATAGTCACTCTTGCCATATGCCCGGTTAACTGCAAGCAGAATATCTGCAATCTCTCTTCCAAGTGGTGTCATACGGTACACCGGCTCCTTGCAGATATAACCATCCAGATAAATCTGATTTGGTTTGTTTTCCGCTTCGCCCTCCTCATCATCCAGTACCGATATCTCCCTGACAAATACCGATAAGATCAGACGGTTTCTCGTCTCCTCATGTTTGTTATAAGAACGGAACTGTCCTCTTGCAACCACCTTTTCCCCAATATGGGAATTTTCTACATCAAATAACCGGTCAGATACCATAAGTGGTATTACGTCATAGGTATCACTCAGTCTGGCAACAACAAGATCCACCATATAAAATCCCTCTCCGAAGATCTCATGACTGAACGTAAAGTCTGACGCGATCTCCCCCGCTACGATCACCTGGTTATTGTTTAATGTTTTTTCCATGCTTTTTCTCCCTTCTGGTATATCCCTTCGAATGTATACCATAAAATATATTCTTATATACCAGAAGATATGCTGCCTTTTTTTGTCTTGTTTTGTCTATTATCCGATCATTTTCGCTGCCTGTATGCTTCATATGCAAGAAGTGTCGCTGAAATTGCAGCATTTAAGGATTCCACCTGACCTGCCATCGGAATACGGATCAGGCGGTCAGCCTTTGCAGAAAGTTCATAGGTCAGACCGTTTCCTTCATTTCCGATCAGGAATGCATTGTTCTTTTCAAGTTTTCCCGCGTACAGATTCTGTCCGTCCAAATGCGCCCCATAGACAACAATTCCATGTTCCTTTAACCGGTCAACCGTACCCATGAGATCATCCACATAGACAAATGGCACCCGGAAGATCGTTCCCATTGTAGATCGTACCACCTTAGGATTGTATATATCACAGGAATCCCCTCCAATGATAATACCTGTAACGTCAGCAGCCTCTGCTGTCCGCACGATCGTACCCAGATTACCGGGATCCTGTATGGATTCCAGCACCAAAAAAGTGTTTCCACCCTCATGTTTAGCCATCACAGAAATCAAATCATCCATCGTGTAATGATATCTATCCACGACAGCAAGAAGTCCCTGCGGGGTTTTCGTCTGTGACATCGACTGAAACACACTGTCTGATACAACAACCAGTCGTCCGTCCTGTTCTGTGATCCCTTTTACAGAAAGCTCCGCTTCATATTTTCTATATGCCGTTTCCGATACAAACACCTGCTTTACCCGGTCAACCGGAAGTTCCCGGAACATACGGCTTCCTTCTACTATAAATACCTGTTCTTCTTTGCGGAATGCCGCATTTTTATTTAACTTGTTGATATTCTTTATCTTAGGATTTGAATTTGCAGTAATGATCTCCATACCTGCATCCTCCTGTCATTTTCTTTTCCAGCAATCCTTCAGGATCTGCCATGTAAGCAATCCAGACACGAACGCTGCTATTTCATCTTATTCGGACGAACGGTTACACGGCTGACACCATATTCCAGCTTCAGCCGGTCTACGATACCGGAAGCTCCGTCTACCATAAAGCCCCTTCCCATATTCTTGTATTGCTTTTCCTGTTTGATGAATATATATACCGGACAGTTTCCTTTATATTCTTCCAGGATTGACAGGAACTCTTTCTCCAGCTCATCATATTCTTTTCTATCATCAAAGCATACCCAGACCTGCAGATCACCCTCTGTAAATTCCGGTTTTCCTGTATTTTCTCTGCGAGGCTTCATCCTGCCACTGTTATTATAACGGCTGAAATCATTTCCTGCCGCCACTTCATCAAAGGTCAGGATCTCTTCCGCGATCAGCTTCGCGTCCTCCTCTGAAACCGTCGCCCGACCCTTTACAAAGATCTTATTATCTGCCGTCAGTTTCTCCCGGTAATCTTCATATTTCTTTGGAAATACAATGATCTCCGTCTGTCCGACCATGTCCTCCAACGTAACAAATGCCATGTTCTGATTGTTCTTTGTCAGCTTCACCGTAACACCTGCTACCATGCCGCCAAGAATACAGATACTCTGATCCGGAACTCTTGCCCGTCCTTCTTCCTCATCGATCATGAAATCCACCGATGAAAATGCCGTTTTCTCACTCATCAGTTTCTCATAATCAAGAAGCGGGTGACCGGATATATAGATACCAAGCACAGATTTCTCAAGTGCCAGCTTCTCCTGCTCGTCATATTCCTCTACATCCGGGAATTTCGTCTTTGCCGCTTCTGCAAACTCACCGCCAAAAAATTCTGCAAATGACATCTGTCCTGCAGATGAATTTTTCCGCTCTTTATAGACTTCATCGATCATCATCGGATATGCCATCATCATCTGGCGCCTCTTCACACCAAAGCTGTCAAATGCACCTCCAAGGATCAATGCTTCAACCGTCTTCTTATTGGTCTCCTTCGGTGTCATACGAACCAGAAAGTCCTTCATGTCTTTATACGGTCCATTTGCCTCCCGTTCTTCTACAATCCGGTCTACTACTGCACTTCCGACACTCTTGATCCCTGACATGCCATATCGTATCGCACCCTTGGCTGCTGAAAAGCCGCTGTAGCCTTCATTGATATCCGGCGGCAGGATCTGGATTCCCATCTGGCGGCAGGACTGAATATAACCCGCCACCTTGGAACTGTTATCCTTTACTGATGACATCAGCGCCGCCATAAATTCAACCGGATAATAGCATTTTAAAAATGCTGTCTGATAGGCAACAACCGCATATGCTGCTGCATGAGATTTGTTAAATGCATATTTTGCAAAATCCGTCATATCATCGAAGATTTTATTTGCTGTTGCCTCCGGGATGCCTCTGGCGATACAGCCCGGCACTCCTAATTCTTCATTTCCATATACGAAATACTGGCGTTCCTTCGCCATGACATCTGCTTTCTTCTTTGACATGGCACGGCGCACCAGATCGCTTCGTCCTAGTGTATATCCGGCAAGCTTCATAACGATCTGCATAACCTGCTCCTGATATACAATACAGCCATAGGTTGGTTCCAGGATCTCCTGAAGCTCCGGCACGTCATAGGTAATCTTCTCCGGATGTTCCTTACCATTGATATAGTTTGGAATAAAATCCATAGGTCCCGGGCGGTACAGAGAGATTCCGGCTATGACATCTTCCAGACTCTGAGGCTTTAACTCCTTCATGAAGTTCTTCATACCGGAACTTTCAAGCTGGAAGATACCCTCTGTCTTACCTGACGTAATCAACTCAAATACCTTTTTATCATCATAATCGATATGATCGATATCAATATCAACTCCGGTCTCCTGCTTTATAAACTTTACTGCATCCTGAATAACGGTCAGAGTACGAAGTCCAAGAAAGTCCATTTTCAGAAGTCCTAATCGCTCGATCGTTGTCATTGTAAACTGGGTGATGATCGAATCATCACCGCCTCTTGCAAGCGGTACATATTCATCGATAGAATCTCTGCCGATCACGACACCGGCCGCATGCATACCGGTATTTCTTGGAAGTCCCTCTAACTTTCTTGCCATATCGATCAACTGTTTGACATCTGCATTTTCCTCATACATCTCTTTCAGATCCTTGCTGACTTTCAGAGCTGTGTCAATATTCATGCCGATCTCCATCGGGATCGTCTTTGCTACCGCATCACAAAGTGCATATGGGAGATCCAGCGCGCGACCAACATCACGGATAACATTTCGTGCCGCCATCGTCTGGAAGGTTACGATCTGTACGACCTTTTCTTTTCCATATTTACGGACAACATAATCGATAACTTCCTGCCTTCTCTCGTAACAAAAATCCACGTCGATATCAGGCATGGATACACGCTCCGGGTTCAGAAATCGTTCAAACAGTAAGTTATAACGGATTGGGTCAATATTTGTGATCTCAAGGCAATAGGCTACGATACTGCCTGCCGCAGATCCACGACCGGGTCCGACAGCAATCCCATGATCCTTTGCATATCTTATAAAGTCCGATACGATCAGAAAATAATCTACATATCCCATTTTCTTGATCGTATTGATCTCATAGGTCAGACGCTCCATCAACTCCGGTGTTACCGGGTTATAACGCTTCCTGATTCCCTCCATACAGAGCTTTTCCAGATACTCCTCGGCCGTCAGTCCATCCGGCACATCAAATTCCGGCACCTTCTGCTCGCCAAATACGATCTCTACATTACAACGGTCTGCAATCTTCTGTGTATTTGCAAGAGCCTCCTTCGCATAAGGGAAAAGCTCATACATTTCTTCTTTGGATTTCAGATAATACTGTCCACCTGTATAGCGCATACGATCTTCTTCATGTACCTTCCGGTTTGTCTGGATACACAGAAGGATATCGTGTGCCTCCCAGTCCTCAGCAAGGATATAGTGAGAATCATTCGTTACGACCATCGGGATACCCAGCTCTTTGGACAACCGCATAACACCTGCATTTACCGTCGCCTGCTCTGCCAGCCCATGATCCTGCATCTCAAGGAAATAATTGTTTTCTCCAAATATCTTCAAATGACGGAGTGCTGCCTCTTTCGCTCCTTCATAGTTGTTCTTTCTTAAATTGACGGCAACCTCACCCGCCAGACAGGCCGAAAGCGCGATAATGCCCTCATGGTATTGTTCCAGCACTTCCATATCTACTCTCGGCTTATAATAAAAGCCCTCTGTAAAACCTCTGGATACGATCTTAGACAGATTCTTATATCCCTGATTGTTTTCTGCGAGCAGCACCAGATGATAATATCGTTCCTCACCTCTGGTATTCTCACGGTCAAATCGTGACCCCGGACTCACATAGATCTCGCAACCTATGATCGGCTTGATCCCCTCTGCCCTTGCTGCCTCATAAAAATCAATAACTCCATACATAACGCCATGATCGGTGATCGCAAGTGAATCATACCCCAGTTCCTTCGCACGCTTTACCAGACTCTTGATCTTCGCCGAGCCATCCAGCAAGCTATATTCTGTATGCACATGTAAATGTGTAAAATCCATATTTATCCCTCCGGCTTTTCAGCCTCTCTTCCGTTTGTTTACTTTCTCCAGTCTGACGTTACTGTCAATAACGATCTTATTTCTATTTTTTCTTCGGTCTTTTATTATGCAGTACTTCCCGCCGTATATAGTCAAAGGTATAATCCTCCCCTTTTTCTGCCAGCATCACCAGCAAACTCTCAAGCAATGCATCCGTTTCCGGATGGAGCAGATGATTCTTTCTAGCCTTACCTTTTCTGAAATATTCCAATGGGAAAGAATCGTTATACTTCTCTTTATTATAATTCTTACTTGCTGCAATCCGGTCACAGAACATCTCAACTACATATTTTTCCGGCATTTTACAGCCCGCTAACGCACCGGAATGATCTGTGCTATAATCTACCCAATATTCCAGATGATGCTTATTTCTTCCTTTATGATGCAGCCAGGCACTTGTATAGCCTTTATCCTCTCGTTCCGCATCATTCGGGCTTCGGTCTCCCTGATAATACTTCACCCCCACTGAGAACTCCGTCCAAGAGTATTTGGACAGATCATGCAGCAGTCCCTGTTTATATAAGCCTACCCGGAAGCAGTTTTTCATAACCAGCCACTTATGATGGTTGATCGTTTTCAAATGTTTATACCAGTTCATGTTCATGAAACTTTTCATCTCCGATTTTATTCTAAATATTATCCATCTTTTTATTGTATTTCATTTTTCCCTTTTTGCCAACACCCAAGGAAGCAGTTACCTGAGAAAAATTGCGATTATTTTTATCATCCATTAAAAACGGATAATACCTTCTCTTTATTATAATTTAATTTCATAATTCTGCCCCTAAACTGCCCCTAAAACCATTTTAAGGCATAAAAATACCCCGAATCCCTTGCTTTCTCTTAGGTTTCGGGGTATAAGGTTCAAAGCCGAAAAAGGGACTCGAACCCTCGACCCACGCATTACGAATGCGTTGCTCTACCAACTGAGCTATTTCGGCGTTTGTTAAAAGTTCCAGATGCCGTATAGCGGAACATTTAAAAGTCCGTTATTCATATACATGTCATCTGTTGAAATTCTGATAGACGTTGCATTGTTATATCTCTGCTTGAACACCTTGGAACTCTGTGCTTTCGTATGTGGCTCTGTCTGTACATCAACCGGTACAACCTCACCATCACCTTCATACACAAAATCAACCTTCGCTGTTGCAGATGATATCCAGAAGAACAACCTGCCAATATTCTTATTCGCATATAATTCTTCCATCGCATACTGCTCGGCTATCATGCCATCCATCGTATCAACGATATTGGTCTGATCTATATCATAATAATGAATGCCTGCCATAATCCTTAAAAGGCCATGATCCAAATGATAGATCTCAAAGGACTTTTCATCCACCTGCTCTGCAAGTGGCAATATACCATGTTTTACACGGTACACCTGACGGACAACTCCGATCCGTACAAGATGGTCAACTGACGACTCATACTCTCTGGCTCTCGCCTTTGGATCTACGTATCCGTACATAAACTTTTTATTCTCTTTGGTAAGCTGAACAGGAATACTGTTCCAGATCAGCATCACCTTTGTTAAAAGTTTCTTCGGTGTTACTTTTACTATATATTCGGTCATCTTGTCAAGTGTTTTTTGCAAAATACCGTCAACTTCTTCAAAATTTTCATTTTTGTAATATGCATTTACCGCTTCCGGCATTCCCCCGGTCACTAAAAATGCATCCAGCATCGTATCTACGCTTGCCCGTACCTCCTCCGGCAATCCTTCCAGTCTCTGGTTCTCAATGTACTTCCAGAGTTTTCTGCCTTTTCCTGCCTTTAAAAACTCATCAAAGGTCATCGGCGTTAACTCATACACAAAGAGATCATCCTGGCATTCTGCTTCACCCGGCAACATTCCATTCACTGTTGCAAGCATGCAGATTCGCACGCCGCTGCTTACCTTGGCATATTCTACCAGATTTGGAACCGCCATTGTACTAAGCTGTACATTATCAAAAATCAATAACTTTCCCTGAAAGTCATATTTATCCAATGAAGTTGTTAATTTCGCATGTAGTTTCTCCGGCTTTCTCTCCTTTGAAATATACTGACAAAAATCCGGATACTGCTCCAGATCGATAAGAATGTGTTCATCAAAAAAACCTGTAGCAAAATCAAGGGCTGCCCATGTCTTTCCTACAAACTTTCCTCCTCTAATGAGTGCTGCTTTATTTTCTCCAATCTCATACCATGTTGCCAGATTGTTCATGATATTTCTAAACATTTGTACTCACCTCTACGACAAACACATTTGTCATTTCTACATGCTGCTTCAACAGACACTTGCCCGAAGAATTATTCTCCGGGCAAGATACTGCTTTAAAACATATTGTTCTAAATTCTATTAAGCATCTTTTCCTATCGAAAGGAATCCATTCTCATTTGCCTTAAGAAGGAATGCAAGACCAATGTTCTTTCTGTTTTCACCTGTTGCTTTGTAGATCTCACCAGTCTCAACCAGAGATTTTGCAATCGTGTTCAATACATCTTTAAACTGCATCATCTCCCGTCTGTCCTTCGAACTAAGCTTAAAGATATACTGATTCTTTGAGCTGATCAAAAGAATACTGTATGTATGGATGTTATCCTTCGAACTTCTGATCGCAGAACCGATCATTCTGGAGTTCGCAATAATAACCTCTGCATTCTCATCTGGCAGATATTCTGATACAATCAGTTTATAAATCTTCAGATAATCCTGCTCTGCTGTCGCATTGACAGGCATCTCAGCCACCGCAAATTCAACAACAGAATCGGCGAGCTTGATCGTACCGCCTTCATCATTGATCGTTGCTGAACATTCTTTTGGAACACATAAGCGGAAAAACTTGTTCTCCACAATCTTCTGTCCCTTACCCGGTTCACGGATAATCAGATCTACATAATGCATTTCCAGTTTGTTCATCGCTACGATAGCAGTCTCATCACCGGTCTCTGCAAGCTCGATCAGTGCATCATACAAACTCCAGATCTGCTGTGTTGTAAACGGAACCAGTTCAAACAGCTTTTCGATAGCCGGAACGTAACCCATACTTGCATTTTCGATATAGAGCTTGATAGCCTCTTCGTTATCGAGTCCCTTTTCAACCTTATAATTAATAACTCTGAACAGATTTTCCTTATCCCAGTCATCAAAGTTCGCATTAAAGGCTTTCTCAAAATACTTGATACTCTTGATCTCGCCCTTATAATTTTCCTGTTTCTCCTGAAGCTGATAGATACGTCCAAGTTCATATCCTGCTCTAGCACTTCCAAGTCCAAGTGCTTCCAGATATGCTTTCTCAATCTCGTACGGCGTTGCTATATAGAAAATCTGCTGTTGTTTCATCATTGCGATCTTAATTGCTGCAGATTCACTTCCTGCCTGAACCGCTCTTTCCCATTTCTCAACGGCCGTCTGGAGATCTTCACCCTTCAGTTCCTCAAGATCCTTGATATAACCTTCTGCTTCCGGTATACCGTTCTCTCTTGCCTTCTTGAAATATTCCAGAGCCTTTCTTCCATCTCTCTTGGTACGGAGTAATCCATAATAATAAATACGTCCCAGATAGAATGCAACTCGCTTATGTCCCAGCCGTTCTGCATTCTCGTACCAGTTCAAAGCTTTCATGTAATCTTTCATCTGCTGATCGTATACATTACCAATCAGGAACGCAAGTTCCGGATCCTTCGTTGCTTCAAACAACTGCTTTGCATAACTGATCGTCTTTTCCAGATCACGGTATGGGCTGTCCTCATCATAGTATAGCTCTACAAGCAGATAACTTGCTTTGATGCTTCCAAACTTCAGTGCCTGCTTTGCAGCCTTCATGGCACCTTCATAATCTTCCAGATAGTAACAGTAGATTGCTTCATTGTAATACTGCATATCTCTCCGGTTTGCACTTTCTTCACTGACCAGTGTCGGATCAATAAATGCAAATGAGTTTGCTACCTCGAAGATAATCTCCTCGTACTGTTCAATGATCTCCATCGTTGCACATACGAAACGCATACATGCCAGTCGTCTTCCCTGATAGAACGCAAATGAAACAATACCCTTTTCCATATCCTTATGGTAGTATGTCGTGCAGATACCATCTGCATACTCTGTAATATATGCTTTCAACTGTAAATCTTCGTCAAATGCATCATTACAATATCTCAGATAGTTTTCCAACGTCTTCTTAGAATCCTTTGGTATACTGTCGTAATAAACATAGATTGCAAAGTCTTTATATGTAAGACTTGGTGCGTAATATTCTTCACCGGTTGACTCATTAATCGTCTTTACCCAGTCTTTTGGAAGTTTGTGGATATATCCTTCCACCTGATTGTGTACATAGGAATACTGATACTGTAACCTGGATGCCTCGATCACCTTATATCGTGGCTCTTTTCCCTTTTCTTTTCTTCTCTGGGAAATCTCCGTATACAGCTTATCTTTTTCCTCAAATTCCAGACTGTCTTCATGTGTGCTTGCATATAACACGCGCTCATAAGATGCCCTTGCCTTTGCATCACCGGCATCAGCAAGCTTCTTATACCACTGCATTGCCTTTTCCAGATCAACAGGAACGACGAAATCACTCTTATTTCCATATTCATCAATCCGGTTCAGACCGCTTTCATAAATAGAACCAAGGCTCATGTATGCTGCCTTGATACCATAATCCGTTGCTGCCATCTCGAAGTACTTGATTGCCTTTGAAAAATTCTGGATTTCCAGCATCATCTTAGCAAGCTTGTATATCACATCACCATCACGGTTCTGATTCACATACTTCTCGTAGTACTTTGTAGACTTGTTCATATCTACATTTATTTTTGCGTTGCGGTAAACACCCTTTTCATAAAACTCAGCAAGTGCGAGAAGGGCATCATCTCCATATGATTTGTACTGGGTATCCATAATACCGATATCTGCAACCTGTTCCAGTATCTTAACAGATTCTTCAGAATCACCATTATCCATAAGATTCATAGCCTTGTTATACTGTAACTCTACATTATTAACCGGCGCTTTCTTTTTCGAGAATCTGGACACGAAAGGTATTTTCTTAAAAATCCCATCAAAAAATCCCATATCTGCTTCCTCCGATGACACATATCCATTAATAATCTGATTTTATCACATTCAACCAAAGCGTGCAATAAAAACACCAATTAATTAACAGAAGATTTTATGCATTCGCTGTCAGATATTCTGAGATCTCCTTTACTGCTGCTGCTTCATCTTTTCCATCTGCAATGACCGTAATCTCCTGTCCTTCTGTAAATCCCATACTCATCATGCCCATAATGCTCTTGGCATTGATTTTTTTGTCATCTGATACAAGATGGATCTGGCTCTCATACTGACTTGCGATCTGTACAAGTACTGCCACTGGTCTTTCTTCGGTTCCTTCGGTCATGGCTACCTTAACTGTTCTTTCTAACATTTTTTCCTCCTACACATACGACTTTTGTCTTAGGTCTTCTGCTATTTCACTTATTTTTCTTAATCTATGATTGACTCCCGATTTTCCAATGGGAGGATTCATCATCTCGCCTAATTCTTTCAGCGACGCATCCGGTTCTTCCAGCCGGAGTTCTGCAAGACTCCGCAGATTATCCGGAAGATATGTGATACCTCTTGTTTCTATCACATAATTGATATCCTGGATCTGTCGGACAGCCGCACTGACTGTTTTATTCAGATTCGCTGCTTCGCAATTTACCCTGCGGTTTACATTATTACTTATATCTTTTAATATTCTCACATTTTCCATATTCATTAAAGAAATGTGAGCGCCCATGATGTTCAACATATCAACGATCATGGTTCCATCCTTTATATAACAGACACTATACTTTTTTCTGGCAATGACACGGCTTTCGATATCAAGCTCCGCCATGATCTTCCCGATCATTCCGGCACGATCCTCATTATTACAGACAATCTCCAGATGATATCCTTTCTTCGGATCACTGACCGATCCGGATGTCATAAATACACCTTTGATAAATGCCCGTTTGCAGCATTGCTGCTGCACAACCATCCGGTTGACTGTCATATCCTGACAGCTTACCTTTGCTACGCCATTCTGAGATATCCCAAAATCAGGCGAGAGCTTCAGTGTCTGCATCATCCGTTCGATCTCCTGTTGCTGATCTAACACCATCCGGTAGATTCGGCTGTTGCTCCCGGTTCTTTTTACGGAACATTCCATACGGATATCAAATAATACCTTGATCAAAGCTGCCATCGTCTTTGCTATAATACTGCGTTCTGTCGTTATACAGAGTTTAAAGAGTGAACCATTCCTGTACCATACATCTGCCACCATCGACATCATTCCTGAAAGCTCTGCGATCCTGCAGTGTCTGGCACTGCTGATATTCTTCGCAAGTTCTGCTTTTACTTCCGAGGAAAAGGACATATGTCTCACTCCTGTTCTACAATTTCTTTACGACTGCATCTTTTCCGATATCACGGTGATATATTCTCACAGTGTATGTGGATTTCTGCAGACGATTATATACTTCATTCGCGATCGTTACAGAACGGTGTTTGCCACCGGTACAGCCGATCGAGATAACAAGCTGGTTTTTGCCTTCTTTAATATAATTCGGAATCAGGAACTGTACCAGATCTATAAATTTATCCAGAAATTCCGGTCCTTCCTTACAGTTCATGACATAATCCTGAATCACCTTATCATTTCCGGTCAGTGGTCTCAATTCTTCATCATAATAAGGATTTGGCAGGAATCTTACATCCTGCACAATATCCGAATCTCTTGGGATTCCATATTTGAAGCCAAATGACATAATGGTAATGATAAAATTCCCATATTCCATATTCTGCACAAAGATCTTATCCAGTTCAGATTTAAACTCCCGAACCAACAAATTCGTTGTATCTATGATATAATCAGCTTCATCCTTGATAAAGCCGATCAGTTCTCTTTCTTTTTTGATACCATCTATGATCCTTCCGTTCTTTGCAGATAATGGATGATTCCTTCTTGTTTCCTTGAACCGTTTTACCAGCTTCTCATCTGAACATTCCATAAACAGGATCTCATACTGGTATCCATTTTCTTTCATGTCATTTAAGCAGGCATTCAACTGGCTTAACGCTCTTCCACTCCGGATATCGACACTGATTGCCACGTTATCAACTTGAATCTGTTCATCATATGCAATTTCCGCAAAACGCTTAATAAGCTGGATTGGGAGATTATCCACACAGAAGTATCCTGCATCCTCCAGCGTTTTCATCGCTGTTGTCTTTCCTGCGCCGCTCATTCCTGTCACAATTACAAATCTCATCCTAGAATGCCCCCAGTGTCTTTATCTCAAGCTCCAGATCCACACCGGAACTGTCTTTTACTTTTTTCTTTACATCGTCTACCAACTGCATGACATCAGCCGCCGTTGCGCCGCCTTTGTTCACCACAAAACCACAATGCTTCTCTGATACCTGAGCTCCTCCTACAGTATAACCGCGAAGTCCCGCATCCATAATCAGTTTTCCTGCAAAATATCCCTCCGGTCGTTTAAAAGTCGATCCTGCCGACGGATATTCCAGTGGCTGCTTTGAGATTCTCGCTTCTGCCAGCCGTTTCATCTCTTCATCTATCTTATCCATATCTCCGGTCTGAAGTTCAATTACAGCTTCCAGCACAACCAGACCATCCTGTTCTGCCTTACTGTGGCGGTAGCCGAATTCCATATCTGCACCCGCGATCTCATAGATCTGTCCATCCTGATCCAGCACCTTTACAGATGTGATAATATGCTTCATCTCTCCGCCATATGCTCCTGCATTCATATAAACAGCACCACCAACGCTACCCGGTATACCAGATGCAAATTCCATTCCGGTCAGTCCGTGCTGTTTTGCTGTTACCGCAGTTTTGATCAGGGATGCACCTGCCTGCGCAGTAATCCTTGTTCCTTCCACCGTGATCCTAGACATTCCATCTGCTATATGAATGATCATTCCACGATAGCCATCATCTGATACCAGTAAGTTGCTTCCATTTCCCATAATAAAAAACGGAACTTTTTCCTTTTTACAGAGGTCTGCAAGCTCTGCGATCTGCTCCGGTTTCTCCGGTTCAGCAATAAAATCTGCTTTTCCACCGATCCGGAAGGTTGTATATCGGTTCAAAGGTTCTTTTGTTTTTATTCTGTTTTCTCCTGTGATCGCTGCTGCGCTCTCATAAAACGATGTCATATAATTTTAAACTCCTGACCTGTTTTTATTCCGGATTCTCAAGAATCTTATAAACCTGATAGACAAAACAAAGCCTTTAACATAAGGTTTTGCATGCTGTTCCAGTTGATTTCTCAAAATCTCAAACACTACCACACAATATCATACATTAAAGGCTTTTAGAATTCAATATTAAAAATGTATAGAATTTTCAGGGCGTTTCAACCCGATTTATGTAATTTACACATAGTTTACTTAATACTTTTTACTGATTCAGTATACTGCACGCACCACCATACATACCCGCATCATTACCAAGTGTAGCAAGTGCAAACTTGGTCTGTCTACATGCATGAAATGCATATTGTGCAAAATATTTTGCAGTTGTATCGATCAGGATATCTCCTGCTCTGGATACGCCACCACCGATTACGAAGATTTCAGGATCTACTACACATGCGATCTGGGCAAGTGCTTTTCCAAGAACCTTTCCATGATTTTCTACCAGCGTTGCTGCAAGCTCATCACCTTCTTTTGCTGCATCAAAGATCTCTTTTGCTGAAATGTACTGGATCTGACGAAGCTTGGATGGCTTGTCTGTTGTATTTAAAATGATCTTTGCCATACGAACGATACCGGTTGCTGATGTGTACTGTTCCAGACAGCCCTTGTTACCACATCCGCATACTTCTGTCTCGTCGTCATTTACGCAAATATGTCCGATCTCACCGCCTGCACCGTTGGTTCCCGCGAGCATCTTTCCATTTAAAATAATACCGCCACCGACACCGGTTCCAAGTGTTACCATTACGATATCCTTATGGCCTTTTCCACCGCCCTGCCACATCTCACCGAGCGCTGCCATGTTTGCATCATTTCCGGCTTTTACAGGAAGGTCTAATAATTTGCTGAGTTCTTCTTCTACATTGAAGATTCCCCATCCAAGATTTACACATTTGATAACCGTGCCGTCTGCCTTTACAGGACCCGGAACACCCATTCCAACACCTGCTACATCAGACTTCTCGATCCTTTTCTCTGCCAGTTTATCTTCAACAGATGCTGCGATATCGCTTAAGATATATTTTCCGCCTTCATCTGTTCTTGTTGTGATCTCCCATTTCTCAACCATCTCACCCTGTGTTGTAAACAGACCGATCTTTACGGTTGTTCCTCCGATATCTACTCCAAATACATAGTTTGCCATTTTTCTACTGCTCCTCCTTATTTGCATTGCCCTTCATGATATTCTGCGTCACTCTGTTATATAATTCCTGTGCCGCATTATATCCCATCTTCTTCTGTCTGTGGTTAACCGCTGCAGATTCAACAATGATCGCGATATTTCTGCCCGGACGGATCGGAATATTATGACTTACGACTTTATTTCCAAGAAATTCCGTGTACTGGTCTTCCAGTCCCAGACGGTCATACTCCGTATCCTTGCTCCACTCTTCCAGATTGATGACCAGATCGATGTTCTGATCCAGCTTTACACATTCTACACCAAACAGTGATTTTACGTCAATGATTCCAATACCACGCAGCTCGATAAAATGTCTGGTAATATCCGGCGCCCGTCCAACCAGCGTCGCATCACTGACCTTCTTGATCTCAACCACATCATCTGCAACCAGACGGTGGCCTCTCTTGATCAGCTCCAGAGCAGCCTCCGATTTACCGATACCACTCTCACCCATGATCAGAACACCTTCGCCGTATACATCGACCAGTACAGCATGTACGGATATTCTTGGTGCCAGTTCTACATGGAGCCAACGATCTACCTCATGTACAAATGCAGATGTAACGGCACTTGATGTGAGGACAGGCACTCCGTGCTTCTTTCCTGCTTCTATAATAAATTCATATGGTTCCAGATCTCTGCAGAATATCAGACACGGCGGCTTATATGAGAAAAATTCATTTATGATCTTGATATTTTCTTCCTCTGTATGCATCGCTGCAATATAGGCATGTTCTACATTTCCGCATATCTGGATACGTCCTGCATCAAAATGTTCAAAGAATCCTCCAAACTGTACCGCCGGGCGGTTCATACCCGGATCCTGGATCAGCACCTTATCGGTATCGATCTCCGGTGTATAATTCTTCAGATTCATTTTCTCTATGAGTTTGGATACTGTTATACTATAAACCATCTTCTCCTCCTGTTTTCCCTAGTTTCAGTTCTTGTTTCATTATATTCTACAACCTATTTATCGTCAATTCATCAATTTATTTTTTCAGGAAAAAAGCCACCTGTTTTCTGAATCTTATGTTATACTGATTTTTATGTGTGAATCTGCTGTTTTTAGAATACGCAGCGGAAAGGATATGAATTCAAAGTATGTTTAATTTTGAAGAAGAATTAAAAAAACTGCCTCATACACCGGGTGTCTATCTGATGCATAACAAGACCGATGAAATCATCTATGTCGGCAAAGCCATTGATCTGTATAACCGGGTACACCAGTATTTTCAGTCAGGATATAAACGCTCACCTAAAATCGAAAAAATGGTCAGCCACATCGCGTGGTTTGAATATATCATCTGCGAATCTGAAATTGAAGCACTGGTGCTGGAATGTAATCTGATCAAAGAACACCGTCCGCACTACAATACAATGCTTACGGATGACAAAAGCTATCCATACATCAAGATCACAGTCAACGAGGATTTCCCTCGTATTCTGTTCTCGCATCAGATGCACCGGGATCATGCCAGATATTTTGGTCCTTATACTAATGCAGGTGCTGTCAAGGATACCATTGATCTGTTAAAAAAACTATATCATCTGCGAAGCTGCAACAAAAAGCTGCCACAGGAAACAGGGCTGGATCGTCCATGTCTGTATTACCACATCGGACAGTGCAAGGCTCCCTGTCAGGGTTACATCTCAAAAGAGGACTACAGCAGACAGGTAGGACAGGCAATCCATTTTCTGACCGGGCATCACCAGCAGACGGTAAAAGAACTGGAAGAAAAGATGAAACGGTTGGCAGCCGATATGGAATTTGAACAGGCGGCAGAGGTTCGTGATCTGATCGAAAGCATCAAGCACATCGCATCAAAGCAGCGTGTTGACAACACAACAACCGATGACCGTGACGTGATCGCGATGGCTACCAACAACATGAACGAAGGCGTTATCTCGGTCTTTTTCATCCGAAACGGCAAGATGATCGGCAGAGAACATTTTCATATGACCGGTGTGCAATCGGAATCTTATGGAGATATTATGGCTGCATTTTTAAAACAGTATTACGCTTCTACTCCATTTCTCCCTAAGGAGATTATTCTGGAGCATGAAGTAAATGAGCAGGAGCTGATCGAACAATACTTAAGCGAACGACGGGGAAATCTGGTACACATCCTCACACCTCAAAAAGGTGACAAAGCCAAGCTGTTAAAGCTTGCGCGTGACAATGCTTTTCTTGTTCTGACACAGGATACTGAAAAGCTGAAACGGGAGCAGGCTCGAACAGAAGGTGCTGCAAAGGAACTGGCAGAACTGATCGGTGTCCCATCTGCCAAACGGCTGGAAGCCTTCGATATCTCGCACATCAGCGGCTACCATTCGGTTGCTTCGATGGTGGTCTTTGAAAATGGAAAAGCCAGACCCAATGAATACCGCAAATTCAAATTAAGAACGATCGACGGACCGGATGACTACGCCAGTATGCGCGAGGTTCTGACAAGACGATTTACCGATGAACGTTTTAAGGTCTATCCTGACATCCTTATGATGGATGGTGGTAAGGGACAGGTCAACATTGCCCTGGAGGTTCTTGACGAACTGCATCTGAATATTCCGGTCTGCGGTATGGTAAAGGATGACTACCACCGGACCAGAGGACTGTATTATAACAATAAAGAAGTGGAATTTCCAAAGAATACACAGGCATTTGACATGGTTACCCGTTTGCAGGACGAAGCCCACCGTTTTGCCATCGAATATCACAGAAGCCTCAGGAGCAAATCTCAGGTACATTCTATCCTTGAGGATATACCGGGCATCGGCCCTGCCAGACGAAAGGATCTGATGGGGTACTTCAAGGATATTTCAAGGATCCGGGAGGCATCCATCGAAGAACTGATGCAGGCGCCATCCATGAACCGGAATGCCGCCGAAGCGGTGTACGGATTTTTCCACAAGGAGTGAGCTAACCTGTGAATATATCTGCAAAAGATGGAAATAGCATAATATATTTGGACACTTTTGACCTTACCAACCAGGGGACGTTCCCACTCGTTTCCACTCTGTGTAACTTCAAACTAACCTCGGCTAAGCCTCGCTAAGGTCTCAGTTACTCCTGCAGCGGTACTAAGATGCTGCTAATGCACCATCACACCACAGGGGTGCGCTTTCGTTCTAAGCTCGTGCAAGCACTCACTAAGTACGAAATGTGAGTACCGGCGGACTCAAATGCCCCTGTTTTGGTAAGTCAAACTGTCCAAATATAATTTACTTTCTTATTTTTTTGCAGATATATTCACAATTATTTAATAAGGAGATAAAGATGGAATATAATTTTTTTGCTATGATTTCAAGGATGAAATACATCGACCGCTGGGCGTTGATGCGGAATACAAGGGAAGAAAATCTGTGTGAGCACAGCCTGGAAGTCAGCATTATCGCTCATGCACTTGCCGTGATCGGCAATACCTATTATGAAAAGGATCTGAATGCAGAGCGGGCTGCTCTGATTGGACTTTACCATGACGCTTCAGAGATCATAACCGGTGATATGCCGACACCGGTCAAGTATTATAACGACGCTATCAAGGAATCCTTTAAAATGATCGAGAAAACAGCCTGCTACAAGCTGTTAAACAAACTGCCGGATGAAATGAAACCACAGTATGAACCACTCTTCTTCCGCCAGTCCGGAGATGAATATATCTGGAAGCTTGTAAAAGCGGCAGATAAACTATCTGCTCTTATCAAATGTATGGAAGAAACCTCTGTCGGCAATCCGGAATTCTCCAGCGCCTACGAATCCACAAAGGCTTCTGTCGACAAGCTGGCTGCCGACCTTCCGGAGGTTGAACGTTTTCTGTCTGACTTCCTCCCTGCCTACGGCAAAAACCTCGACCAGCTTCAATACGACCGATAATGCTTTATATAGGTATTCTATCGATTTACGCAGTTATACTTTTTAAAAGTCATTAATACTATAGGTATCATACAACTATTATTCCGCAAAACGCTCTCGCTCTACCCTCATGTAACGGTACTAGACTCCCTGCCTTCGGCAGCTCATCAAGGACCGACATTCGGGCAGGTTTGCTTCATAACAGTGTATAATACCTATAGTGTTAATGATTTTTTCTTTCTCAACTGCATAAATCGATCACCTATATCCTATAAAGCATTATCGGATTAACAAAATGTCCACTTTTTTGCTAATAGACCATTTCTATGCTGATCCACAAGATATATCAAAAACACCGTCCCCAGTCTGATATATCACACACTGTTATGAAGCAAGCCTTTCCGAGCGTCGATACTTAAGTTGCGTCTTTTGCAACTTTATGTACCGCTACGCCGAGGAATAGAGCGCAAGCGCCTTGCGGAATAATAGTTGTGTAATATACCAGACTGGGTACGGTGTTACATTCCTATCTCTGTGGTTCCACCTGAGCAAGAATTGACATGAATTCTTTGCCGGTGATCGTTTCATGTTCTATAAGGAAGCTGGCGATAGAATCCAGGGCTGCCATATGGGCAGACAAAAGTTTCTTTGCTTTATTATAGGAATCTCGCAGCATATCACGGATCTCCTTATCGATCTTGGTTGCAGTTTCATCGGAACACTGAAGGGCAAGATTTCTGTCCAGATACTGTCCTTCTATTGATTCAAGCTGCACCATGCCGAATTTATCTGACATACCATACATGGTTATCATAGCCCTGGCGGTCTTGGTCGCCTTCTCGATATCATTTGATGCTCCTGTTGTCACGGAGTCGAATTTCAACTCTTCTGCAGCACGTCCGCCGAGCAGGGTTACAAGCTCTGCTTCCAGTTCTTTCTTGGATTCGAGATATTTCTCTTCTTCAGGAACCTGCCATACATAACCAAGGGAACCCATGGTTCTTGGAACGATCGTAATCCTCTGGATCGGCTCCGTATGCTTCTGGAGTGCTGCAAGCAATGCATGTCCGACTTCATGATAAGCAACGATCTGCTTTTCTTCTTTACTGAGCAGACGATCCTTTTTCTCTTTTCCGGCAAATACAACCTCTACCGCACCGATCAGATCCTGTTGGGAAACAAGACTTCTGCCATCTCTGACAGCGACCAGCGCTCCCTCATTTATAATATTTGCAAGATCCGCACCAACCGCACCTGAAGTTGCAAGTGCCAGTTCATGAAGATCAACCGTTTCATCCATCTTGACATTCTTGGAATGAACCTTCAGTGTATCGATTCTTCCCTTCAGATCCGGCTTCTCTACGATAACTCTGCGGTCAAATCGTCCCGGACGAAGAAGTGCCTTATCAAGCACCTCAGGACGATTCGTTGCTGCAAGGATTACAATACCCTTTGATGTATCAAAGCCATCCATCTCTGCAAGAAGCTGATTCAGGGTCTGCTCCCGTTCGGAATCTCCGCCATGCCTGGAATCTCTGCTTCTTCCAATTGCATCGATCTCATCAATAAATATAATACATGGTGCCATCTGTGTCGCCTGTTTAAACAGATCTCTGACACGGGAAGCACCCACACCGACATACATCTCTACAAAGCTGGAACCGGACATAGAGAAGAATGGCACATTTGCTTCACCTGCCACTGCTTTTGCAAGCAGGGTCTTACCGGTTCCCGGAGGACCGACAAGCAGTGCACCTTTTGGCAGCTTCGCACCGATATCCAGATATTTCTTTGGATTGTGCAGGAAATCGACCATCTCTGTCAGAGATTCCTTAGCCTCTTCCTCACCGGCTACATCCGCAAAGGTAACGCCTGTTTTCTTCTCAACGTAAATCTTCGCATTTGCTCTACCTACACCGCCGCTTCGTTTCATGATCATCGACAGCAACAGATAGAATGCAACGATCATTACAATGTAAGAAATGATCGTGCCAACCATGGCACTTCCGCTTTCATCTACACCTTCATATTCTGTTCCATATTTGGTCTTTGCCTGACGAAGCTTCTCTGCCAGACTGTCATCCGATATTCTGGTTGCAGTATATTTCGTCTTACTGATCACCTTATCATCGGCATTATTTTCAAATACGATCTTACTTCCGTAGATCTTTACGGAACCAACCTCGCCCTTATCTAACATCTCGATAAACTGACCATATGTGACTTCCTCTTCCCTGCCGGATGACACCCGGTCAAATACGCGCCAGAATAAAAATGTCAGTAAAATGGAAATAACCAGGATCACCATGATCGAGCGGTTGTTTCTTCCTTTATTTCCATTATTATTGTTATTGCTGTTATTATTGTTGTTATTACTGTTATCAGGTAAATTGTTGTCCAATCAGAACCTCCTTTTTATACAGCCTGTCTGCTGTATTCTTCTTTTGTATATATTTCCGGCAATTTCGCATCCATTATAACCACGTTTTTCCCGGCTTTCAAGATGGTACCGCTTTTGTTCATGAAGATTTAACCTTTCTATTCACCCAGATAGTCCATCGCAATACCAAGAGAGGTTTCTCCTCTGCTGATCGTCAGGCTCCATTTTCCAATCTGAAGGTCTGTATAATTTGCGCTGGAATCATCCGCAGAATACTCCTTTTCCTGATAGGAGCGGATCATCTCTGTTGTCCGTTCCAGGCTATCGCCCTGAAGCGTTTCATCCCCAAGTGCCATTACCAGATCTTCATAGATCTGATCCAGACAGAAACCATCATCGACATCCGGAGGATACTGCCATATACGGACAGAGTGGATCGCCTGTGTATTCAGATCACTGTTTATGCTCACATCAATGCCATATTCGTCATCTGAAATATACTTTTCTTTATTATAGTATGTAAATGTATCTCCATTTTGATACGAGTATTCATACAAACTCAGATTTCCGGCAGTTCCTGTACTTGTATCTTCAAATAAAATGCCATCTTTCTCCGCATTCTGTAAAAAATCAGCCTCCAGCTCATCACCGGTGACACCCTCATAATGAGCCACACCATCACAGGCTTCTCCCCGGTCGTACACTTCATCGGCCGATAAGCCAACCAGACTGCCTGTCCCATAATCCGTGGTTTCTCCCGGCTGATAGATATAGCGGTAGCTGTATCCGTTCTCATCTACATAGTTTTTCTCATCCTGTTCATCCATCATCTCATGCATTTCATCCAGAGAGTCCTGCAGCTCCTGCTCATCCCGGTACTGCTGCCATACGTCCCACAAACTGCTCATCCGAAAACATACTGCCAGCGCAGCCAGAAAAAGCAGACCAGAGATCACGCCCTCTGCTTTTTTCGATTTCTGTTTCTTCGTCGTATAGGTCATATCCGGATTCGGTATAGGATTTGCCGATGTCGGAGTACGATTCGCCCATTTCGGAAGCTCGGTTTCAAACTCATCATGGCAATCCGTTACTTCATCCTCAACTTCAGGTTTGTCCGCACTGTAGTCCGATACATCCCTACTATATTGATACTCTCTCTGATAATCTTCAAGCTCTCGTCTTTCGTTCAGATAAAAGGTATGACTGGTTTCTATCGGTGTCACAAACCGTTTACAGGTTTTGCAAAAATTAATACTGTTTACTTTCCCGTCACATACCGGACAGATCTTTGTTCCCATAAGTACCTCCTCTTTCTTTTCGATCCTTTGTTTCTAACGCTAACTTTATATTCTTTTTTGTCATACGTCAATATTCTTTTCTCCGGCTTGACATCCCCATTAAAAGTCACTATTATTTCTTTAACTTATGATCTACAGGAGGTTTAAGTCGCATGCCCGATTTTCTGATGCATCTGATCGAGGGTGAAATGATAATCAATAAAATAAATACAGGTGTAACTTCTGCGGCAGATTCCCATCTGTCGGTAATAAAAGCCGCCCCTGAACAGTTTCTCCTCGGCTGTATCCTGCCGGATATCACGGATAATAAAGAAAAAACGCATTTCCGCCCGGCATGGCAGAAGAACCTGATCACAAAATATCCGGAGCTTGCTCATATCCGTGCCCTCTACCCGGATGATGCGATATTGTCACCGGCTGACTATGGCATCCTGGCACATCTCCATCTGGATACTCATTATGTGACTGATTTCTGGCCGGAATATTTCACTATAGAAGATCCAGCAGGGAATACCTGTTTTGATACAAGACAACCTTTGTATGTTCACATTTCCTCCCAACCGGAAAAAAAGATTCCTCTGGCAGAATTTTTCTCTGACCGGTACTTTTATGGAGAATATGACAGGATCAATCCACGTCTTCTAAAGGACTTTCATCCATATATACCGGAACAAAGCACTTATCAGCCGGAGCTTGTACATATTACAGAATGCCGGCCGGAGGATCCATCACAGATCACAAAAGCTCTGCAGTCATACATTACTCAGAATCCGTCACCTGCCCCGGAAGCTTCCGTCACCCGTGCTGAGATTTTTCCATATGATGCAGTCATTGAATTTCTGGAACATATGGCAGATACATTTTTTACAGAATTCATTTAACCTGTCTTCCATATCAGCAGCCAAAATAATATTTATAATTTCACCCATAACAAACCAGCCATCGATGCGTTGGAAACGGATCCGTTTATGGATCCGGCTTCTTTTTCATCAATGGCTGTTTCTTTTTTATTTCCCGCTTATTTGATCTTCGCTTTTACTTTAACGGAATATGCACCATATGTTTTTTTCTTATTCAGAGTCTTGTATGCTCTGACCTTAAAATAATATGTCTTTCCTTTTTTCAGGCTCTTCTTTGTCAGATTCAGCTTCTTTGTATCGCCGATCTTCTTATACTTGCCTTTCTTTGAGGTTGCCATATATACCTGATATCCACTGGCACCGGCTACCTTCTTCCAGCTTATCTTACATGCCTTTGATTTCGCTGTCGTCTTTACTGATTTTACCTTTGATGGCTTTGTTACAAATGCCTTACTCTTCTCTTTGCCCTTTATCTTAGAGTTTCCTGACTTCTTATAAGCACATACACTATAAGTGTATTTGGTTCCTGCCTTCAGCTTCTTCGCATTGTAAGAAGATGCATTCTTACCCACCGTTTTTATAAGTTTCTTCTTGCCGGAGCCTTGCTTCCGGTAGATCATATATCCATCTGCATCAGATACCTTCTTCCATGTGATCTTTGCAGAAGTTGTCTTGATCTTGCTTACTGTAATCTTTTTTGTTGTACCAGGCTTCTTCACATTCGGTGTGGTCTTTGCCTTAATCGCAAATGTCTTTGACACACTTCCTGTATAATTGCCTTTTCCGGTTATCACAACCTTCGCTGTACCAACATTTGTATTGTTGGAATATGCTGCCGTGTAATCTGTATTCAGCTTCAGCTCCTTACCTTTTAATGTAACAGTAACTGCAGGTGTTAATGCTTTTCCTGTATAAGTCTGGTCTGCCACCGTTATAACTGCCGCAGACAGATCTGTCTTTGTAACCGGTGTCGTCTGTTTTACAATTGCAAAATACTGTGTCAATGTACCGGTGTAATTTCCATTTCCTGTAATCTGTATCACAGCCTTGGTTGTCGGCTCTGTATTCGACTGATACGATACCGTATAGTCTGCAGATGCTCCGGCGCTCAGCACTGCATTTCTTGCTGTATCCTTGACAATAACGGAAGGTGTGACAGCCTTTCCTGTATAGGATACGCTCTTTGTATAGGACACCGTACATTGCTCTATCTGTTTTGGAAGGATCGTAAAGGTTCCATATCCTGTATTTTTAAAGGAATCCGAAAGACCATTTACCGTGATTCTTGCAGTTCCGGCATTGATATTTTCAGAATAGAGCACACTGTATTCGGATGGATCGATCACTCTGCCGGATACCTTTACTGTAACAGCCGGCTTCTGTTCCCTGCCGTTATAAGTCTGGTTATCTGCTGTTATCTCTGCATCCTTGAGATTGATCTCCTGTTTCTGGATTGAGAAATACCGGTCTATTGTTCCTGTATAATTTCCTTTTCCTGTGATCTTGATCCGTGCAGATGTTGTCACTTCTGTATTATTCTGATAGCTGACATCATAATCAACATTTTGCTTTAGCTCAACTGCTCCATCCATTACCTTTACTTCCGGACAAACCTGTTTTCCTGTATATGACATCAGATTTGCATAAGTCACAGAAACGTCTTTCAGAGGCTTCGCCTGGATTGTAAATTTTTCAGTTATCGTTCCCTTATAATTGCCTTTGCCTGTAACTGTGATCGTTGCAGTTCCGACATTGACATTGTTGGAATATGCCACGTCATAGTTTGCAGCCGCCAGTGATCTTCCACTTATCATAACAGTGAATCCCGGTTTCAGCTCTCCTCCTGTATAGGTATATGGAGAACCCATAACCATGATAAATCCGCCATTATTTATATCAAAAGGCAGAATGGTAAAGTTCTTTTCAACTGTTCCATCATAATTGCCAAGACCTGTTATCTTTGCTTTTGCAGTTCCGGCATTGATGTTATTTGTAAATGCAACTGCATAATCCTTGCCCTTTGTAAGCGTTTTACCGTTAAAGGTTACTGTAATATCCGGACTTAATGCAGATCCTGTGTAAGTCACTGTCCCCACATTCATTACCAGAGAATTATTCAGCGCCTTCTTCGTGATCGCAAAAGTTCCGGTTGTGGTTCCCTTATAATTACTGCCGGTTCCGGTCACAGTAACAGTTGCCGTTCCGACATTGGTATTGCCGGAATATGAAACACTGAATTCTGACAGATTTGTGATCCGCTTTCCACTTGTGGTTGTAAGGCTTACAACTGCCGGTGTAAATGCCGCACCTGTATATTCATATGCCCGCTGTACAAGTGCTACTTCTGCACCTGTAATATCTGCTGCCACGATCTTAAATGTCAGGGATCTTTTACCTGTATATGCTCCGATACCCTGTATCGTAATGGTTGCAGTGGAACCAACCGTCTTATTGTTGGTTACTGTTATAGTATAACTCTCACCTTCTACCAGAGTAACTCCATCCCGTGTGATCCTGAGCTTCGGAATAATGGCTTCGCCTCCCTGATACTCCTGATCTCCGATCGATGCTATGCTGATCGAACGGTCATTGATGTTTGTTACGATCTTTGTGATCTTAAATGTACATGTCTGTGTACCGCTGAAGTTTCCATTTCCTGTGATCCGGATCGATGCACTGTCTGTTTCATTTATATTATTGCTATAGGAAACAGTGTAATCCGTTCCTGCCTTCAGTTCGTAGGAACCATAGGTCAGTTTTACAGAAGGCTTTACCTCGGATCCGGTATATATCATCTCTTTGCTGTATTCTGCTTTACAGGATGTGATAGCTCTGGCTGCGATCGTGAAGGTCGTCTTTGAACTTCCGCTGTAGTTGCCTTTTCCGGTTGCTGTAATCGTTCCTATACCGGCATTAATATTATTTTCATATGATAATTCATAATCTGTATTGGCAGCCAGCGTCGTAGTTCCAATCTTTACGGTTGCTGTCGGCTTCTGCTCACTTCCTGTAAATGTACATGCTGTAATATTACTGAAAACCGCTCCGTTGATTGATTTCTTTGTAACAGTAAATGTTCCTTCTGCACTTCCTGTAAAGTTTGCATTTTTTCCTTTTATAGTTACCGTTGCCGTTCCACAGTTTTTATTATTCGAATAACTTACAGTGAAATTCGTCATACTGGTGTAGGTCTTTCCAGATACAGTTGTAAAGGATGTAACACCCGGAGTCTGTGGCATGCCTGTATATTCATAACTGTCTGCTTCCAAAACAACCTTTGCATTTGTCAGATCAAGTGCAACAACATTAAAGGTTGCTGTTCTTGTTCCTGTATAATCATTGATTCCCGTAATGGTTACTATTGCTTTAGAACCTGCGGTATAGTTATTGGTATAAGTAACCGTATAATCTGTATTCAGAGTAAGGATCGTACCACCATTTCTGACTGTAACAGCAGGTCGGAGTCCCTGTCCTGCATTGTATTCCTGGTCTGCGATCGCATCGACTGTAATCGTTGAAGCATTGACGTCAGTACGATCTCTGGTGATCTTATATGTCAGTACTTTTCTTCCTGTAAAATTACCTTTTCCTGTCACTGTAGCAGTCGCTGCCGTTGTCTCATTTATATTATTGGAATAAGCAACGGTATAATCCGTACCCTCTATTAAGAGCTTCTGACCATATGTGATACGGATATTCGGCGTTACGGCACTTCCTGTCCATTTTACGCTCTCATCATAACTGAACGAGCAATCTGCCAGCGCTCTTGCACTGATCTTGAAATTTATAGATTTCGTTCCACTGTATCCATTCTTTCCGGTGATCGTAACCGTACCTGTACCACAGTTAACATTTGCGCCATATGAAACGGTGTAATCGCTGTCCTTCGTCAGTGCTTTGCCATCATAGGTCACTGTAACCTCCGGTTTGATCTGTACTCCGGTATAGGTCTGATCTGCAATTGTACTGCACACTGCCCCTGACAGATCCGGCAGGGAAGAAGTGATCGTAAAGTACACAGTTTTGGAACCTGTATAGTTTCCCTTGAACGTAACAATTACCTTTGCAAGATTGCCGGCTGCTACATTATCTTTATAAGATACCGTATAATCTATTCCTTTGGTCAGTGTATATTCATCTGAAGTGACCGACATTACTGTCGGTCTGATCTCTGCACCGGTCTGATCAAAGGATGTCTGATTCAATGTTACCTTTGCTGTATTCGTCACATCCAGAGGATTGACAGTCAATGTACCGGTAACGGTTCCTGTATAATTGCCTTTTCCTGTCGCACTGAACGGTACCGTTCCTGCTGTCTTTGCTACATAGCTTGCAACTGTATAATCGGTTTTATTCGTCAATGTTGTTCTCAGTTCGCTGTCATAAACACTGATCTTTGGTGAAAATACTTCTGCTCCATATTTATATGTTGCAGGCTCTGCCGTCAAAGTCGCCTTTGAAATATCTCTTGGATTGATCTTAAAAGTGAGGGACTTTGTATTTGCATATTTGCCGCATCCACTGATCAGAACCGTTCCATTTCCTGCATTTGTATTTGCGGAATAGGATACCGTATAATCCGTTCCCTGCTTTAATGTCGTGCTTCCATCCTTTACCGTGACAGCCGGTGTCTGTGCCTGTCCATTATATGTACATGAAGCTACCGTTACCGTTGCTGTTGAGATATCTTTTGTCTCTGTATCTCCACCACTGCTGCTGTTTGATTTGATCGTGAAATATACTGTCTTTGACCCTGTATAGTTTCCTTTGAATGTGACAATTACCTTTGCCGCAGTACCAACCGCAGTATTATTCTGATAGCTTACGGTATAATCGGTTCCTGCCGTTAATGTATGTCCGCCTGCTGTTACTGCTGTAACGGTTGGCTTGATCTCTGATCCTGTCTGCGTAAATTCTGTCTGATTTAATGTAACTGCTGCTACACTTGACACATTCAGTGCATTTACCGTAAAGGTTCCGCTGACCGTTCCGGTATAGTTTCCTTTTCCGGTTGCTGTGATCGTTACATTTCCAACATTTACTGCATTATAACTTCCTATCGTATAATCGGTATTATTCGTTAATGTTCTTCCGAGTCCGTTATCTTTGACTGTGATATTAGATGATGTAACTGATGCTCCGTAATTGTAGGTTTCTGTCGCTGCTGTCAGCGTTGCATTCGACAGATTTCTTCTTGCAATTGTAAATGTCGCTGTCTTCGTATTCCTATACTTGCCGCATCCGGTGATCGTCACTGTTCCGGTTCCGGCATTGGTATTGGATGCATACTGTACGGTGTAATCCGTTCCCTGTCTCAGTGTTGTACTTCCGTCTTTTACGGTAACTGCCGGTGTCTGAGCGGTTCCGTTATAGGTACAGGATGCTACCGTTACGCTTGCTGCCGAGATATCTTTCGTTCCTGTATCTCCGCCACTGCTGCTGTTTGTGATCGTAAAGTTTACTGTCTTTGTTCCTGTATAACAATTTATACCTGTAATTGTTACAGATGCCGTTCCTGCATTGGTATTATTGCTGTAAGAAAGAGTATAGTCAACACCTTCTTCCAGATACTGATAATCATTATTCTCATCCAGCCAGGAGTTCACATCGGCAATCGTTACCGATGGCTTCTTTTCCTTTCCATCATAGCTGTAATTGGAATTGCTTAGTGTGATGATCTGATCCTGGATATTGGCAGCCTTCAGATACCAGGTATAGGTTTTGGAACCACTGAAATTATTCATTCCCTTAATCGCTGTCGTTCCCTTAGAACCAATCTTCAGATAATTCTCTGAAAGAGTAACATTCTCATAATAATCTTTCTCTGCTACCAGAACCTTTCCATTCCAGGTAACCGATTCGACTGTCGGAGAATTTGCCAGATTCTTTACATATGGAACATAATACTTGCCGGATACAAGTGTCGTATCGGATGCAAATTTGACCGTTGCTTTATTGATCGGTGTGACACGGATCTTGAATTTTGCCGTATTGCTTCCTGTATAACCCTTTTCCGGTTTACCGGTTATCGTCGCCACGGCAAGCTTGGTTGCAGTTGACACGTTCACGTTGTTTGTGTATACCACATCATAACAGTCTGACGGTACTTCCTCCCCATCTACCTTTACCGTAACCGGTGCTTCGATCGCCTCGCCGGTATAATAATTACCAAGACCGGTTTCCGTCGTCGCTACAACAGTAACCTTATGTGCTCCATCCTTTCCGGACAGGTCGATCAGATCCGCTGCCTTCACCCGACCTGCAAATGGAATTCCTGCCCCGCCATACGGCACGATCATCGTGATGACCATGACAACGGTAAGGAACCATGCTGCTGCTCTTTTTCCATGTTCTCTCATGCTTCTAAAATGCCCTCCTTGCTGTTATGCCCGCTGTATTATACACTTTATACAAGATGTCTCTACATTTGTACTGCCCCTCTGTGCATATTTTTCATTTCATCCTGTCTCTTATGATATTGCATAAAAAAATACCCCAAATGCAGTTCCGCGCAAACAAAATTTAAGTGAATTTTACCATTTTTTGCATGCCGCTTCAATCCGCATTTGGGATATTTTTAATTTTTATTTTATATAATATGTCACACTAACTGGTTGGAATATAGAAAATATCCAGCATCTCTTCTACCAGACTTCCCGTATCCACCTGATACTCATCAAAATGAGCAGGGCGTTCATACGTTCCCGGAAGCTTCTGTATATCCTTCTCTGCAACTGCTATATCCATTCCACGCATTCTGCTGAACAGATACAGGCAGGCATCTCTGTCCAGATTCGTCTGCAGATATGGACTTGCTGCCTCGTATACCTTCTTTATGATTCCCTTATCATCGGAATAGCACTGTTCAAACCGCTCCAGCCAGCCTGCCAGATACTGACTCTGACGTTCCATCCGTCTGCCATGTTCGCCGACTGCATCCGTTACCGTATCCATCTTTTCCAGATACCGGTATGCGTCATTGCCCTGTAAGGTGACTACATCCTTCTCAAAGACATTCTCACTGATCGTATCTCTGGCTGTCAATGTTACCCCGCTCAGGACGTCATTGATATCTGCCATTGCATCCATGTCAAGTGCCACATAACCGTTGATTGGAAGATTATACATCAGTCCGGATACCGCATGTGTAAAATTCTCACAACTGACGATCTCGCCATCCCCATAACCATATGCCAGTCCGATCTGCATCCGGTCTGTAAGTGCTGTTTTTCCTTCTATGGTTTTAATATCCACATCTGTCATACTGTCACGATTTATATTAATAACGTGAAGCTTATCATTTCGAAGATCAAATACCATCAGGAAGCACAGATCGATCCTTCCGCCATACCGGACATATTCAGAACCATTTGCATCCGAATAAGTCAGGGCATCATCTCTGTCTCTGAGATCAGCTTCCGTCGTGGATTCTGTATCCTCTGAGGCTTTCTTTGATTTTTTCTTTGACTTCTTTGACTTTTTGGACTTTGTTTCTTCCGTTGCCGCCTCTGTCGTCTTCGGTTCTTCGTTCTTTTCCGGTTCCTTCGGCACATACTCGGAATTATCCACGCCAAATACCAGAATCGATACGCTATCTGTATTATAAACGTAGTTCTTTCCTTTATATGTGATAGCCGTTGATGAAGATCCGTCAGTATGAAAGCTCACCTTTTCTCCCTGCGCATTTTCTGCCAGCCGGTTCTTTCCATTCATATACATTCTTGCAAATATACCGGCAGGGATCCCGGTCACAACCAGAATCACAACAAGCAGGATCACACAGATCTTTTTCCGGAGGCTCCATGGATCCTTCAGCTTTTTGGGTGCATGTACCGGTCTGGATTCCAGTTCCGGATCCAGCTTCTTCTTTTCCCGTTTCGCTTTTTCTGCCTTCTTCTGGAAAAATTCTTTTCTGATATCCTCTGTCTGGATGCCTTCGGCAGCGATCTCTTCCTGCGTTTCCTGCACGATCTCTTTTATAAGCTGATCGACCGCTTCCTCACCAGTCTGTGGAACCGGAGCAGCAGCCGGCTCTTCCGTCCGGCTGACCGGACGGCTGTTTTCGGTTTCCTGTTTTACTTCTGTCTTTTTTCCTTCTGACTCTTTTTCTTCTGACTGTCCATCCTGCAATGCTTCTGCAAGCCGGATCGCTTCTAACAGCTTCTCGTCAAATAAATCTTCCATATAACAACCTTATGCATACAGTGGATATTTCTCTACAATACTCTTAACAAGTGCTTCTGCTTTTGCCTTGTCATCATCAATCACTGCTGCCTTGATCGCCTCAGCAATTGTCTCCATATCAGCTTCATTTGCACCTCTGGTTGTAACCGCCGGTGTTCCGATACGGATACCGCTTGTTACAAACGGAGATTTTGGATCATTTGGTACTGTGTTCTTATTTACAGTGATATGAACCTCATCTAAAAGCTTCTCTACTTCTTTACCGGTACGATCCAGGTTCTGAAGATCCACCAGCATAAGGTGGTTATCTGTACCGCCTGATACGATATTGAAGCCTCTTGCCATTAATGCGGATGCAAGTGCTGCTGCATTCTTTACAACCTGTGCCTGATACTCCTTATATTCCGGCTGTAATGCTTCCTTTAAGCATACTGCCTTACCTGCGATGACATGCATCAGAGGTCCACCCTGGATACCAGGGAATACTGCCTTATTGAAGTTGAATTTCTCATTGATTTCGTTGCTGCACATGATCATACCACCTCTAGGTCCGCGAAGTGTCTTATGTGTAGTAGTTGTTGTAACATGTGCATATGGAATCGGGCTCATATGAAGTCCTGCTGCTACAAGACCTGCGATGTGTGCCATATCTACCATCAGATATGCTCCAACCTCATCTGCGATCTCACGGAATCTCTTGAAATCGATTGCTCTTGCATATGCAGATGCACCCGCTACGATCAGCTTTGGCTTGCATTCCTTTGCGATCTCAAGAACTTTGTCATAATCTATAAAGCCATCATCATTTACACCATAAGGTACACAGTGGAAATATTTACCGGACATATTTACAGGTGATCCATGTGTCAGATGTCCGCCATGATCCAGATTCATTCCCATAAATGTATCGCCAGGATTTAAAATAGCGAAAAATACTGCCATATTGGCCTGTGCTCCGGAATGTGGCTGAACATTTACATATTCACATCCAAATAATTCTTTTGCACGCTCTCTGGCAAGATCTTCCACTACGTCTACATACTGGCATCCGCCATAATATCTCTTTCCAGGATAACCTTCTGCGTATTTGTTAGTCAGATGGCTTCCCATGGCTGCCATAACTGCCTTTGATACGATATTCTCTGATGCGATCAGCTCCAGATTGTTATTCTGTCTGTTCAGTTCATCCGTCATTGCTGCCGCAACTTCCGGATCCACTTTTGTAATTTCATCAAATCCAAACATTTTCTTACCTCCTGGTATGTAATAATATATAACGCATTAATAGAGACAGTATACCATGTCCTCCCTTTCCATACAAGCCAACAAGTAATAGAAATAGGATAGAAATAAAATTGATGGGAATAAGATCCGATCTTATTTTTCAGAAATGGAAATATTTTCACTTCGCCCCTTGACAAATAAATTTCTCTATACTAATATTGATGAGTATGTTTACATTGAATTGTCCGTGTCCGGTTTTAATGTAAAAACCTTATTATAATCTATAATTCAAATGGAGGTAGAGAATTTTGGCTAACATCAAATCTGCAAAGAAAAGAATTGAAGTAATTGACAAGAAGACTTTAAGAAACAAGATGATCAAGTCTAAGGTTAAGACAGTTATCAAAAAGGTAGAAGCTGCTATCGCTGCTGGTGACAAAGAAGCTGCTCAGGCAAATCTTCTGGTTGCTATCTCAGAGATCGACAAGGCTGCTTCAAAGGGCGTTTACCACAAGAACAATGCTTCTCGTAAAGTATCACGTCTTACAGCCGCTGTCAACAAGATGGCTTAATCTGACTCATATATATTTTTATAATTGATTACATATGTAAGGCTGCACATATATAATCAAAACCGTCAAAAAAAACAGAACCCTTGAGGTTCTGTTTTTTTGTGTAATAATTCAGTCTCCAGACTATAATAATACCTGTGATATACAATGATATAACGATGTTCGTGTAGCTCCGGCTACCGGCTCAATGATATCAACAGCACTTCTACTGCCACTACATCCGATGCCTGACTGGTCTTTAATTTGTAGTCGGTATCCTGACAGGCTTCCATAATCTTCTTCAGTTCCTGTTCCGAATAATTCCGGCACTGTTCCGCATATTTCTTCACCGACCATGACGGAATGCCAAGCACCGATGCCGTATCTGCATAATTTTTATTCTCGGCAAGACACATCTTTGTCTTTAATAACAGATCATACTGTCTGGCGATCAAAAACAGAATCCGCATCGCAGGCTCCCTGTTTTCAAGCAGTTCATGATACAGGTGAAGTGCACGATCCTGCTGTTTTCTGGATATGGCATCGATCATCTCAAATATATGTCCCTCCGAATTGCCAACGCAGAGAGCTTCCACATCGGATACCGTTACATCCTCCCTGTCTACCGTATAGCTTATCAGCTTATCAATCTCATTCTTGATCGAATTCATATCTGATCCGGTATGCTCGATCAGGGAACGGATCGCATCATCGGTTATCCGTTTTCCTTCTCCCTTGAACATTCCCTTAACCCATACAGCAAGCGTCTTCTCATTTGGTGTTTCAAAGCACAGAGCTTCTCCCAGCTTATCAACGGTTTTATATAATTTATTTCTCTTATCAATTTCTGACTCAACAAACAGGATCAGCGAAGTATCCGGCAGCTCTTTGATCCGCTCCGCAAATTCCTCACAGCTCTTTTTAAACAACCCGGTCTCTTCTGCCAGCACCACGCGCCGATCAGCGAAGAATGGCATCGTCTCGCAGAAGCCTATGATCTCCATCGGATCGATCTTCTCCCCTGCAAACTTTGCAAAATTCATATTGTCCTCACGGTCTGTTACCGCCGAAAGCAATTTGTCCCTGTACTGGTTCACAAGATATGTTTCATCTCCGTATAACAGATATACCGGAGCATAGCTTTCGTTCTTTATATGCTCGTTGATAACCGCCATTGCATCCTTGCCGCTCTGTTTTTTTCCTGCTGCCATAGCTATGTCTCCTTTCTTTCCTGTTCCAGTCCATTATGCCAAATACCGATTTGATTTTCAACACCTGTCTATGATATTCTTCCGTAATACAGATGGTCACGCCATGTTCCAAATGCTTTTGTTACCAGTCCCAGTACAAAGCCTACCAGAACCGCTGCCATGACTGTTCCGATTCCCACACTGCCAACACTATGTATTGCGATCAAACATGCACCTAACGATATGACAACCATGCTACAGTCAAATCCGATCTTAACCTTTGGAAATGCAATACCGGTGATCGTTGATACTGCCTGCATCGCTCCCTCTCCTGCAAGCGGCATAATATTTGCCGGCAGATAGAAGAAGATTCCGACAGCGATCAGAACAACACTGATCAGCATCATTCCCAGTCGTATCAACATATTATCGGTAGATGGCAGCAACGCCACAAGTGAATTACATAACGTTGTAAATTTTCCAAATATAATTCCAACTACAACCTGACACAGATTGATCCATTTAAAATTTTTCCGTAATAACAGGATCTGCAGCAAAACCAGCACAACATGAAACAGGATGGTTGCGTTTCCCATCTCCATACCAAATACACAGGTAATCGTATATGGGATCGAGCTTACCGGCGATACCCCAAGGTTTGATTTTACCGATACGGCTATTCCTGCCGTCATGATAAATAAGCCTCCCAGATATGCCACCAGCCGGATTCCCAATCGATCTTTCCACTTCATTTTCTCTCACCTTTCTCTTTCTGACTTTAAACCACAAAAAAAGTCTGGTATCATACATCTACCAGACTTTTATCTACTGATCTATTGTAAGAAATGGCACTGGCTAAGTCAAGCGGCTTTGCGTATAGCTTGTGAGATATTACCAAATCCAGACCGGAATTCAGACCGTGATCTCGATCTGATTATCCTCGATACCTAGAACACAGCTCTCATAATATCCATCACCTGTCACCCGTGGTCCGCTGACAACTTTATATCCGTCCTCTTCCAGTCTTTTCGTCAATGCATCGACTTTCTCTCTGCTTCCAACTGAAAAAGCGAGATGAATATACCCTGTTCGTGCCAGCTCTTTTCTCACATTGGATACCCGTGGTTTCTGCATGATCTCCAGTCTTGCTCCATCCTCAAAGCTTAAAAAATACGACTGAAACTCTGTTTTCGGATTATAATACTGTTCTCCCGCAGCAGCATCAAAATACTTTATAAAAAATTCTTTTGTCTTTTCCAGATCCTCTACATACATTGCAACATGTTCGATCCGCATCTCTGATATCCTCCTGTTTTCTATGTACTAAAAAAATATAACCGAAATATAAAATTTATCCAATCCGGATTATCCGGGTTGTCAATTCAACTCTTTTCTGTTATAGTAGCAAAGGTTTTTGAGAATATCAAATACCAAAATCTAAATTTCGATTTTCAAATGGAGGTGAATTTTCATGGATAGTTGCGATCGTATTGAACGAAGTAAAATATGCGATGTTATGATAAAAAAGCATAAATGGATGTGGCTGTCTATGAAGATCCGATAACCCCATCTTATATTTGTTGTGTGCCTTTTCATACATCGCATCAGACGATCCTGACCATCCGGTCTTCACACTGAGACGATGTATTTTTATGTCTGAAAACAGGCAGGAAGGAGGTCACAATGACAAAAATCACAGTATTTAAAAAAGATTATGTAACAGAACTCGTAAAAATCATCCGTAATGCAAAGAACGCACAGGTATTGCAGAAGCATTTGGCAAACTATCACGACAAAGATGTCGCAGAAGCAATCACACGGCTAAACGAAACAGAACGAATGCAACTATACACTATGATCGGCACCCCACGGCTCGCAGAGATCTTCTCTTATCTGGATGATGCCAAGCCGTATCTGGATGAACTGTCACTTGATAAAGCCGCAAGAGTCATATCCGATATGGATGCAGATGATGCTCTGGATATTCTGGATGAACTTTCCGCCGAGCAACAACAGGAAATGGTTGCCCGTCTGGATGATGATTCCCGGAGAGATGTAAAGAAGCTGCTTTCTTACGAAGACGATGAGATTGGAAGCTGCATGACGAACAATTATATCTGTATTCCGGACACCTTATCCATCCGTGAAGCTATGAGTACACTGGTTCGGCAGGCAGGAGAACATGACAATATCTCGACGATCTATACCACTGATATAAATGGTCAGTTTTCCGGTGCTATCGATCTGAAAGATCTGATCATCGCACGGGAAAATGACTCTTTGTCAAATATTATCAGCCGCTCCTATCCGTCTGTATATGAGCATGTGAAGATTGCAGACTGTATCGAAGATCTCACCGATTATGAAGAGGATTCCATCCCGGTTTTATCGGAAAACGGAACCATTGCCGGTATCCTGACTGCAAATGATATCGTGGAACTGGTGGATAATGCTATGGGTGATGACTACGCAAAGCTCGCCGGTCTTACATCCGAAGAAGACCTGAACGAACCAACCTTTACCAGCATGAAAAAGCGTCTGCCATGGCTCATCATCCTTCTGTTTCTTGGCATGGCGGTATCCTCTGTGGTAGGAATGTTTGAATCCGTTGTTGCGGTGCTTCCAATCGTAATATGCTTCCAGTCCCTTGTCCTTGATATGGCTGGAAATGTCGGCACACAGTCCCTCGCTGTTACGATTCGTGTGCTTATGGACGAAGACCTGAGTACTAAAAAGAAGCTTTCCCTTCTTATCAAAGAAATGAAGATCGGCTTCTTAAATGGTGCAAGCCTTGGAATCATGGCTCTCCTGTTTTTAGGAATCTATATCCACTATTTTAAGAAATATATATGGGCATCTGCATTCCTGATCTCTGGCTGTGTCGGTATCTCGCTGATCGTTGCAATGGTGACCTCAAGCTTTGTCGGAACTATCATTCCTATGTTCTTCCACAAGATCCATATTGATCCTGCGGTTGCTTCCGGTCCACTCATTACAACGGTCAATGATCTGGTTGCCGTGATCACCTACTACGGACTGGCAATGGTATTTTTGATCAATATTTTTCATATTTAGGTTTTGAATCTTCATCGTTCCGGCAAAAGACAGGTTGTTTTCTATAACAGAAATCACTTCTCTTTTGCCAGGACTTTTTTACATCGTGTTTCTGTTTTCTTTTACCGGAACTTTTTTACATCATGTTTCTATTTTCTTTTGCCAGAACTTTTTTACACCAGGTTTTTGTTCCACATTTTGGACATTTCAAATATCTTGTTGAAATCATATGCATTCCCATTGTATATGCACCAAAGGTCGGAACAAACAGCTCATTGCAATGACGGCATTTGTAATAACCGATGGTGCGCTCACCTTCCATCGCAACCATAAGTCCACAACCAAATATAACACATGCGATCACTATCAGTAATATCTTAACCGGTACTGCGATCACCTCTGTATACACTGCAACAACCATGATCAATGTAATAAATGATATCGTTGCAATTAAACCCGTTATAATTGTAGGAATTAATTTCTTCTTGTTTTCTTCTCTTTCTTTAATCATATTCACCATATTTTCCTCCGCTTTCTTTTGATATTCTTCCTCAGACACTCTTGCACCGGACAACAGTTCATTTACCGTAATGTCCAGTTCCTTACATAAAGGTAATAACAGAGACACTTCCGGGAATCCCTTTCCACATTCCCATTTAGAAACTGTTTTATCACTGATATTCAGTTTTTCTGCAAGCTGCTTCTGTGTATAACCTTTTCTTTTTCTTTCTGCTGCAATAAACCTGCCTATACTGACCTGATCCATATCTGCCTCCTTTCTGACCAGATTATTACATACCTGCATCCGGCATCATACCCATAAAGCGTAGAAAATGGTGAATTTCTGCGGATTCTACGCACTGTAGAGTATAGTTTGCCACTTCCTTATAATAATTATATCATGTGCTTCGCACATTCTATGCATTCCGCAAAATCAGCATCCTTGCGAGCAAATAATTTTGCGTTCATTATATCAAATGTGTCATTTATCCGAAATAATATTCTGCCACTTGCTCTATTCTTTCCATTCCGATAGGACAAGCACTGGTTTCATATGTCATAATTAAATTAATAGATGGTATTATTCCATTATCACAATATGTTTTTATTTTCCTGCAGGCATGACTCGCATATTCCGGATTGTCCATCATACCGAAATGTTCCCAATAATAATACTCTCCTGCACTCTTCAAATACCACTTATATCCTTTTCCATTTTTGGCACATATTAATTCTTCTTTCGGAAATGTTTTCTCTCATATACCCATCATTTCATTTGGGGCTTGGTATCAATGCTTAATTTTATCCTCCGTACCCATGAAGCATAATTTTTCCTGTCCGTATCTGCAAAATTACAGCGCCGCTGCTGTCGGTGCGGTAAACCTCCGCACCAGCATCCTGCAGTCTCTCCAGCGTTTCTTTATGTGGGTGACCATACCGGTTCTTTTTTCCACAACTGATCACCGCATACTGCGGCTTTATATATTGAAGAAATGACTCCGAGGTTGCATATCTGGAGCCATGATGCCCTGTTTTTAAAACATCAACCGCATCCAATCTTCCAGTCTCTGTCATCTGCTGTTCTGCTGTTTCCCCTGCATCGCCTGTAAACAAAAGGCGAAAAGAACCGACACTTGCCTGCAACACAAGAGAGGCTTCATTTGCATCTGTGTGAACATCCGATTCTCCCGGATATATGCATGCGATCCGAAATATCCCGGAAGCTCCGGCTTCCGGTTCAGAAAATATGCTACCCGCATCCATATATAAAACCTCAGTTCCATGCTGTTCTGCCTGATTGATCAGTTCCAGCAGCCGCTCCCGGTCGCCATATTCCGCCACAACAAGATTCCGGATCCGAATCCCGGTATGCTCCAGCTCATATAATTCCTGAAGCCCGGATATATGATCTTTATCCCCATGTGTTATAAAAACATAATCCAGTTCTGCCATCCCATAATACCGAAGAGCAGGAAGCAGAACATATTCTCCTACCTTCTTATTATCCGATGAGCCACAATCGATCATAATATTCGTTCCCTGTTCCGTCCGGATCAGTATGCCATCCCCCTGCCCGACATCCAGAAAGGCAACCGTAAATGAATGGTCGAGCACGCTTCTTGCATATATACAGAATATCAGCACGACAAAAATCTCTGCGATCCCATACCGGATTTTTCTGTGTTTCCGTTCCTTTATCGTCTGCTGATCACACTTTTCTTCCACTGCCTGATTTCTACGGACCTGCCATTTTGACTTTTTTACGATTTTTTGAGTCTGTTTGCCTTCCGTTCTGTTTCCTCTATCTGCTCTCATCCTGGTCATAAAATATAAGGATATCAGTAACGCAATATAATAACCCACCACCAGCTTCACCGGAATATGTCCGATATTGATACAGGCTCCGGGAAGCTGTTCCATCCCCTGACACAACATTTCATATAACCACAAAATCCCCTTCACCGGAATCGTAAGCCATCCGGCCGCCTGAAGTGACATGCAGCCACAGATAACCGTTCCGATCCCACCGGTCAGGACGACCGATACACATGGCACAACGATCAGATTTAATAAAATACCATACAATGGAAACTGGTAATAATAGTAGACGATCACCGGCAAGGTCGCCAGAAAGGTTGCCATGCTGACAGTAAGCGATTGCCGGATTTTCTCCCCTGCGCCAAATATGTGTTGCAACACCGTCCCTGCACCAAGCTTATTGATTAGGTCAGCACTTCCCCTTTTGCTAAATACCTGTTGTAACACCGGCACGATCACAGCTATCCCGGTTATCGCTGCAAATGAAAGCTGAAATCCGGCATCTAATACAACATAAGGATTTATCACCGACATCCATACCCCGGCAATTCCTGTTGAGGTCAGAAGATCCACCGAACGCCCAATGGCTTTCCCAAATAACAGGAGCCCCATCATAATGATCGCCCGCATCGTTGATCCTGCAAGTCCGGTCATCTGTCCATACAGAATAACCAGAATACTGCATCCAATTCCCGCACTCCAGTAGGAAACTCCCCATTTTCGCATACGCCGATACAAGGTCATACCAATGATCGCAATATGTAATGCCGATATTGCAAGAATATGTGCAATACCATTCAACTGATACATCCGTTTCACGTCACCGTCCATCCCCTGCCGTTCACCCAGAAGCATCGCCCGTATCACAGATGCATCCTCCTCGCCGTATAAGTTACCAATTACATCTGATATCCGTTTTCGGAGCTTCCGGAGCCCCGCCCGTATATGCGAGTACTGTTTTCCTGTTTTCTGCAGCTCTGCATCTGAAAGTATAAGAAAGATCCCCTGGCTCCTGTAGTATCGATATGCATCAAAGGCTCCCGGATTTCCCGCATGCTCCGGCTGTTCAAATCTGCCGGCAAATACTGCCTCCTGTCCCGGATACAAGGTTATACCTTTCTCCACATACACAAGCAGCTTCATATTTTCATGAAACCCAGTCCATTCTTCACCGGACATTCCTCTTGCATCCACGATCTTAATAAAGACCTGCTGCCTGTTTTCCGTTTCCTTTATCTCGTATATCGTTCCGGAAATTGTTCCGGAACAACCGTTCAGCCGGGAAGCATATTGTTCCTGCTCATGCAATATGTTGATATTCATATACCCCATTCCGGCAAACAGCACATATATGAGAATTCCGACAGTTATTCTTACTGTTCGTTTTACATCCACACTCCGCTTTGTCTGTCTTCGCCTGTCCGACATCCGTATTTTTTCATCCCGGCCGGACTCTTCTTTTTGTTTTTGCTGTTTTTGCCTTTTTCCCTGTTTTTGCCCTTTTTCTCCCGTAAACAGAAAAAAGGCTGCAACTATCATTGCAGCCAAAGTAAACCACCTGCTGCCAGCAATCGCCTCCGCCTCTCCAAGCATAAATGCACATGCGGCCCAAAATAGTGGTCTTTTTATTTTCTTTTCCTCCGCTATCTGTCAGTACCTGTCTAATTACACATTGAATAATTCGCTGTGTATGTCTCTGAGAAATCCAAATTCTCTCCATATACAAGATCCTGACTGCCTTCTACCTCAAATACAACACCATCCACATCTGACAGCTCTGTCAGAGAATCAACCAGCGAATAAATGATCACTTTGTCATCATAATCACCGACATGATCCAAAAAGGTCTTGCTGAAATTAACATAACACACCCGATCCAACACATAGATATCAAGAATATCTACATCCTTATCGATCGGACTCTTCCATTCCTGGGAATTTCGAAGTGCTTCCATGATCTGTTCCTCCGGTGCTTTGTAAGACAACGCATCAATCTCCGTCGTATGCTTATCCAGCCGTTTTCCGGTATTATCCGGCGTATAGATCGTCACGGAATAAGAAGCCTCCATAAAATTATCACCGATCGTTGAAAATGATTCCGCATTGTAAACACTTGTATCTACCTTCTTCTCTCCAATCAGATCCGACAATTCAAATGAAACCCCTGAAATACCATTTACCTGACACAGGGTTTTTGTAAATGCCATTTTACACAACAGGATCTGATAATTCTCTGCGGTATCATAATCCAGATTGAACATGATCGTTACCAGTCCTTTTCCATCATAAGAATATCGCTGATAGGTCATTCCATCTGCAACCGGAATCTTATAAAGCTGCTCGTCTTCTGTTGATATCAACAGATTCATCAGCTTATCTATCACATTTTCCGTTGATTCCAACTGATCGATCTTCGTATCATAGACAGAAAACTCTGTCCATTTCTGATTCATATAATATACGGAATATGTCTGCATCCCGGCATCCGTACCGGTATCTGTTCTCTGACTCTCCGCATGTCCACTTTTCCCACATCCGGTCATAAACAGCAGAGCCACAACTAACAGCATCCCGCTTATAATATGCATGATCCGTTTCTCCATCTTCTGCTCCTTTATTTCACATAGTTCATCGGAACACGTACTGTAAATGTGGTTCCCTTTCCAGGCTCACTGTACACATTTATAATACCCTTATGCATAACGATAATATTCTTTGAGATTGCAAGTCCAAGACCGGTTCCTCCGGTATCCCTGCTTCTCGCCTTATCTACTCTGTAGAAACGTTCGAATATATGCTCTACACAATCCTCCGGAATACCAACACCGGAATCGGCAACCTTAATATACAGATTCTTATGATCGGCATTCAGGGATACGCGGATCCATCCGCCATCCACATTATATTTGATTCCATTTTCGATCAGATTGGAGATTGCCAGCGTAAACTTCACCTTATCAATATCAGCTTCCACTTCCCGGAAGCTTTCAAATGTGATCTCAATGCTTCTCTTTTCTGCCAGAGGCGTCAACCGTTTCAGAATAACCTCCATCAGCTCATTGATATCCACCCGCTCGATATTCAGGCTGTCTGATCCCTTATCTGTCTTGACCAGCGTCAGCAGATCACTGATGATCTGCGCTTCACGGTCAATCTCTAAAACAATATCGTTCATGAATTCCCGGTACATCTCAACCGGAACATTATCCTGCATCAAGATCGATTCTGATAAAACCTTCATTGAAGTAATCGGTGTTTTCAGCTCATGTGATACATTTGATACAAATTCCTGCCGGGATTCCTCCAACAACTGCGATTTGGCAAATATCCCATTCATATTGTCAACAACGCTCCCAGCTTCTCGCCATAAGCCATCCGATGAAATCTGTCCCAGAAATCCATCCTTCATATTTACAAGTTGACTCTTGATCTTTCTGGTATCACGAACCGCCATATAAGAAATGAAAAATGCTGTCAGCACCCCGATCACCATAAAAATACAGATCAAGATATTGGCACGGTATGACAAATATCCTCTTTCATTTTCCATGCTTTCCAGACTGACTGCGATCACAGCTACATCATCAATATAACCTTCCCGGTTCACCACAGGAAACATATACTCAATGTAGGACTGTTCCCGTACCAGCCGTTCGTCTCTGTCTCCCTTCATGATCTCATAGATATCATTATTCATGATATAGGTATCCTTCAACAGACGAAAGCTGTCATAGGCTACCCTGTAATCAGTATCTACGATCATAACTCTGGCAGACAGGCTGTACGCCAGAGTGTTCATACCATGAAAAGTCTTGCTTGTACCTTCTGTTTCCGAATTAATATCATTGATCAGATATTCCAGATTTTTTGCGTTTTCCTGCAACAGTGTTTCACAATCACTATATCTCTGATTCAACATCAACTGCAGCAGAACCGTTTTCATACTGATTGAGATCAGATAAAAACCTGCCATGATCATTACAAAGATAACAACCTGAAGACTGATCCTCCGCCTGCTGTTTTTCCAGACATTTTTATTCTTATTTTCTACATTTTCATCTTTACTTTTTTCCATTCCAAAAAAATCCAGTAAGATAGGAATGCTTTACGCATTCCCTGTCTCATCATCCTTTAAAATAGTAGCCAACGCCCCATTTTGTATGAATATACACCGGCTCACCCGGATTCTCCTCAATCTTCTCACGAAGTCTTCTTACATGAACATCCACAGTTCTGGCATCTCCCGGATATGTACTGCCCCAGATCGTATCTAACAGTTCATTTCTGGAATAAACCTTATTCGGATGCGCCATCAGAAGCTCAAGCAAATCGAATTCTTTTGCTGTCAGATTCAGTTCCTTTCCATGAACAAATACACGGCGGCTATCCAATTCTACCTTCATGCCATTGATTTCTAAAATATTTACCGGTTTTACAGGCTCTGCCTTTTTTCCGCTTCTTCTTAAGATGGCTTTGATCCTTGCCTTTACCTCCAGTATGTTAAATGGTTTGGTGATATAATCATCTGCACCATATTCAAGACCCATGATCTTATCCATATCCTCACCCTTGGCCGTCAGCATAATGATCGGAACATTGGAAAATTCACGCACCATCTGGCATACTTCAATTCCGGTATAAACCGGGATCATGATGTCTAACAGAACGATATCATAATCATTGTTTTTGATCTTCTCAAACGCCTCTCCGCCATCATATGCCACGTCTACTTCCATATCATCCTGTTCCAGACTGAATTTCAGACCTTTCACGATCAGTTTCTCATCATCTACGACCAATACCTTTTTCATACCAGATTTCCACCTTTCCTTTGTTTCTATATCTCTACCGACCCACGCAAATATCGTTTTTTATCTTCTGAAATAAATTCTCTCCGATACCATTCACATTCATAATATCTTCTGTTTTTTCAAATGCACCCTGTGTCTCTCTGTAAGTTATGATATTCTCCGCCTTTGCTTCACCAATCCCGGACAATGACATCAGTTCCTCTTTCCCGGCAGTATTGATATTCACTACTCCCGCTTCCATTGTCTGTCCGTTCGTTTCTGTTTCCGGATCCTGCCAGCGTTCCGGCTGCTCCTGCACCTCTTCCTCCGTTGGAAAATAAATCCTCTGTCCATCCTCGATAAAGTCTGCAAGATTTACCACCTGCTCCGCAGCATTCTCTGCAAATCCGCCTGCTGCAAGAAGTGCATCATTGATCCTTGCACCTATCGGGAGTTCATATACCCCTTCTTGTTTTACTGCCCCACAGACAAATACACAGATTCCTGTGTCTTTTATAGCTTCTGTGTCTTTTATAGCTTCTGTGTCTATTATGGCTTCTGTGTCTTCCTGATCCCTTTCTGTAACAGAACCTACCACGGCGTCTTCGGCATATACCGTATCATTCTGTGAACCGGTATTCTGCTCTGTTGTCTCAAGTATCATGCCATTTTTCCGACATCCGGCCAGAGTAATCCCGGACAACAACATCCATCCGGCAAGTCCTACATATAACAGTTTTTTCTTTATTATCATACCTGCATACCTCCTTGATATGCCGGTACACTCATGCACACCCCCATTTTAACGAACTTCGATTCCTTTTACAATAGCAAAATAGAAAAAGACCAGTCCTGCGGCATCCGATTTTTCTCGTTATCGGTGCACAGCTCCGGTCTTTTTCTGTTTTACTTTTAACTTTTCATTGAATGTGCTTCTTAGAATAATGGCTCTTTTAAGATTGCAGTACCGATACCCTTCTGAGTAAAGAACTCAAGAAGCAGGCAATGCTTCAGGCGACCATCCAAAATATGAACTCTTGATACACCATTTTCCATTGCTGTGATACAGTTATTAAGCTTTGGAAGCATACCACCGCCGACAACACCTTTCTCAATGATATCCTTTGCCTCATGGATATCCATTTCTGAGATCAGGGTAGACTTATCTGTCGGATCGATAAATACACCTTCAATATCTGTTAAGAATACCAGCTTTTCTGCCTTTAATGCTGTTGCAACAGCACATGCAGCATCATCAGCATTAATATTATAATCCTCATATTCTTCACTGACACCGATAGGAGCGATAACAGGTATAAAATCCTGATCGACCAGTGCATCGATCACCTCTGTATCAACCTTTGTGATCTCGCCTACATAACCGATATCTTTTCCGCCCGGCAGACGCTTCTTAACGGTGAACAGTCCACCATCCTTTCCACTGATACCCACAGCCTTTAAACCAACCTTCTGCATCATGCTGACAAGACTCTTATTTACCTTGGATAATACCATCTCAGCAATCTCCATTGTCTCACCGTCTGTTACACGAAGTCCATTGATAAATTCAGGCTCTTTTCCAATCTTCTCTACCCATTTGCTGATCTCCTTACCGCCACCATGCACGATAACCGGTTTCAGTCCAACCAGCTTTAATAATGCAACATCTTCGATCACATTGTATTTCAGATTCTCATCCAACATAGCACTTCCGCCATATTTTACAACAATTGTTTTCCCCTGAAATTTCTTGATATAAGGCAAAGCCTCGATCAGTGTCTGTGCTTTTGATATTACCTGATCTACTGTATAATCTCCCTTTACCATCTTATTTACTTCCTCACTTTCTATACTCTGCATTTATCTTGATATATTCATATGTAAGGTCACAGCCCCACGCGGAAGCTGTCTCTGTACCGGCATGCATATCCGCATGAAAACATACCTGATCCGGCGACAGGATCTCCGTCGCTCTTTCTTCATCATAATCGGTACAGACCCCGTTTTCAACTATTTTTAAGGAACCGGCCTCACTGGATATTATAATATCTACCTTATATGGGTCAAATGCGATCCCGCTCTGTCCCATCGCGCACACCAGACGTCCCCAGTTCGCATCCGAACCGTATACGGCGCATTTTACAAGGTTTGATGTCACCACGGATTTTGCAAGCTTTCTTGCGCCCTCCTTGGATTCCGCCCCTGCTACCTGTACCTGAAACATCCTCGTCGTTCCCTCTCCGTCCGCTGCGATCAGCTTCACGAAGTAGGTATTGATATATCGAAGTGCCTCCGCAAATGCCGGATAGTCCGCATCCGTTTCAAGCAGCTCATCATTTCCTGCCATGCCATTTGCAAATATCATAACGGTGTCATTCGTTGAAGTATCCCCATCGACAGATAACATATTATAAGTGTCTATGACATCATTTCTCAGTGTTTTCTGCAATAACTCCTGACTGATATTCAGATCCGTTGTCAGGAATCCAAGCACCGTTCCAAGATTCGGATTGATCATACCGGAACCTTTGCACATGCCTCCGACGGTAATTGTCTTCCCTTTGATCTGCAGCTTTACCGCGATCTCTTTCTTATATACATCGGTCGTCATAATGGCTTCCGCCGCATGACTTCCACTTTCCAAATCATCGGAAAGCATCCCTGAAAGTTCGCAGATTCCATGCGCGATCGTCTCCATCGGAAGCCTTATACCTATTACTCCGGTCGAAGCAACCGCAACCTGATCAACCGGTACCTGAAGTTCTGCTGCCACAAGCTCTGCCATATGCGCCACATCAACATCTCCTGCTTCTCCGGTACATGCATTTGCCACTCCACTGTTTACAACCAGTGCCTGACATAAGCCGATATCGTCACATAATGCTTTGTCCCACATAACAGGTGCAGCCTTGACTACATTCTGTGTAAATACTCCAGCTGTCTTCGCCGGACACTTGCTGACTAGCAATGCCATGTCTTTTTTCTTTTTATTTTTTCTTACTCCGGCGTGCATACCTGCTGCCAGAAATCCGATTGGAGCTGTCACTCCGCCGGAAATGATCTCCATACCGATCACCGCCTTATATCATCTGTTCTTCCACGATATCCGATGCCGTTACTCTTTATGGGAATACCGGAGCCATCAGCAGTCCTTCTTCTTCCGGAAGTCCAAACATAATATTCATATTCTGAACTGCCTGACCGGCTGCTCCCTTTACCAGATTATCAAGTGCTCCCATTGCAATGATACGTCCGGTTCTTTCATCAATCTTAAAGTTGACATCTACATAATTGCTGCCCTCTACCCAACGTGTCTCCGGACATACATCCTTGTCAAGAACACGGACAAATCTCTCGTTTGCATAATATTTGTCATATGCAGCACGAACAGTATCGTAATCTACCTTTTCTTTTAATGAAGCATATGCCGTAACCAGAATACCACGATTCATCGGAACCAGATGTGGTGTGAAATTAATCATGATCGGACTGCCGTATGCATATCCCAGCTGTTCTTCGATCTCCGGTGTATGGCGATGAGTCGTTACTCCATATGCCTTAATGCTTTCATTTACCTCACAGAACAGGTTCGGGATCTTTGCTCCTCGTCCTGCTCCTGATGTACCGGACTTAGCATCTACAATGATCGTATTCGGATCGATCAGCTTCTCTTTTACAAGCGGATATAAGGAAAGAATGGAGCAGGTTGTATAACAGCCCGGATTTGCCAGAAGTCTGCATCCCTTTACCTTATCTCTGTTGATCTCACACAGACCATATACGGCCTCGTCGATAAATTCCGGACTCTTATGCTCGATCTTGTACCACTTCTCGTAAGTAGCAACATCCTTAATTCTGAAATCCGCACTCAGATCAATAATCTTAACCTTTGATAAGATATCCTCATTTACAAGAGAAGAACATAAGCCCTGTGGAGTTGCCGTGAAAATAACATCTACTTTCTCAGCCAGTTCATCCATGTTCTCGCCCAGACAGGTTGCATCCACGATCTGAAACATGTTTCCAAATACTTCGTAATATTTCTTATCTATAAAACTTCTGGAACCATACCAGACTATTTCCACATCCTTATGTCCAAGAAGAATTCTTACTATTTCCTGACCGGCATATCCGGTTGAACCAATAATTCCTGCTTTTATCATATCTTACTCCAATCTGCTGCGACCGGTCATTTTCCGTTACAGCCATCGTCCTATTTGTATTTCTACACATTCATTTATCTTACTCTCTGCATTTTCTTCCGTCAACCGCTTTCATAGGAAAATACAGTTCGTATAATCTTCCATGATTATACAGTTATTATGTATAATATTCAAGCATTAATTAATAAATATGCAAAAATATTTTTTATTTTTATATCCCAGCATTGCATTCTTAATTTGATCATACATGTTTTATATATTTTCCAAATTATTATATTATGCAGAAAATGTTATATTTAAAGCAGCATTATTGCAATTTTCACAAAAATCAAAGCCGGCAGAACAGGATATCTTTCTTCTTCCGGCTTTATGCATGTCATGTATATTTTGTGTATAATATTAATCCAGTGCTTCTTTCTGAGGTACGGTTACTGTCGCTTCATAGCAGGAGAAGATCTCCTCTACGTGCTCCTGATCCGGTTTCTTTGTGATCAGACTGACGATCGGAACAAGGATCAATCCACCGATCATCGCTGCTGCACCACAGTTTACAGGTGACTGTAATGCCTGTGGAAAACTAAATAACTGCCATGTATTACTGATAAAGTTCAGTGTCATGATGCCTACGCCCCAGATAAAACTTACAAGGCAGGCTGCCACTGTCGTGCGTTTCCAGTACAGACCATATAAAAACGGAGCCAGACAGGCACCTGCGATCGCACCCCATGAAATACCCATAAGCTGTGCGATAAATGCCACCTTGCTGGAATACTGAATGACTGCAATGACCGCCGATAATGCGATAAATACTACCAGCATGATCCGCATTGTAAGGACCTGCTTCTTCTCTGACATTTTCGGTGCGATCGATGCTTTGATAAAGTCGATCGTAAGTGTGGAGCTTGAGGTCAGAACCAATGAAGATAAGGTAGACATCGAAGCAGATAATACAAGGATAACCACCAATCCCATCAATACTTCCGGAAGATTCTCAAGCAGGTGTGGAATGATCGCATCAAATCCTTCTGTTGCTACATCCGTCTCGGTCAGACGTCCAAAACCACCAAGGAAATAACATCCTCCGGCTACGATCGTTGCAAATAAAGTAGATACGATCGTTCCAGTCTTGATTGATTTCTCATCTTTGATCGCATAGAATTTCTGGATCATCTGAGGAAGGCCCCATGTTCCAAGTGAGGTTAATATGACAACACATACCAGATTGAAGATATCCGGTCCAAGGAAGGATGCAAATACACCCGGTGTATCCGAAACCGCCGGATCATTTACACGAGCCAGCTTGTCTAACGCACCTGTAAGTCCGCCTCTCTCGTTTAATACTGCATAGATAACTGCTACTATACCAACCAGCATGATCAGTCCCTGAATAAAGTCATTGATCGCTGTCGCCATATACCCGCCAACAATTACATAGATACCGGTAAGAACTGCCATAGCAACAACACAGATCTTGTAATCAATGTCGAACGCCATTCCAAACAATCTGGAAAGACCGTTATACAATGAAGCCGTATATGGGATCAAGAATATGAATATGATCCAAGAAGAAATGATCTTCATGGATTTGCTGTTATATCTTCTCTCAAAGAATTCCGGCATTGTTCTGGAATCCAGCTTCTGCGTGATCAGTCTGGTTCTTCTGCCAAGCACTACCCATGCAAGCAGAGATCCAAGGATCGCATTTCCAATTCCGATCCATGTGGATGCAATTCCGTATTTCCATCCAAACTGTCCTGCATATCCAATAAAAATAACTGCCGAAAAATAGGACGTACCATATGCAAATGCTGTAAGCCATGGGCCTACGCTTCTTCCTCCCAGTACAAATCCGTTCACATCTGTGGCCTGTTTTCTTGCATAAAATCCTACACCGATCATTATGCCAAAGAATACAACAAGCATAATCACTTTAATAACCATGTCGACCTCCCGTCACTTCTCATTTTTGTATTCGCAGAATTTTACACTCAACTTTCCACCAACAATAGTGCATCTTATAATTTCTGATTTTCGAATTCTGACATAATCCGGCTCATTTTGCTTTATTGCGTTGAAGTCAAGCAACTTTAAAGTTCTACGTTTTAAACCACAAAATAGATTATATTGGATACATCCATTTTCGTCAATATAAAAAACGACTTCCTTGCAGATATTTTTTCAGCTTTCGCCAAATATTTCATTCTGCCGTTCAGGAGTCGTTTTTCCAATCTGTTTTTAGCACTTCATAAGCCCGCTGCACAGATCCAAATTCATATCATTACTTTGGATCTATGCTGTTTGCGCTTGATCTTCACATTAATGTGTCTTCTCATATGCCAACACTTTTTCTGCAATCGTATCCATGAGTTCTTCTACGGAAAGTCCCTCGGCTTTTACCGTGATCTGTGCATATTTTTCATACAATAAGATTCTCTCGTTATAAAGATCCTTTAAAGTCTGACCATCCTTTAACACTACGCCACGCCGTTTTACATTTTCCAGTCTGGAAGCGATCACTCCATATGGAAGCTCGATATATACTACAATATCATTTTTTACATAATGCTGCATGGCTTCATCACAGTATACGACACTTCCTCCGGTTGCAATAACCGTATTCTTTAAGTCAATTTCTTTGTTTACATCATTTTCTATCTGAAGGAACCCATCATCTCCATATTCTGCGATCAGCTCACGAAGCAGCTTACCATGCTTCTTCTGGATCAACACATCTGCATCTACAAAATCAAATCCAAGAACCTTGGCAAGTACCACACCGATCGTACTCTTTCCACAACCAGGCATTCCGATCAAAACTATATTTTTCATCTTCTTTCTCCATTCTCTGTATTTTAATTTTCTATATTATCCTAATCTTTTCATTTGTTCTCTGTATTCATTACTTCTAATTTAATCCCATTTCTGTTTATTCAAGGATTTTTATTATTACTTGTGTCATATACATCCCATAACGCGAAGGACATATACCCATACCGTTATCGTGATCGATGAAAACAGGGTTGTCAGCACGATCGTATTTGATGACAGGACTTCATCATTATTCATATTCTTAGCCATGATATAACAGGTTACCGTGGACGGTGAGCCTGTCATGATCAGGATTGCTGCCAATTCACTCGGTGCAAACCCAAGCTTAACCGCAATCGGCATATAGATCAAAGGAAATACGACTAGCTTCATAAGAGCGGCTGTAACCGCAGGCTTCATTTTCTCCAGTGCTGCTTTTGTATTAAAACCTGCTCCTATGGCGATCAATGCGATCGGAGTCGCCGTCTGTGCGATATAATTGATCGTCTTCATCGGTATCGCAGGAATCGGAATATTCAATAATGAAAACGGAACTCCGAGCACGATGCCGATTATGATCGGATTCTTTAAAATATTAATGCATGCCGTTTTGATTCCGTCTGCACCATGGATATTATCTCTGCCCCCAAAGGTCAGCATAATAACGGACAGGATATTGAACAATGGTACCGCCGCAACGATCATAAGCGGAGCCATCCCTGAGCTTCCACAGATATTTTCTACAAAGGCAATTCCAAGCACCGCCGCGCTTCCTCTTGCCGATGCCTGCGCAAACGCTCCGACCATCGTCTTATCCCGGCAATATATCTTTGCAAAGCACCATGCACATGCAAACATAATAAAAGTTCCGAAGAAACAAAACGCCACAAATTTCATATTTACGTCTTTTAATACCGAGGTTGTTGCGATATCCCGAAACAAAAGCACCGGAAGGGATACCTTAAACACATATTTATTTGCTATATTTGCAAATTCATCATTGATCAGCCCAATCCGTTTCAGAAACCACCCCAACAGGATCACCAGAAAGATCGGCACTGTCGCATTTATACTAAATAAAAAATCACTCATTCCATTCTCTCTTTTCTTAATTAAACTGTCGCAGCCCTTACTATAGCACAGCTTGTTACCCGATTCAATTTTTATCCGATTTTTTTAAAAGATCTATATGCAACAGATACATACCTGCCAGACCTCGAAAACTTTAAATTAATGCTAAAATGTATGAGATTATCATCAGTCCATATATAATATTCAAAAAAATAAATACTGGAAAGTGGCTTAAAACCTAAGAAAATCCGCTCTGTCAAAAAAAATGCAAAAAAAATAAAATTTATTGTTGACATCAAGGGGGTGTTTATGTATAATATGTCTTGCGTCAGAGATATGACGAACATAAAAAAAACGACAAACACTTTGTTCCGGGGTGTGGCTCAGCTTGGCTAGAGCGCTTGATTTGGGATCAAGAGGTCGCAGGTTCGAATCCTGTCACCCCGACTTAGATAATCATAAATCTAAACACTGTTAAGCAATCATGCGGGTGTAGTTCAATGGTAGAACACTAGCCTTCCAAGCTAGATACGTGGGTTCGATTCCCATCACCCGCTCTTTATTTTCGCTAATATTTATAGCGGGAATTTAAAATGTGTCCGTAGCTCAGCTGGATAGAGCAACGGCCTTCTAAGCCGTGGGTCGGGGGTTCGAATCCCTTCGGGCACATTTATTTGTTTCATTCTGTGGCACTACTGCTGTTCCATATGGATGTTTCACTTATATGGTGGGTATGGCGCAGTTGGCTAGCGCGCCAGATTGTGGCTCTGGAGGCCGAGGGTTCGAGTCCCTCTATCCACCCTTTTCTTTATCGCATATTAAGCGATGCTTTTGGGTTATCGCCAAGCGGTAAGGCACAGGACTTTGACTCCTGCATTCGCTGGTTCGAATCCAGCTAGCCCAGTCAAAAACTTAATTTATATGGGCCATTAGCTCAGGCGGTAGAGCACTTGACTTTTAATCAAGTTGTCCGGGGTTCGAGTCCCCGATGGCTCATTAAAATTTCAGATATAGTTTTATATCTGATTTTTTTATATCTACTCTTCTGTTCTTTATATATAGAAGAAACTCTGCGGATATGGCGGAATTGGCAGACGCGCTAGATTTAGGTTCTAGTGTCAACAGACGTGCAGGTTCAACTCCTGTTATCCGCATCAAAAAAGGCAATCATAATCGATTGCCTTTTTCTTTTATCTGATATCCTGTTACTAATTATTGAAAATTACACGGGACATCTTCAAATTACATTCTCTTGTATATCCATCATCATCATACAACTGATAACTACTTCCCGCATACCCTAGTAACTGCAGCTTCTTCGTATTAATATCCGCAACACACTCGGCAAAGTCAGCAAGAGGAATGCATTTTCCTTTCCGAATAAATAAAATCACTTCATTCAACGGTACTTCTACAAAATGATGTCCTTTTTTCATCTCGGTCTGTTCAATATCACCCTCAGCCTTGAAACGGACAAGCATCATATCCTCCGGCAGATAAACATATCTTCCGATTGCATTCTGTGTATATACCGGTGCGATCATGATCTCATTACCAAGCATAAGCTGGTCTTCTACATTTACCGCCATACGATCTTCCGGATATTCAAATGCAAGCGGTTTGAACATCATTTCATCATTTAAAGCAGCCTTCATATATTCACTGTAAATATATGGAAGCAACCGATAACGAACACCTATGATATGTCTGAAATCTTCAATCTGCTCAAACTGATAGCACTCCTGCTCTCTTGTGCCAAGGCATGCATGATTACGCATCAGCGGTGTAAATACACCAAGTGCGAGCCATCTGAGCAAAAGATCTCTGGTCGTATTACAGCCAAATCCGCCCAGATCTGCTCCTGTATATAAGAAACCACACATATTTAATGATGGAAGCATTTTCAGATTCAATAGGATATGGGACCACCAGGATTTATTATCTCCGGTCCAGATACCGCCATAACGATGCATTCCGATATAAGATGATCTGGAAAACAACAGGCATCTTTTCTCCGGACAGATCTCTCGAAGTGCTTCACCTGCTGCCCGTGTCATATTATAACCGAAAAGGTTATGTACCTGATCATGACGCACCATCTTTCCATTCATATTATGATACATCGAAGCATAGTCTTTGGCATTATTAGCCAGATCTGCTACCATATCCCGAATCCCCCAGACATCATCCACGGATTCTTCTTTATCAATAAATTCCCGCATTGCCTCTTTTACTTCACAAACGCCTTCCGGTGTATAAAAAATTGCTGGTTCGTTCATATCATTCCAGAAGCCTTCAATCCCTGCATCTGTAAGAAGCTTATATTTCCCGCCAAACCATTTTCTCGCTTCCGGATTCAATACATCCGGAAAATGTGTGTATCCCGGCCATACAGCTGCAACAAAATCACTTCCGTCCTCTCTTTTACAGAAATAATTGTTTGCTACGCCTTCTTCATACACATCATATCCTTCTTCGATCTTCACTCCCGCATCAATAATCGGGATCAAGCGTATATTTTCTTTTTTCAACTCTTCTACATATTCAGAAAAATCACCAAATGCTTCATTTATCGTAAAGTCTTTATAATGATCCATATAATCGATATCCATGTATACCATGTCGATTGGAATATGATTCTCCCTGTATTTCTTCACAACATAAGCAAAATCTTCCGGTGTCTTATAACCCCAACGGCTCTGTCCAAAACCGAAAGCAAACTTTGGAGCAATATAACTTTTTCCTATCATTTGTCTGAATTGTTTTACAATATCATATATACTTTCGCCTGTGATCACATAAAGATCCAAATCTGCTTTATCGCAGAAAATATGAAGTTCATCCATCTTAGTATATCCGATATCAAATACCAGCGAAGACGGATAATCTATGTACAATCCAAATGTTCTCTCGCCGGATATAATAACAAAATTATGAGATGCATATAAAGAATAAACATCCTCATGATGATTCGGAATATCTGTATTATTGCTTATATATTTATATCCTCTTTTGTTGATTCCACGATTTGCTTCACCAAGTCCATATACTGCATCCTCTGCTTTCATATCATAAAGAAATGAAAAGCCATCATCCAGATTTACTGTTCCAACTTCAGGCATACCTTCCGATGCCTCAAATGACACAACAACTGATTCTGTAAAAAACGGATTACCATATGTGTATTTTTTTATCATTCTCATTTCCTCTTTTCCTTTTTATTTGGTATATAATTTATTATACCTGATAATGTTATTATATTATCTGTTCATCCGTTTTTCTTACATTATTTTTATAAATTTGTTGCACAATATTGACTTATTAATTTCTTCCCCTCGTCATCTTATAACATAGAATGGCAGGTAATCTGTTATAGACTACCTGCCATCCTATGTCATTTACTTTTTTCCCAAAAATCAACCGGTTCGAAATCCAGCAGTTTCGCAAGAAAACCACATTCCTCCAGATCCTTCTGAATATTATCCAGGATATCTTCTGAATCTGCCTGCACCGTGTGATAATGGTAATTGTCGGTTATCTTAAGAAGCGGCGATGATTTTCCACTGCTCAAGGTCTTTACATATTCATAAATATCTTTTCTGGTTTTTATGTTCATCGGAGCTTTTACAACTCCATAAATCTTATGATATACAAATACATCCAGAATCCTGCCGCCATTATCTACGATGATCTGCAATTCTTTCTCTATCTCTTCCGCAGTATGACGCACCTTGAATATTCGTTCACATTTTCCCGGCTTTAATAACACATATCCCCGGTTTGTTGAAACAATATTATTGTCAGCCGCACGAAGCAGGGCAATATCCTGTACGATCACCTGCCTACTCACACTGAGTTGCTTCGCCATCTCCGCCCCCGCAATCGGCTCTTTACTCTTCGCAAGCATCGACAACAGTTTTTCCCGTCTTTCAACTCCTGTCATGTTCTTCCTCCCAATCTTATCATCCATTAGCCCATTCTATTTCTCATATAAACCTTCCCTGCACCCAAAGGCACCAGAAATTTTGTTACAATATTCAGTTAGATTCTATGAAGATTTTTCAGAGAAATATCCATGATCGGAGCGGAATGTGTCAGGGCTCCACTTGATATATAATCAACACCAAGGTTCTTCAAGCGCTCGATATTTTCTGCTGTTACATTACCTGATACCTCGATCTCTGCCTTGCCATCAATGATGCCGATCGCTTCTTTTAACATTTCATCTGACATATTATCCAGCATGATAATATCCGCTCCGGCTTCAACAGCCTCCTTTACCATATCCAGATTCTCAACCTCGACTTCGATCTTTCTGACAAACGGTGCATATTCCTTTGCCATACGGATTGCCTCTTTCACTCCGCCTGCCGCGCCTATATGGTTATCCTTCAGAAGGACTCCGTCCGAAAGATTATATCTGTGATTATGCCCACCGCCGACACGAACTGCATATTTTTCAAAAATACGATTATTCGGGGTTGTCTTTCTGGTATCAAGCAACTGGATCTTGCTTCCTGCAAGAAGTCCTGCAACCTTATATGTGTACGTAGCAATACCGCTCATCCTCTGCAGATAATTCAGTGCTGTCCGTTCTCCCGATAACAATACACGGATATCCCCGGTTACAACTCCCATCAACTGTCCTGCCTTTACCTCATCGCCATCCTTGCAGTAGAGTTCTGTCACGGTTGTATCATCTAATAATTCAAATACTCTCTTAAACACCTGTAAACCACAGATGATTCCATCCTGCTTGCAGATTAACTCTACCTTTCCCATGCATGCCTCTGGCATAACGGAATTTGTTGATACATCTTCACTTGTAATATCTTCTTTTAATGCTCCAAGAATAAATGGATCTACATTTAATTTTAAAGTAATCTGATCGTACATAATATCCTCCTGAATGATTTTTCTATGCTTCCTGTCTGTGCAGGTCTTCTTCGTTTTCCCTTGCAATCTCAGCCTTAAGCAGTGCCTTATATTCTGTTGCCAGCTTCTTCTTATCTGTATAATCGTCCTCTCTGTAAGAGATTTCTTCTATCTTTGTCCGATCGAACTGCTCAGTCATTTCCTTTGCGGCCCGCTTGGCAAATACCAGGCTCTCAAGAAGTGAATTACTTGCCAGTCGATTCTTGCCATGAACTCCGTTACATGCAGTCTCTCCGATCGCATATAACTGATCCATCGATGTCTTACTGGACAAATCCACCTTGATACCGCCCATGAAATAATGCTGTGCCGGCACAACCGGTATGCATTCTGTATACACATCATATCCCATTTCTTTGCAATGCTCAACGATATTCGGGAAATGTTCTTCTAATTCTTTTCTATCAATCACAGTCATATCTTCCCAGACATAATCTGTCCCGTCCTTCTCCATCTGTTTGCGAATCTCGATTGTCAGCAGATCTCTCGGAAGAAGTTCATTTACAAACCGCTCATGATTCTTGTTATAGAGCAGCGCCCCCTCGCCACGAACCGATTCCGAGATCAGAAAACTCCTGTCCTCCGGCTCTTTGCTATATAAGGTTGTCGGATGAATCTGGACATAGTTCACATGCTCTGTCTCAATCCCATGCTTTAATGCGATCGCAACGGCATCTCCGGTCAGGTGTCTGAAATTAGTCGAATGTCTGTAAATACCACCAATTCCCCCACAAGCAAGCATGGTATAGTTTGCCATGATCGGGAAGATCTTATTCTCCGCATCCCTTGCCACCACACCGTAACAGCAATTATCCTTACACAGGATATCCACCATGGTTACATGTTCGTAGATCGTCACATTCGGAAGCTTCTCTACATTACGGAGCAGGGTACTTGTGATCTCTTTTCCTGTTACATCCTCATGAAAAATGATACGGTGATGGCTATGTGCTCCTTCCTTTGTATAGCTAAGACTGCCATCCGGCTCCCGATGGAAATCCGCTCCATACTTTACGAGATCGTTTACAACATCGACCGATGAACGTATCATGACTTCTACACTCTTTGGATTATTCTCATAATGTCCCGCCTTCATGGTGTCTTCAAAATAACTGTCATAGTCATCTTCTGATTTCAGCATACACATGCCACCCTGTGCCAGGAAGGAATCACTGTGTTCTACGATATCCTTTGTTATGATCGTTATCTGTTTATCACTGGGGAGATTCAATGCAGCATATAAACCTGCGCATCCACTTCCAACAATTAAAATATCTGTCTTCATATTGTTTCTCCAACTGTATTTATTTGTTTCTTCTTATTATAAAAAAGCGTTGCCTTAGTATACCACGTTCTGTTGCACATGACAATATAGTATTTTACATCACTTTACATGTGTCTTGTCAGCAGATAAAATGAAAGACAGCATTGCTTATTATTCCGTAAGACGTTCGCACTCTATTTTAACGCAACGGTGCTAAGCTCCTCGCCTATGGCGACTCACTAAGAACCGGCGTTAAAAAGGCTTACTTCATAATAATAATGCTGTCTTCCATTTTTATCCAAACACCAATATCCGGAAATGGCTTGCTTCATAAAGTACATATACTCCAATGCCAAATCTCACTTCTCATTTTTGATCTAAACATTGATATCTTGATCTATTATTTCTCCCTTTTCCACAAAATTTCCACTAACTACAAATGAAAACTTTTCATATATCTTTTTAGATAAAAATAACCGAATTAGCTCTTTATAATTCAAAAAACTAATCCGGTTATTTTACTCACTTTGATTCAGCTCAAATTTTTGATTATTCAGCGTCTGCTACAGGCTCTGCTGCCGGTGCTTCTGCTGTCTCGGCAGGCTGCTCTGCCGGTGCTTCTTCCTCGTCATCATCGTCATCATCGAAGAAGTCGTCATCAAAATCATCATCAAAATCATCATCAAAATCATCAAGAAAATCAGGTGTCAGGTATGAATATACTGCATATGCAATACCTGCGATCGCTGCTACTGCACCGATAATCGCAAGGATCACAAATACAACACCTTTTGCCTTTTCTTCTGTTGGTTCGCTTTTTACTAAGATTACATCATTATTTTTCATTATAAACTACCACCCTTTCATTTAGTTTCTGTATGCCGTCATTATAGCATACTCTTTTTTCTATTTCTATATTATCTTGGAATTATTATAATTTCTTTATTCTTCCAAACGCTTTAATTTTGCAAAGGAAGCAAACATTTTTCTTGTACCGCCACGATCAAAATCTACCGTCACCTCATAATCTCTGCCGCCCTTTACAAGCTGCGTTACAGTTCCATTTCCAAATTTCATATGACGCACCCGATCACCTTCTCCATAGTCGAGAACCAGTTCCCGGTTCACGGTAAATTCTTTGCCAAATGATGGTTTGGTCGATGGTATTATACTGATCGGCTCTTTCTTTGCCTTACTGTAGCTGCTGTATGGATTCGATGAAGAATATCCGGAACCCGTTTGCGACGATCTTCCATGATATGAGCCTTTTCCATATCCTGACTGCCCGCTGCTACCATACCTATTTCCGGTATATCCGGTGTCTGCAAACTGCCGTTCTTCCATCCGTTTTACATGCCTTGTAATATCACCGGAATCCTGGAACAGCAGCGGCGGAATCTCTTTAATAAATCTGGAGATGTCATTGCAGTTTCTACTTCCATGCAGCATACGGTTTCTTGCACAGGACAGATATAGCTTCTTCATCGCTCTTGTAATTCCTACATAGCAAAGTCTGCGTTCTTCTTCCAGCGCATCTTCATCATCCGAATTGATCGCCATCGCACTTGGGAAGATTCGCTCTTCCATGCCACATAAGAATACATATGGGAACTCCAGTCCCTTTGAACCATGGATCGTCATTAATTTAACCATATTATCATCATCGGACATTTTATCGGTCTCCGAAACCAGCGCGATATCCTCCAGAAAATCTGCCAGTGTTGCTTCCTCATAATCGGTTTCAAACTGAACCACACGGTTTCTTAACTCATCGATATTCTCAAGTCTAGCCATCGATTCATCCGTGTGCTCCGCTATCAGTTCATCTTCATATCCGGTATCCTCCAGAATACGGTCAAATAATGTACTGAGTGGTTCCTGCTCCTCTATTATCCCCCGAAATCCATCGATCAATTCCACAAAGCCGGAAATTTTTGCAACCGAACGCTGTAATCCCGGAACTTGCTCTATGATCTGCATGGCTTCCATCAGTGTCATATCATTTGCAGCGGCAAATGCGGCCACCTTATCAACGGTAGCATCACCGATTCCACGCTTTGGTACATTGATGATTCGTCTGAGATAGGTATCGTCTGTAGAGTTATTTACAACCTTCAGATATGCCATTATATCTTTAATTTCTTTTCGTTCATAGAAATTCTGACCACCGTAGACCCGATGTGGTATTCCTCGCATAACCAGCTTCTCACCAAGGATACGAGACTGTGCATTCGTACGATATAGTAAAGCAATGTCTTTATACTGTGCACCATTTGCTGTCAGACGGATGATCTCATTTACAACACGATCCGCCTCCATGTATTCATCCTCACTCTGATTAAATACAAGCTTCTCGCCATCTCCCTGATCTGTCCAGAGGGCTTTATCCTTTCTTCCTTCGTTATGCTTGATCACCGCATTTGCAGCCGCCAGAATATTTCCACAGGAACGATAATTCTGTTCCAGCTTCACGACCTTCGCATCCGGATATTCCTTTTCAAAATTCAAAATATTCGTAATATTGGCACCACGGAATTTGTAGATTGACTGGTCATCATCACCAACGACACAAAGGTTTCTGTATTTGGAAGCAAGCTGCTTCACCATCAGAAACTGTATGTGGTTTGTATCCTGATACTCATCCACCATAATATAACGAAATCTGTCCTGATATAATTCCAGTACATCCGGATTATGTTCAAACAGCTCAACCACCTTGTAGATCAGATCATCAAAATCAAATGCATTGAATTTACGGAGTCGCTTCATATACTCGGAATATACGGTTGCCGTCTGTGTCTTCACAAAATCTGTCGCATTCATCTTCGCATACTGATCCGGTGAAATATACCGCTCCTTTGCATTTGATATCTCTGCCAGGAACATCTTCTCCGGATACTTCTTCGGATCGATCTTCAATTCCTTCAGAATATTCTTGACCGCAGATTTCTGGTCATCCGAATCATAGATATTAAAATTTGTTGCATAACCGAGCCTGTCTGAAAACCGTCGCAGAATCCGTACACATAACGAATGAAAGGTGCTGACCCATACTCGTTCAGCACCCTCTCCAACAATGTTATTTACTCTGTCTCTCATTTCGGCTGCGGCTTTATTTGTAAATGTTATCGCAAGAATATTATATGGATTCACTCCGATCTCATCCATCAGATACGCTACCCGGTGGGTGATTACTCTGGTCTTTCCTGATCCGGCACCTGCCAGTATCAGAAGCGGTCCATCGACATGTCTGCATGCCAAATCCTGCATGTCATTTAATCCAGCCATCGCTTTTGTACTCCTTTATATCAGCTTTGTTCCGCAGTTACCACAGAACTTTGCTCCATTTGTAGGGGTTCCGCAGTTCGGGCAGAACTTAGGAGCCGTACCATTTCCGGTTGGAGCTGCCTGCTGATTCATCTGTCCGTTCATGTTGTTCTGCAGATTACCGGTCATCTGATTTGCCATCATCATACCCATCTGCATTCCCATCATACCGCTGGCAACATCTGCCATATTGGTTCCACCTTTTCCGTTGGAATTTGCAAGTGCATCTACCATCTTCACCTGCTGGAACCGTCCCATGTCACCAAGCATCGTATACTCAGCAGCCTGATCTGCACGTTTTGATATATTCTCAGGATATGTAAATTCGCTGATTCTGAAATCTGTCATGGTCAGACCGATCTTGATCAGTTCCATATCCAGATCTTCTAAAATACCCTTCGCAATATCCGTTGCATTTGCCATCAGATTGAATACGTCACCGCCGACCTTTGTGATCCATTTGATCAACAGTCCATCTAAGATTCCCTTAATACGGTCTCTGACATCATCCACTGTAAAGATTGCCTTTACCCCGGCGATTCTCTCGATCAACACATTGTAATCATCGATCTTGAATGAAAACTTACCATTTGACCGTACCGGAAGTCCGCCCGGAAGTCCCGGAGCCTGTAAACGGATCGGTGAACTGGTTCCCCAGTTACAGGTAAACTCTTTCGTATTGATGAACAGAACCTCTGCACGAAGTCCTGAGTTGAAACCAAACTTAAATCCCTTTAATGTAGAAAGGAATGGAATGATATCCGAATCAATCGTATAACTTCCTGATTCTGTGAAGATACCTTCTACCGCACCGTTATACAGGAAGATTGCATCCTGTCCCGGTTTAATGATAAGTCTGGAATCTTTCTTTATCTCTCGATTTGTCCATTTCCAGAAGAGCAAGTCATCTCTGTATTCTTCCCACTCAACTACATTGGCAAACTGATTTGAAAATAATCCCATCTGTTTCCTCCTATGAAAGTCCCATCTTTGCCTTTAATGCTGCAAGTTCGTCTGAAACTGCTGATGATGGTTCTGCATCGTATTTGCTCATCAGATCATCTGTCTCATCCTTACCGCTGGCATTTAATTCTGCCATAGCATTTGCCTTGTCAAGCATTGCATCAGCCTTTGCTTCCATTCTGTCAAATGCTGAGATCGTTCCGGCTGTATCCGTTACGCTTCCCATCATCTTATTCATCTTCTCCTGCGTCTTTGCAACCTGAACCTTAGCCTTGATCGCATCTTTTCTTGCGTTCAGATCCATGATATCCTTCGTCAGCTTATCATGCATCTCTTTCATCTTAGCCGCATTTCCTGCTGCCATATCATAAGACTGCTGTAACGAAGTTCTCTTGGTTGATAACTGATTCTTCTTCTCTAAGAACTTCATGGCATCTGCTTCGTTTCCTGCAAGGAGTGCCTTCTCTGCATAGTTCTGCATCTTGGCAATATCTGCATCGCAGTCATCCAATGCACGTTTGCATCTGGTCTCATCTGCCATAACGGTTGCTGTCTCTGATTTTACGTTTCTAAGATCTTCCTGTAAGTCTCTGAGATACTGGTCGATCATCTTCTCCGGATCCTCTGCCTTATCAAGCATAGCGTTGATGTTTGCTGACATAATGTCTTTAAATCTTTTTAAAATCCCCATAAATAATTACCTCCTGTATATATTTACACTTTATGGTTTCTTGTTTTTTCGTGCTCACAAACCCATGATATCATAACAGGCGTACGCTCCGCAACGCCTGAATCATGAATTAAATGTAAAGTATCACGCTTCTGTTCTTAGGTGGCTTTAAAGTTCATCGTCAAGGCTCTTATGGATGTTTCCACCAATCCGAAACTCCGGAATTTTCTTAGAAGGGCCTTCTGCTGCCTTTCCTGCAACCCCTGCATCCGTAATTGATTCCTCTAACGGCACAGGTGTCCGATCCTCAAATAATGACTTTTTCTTTTCTTCCTTTAATTCATCTGCAATCTCAAATGCTGAATCAACAACCTCATCATGCAAAATATCATCATGAAGCTTCACCGGCTGTCTGGATGGTTTTACCTTGATCGGATCTTCCTTCTTATCCTCAAAATCAAATTCCCACTGAACCATCTCATTTTCTTCTGCCTGCTTCTTCGTCTTCTGTTCTTCTTCCTCAAACCGGTTCTTCTCATAGTACAGTTCATTTGCAAGGAGCTGGCTGATCTCTAAGATATCGGCATACCGTTCCTGCTTTTTCATATCCAGAAGTCCATCCATCAGCTCTCGCTTATTCTGCTCAATGACATCGGATTTCTGTCTGAGGGAATCCAGCACACGGTCGGTTTCCTCGCTGATCATATTATATGCCTGACGTACCGATTCATTGATCTCCATAAGCATCTCATTCGTATAAATGATCGATGCCGCATAGATCTCATTTGCTGTCCGAAGTGCCATCTTATCTTTCTTGTTCAGATCCTTTACCTGCCTCTGGACATAGAGCGGATTCGGCTTGCTCATTCGGATCCGGCTTGCAGATTCTTCTGCCTCTACGATAATGTCCTCGGCTTCTTTATTCGCATCCTTTATGATCTTGCCACGCTTATCCGTGATCTCATGATACGCTTTTAATTCTATATCTATCGTCTTTTTCAGATCTTCTATCATTTCCAGCATTTCTTCTTTATTTACAAGAACCTTCCCTGCTGCAAATGGAACATTCTGTCCGTCCTCAATCAATACCTGCATCTTATCAAGCAGTTGTTTTGCTTTTCCTTTTTCCATGTCTATTGCTTCCTCCAACTATGGCTTTATAGGATTTTATTTATAGATCCGGTTTCTTATCATCTCTTGGAATACCTAAGAAATCCTGGATCAGATGTCTGCTGAAAAGCCTTCCTTCTTCACTTTCAAAATACCGCTCCGGGTGCCACTGAAACGCAAGAATACTCATGGTTGGTGACACAAATGCCTCAACCGATCCATTTTCTTCATCTACAACCAACGGATAAAACATTGTTGAAAGGTTTTCCAGATATACACAATCACTGTGAAAATTATTTATCTTTATATATCGATCCGAATTACATATTTTTGCCATATGGTCAACACCTCGCGGTCTTGGTACCACAAACGGTGCAGAATATGAAATCTTTCCACCAAAAAGAGCATTCAGATGCTGCATACCTCTGCATACCCCGATGATCGGTATCTCATTCTCCACACAGTACATAATGAGCCGTTCCTCCATCACATCCCGATGCGGCTGCAGCTCTGCCTTATGCGGTTCTACATAATATTTCGGGTGAAGCGTACCGCCACCCGTTACGATCAGTACGTCAATCGGATCTTCAAATAAGGCTTCAAAATCTCTGGTGAAATTCGACACCGGATGAAGTCTTATTCCCATGCTTTCATAAAATTCCGTATAGGCAGCTTCCAGAACATCCGTGGATTTTCCATACATATTCTGACCTTCGCGTTGTGTTATCAGTGCGTGAAGCATACGCCTATTCCTCCTTCAGTATCTTTCCATTTTTACAATCAAGTGTCAGTTTGTCAAGTCCTGTTACATAATTATAAATAACGTCGCCACATCCAATAGCCGCCGGAATATTGAATTCCGCACATCGGATCGCCATATGGGATGCAACACCACCATACTTCGTAATAAAGCCCCGGATTCCTTTTGCAAAGATCCAGTCATAGCCGGGATCTGCTTTCGGGATCACTACGATCTTATCTGCAACATCAACCGCTCCGGCATCGTCACGCTTCGATTCCTCATCCTCCAATACGACAACTGCTCCGGTCACGATCTCCGAGGTGATAAAATTCGGTCTCGCCTCTACCATCTCGATATATTCCAACTGCTGCTTATTACAGATCACATCCTTCAGGATCAGGTCAGAAGCATCTGTATATGCTTTCCGGCTCTCTGTGATCACCTGTTCCCATATCCTTCGGATCTCCGTTTCTGGTTTATGATACACTGCAATTATATCATCTACTGTGAGATATGCCATATCTTCTTTTGAAAAATTCAACATTTCTCCAATATTGATCAGAATATCGATTGCCAGACTTAAGGATTTCGTAAATTCAAATTTAAAATATTCCCGTTCTTCCATGGAATCCTTTAAGAATTCCACAAATTTCTTTGCATCAACACCAAAGCCGATATCGGAAAGTGCCTGTTCTACCTTCTCCGGATCTAATGGCGTATGCTTTAACCGCTCAATTCTCTGTCTCTGCTTCTTTGCTGTCTCGCTTGCCTTGGAGCTGTCAAAATCCCGTTCCTCATATGTCTCACAGGTGATATCGTAAGTGCCGGAACGAAGATGCCCGTATTTCTCATCAAATGCAGCTCTGGTAATCCGTCCTTCTGCAAAATCCTGAAAATCCGAATCGTACTCCGATGCCACTGTGTAGATTGACATCATAAAGTCATCAATCTCACGGCTCGTAAAATATCCCTTTGCACTAAGTGACCTGCAAAGAGCCTTTGAGATAAATGCAAGTCTTGCCTGTCTTGCAAATTTCGGTGTTCCGTACTGTTTGATACTCTCGATCAATTCTATAAAATAACGGATGGAAGTATTCACATCCTTTGCTGCCATCAGCCAGTTATTCCTGATATTTTCCCGATGCACCTTCAGTCCGTTTAAGGAACGGATATCCTGCATCCGGTTCTGCCTGAAATTACAGATTGCACGATCCGTCAGACGAAACAGGCTATTTGACAAATCCTGAATCTCGCCTTTCGTGAATTCATATTCTAATAATTCCTGCAACCGATCCTCCGTTGTAAAATCATAATTGGAAAATACGATTTCAAATTCTATTTTATCATGTGCCGTTATATCCGATAATATCTTCCGGTCATAAAATGCCAAAAGTTTTTTCACCATGTCCTCATCTAAATCCGCAGGCATCAGGCACAGAAATGACTTCCGCAATGATATATATGGTTTATTTCCGACCCTGTACATCAGATCTCCGTCCACCACACGATATCCGATCGTGGTAAGTCCCTGATTCCAGGCAGCCTTCGTTATGATCTCTCTGTAAAGGGAGAAATCAAGCGGATGCGGATTCACTCCTATGATCTCAGCAGGATTCCAGAATGCCATATCGGATAAGATTGCCTGTTTCTCATACAACAGATCACTGAGTTTTTGATACTGCTGTTTTATCTTGTTTATCAATTCTCCAAATATACGATCATTCTTTGCTCTGTCTTCTTTGTAGTCAGACGGCTTTTGCAGTTTCTTAATACAGGCCGCAAGCGGACGCACCTGAAAGATCGTAACTGTCAGATCTGCTCCAACTGCAAATTCCACATCGAGCGGATACTCCGGAAAGATGTCTTCTAATTCCCTCATGGCTGTGATCAGAACACCCCAGCGCTCCGGGAGAGATGAACTCTCTGCTGTCCGTGCAATATAAATCGTCTTTCCTCCGCTTCCACTGGTTACCGCATCGGTCGAATCTTCATCATATGAGATTGCATAATACAGTCTTCCTGATTTGATCTCTCTGGAGAAGATAACTCCGCTGCTGATGATAGATTTCGTCTGCGTCTGGATCAACACCTGTTCATTCCTGATATCTGGCAGATCTTTTTTATAGGAATCAAATACTGTCTCAACCGCATGACATACAGCATCGCGATCATCAGCGTCGACATCCAATATACTGTCATAATGACCCGCATTTGATGTCTCGGAGGAATCTTCATTGGAACAGGAGCTTCGAACAACAATCGTCTGTCCTTTAAACTGTGATTGAATATCGGCAAGGATCTGTTTCCGGTTCTCACCATACATTTTCCCGGTTACGATCATAAGGTCTTCTATTCTCGATTTTGTTATTCTGTTTTTCAAATAATCTAATGTATCTGCTTTTGTCAAAACCATGAAAAAATCACCTTCTACAACAAAACTGCACCTTAGCAGACCATATCATCTATACTAAAGTGCAGTATATTTTTTCTCTTTCGAGACACTATTCGTTTTGTTGGCTATTCCGACAGACTTTTGTTTCTTCCAAATCTATCTTCTGTCAGTATTCATTATATAATGAATAAAATAGCTCTTACTGGATCGTTAATAGATCATCAACTGATTTTCTTGGTGGCATCTCCGGTGCAAATACCGGATATCCCATTGCAATAACGGTGGCAACTGTCTGACCTTCCGGCACACCTACGATCTCTCCAACCTTCTTATCATCAAATACTCCAAGGATAACCGTTCCGATTCCCTTCTCATGTGCTGCAAGACAGAATGTCTGGGCTGCGATACCGGCATCGAACATCTCCCATCCGGCACCTTTGCTTGTACTGAAGCTTCCATCTCTCTCATATCCACAAATACCGTTCTTCTGTGTCACAACCATCAACTGATGTGCTCTGGAAACTGTCTTCTCATTTAATGCGAATCCCATTACACCCTCTTCTGCGATCTTCTTGATCTTCTCCGGATCAGAAACACTGATGTAACGGATTGTCTGTGTATTCTTCCAGGATGGTGAATAGGATGCGAGTTCTACTAACTCACGGATCACTTCATCCGGAATGATATCCTCTTTGAATTTTCTTACCGATCTTCTTGTCTTAATACATTCTAATGCTTCCATGTCTTGTCCTCCTGTATTTTTATAAATATCTTTTGTATCTTCTTACATATATCGCAAGTATAACTCACTCAATGTCTTCGAAAAATCATCTCATTATCTGTTACAGATCACTCACCTGCAAAATATGCATCTATACCATCTGCAATTCCTTTTGCAAGCAGATTCTGATAATCTGATGTTACAAGCTTCTGGTCTTCTTCTGAATTTGTCATATAACCGATCTCAACGATCGTAACCGGAACCTTACACCAGTTAATTCCACTCATGGAATCTGTCTCCCAGACACCTTCGCTGTTTGCCCCTGTTGCTGCTGCCATTCCGCTTAATACATCGGCAGACAACCGTTTACAGGAATCATAGATATCTGCATTGTATGGATTATCCTTAGTCTGGCATACTGTCATAACACCGCTCGCATTTGTATCTGTAGAACCATTTGCATGGATTCTTATAAATGCATCTGCCTTATCACTGTTTGCAAGTTCTGCTCTTGCAGCGTTACTGATATCGACATCATTGGATGTACGGATCATCTTCACAGTATAGCCTCTTGCCTCTAATGCACTCTGAAGCTTTAACGCTACCTCAAGATTCAGTTCATATTCCTCTGTACCGGTTGTAACACCTGTATTACCGGCTGAGACTTTTGCTTTCTTATCTTCCGCACCGGGACCTACCGGCTCTGTATCCGTATTCGGCGTTGCCTGATGACCTGCATCAATACAGATCAGCTTGCCTTCGCCAACATTGCTTGTCTCCTGTGTTGATTCTTCTGTGCTGCTGTCATCACCACTGGATGCTGCTCCTTCTGCCTTTACAAATTTCGAATAAACATAATAGGTCTCACCCTTGATCGATACCTTGCTCCACTCATCGTTATAACCGATCCGGTCAAGCTCTACACCATCTGCAAGCTGCATCGCAGGATCTCCGTCTGTCGATGGTGCTGTTCTGACATTTACATAATCAGTCGTCGTCACCTTGTCATTTACGATCGTGAATCCTTCTTCATCCACCTGTGCTTCCGTCGTCGCTTCTGTTGTATCCTCTGTGGATGCTACATCTTCAGAAGCTTCTGTTGAACTCTCGGTAGTCGTCTTTTTTCCTACATCCTTTTTCCCACAGGCTGCAAGTACAAATGCTGAAAGAATGATCATCATACATATAAGTATTGTTCTGTAAACCTTCTTCATAAGTAACCTCCGTCCATATTTCTATACACCTAATGTCTATTATCGCATAAATATGGCTCTATTTCAACCAAAAAGCGATAAGGAGCCGTTTCATCGACTCATAGTCTGACAAATGTGCCATTTCACATGCTGAATGCATAGCGAGTACCGGCATTCCCATATCGACTGCCTTTACCGGAAGATAGGATGAAACGATCGGACCCAGCGTAGTTCCACCCGGCATTCCTGTCTTATTGACCGTACGCTGAAACGGAATTCCTTCATCCTCACAGAGCACCTGAATCACTGCAGCAGCCTCGCTGTCTGTCACATATCGCTGAGACGCGCTGCTCTTTAAGACAACCCCATTTCCAAGCAGTACCCGGTTGACCGGATCGGATTTCTCCTGATAATTCGGATGTGTTCCATGTGCCACATCAAGAGAGATCAAAAATATCTCCGGAAGCAGCTCCTGTATGGTACGGCTCTCTCCGCTGTCTTTTAAGATACGTTCCGTTATCATCCGAAGCAGTCCGGAATCTGCTCCCTGTTTGGACAGACTCCCGATCTCCTCGTTATCGAAAAATACTCCGATGTCGAGATTCATATCAGATCCATCTGCTTCCGATATTTTTTCATCTGCCAATGCAGCTTCTGTTCCCTTACCTTTTTCTTCTTTCCACTTGTTTCCGGTTCGCACCAAAGATTCCAAAATCGCACTAACGGAAGATACATTATCAATTCTCGGTGATGTAAATACGCCACTGTCTCCGATCATTTGGCAGGAATCGCAATTATATAAATACAGATCATAGTCTAATATGTCCACCTTATCGATCTGAAGCATTTCTGCAACCTCATCTAAAAAGCTATGCGGTTCATCCTTCTTCCAAAGCCCAAATACCGGGATCAGTTCTTTCTGCGGATCTAATTTTGTCTCTGCGTCTCCACGTTTCAGATGCGGCGCAAGACTCGGTATAATCGCAACCGGCTTCTCGGAATCATATAATCGTACCTCCGGATGAAATGCATCGCTGCCTTTTACCACTACCTTGCCGGCAAGTCCCAGCGGGCGGTCAAACCATGTCTTCATTAACAGTCCGCCATACGTCTCTATATTCAACATATGATAACCGCCTTTTTCCATATCGGCTGACGGCTTTAACTTCAGCATCGGAAAATCCGTATGGCTGGTCGCTATACGGATATGCTGCAGCTGCTTCGGCAGATGAAATGCGATCATAACAGAACTGTATGGTCTGACATAATAATCTGCTCCTGCCTGAAGCTGCCATTTGTCCTTTAACTTAAGCTCGGAAAATCCGTGTTCTTTCAGATATTCCTCTCCATGCTTTACAACATGGAATTGGGTAATTCCGTTTTCTAACATATATTTTAACAAGCCTGTCTGTTCCGGCTTTTCTGATATGAGATCAACTTCTGTTTTTCTTTCTTCCATATGCTCTGTTCTCCTGTCTTTTTACTTTGATTTCTATTGTACACCTTTTTAGTTTTTCTTGCTATTTTGATTTTATGTGTATATAATGTTGTTACACGCTTTAACGCGTTAAATCTCAAAAAGGAGAAACAGCTATGAATGCATTTAAAATTGGTTTTATCGGTCTTGGTCTGATCGGTGGATCGGTGGCAAAATCTATTCACCGTATTTTCCCAAACTATACGATCATCGGCTATGATGTCAACACCGCGACCTTAAAAGAAGCGCAGGAGGATGGCACCTTAGGTCATTATACAACAAATATCAGTGACATCGCAGACTGTGATTATATCTTTCTGTGTGCGCCGGTTCATTATAATATAGAATATCTGAAAACTTTAAAACCACTGATCTCTGATTCCTGTATCCTATCTGATGTCGGCAGTGTCAAATCCGATATCTACGATGCTGTAAAGGAACTGGGACTTGGTTCTCATTTCATCGGTGGTCATCCAATGGTCGGATCGGAACGATCCGGCTACGATGCAGCAACCGACCGTCTGATTGAGAATGCTTATTATTTCATTACTCCATCTCCGGATGCTCCGTCAGACCGCGTGGAGGAATTTATGACATTTATCGGCGATCTGGGTGCTATCCCGATCCGGTATTCCCCGGATGAACACGATAAGATCACTTCCTATATCAGCCATGTACCGCATGTGATCGCAGCGTCTCTGGTCAATCTGGTACGACATGCCGATTCTCCGGACGGAATCTTTAAATCTCTGGCAGCCGGAGGTTTTAAAGATATCACACGAATCGCATCCTCAAATCCGGTGGTTTGGGAGCACATTCTCCTCAGCAATCCGAAGAACATCGTGAATGGATTGAAGGAATATATTGAGCTTCTAAATAAAATGATTTATGATATTGAAAGAAATGACGCAAAGGACATCAATGCTTTCTTTGAGTCATCCAGAGAATACCGGGATTCCATCCCGAACAATACAAGCGGTGTTATCCGTATGCAATATGAACTCTTTGTCGATATCCCGGATGAACCGGGTGCTCTGGCAAAGGTTACGGTACTGCTTGCTGATGCAGGCATCAATCTGAAGAACTTCGGAATCTCCCATAATCGTGAAGACGAGGAAGGCGTTCTACGTTTATCCTTCTACGATACGGATGCATGCCGGAAAGCATTTGAACTTCTTGCCGATGCCGGATACCGCTTATATAACAGATAAGACAACATAAAAAGGAAATGGACGATATCGCGTCCAGACAGGTAATACATTATGATATTTTCCAGAAGAACAGGATTAAAAGGGGTCCTTACGATCCCCGGAGATAAATCCATCTCCCACCGTTCGATCATGCTTGGATCACTGGCAGATGGTATAACTGAAGTACATGGATTCTTAAACGGTGCAGACTGCATTTCTTCTATGAACTGCTTCCGCGAAATGGGTGTAACGATCGACCACAATGGGGATACCGTTATCATTCACGGTAAAGGGCTTCATGGTTTGCAGGCTCCGAAAGAAACGCTCGATGTCGGCAACAGCGGAACAACTACCAGACTGATGTCCGGAATTCTTGCGGCACAGAATTTCAAGAGCCGCGTGATCGGTGATGCATCGATCTGCCGCCGTCCGATGAAACGGATCATGACCCCGCTTTCTCTGATGGGTGCTGATATCGTGAGCGAAAACGGAAACGACTGTGCGCCGCTTCTGATCACCGGAAAGCCATTACACGGCATCCACTATAATTCACCGGTTGCTTCGGCACAAGTCAAATCTTGTATTCTTCTTGCCGGTCTGTATGCCGACGGCGAAACCAGTGTAACCGAACCATATGTATCCAGAAATCATACGGAGCTGATGTTTGATGCTTTCGGTGTCGATATCAAGACCTCCGGCACAACCGCAACTGTAAAACCTGCGGATAAATTATACGGTCAGAAGATCATGATCCCGGGAGACATCTCCTCGGCGGCTTACTTTATCGCAGCCGGACTTATCACACCGGATTCCTGTATCACGATCAAGAATGTGGGTATCAACAATACCCGTGATGGAATATTAGAAGTTGTAAAAATGATGGGCGGTACGATCACCTACGACCGACTGGATCAGCCGGGCGAACCTGCTGCAGACATCACAGTACAGACCTCAGATTTAAAAGGCTGTGTGATCGAAGGCTCCCTGATTCCGAAGCTGATCGACGAGATTCCGATCATCGCCATCATGGCATGCTTTGCAAAGGGACAAACCGTTATCAAAGATGCACAGGAACTGAAGGTGAAGGAATCAAACCGGATCGATGTTATGGTGAAGAACCTTTCCGCTATGGGCGCAGATATTAGCGCTACCGATGATGGCATGATCATCCATGGCGGCAAGCCGCTCCACGGTGCTGTCATCGACAGCCACCTCGACCACCGCATCGCCATGAGCTTTGCCATCGCCGGACTTAACGCCGACGGCGACACAGAGATCCTTGGCAGCGACTGCGTAAACATCTCCTACCCGACCTTCTATCAGGATCTCGCCGGGTTGAGGTAGTATCCCACCCGGACGCTGGAATGAGTGAATCAACACTTCTGATAGGGAATTACAAATAAATCCTGCTGCCCGGCTATGTAAAAAGACAAGCATGTTTTCTATTCGGTTCGCACATTTATTAGTCAGCAGTCGCCCAAACTCACCCTTACGGGCTCAAACATGGGCTTGGTGCTGACAATTCGTGCAAACCTCATAACGAAAACTTCGCTTACGTCTTTTGTACATAGCCGGGCAGCAGGATTTTTAATGTAATTCCCTTATATAATATCTCGATATAACTCATCCCAGCGTCCGAGCTTTTCAAAGCAATGAGGAAAAAGGCTCCGCCACATAAAATAGATTTTCTGCTTTGATGCCGATTTCACTAACATCTATATTATAAATAAACGACAATACCAGTGGTAATAGAAGATGTTCGTGTAATTTTCGTCATGAGGTTTGCACTAGCTGTCAGCACCAAGCCCTTGTCTGAACCCGTAAGGGTGAGTTTGGGCGACTGCTGACAAATCAGCGTGCGAACCGAATAGAAAATGAAACGAATCTTGCTATACCACTGGTATTGTCATTTATTTATATCAAGATCCTGAAAACCGGCATCAAAGCATATTTCCATAAAATATACGGCGGAGTCTTTGTCCTACAGAATCAACATAGCATCGCCGAAAGAGAAGAAACGATAGCGTTCTTCCACGGCTACCTTATAGGCTTCGAGAATCTTCTCGCGGCTGTAAAGGGCTGATACCAACATCAGCAACGTGGATTCCGGCAGATGGAAGTTCGTGATCAGTCCATCAATGGCTTTGAACTTATAACCCGGATAGATGAAGATATCTGTCCAACCGCTACAAGCCCGAAGCATACCGTTCTCATCAGCTACTGTTTCCAATGTTCTCGTACTGGTCGTTCCGACTGCAATGATTCGACCGCCATTTTTCTTTGTTTCATTGATCGTCTCTGCTGCTTTCTCATCGATCACATAGAATTCCGAATGCATATGATGATCCAGAATGTTGTCCTCTTTTACCGGACGGAATGTTCCAAGTCCGACATGAAGCGTTACATGTGCGATCTTGATGCCTTTTGCCTTGATCTCCTCTAAAAGCTCCTTTGTAAAATGAAGTCCGGCTGTTGGCGCTGCAGCAGAACCTTCATGCTCTGCATAGACAGTCTGATAACGGTTCTTGTCTTCCAATTTATGTGTGATATATGGTGGGAGTGGCATTTGTCCGAGTTCATCTAAGATCTCCTCAAAGATTCCCTCGTATTCAAAACGAACAATACGATTTCCCTCTTCCACGATATCGATAACTTCACCAACCAGTTTGCCGCCACCAAAGATAATCCTTGCACCGACTCTGGCTTTCTTTCCCGGTTTTACAAGCGTCTCCCAGGTACAGTCATCCAGACGCTTCAATAACAGCACCTCGATAGCCGCTCCGGTTCCTTCTTTCTCACCGATCAGTCTGGCAGGAATAACCTTTGTATCATTAATAACCAGACAGTCGCCCTCTTTCAGATATGATATTACATCATAAAAATGTTTATGTTCAATGGTTTCTTCTGCTCTGTTCAAAACCATTAATCTCGAATTATCACGCTTTAAGAGTGGGTCCTGTGCGATCAACTCCTGAGGCAGATCATAGTAAAAATCTGATAACTGCATTTTCTTATCCTCCTTAAAACTCAACTATGATAATGCCACGTTTTATGTCTAAATGCAAGGAAGAAAAACAAAGAATAAAGCAGGTAACAGATAACAAAACAAATGCCAGATACAAATAAACAAATTTTATCTGTACCTGACACCCTTTTTCATAAGCTTCAACTTTTGTTCTACCGTTATTGTCTGTGACAATAGCGTTCCCCCTCGATCAGTGAAGCGACCGTTTCTGCATCCATGCCTTTAAATTCGTCTACTACTCTTATCAGTATATGCGCCAGCATGATCTTCTGTCCAAGCAGCCGTTTGGCACTGGCATCATACTGTGCTTTCTGGTAGGTAGCATCGACGGCAAACACCACTTCATTATCCATGATCTGTCTTCTTTCCTGACAGAACAGGATAAACGACCTTCTCTATGTGGTTATTTTTTTTATCCTCGGTCTGGTCACCATCCGTATCATCTGTCTGATCACTGTCCGTTTCACCGGTCTGATTCCTATCTGCATCCTCTGTCTGACTATCAACCGGTCCAACTTCATATACCATGCAAAACAAATTGTCGCCTAATTCCGTTACTGTATATTCATCATCCACCTTTGACGGAATCGTAAGGATATTCTGCGAATCCACTTCTGTAACAGACAACTTTGTTTTATCCACTTTCGTAAGGGCTACGGTCTTTTTCTCCGCATCCAGGATTTTATATGTATAACAGCCATCTGCTGTTATATATTCCTGCTCCGTTGTATCTTCCGTCTCTGCACAGACCTTCGTCACAGATCCCATACCACTGACAAAGCCTGCTCCGGACTGCCCTGCTGCCACGACCAAAGCCATAGCTACCGCCATCATTCGTAACCTTCTTTTTCCCATCTTCTCTCCTTCTTCTCCCTGTAACAAAAAATATCTGACTGTCTAATATAACAAACCGGAGAATACTTGTATAACAAATATTCTCCGATTCATAATACCAGAATTATTCCAACCTGTAAATTAGGCTCTGAGTTCGATGCCCAGCTTTCCTAATTCTTTTACAAGCTTCTCAATAATCTTATCGACTTCACCGGCCTCTAAGGTTCTGTCTTTTGCACGGAAAGTCATCGTGTAAGCAACAGACTTCTTACCGGCTGCGATCTGCTCGCCTTCATATACATCAAAGAGCTTATAGCTTTCAAGCAGCTTGCCGCCACACTTCTTGATCAGTTCTTCTACCTGACCGACAAAGATGCTCTTGTCCATAACCATACTTAAGTCTCTGGTACTTCCAGGGAACTTTGCGATGCCTTCATACTTGATATCGAAGGATGACAGCGCTACGACATTTGGCATATCGAGAACTGCTACATATACCTCACCCTTTAAGTTATAGTTATCGCATGCTTCCGGATGAAGCTGACCGAGGTAACCAACAACGGTATCGTCCTTTACGATATTTGCCTGACGGCCCGGATGTAAGAATGGATGCTCTGTTGTAGGAACATAGGTACAGATATTCTTCATACCAAGGTTATCAAATAACTCCTCGATCACACCCTTTAAGTTGAAGAAATCACCCTCGCCGTACATACCGATCGTGAGCTTCATACGTTCTTCCGGAAGCTCTGTCAGTGGGAGTTGCTTTGGGAGATATACATTTCCGAATTCATACAGACGTGCAACCTTATTCTTACGATTGAAGTTTGTTGCAAGAGAAGTCAGCATACCGTTTAAGGATACCGTTCTCATGATACTAAAATCCTCACCCAGCGGATTTGCGATCGTAATCGCCTTTCTGTAAATGGAATCAGCAGGAAGCAGTAATTTGTCAAATACCTTCGGGCTTTCAAATGAATAGCACATACCACCAGAGAATCCGTTTCCTTCCAAAATGTTTCTTGCAATGTCATAGATTCTATGGCTGTATGGCTTCTTACCTACGGTAGCTTCACCCTTTGGAAGTGACATCGGAATCTTATCATATCCATAGAAACGGGCAACTTCTTCTGCCAGATCTGCCATGCAGTTTAAATCCTGACGGAAGGTTGGAACAGTAAGTGTCTTCGCTGCTTCATCATATGTTAATTCCAGCTTACCAAATATATCAAGCATGGTCTTTTCATCAATATCGGTACCAAGAAGCTTGTTGATCTTTTCAGGCTCAAACGGAAGCACCTTAGGCTGTACAGGATCCGGATATACATCAACCATACCGCCAACAACTTCACCTGCACCCATTTCTTCGATCAGCTGGCATGCACGGTTGATTGCTTCTTCTGCAAGATTTGGATCAAGTCCCTTTGTAAACTTGAATGCAGCATCTGTTGCAAGTCCGAGTCTTCTGGATGACAGACGGATATTGGTTCCATCGAAACAGGCTGCTTCAAATAATAAGGTCTGGATATCATCCGTTACCATGGAGTTCTCACCACCCATGATACCTGCGATACCAACTTCTTTTTCTCCGTCACAGATCATCAGAACATCCTTATCCAGCTTTCTTTCCTGACCATCAAGCGTCACAAATGTATCGCCATCCTTTGCGCGTCTGACAACGATCTTATTTCCTGCAATTGTGGACAGATCATACGCATGCATTGGTTGTCCATATTCTTCCATTACATAGTTTGTGATATCAACCAGATTGTTGATCGAACGGATTCCCTGTGAAGCAAGTCTCTCTCTCATCCATTTTGGTGATGGACCGATCTTTAAATTCTTTACAACTCTTGCGCAGTAACGCTTACACAGATCTGTGTCCTGAACTTCTACAGATACATAGTTATTTACATCTTCATCATTTCCTGTTTTCTTGATCACCGGTGGGTAGAATGGCTTGTCAAATGTAACAGCAGCCTCTCTTGCCATACCGATCATGGAAAAGCAATCTACACGATTTGATGTAATCTCATATTCTACAACAACATCATCCAGTCCCAGTGCCTTTACCGCATCATCACCCGGCTTTACATCTGCTTCCGCAGGGAATACATAGACACCGTTTTCCGGTGCTTCCGGATACAGCTCTCTGGATGATCCAAGCTCCTCAATCGCACACATCATACCATAAGATGGCACGCCACGAAGTTTTCCCTTCTTGATCTTGATTCCATCAGCAGGAAGCTCTCCGCCATCGTGTCCGCCTGCTACTTTACCGCCGTCAAGTACGGTAGGAACCAGATCTCCTTCTTTTACATTTGGTGCTCCGGTTACGATCTGAAGCAGCTCATCTGCTCCGATATCGACCTGACATACAACCAGCTTGTCAGCATCCGGGTGCTTTTCTATCTTAACGATCTTACCAACTACGATCTTTTCAAGATTCTTGTCTTTCTTCTCAAAACCTTCTACATGTGAACCGGAAAGTGTCATTGCATCGACAAATTCCTGTGCCTCTACGTCAAGATCAGGCACATATACTTTTATCCATGAAAGTGGTGTATTCATTTTTCTATCTCCTTTTCCTGTTTTTTAGAACTGCTGTAAGAAACGTACATCGTTTTCGTAAAGAAGACGCATATCGTCGATTTCGTATTTTAACAGTGCTACACGCTCCAGACCGATACCAAATGCAAATCCTGAATATTCCTCCGGATCAATGCCACAGTCATGAAGTACCTTCGGATGAACCATACCACAGCCAAGAATCTCGATCCAGCCGCTGCCCTTACATACACGACAGCCCTTGCCGCCACATTTGAAACAGGTTACATCCATCTCTGCTGATGGCTCTGTGAATGGGAAATGATGTGGACGGAACTTAACCTTTGTGTTCTCACCAAAGAATTCCTTTGCCCACTGCTGTAAAGTTCCCTTTAAGTCAGCCATCGTAATGTTCTTATCAATAACCAGACCTTCTACCTGATGGAAGGATGGTGAATGTGTTGCATCTACTTCATCAGCTCTGAATACTCGTCCCGGTGAAAGAATACGGATCGGAAGGTGACCCTTCTCCATGATTCTTGCCTGTACCGGAGATGTCTGTGTACGGAGCAGGATATCCTTTGTAATATAGAAGGTATCCTGTTCATCCTTTGCAGGATGATTTGCAGGGATATTTAATAATTCGAAATTATATTTATCATATTCAACTTCAGGTCCTTCTACGATCTCATAGCCCATACCGATGAAGACACGTTCCAGATCTTCAAGAGCGATCTGATTCGGATGTCTGTGTCCATCGATCTTCTTGATTCCCGGAAGGGTAACGTCGATCGTTTCGCGCTTCATCTTCTCTGCACGAAGTGACTGATTGATCTTCTTTGATTTTTCCTCTAAGGCTGTCTCAATCGCCTGTCTTGCTTCATTTACCATCTGTCCAACCTTTGGTCGATCTTCAGGTGCTACATCTTTCATACCCTTTAATACCTGGGTCAGTTCACCTTTCTTTCCGAGTACAGATACTTTTACATCATTTAAGGATGTCAGTACATCTGCTTCATTGATCTTGGCAAGTGCTGCTGCTTTGATTGCCTCTAATCTGTCTTTCATCTTTCATTCTCCTTATTTATATTTTCTCAATATTTGTGAATAAACATGCGGAATACTCCTGCTTGGGATACACCCTCCTGCCTCCCGGCTCGATGATGTACACAAAAAAAGCCCCAGTCCACAAAGGGACGGAGCAACCGCGATACCACCCTGATTCTGACATCCGGTCTTCCCGGCGCTGTCAGCACTCATTCTATGTTATAACGGTCATAACCCGTTATCTCCTACGCTTCCGTTTAAAGAATTCTCAGAGATAAAACTCGGATGTGAAATTAAATGAAATATGGTGCTCGATCAGGCTTCCAGCCGATGACCCGATCTCTCTGTCAGACATATCCCATCTTTTGCATCTTCAACGTCTTCTCTTCCATCCGCTTATAGTCAAGATGGTTAAAACTATACTTAAATATAGCACATTTTTAATATGTGTCAATAACTTTCTGCGATCACCCATTCAGATTTTTCTGTTGAATAGACAAGTTTTGCCTTCAGATTCCCACGCCGGTCAGATAACAGGATCTCAGAACTCACACCTGTTGCCGGATCTGAGGCAACGACTTTTCCATTTTCTGACAATGCGATCTGAAGTGGAATCCCACCATTCATATACAGGGTAATACTGCCCATTCCCATTGCTTGAAACATTTCAGAAAAATACTTTGATTTATCTGAAGAATTCGCCATGTCTGCGTAACCGGAAGCAGTTGCACAGATCAACGTTCCTGATCCTGAACCACCATCCGTTGAACCTTTATATGTCACAGCACGGATCGCATAGCCATCTTCCTCTGCATCAACCACCATATTAACAACGGATTTCTCAATCTCTGATGCCGTATCAAGATATACCTGCAGTCTGGATTTTTTTACGTATTTGATAAGTGCCGGTGCGAGTACACCTGCAAGAATTGCCATGATCGCGATCACAATGATCAGCTCTACAAGTGAAAAACCTGAATCCTTCCATGTTCTTCTTTTCATATTAAACTTTTCTCCATTTATTGAACGATTTCCCCTCGTCTCATATACGCTTAGTATATTTCTCTCCTGTCGTTTTTTCAACTATTTTTTATAAAGTTTTAATCTTTTTTTATGAAGGTCTGTGTGGATTTTCCGGAATACAGACCAGATCTCATCACGGAAGAACAGATTCAACTCTGCTCCCAAAAGCAGGATATACATACAGATATACAGCCAGAGCATTGCGATGACCATGCCTCCAAGATTGCCATACATATAAGTATTGATTCCAAAATAAGTAAGATAGGATGAAAATGCCGCTGATAACAATACCCAGCAGACAGTTGTGAATACCGCCCCCGGTATTGCTGTCTTCAAACGCAGATGATTATCCGGCAGACGACAATAGATTAGTAAAATAACTGCAAATACCAGCACCGGCGCAGTTAACAGTCTGGAATAAAAGAAGATCTTCTCGGAATAATCCACCCAGTTTGTCTTTGCAAGAATATCTTCCATGATCGTATTGCCAAGAACATATACTCCGACCAGTGCGATCAGCATCACGCAGAATATCAGCGTATATAATGCATTTGTCAGTCTTCGTAATATATAATTCTTGGTATCCTTCGTCCGATCCATAAAATTGAGTCCTCGTTCGATCGCCATCGTTCCTTTTGCCGCCGACCAGACTGCTACGACTGCTGACACGATCATCGTCGTTCCAACCTGCGTACTGTAGATTTCATCGACCATAAATCTGAGTGTCTCTGCCATCTTTCCCGGTATCATCTCCGCTACCAGCTCTATAAACTCCGCCTGTGTTACCGGAAGAAAACGAATGCCGATCAGAAGCATCATTGCAAATGGAAAAAAAGAAAGCAACAGAAAGAAAGCCGCCTGTGCCGCAAACGCAGACAACTGATTATCCTTGTTGATCCTCATTGCTCCCTGAACCATCCGTACAACTGTAAGATTCTGGATCCATTCGATTTTTTCTTTCACCCGGTTTACTTTATTCTTCATTTGTTTTATTTCCCGTTTCTCTCAATTTCTCAAGTTCTGTTCCATTATAATAATGAGACAGGATCTCCTCATATCCATATCCTGCTTCTGCCAGATCATTTGCCCCATTCTGGCTCATGCCGACTCCGTGACCAAAGCCACCACCATGCAATTGATAATTTCCCTCTTTATCCTGCGTAATATAAAAATACGCACTTGGCAGCAGATCAAAACCTGATGTTTCACTTCCATCCTGTTTTCGGATCACAACATCCGGTGAACACAGAAGTTCACGGATCTCCATCTGTCCTTCAATCGTAACAGAACTCTGTTTCCCGTATAATACCATATTCCGGGCAATTCCGCTATTTCCTCTTTTCGTGATCCGGACTTTCTCAATCTCTCCGGTCTGATCCGTGATATCTGCACCCGCAAGTGTCTGTATCTGATCTGCCGTCAGCGTAACCTGCCAGCGGTAAAATGGTTCTTCTTTCTCAATACTGTTCACATAGACCGTCTGATCGATAAATGCACGGAATACCTCTTCCGTTGACAATCTGCCATCCCCTATCTGAAAATATCCATGATCGAGCATAACAGTTGCATCTCCTAACCGTTTCCGATCCGCCTCTGTGTAAATCTCCAACTGATCATTCAGATAATCTAACTTTTCTCCACCCCAGACATCATCATTCCGACATGTCGTTCCACAGGAGGTTGAAAAGAAATATGCATTTACCACATCCCCGTCATTGGTCAGGATCTGTCCCTCGGTTTCCTGTACTGCATGAATCGTTTCCTCTGTTTCAAATACATTGTTATATACCTGACTGGCAGTTGTGTCATCCAGATCCGCCCCATATTCTTCAAATGCACCATCTTGGATCCTTCTAACTGCATAGCTTCTTGCACATACCGCCTGTGCTTTCAGCGCCTCTTTCTCATATGAGGAAGGCATCTCACTGGAAACAACCGCATACAGATATTCCTCAAACGCCAGTTCGTTTACAATACAATATTTATTCCCCTGTTTTTTTATCTGCAGCTTTCCCCGATAGGACGGTGCTCCTTCTGATTTATGAAAGCTCTCTATTGTCAGTTTTCCATATTGCTCCGGAATGATCGTTAAGGAAACCGGATCTGCGTCCCCGGTAAGCTCTACCAGATCAATCTCCGTTCCTTTCTTATAGCTTGTTTCTGTTTGCCCGCAGATAACACGAAAGTTCGAATCACTGCTCACCCGGACTTCTGACTGCCAGTAGCTTCCGTCATCGGACAACAGAACACGGATCGTATCTGGCATGTTCTGCTCCGACAAAACAGGAAGCTCCGCTGTATGATCGGTCTGCATGGCTTCCCGTGCCTGTTTATCTGCCTGACCGTCCGACTCTTTTACAACATCGGCACCTGCTGAATCCCGAAGATTTGATAATATGGAAATATCGGTCTGCTTATATTCTTCCGGTATTTCTTCTTTTTCTTTTATAGCATATTTTCCTGCATAAATGATCAAAACGACCAACAGGATCATCACACAAAAGGTTAAAAATTTTAAAAAATTTTTCATAAAATTCCAGTTCCTGTGACATAATTTATTTATACATGTGCTCTACTGCACATGTATATCGAAAGAAAAAGCAGCATCATAGATGCTGCTCTCTTTATCATTTGTTGAAAACTGAAATGCGTTCCTGCATTTTGAGTCCTAGCCAATGCTAGGTGGGCAACCGCAACTGAATCTCTGCCTTCCACGTTTGAAGAGGCCTGACATCGCAAACAGCAATATAGGAATCCCTTTTATTCAAATGTAGGTTCAAAATCGCAAGAAGCTTAGTACATCTCAGCTTTAACGTAATTATACTATAGGCATACTACTCATGCAAGACCTAAAATTTGGTTATTACCTTCATTTTTTCAAATAGAAGAATTGAAAAGGAATGGCACTCTGTAGTATAATGTGTTGTAGGTATGATTTTTTTTATTGCATTTTATGCAGATCCAATCAATAATATGGCAGGTAATGAACTATGATCAAATCGATTCTGACAGTTGTTTTTGGCATATTACTTCTTCTTGCATTTATCGCTCTGATTGTCTGGTCTGTCCAGGTATCAAAGGAAAAAATGGCAAACAAACGAAGCCGCCGGACAACTGCTGTGAAAAAGAAATATGAAGAGGCACTGGAAGGTGACACAGAGGCCGATATGGGTTACTGGTATAACAAAGAGGATATGGAAGATGGCGATGCGATCACCCGTCTCCGCTGCGAACATCATTTCAACAAACTGGAAGAATGTATCAATGATCTGGTTGTGGAAATGTATGACTGCGGTCTGGTGCGAACCGAAGAGCTCTATATGATCGCATACGGAATTGAAGCCCTGACACCGGACTCTCCTGTATTCCATATAACAGGCGTATCCTCGGATGATGACGATGCTCCAGTCACCTCGCTTCCTCCGGTATCGACAGATGCACAGCGCAAGATCTATGAACGCTGGACCAGCTATGTAAATGCATTGCTGCAGCTTGTAGAGATCAGGACTTCAGAGGACAATAAAAAAGCGATCATTGACGGCCTTATGACCTACGGTCGTAAGAATCTGTTAACCCTGCTCTATAGTCCTGAATAAAAATATAGTAGAAGAATTAAGAATTAGAAAGACATATACATGGAACTTATAAAACCAACTTTATCGCAACTTGACATTTTAACTCCGTATCTGAGAGGTACCAGTATCAGAGACTGTGGTTTCTGTCCTGGAAATGCCATCTTATGGGCAGAGGAATACCATGTATCCTATACAATCCTCTCTGGTATGCTTGTATTTATATCAGAAGAAGGCGGAAAACCTTCTTCTTTTACGTTTCCGCTCGGCAAAGGCAAAGATTATGTGAAAGATCTTCAGGATCCTGTCTATCTTCAGAATGCAAAAGCCGTATTTGAAGAAATCTGTGCCTGGTTTCAGTCAAAGGGCGTAACCCCCAGTGTCCACTGTGCGACACTGGAAATGTATGAAATCATCTCCGGCTGGTACGGCAAAAACTTCTCTTATACTCTGGATCCAGGTGATTTTGACTATATCTACACGGTAGAAAAGCTGACCGGTCTGCGTGGAAAGAAGCTGCATGGCAAACGGAATCATATCAACAGCTTTCTGCGTAATTACCCGGATTATGAATACTATACAATCACAGATGAGCACATCGATGCCTGTCTTGCAGTCGCCAGATACTGGGTGGAAAAACACGATGTCCTGCAGCCGGATCTTGCAGAAGAACATGCTTATGAATATAATATCATCCGGAAAGCTCTTGCAAACAGGAAAAAACTTCAGATGACCGGAGGAATCATCTACGTCAATCACATCCCGTCTGCATTTACCTTAGGGGAACCGCTGACCGCAGATACCTTTGACGTACATTTTGAGAAAGCAGATGACAGTATTGACGGCATCTATCCTATGATCAATCAGTCATTTGTCACGCATGAGCTTCAGGCTTATACCTATGTAAACCGCGAAGAGGATCTCGGACTTCCCGGACTTCGTAAGTCTAAGATGTCCTACGTTCCGGATATCCTCTATAAAAAAGGAATCATTCAGTTAGCTGAAATCTGACAGCACTACTGAGTAATTGATAGAACAAAAGAATGGAGAGACAAAAATGAAAAAAGAAAATTGTATCGTAGCTCAATCCGGCGGTCCTACCGCTGCAATCAACGCTTCTTTAGCCGGTGTGATCGATGGAGTCCGAAAATCCGGTAGTTTTACAAGAATCTATGGTTCTTTGCATGGTATTACCGGCGTTCTGGAAAATAATATGATGGATATGTCACTGATGGCACTCTCCCATTTTCCTATGTTGAATACACTGGAGCTTACACCAGCCATGTATCTTGGCTCCTGTCGTTACAAGCTCCCGGATTATACCGAGGATCCCGCTCCATATAAGCAGATATTTGAACGTTTTGAAGAATATGGAATCAGTGCATTCTTCTATATCGGTGGAAATGACTCCATGGATACAGTTTTAAAGCTCAGCAACTATGCCAAATCCATCCAGTCAGATGTTAAGATCATTGGAGTACCAAAGACGATCGACAACGATCTGTTTGCAACCGACCATACACCGGGCTTTGGCTCTGCTGCCAAATATGTGGCTTCCACCGTATTAGAGATTGCACATGATGCTTATATCTATAAGATTCCGGCAGTTATCATCATCGAAATTATGGGTCGGGATGCCGGCTGGCTGACTGCATCTTCCGCTCTGGCCAGAACAACCTACAGTCAGGCTCCGGATCTGATCTATCTTCCGGAGGTTGCATTTTCAAAAGAACAGTTCTTAGCCGATGTTAAAGATAAACTTACAAAACAGAAAACGGTTATTGTTGCTGTTTCGGAGGGTATTCACGATGCTGACGGCAACTACATCAGCTCAGATTCCGCTGTTGCAGACAAATTCGGTCATGCACAGTTAAGCGGTGCCGGCAAGGCTCTGGAATATCTGGTTCGTGATGAAATCGGTGTTAAAGTACGTTCCATCGAGCTGAATGTATTACAGCGTTGTGCCGGTCATATTGCATCCAGAACCGATATTACAGAATCTTTTTCTCTTGGCCAGGCAGCAGTCAAATATGCTGCTGAAGGCAAGACCGGTATCATGGCTGCGATCGAACGAATCTCAAACGATCCGTATCAGTGGGTGATCAAATCCGCCGATGTTGCTGATATTGCAAACGAAGCAAAATCCGTTCCGGTTGAATGGATCAATGAAGCAGGAAATGATGTCACAGACGAAATGATCGACTATCTTCGTCCTCTGATCATCGGTGAGGTTTCATTACAGTATAAAGATGGACTTCCTGTATATCTTCCGGTCGATCACTTATTACATTAATTGCCTGTATATCAAAAATACAATCAAAAATCCATGCGCCCGGTGAATTCATCAAGATAAACAATGCGCATGGATTTTTTTGTATAAAACGCACAACGTATGAAAATATGTCAAAAAAAACTTACTTTTAATTTGCAAATCGTTGTTTTTATGGTCATAATTTGTTCATAATTTATCGTTATTATATAGACAGTTCTTAATTCATAATTTTTTTCTTTGTTGTTGAAGATATTAGATAAGCCCTTTCCTTTTGAGAAGGGCTTATTTAATTTATACGGACTACGCATGTTTTCTATAGCTCTGCCCTTTCTTTCACGAATATTTATTTCGCCTCAAGGATCTCATGCACAATATGCCCAACAAATTCAAAAGCCTAAGATAACAAAAGCAGGATATCCTCACTCCTTATCGGAGGTATTGGATATCCTGCTTTTTACTGTTCCCATGTTCCGGAAATCCCGGTCATGTTCACAAAATCCTTATATTTATTTTACTGTTACAATACATTTTGCAGTTTTCTTGCTGCCATCCTTTGCCTTCACAGTAATTGTTACTTTGCCCTTCTTCTTAGCTGTTACAAGACCGGATGCAGATACAGTTGCAACCTTCTTATTTGAAGATGTCCACTTTACTGTCTTATTACCTGCTGACTTTGGTCCTACAGTAGCTTTTAACAAATATGTTCCCTTCTTCTTGATCGTAACCTTTTTCTTATTCAGTTTGATCGTCTTAACCGGATTTGCAACGGTTACAGAACAAGTTGCGTAAACATTGCTTCCATCCTTCGCAGTACATGTAATCGTTACACGACCTGCTTTCTTAGCAGTTACAACACCCTTTGAGCTTACTGTTGCAATCTTTTTGTCTGAAGACTTCCAGGTTACAGCCTTGCTGGTTGCATTCTTTGGTCCAACCTTTGCTTTTAAGGTATATTTCTTACCCTTTAAGATTGTTCTCTGCGTCTGATTCAGTTTGATGGACTGTACCGGATTTACAACCGTAACACTACAGGTTGCGAATACACCGCTTCCATCCTTTGCTTTACATGTAATAACTGCCTTTCCTGCTGCCATTGCAGTAACCTGACCATAAGATGTTACCTGTGCAACCTTTGCATTTGAGGAGCTCCACTCTACAGTAGCCATATTCGCATTTTCCGGTAATACCGTCTGTGTTAAGGACTGTTTATTGCCCACAAATAATTTCATTGTCGTTGCATCTAACTTGATTGATGTAACTCTCTGCTTAACCGTTACACGGCAGGTTGTCTTAGCACCCATTCCGTCTGCAGCACTACATGTGATTACGGCTGTACCTCTTCCAACCGCTGTGATCATACCCTTCTGATCTACTTTTGCGATCTTCTCATCGGAAGATGACCATACAACCTTCTTATTACCTGCATTTGCCGGTAATACAGATGCTGCGATCGAAGCTTTTTCGCCTGCATTGATCTCAACTGCTGTCTTATCCAGTGTGATATTTGTGATCTGCTGTACAACTGTGACTTTAATTTCTTTTTCAATATTACTTCCATCCTGTGTTGTACATCTTATCGTTGTTGTTCCCGGTGCAACACCACGGATTCTTCCGATCGTATATGAGATTCCATCTACTGTCATTGTTCCACCCGAAACGGTTGCAATGGATGTATCATCCGATGACCAGGACAGTGTCTTTTTGGTTGCTGTATCCGGTGTTACCTTTGTTTTTACAACCGTATCTTTATCAATATATGCGACTACATTTGTCTGATCAACGGTAATATCTTTTGCAAGTTCATTAATTGTAAGATTAAACTGTGACTGTTTACCGCTTCCATCAAGAGCCTTGCAGTAAATGATTACTTTACCCTGCTTTAATGCGGTGATCGTTCCATCAGCAGCAATTGCTGCAATGTTCTCATCCGAAGATGACCACTCTACATCCGGATTACTTGCATCTGCAGGCATAACATTTGCTGTTACTTTCATCTTCTCTCCGGAATTCATAACAGTTCCTTCTCTTACAATCTGGATTCCGGTTACTCTCTGTATAACTGTGATCTTGCACTCGGTTGATATACCATCTGCAATCGTACAGGTAATAATGGCTTCTCCCGGTGCTACTGCACTTACAATACCCGTGGTTGTTCCTACGGTTGCTATCTCCGGATTACTGCTGCTGTATTTCGGTTTAAATAAAGATGTATCTTCTGCCTGGATCTTTGCAACAAGTGTTACTCTTCTTTCCTCTGCAGTTGCTCCCTTGATCAGGGTATATTCTGTGTGATTTAAGGTTACACCATTTGCACTTGTATATACTGTGATCTCTGCTCTTGCATATATTCCCTGATTTGCCTTCAGCTTACAGAATATAGTAGCAGTTCCTTCAGAAATTGCTGTTACCTTACCATTCTGGTCAACCTGCGCTACGGTTTCATCACTGGATGACCATACAAGTTCTTTGTTTGTTGCGGTATCCGGTGTTACTGTTGCTGTGAATGTCTTAGATACACCTGTGAACATCGTTGTCTTCTGTTCTGACAGTGTTACACCTTCGCCCATCTGGGAAACATTTACCTTTAACACTGTATCTACACCTGAATCCTTTGAAATACAATGTAAGTATACTGTACCTGCCCCCTTTGCTGTCAACACGCCTGCATTGGTACAAGTTGCAACTTTATAATTTGATGCGCTGTCTTTATCTGCTGTTGTTGTAACCTTATAAGTAACGCCTGAATACTCTTTGTCTGCTACGCCTTCATCTGTATAGCAGGTTGCTGTAAGTGTTTTTGTTTTCAGGTCATCGCCAACCCAGCTTCCTGCTACCAGGTCGATCGTATCACCATCATTATATTCAACATTCTGTTTGTCTTTTAATACAACCTTTGTTACCGGCTTATGACAGCTGATCGTCATATAAGCTCTTGCTTTGTTATTGATATTTACATAAAGGGTTGCTGTTCCTGCGCCAACACAGGTAAGCGTGCCATCATTATCTACCTTGAATACCTTTGGATCACTGGAGCTCCAGGAAATGATATCCTTGGAATATTCGTTCTCCTTCTTATCCTTTGCAACTAATGTTGTGGTATCACCGACACGAAGGCTTAACTCTGCATTTCCGCTATTCACAATGCTGCCATTTGAGGTATACCATACAATTAAGGATAATGGATTATCAACAATTAATTTAAACTTTGCTGTCTGTTTTCCAAGTCCGATATAGTAACTATATTCAACATTCTGTGTCTTTTCATTGGTAACGTCTGTATATAAGGTGTATCCCTGAAGTGTTGCATTCTTGATCAGATTATTCCCATTCTGATCCGTCGTACGGATACATGCATATCCGATCGTATCATCCTTACGGTCTACACCGGAATACTCTGACTGATATCCATCGGCTACCAAATTCGCCATATTAAAGATGTAGTTTGGCTCTGACAGAGAAATATGTCTGCTGTTATTTGTACAGGAGAACTCACCCTCCAACAGTCCAGGACAGGAAGATACATCGATTGCAACCAAAGCATTATTATCCAGCTTCAATGTAGTTAAACCTGTATTATTCTTAACGTCAATTTTCTGTAAACGGTTATCAGAAAGATCCAGCTCTGTCAGTGCTGTGTTTTTGCTCACATCGATATCCATGAGCTGGTTGGAATTCAGATCCAGCTTCTCCAGTAACGGATTCTTCGTAACATCGATCGTGCTTAACAGCATAGCTCCAAGATTCAGATATTTCAAAACCGCATTCTTGCTGACATCCACAGACTGGATACTGTTATTGGACAGGTTCAATGTTTCCAGACTGGATTCTTTGGACACATCGATCGACTTGATCTTATTTCCTGCTACACTCAGTATCTGGAGCGACGTTGCTCCATCCATATTTAATACAGATATGGCATTATCATCTGCGATCAGTGTCTTAAGACCGGTATCACCTGTAATATCCAGCTCATTGATTCCACCTTCTCCACCTGACAGCATGTAGGAACAATCAACATAGGCTAATTTTGTATGATCCACACTGTTGCTTGATATATCTAACGTATGAAGCTTTGTCATATTCTGACAGTGCAGGAATTCCAGATTCGTGTTCTTGCTCAGATCCAGTGCCGACAATACGTTGTAACCAACATTCAGCCGCACAAGTGCCGGCAGCTTTGACAGATCGATCGAAGTCAACTGGTTTCCATATACATTTAATTCTTTCAGAGCTGCATAAGTCGTCTGGAATGTGATATCTGTGATCTGATTATAGGAAAGATTAACAGAAGCAAGCTGTTCTGCTTTCTTTGGTAATGTAAATGTCGTCAACTGGTCGCTCGATGCATTAATAGATTTCAGATTCTCCAGATCCGCTACATCCAGACTTCCAATTGCCTGACCGGAACAGTCCAGATATTCCAGTGACGTAAATACATCCACGCCTGCAAGACTTGATATCTTCTTTGAATATGTACTGATACTTACATTCAGTGATGTTACCGCATCAATTTCTTTTTCTGACAACGTGCCATCTTTATTTGTATCAAAATTCGATGATACATATGACCGAAAGTTCGCGTCGGTAAATGTCGAATTGATATCTACATCTCCCGTTGCAGCGACAGCTACCGGACCAATTCCGGCAAACGACTGGAATACCAGCGCAAACCCTAGTGCCGCTGAGATAAATTTCTTACCTTTTCTCATAGTTTACTCTCCTTCTTTTTACTCATCTGCCTGATTTTGTTCTGTTAAAACATCGTTCCGGGCAGAATTCACCTAGATAACATCTATTTTAAACGCCCCCGGTTTTTCTGTCAATAAGTATAAAAGAAAACCCAAAAAATTAGAAAATTTGCACATATTTAACAGAAAAAACTGCCATGCAGACATCCTTACTCCGGACATCTGCATAACAGTTTCTTCTATAAATATATTTAGCTGTTCAGGTTTGTATATCCAACCAACATCGAATCTACTGCAACAGCAGCTTCTCTACCTTCATGGATCGCCCATACGACCAGCGACTGGCCTCTGTGCATATCACCTGCAACAAATACCTTTGGCACATTCGTTGCATAGGACTTCGGGCATGCAGTCTTTACATTGGTACGTTCATTTAATTCTACGCCAAAGCTGTCTGCTACATACTTCTGGCTACCAAGAAATCCGGCTGCGATCAGAACAACTTCACAGTCGATCACATACTCACTGTCCGGTACCTCTGTCATATTCATGCGGCCGGTCTTTGGATCCTTCTGCCAGTCAAGTTTTACGCACTTGGCCCCCTTCACATTACCATCCTTATCCTTTAAGAACTCCTTAACGGTCGTCTCATAGATACGAGGATCGTGTCCGTATACTGCAATTGCTTCCTGCTGACCATAATCGGTCTTGCAGACTCTCGGCCACTCCGGCCATGGGTTATTCTCTGCCCTCTGATCCGGAAGCTTCGGCATCATCTCAAGCTGGGTAACACTCTTTGCTCCTTCTCTGACGGCAGTTCCCACACAGTCATTACCGGTATCACCGCCGCCGATAACCAGAACATTTTTACCCTTGCAGTTCACGAACTGCTTATCTGCAAACTTTGAATTTACAAGACTCTTTGTCGTTGTCTTTAAGAAATCAACTGCAAAATAGATTCCCTTCGCATCTCTGCCTGCTGCCTTGATATCTCTTGGATTGGATGCGCCGCAGGCAAGTACAACTGCATCATATTCCTTTAACAGATCTTCTGCCTTTACATACTTTTGATTTGGATTCTTCAGATATCCTGTGATCTGGTCATCCTTTGGATACGGTGACTTTGCTGTGGACTTTCCGGTTGCCACTTCTGTATTTAATATAAAACGGATGCCTCGCTTTTCCATATATGCGATCTTACGGTCGATGACTTCTTTTTCCAGTTTCATATTTGGAATACCATACATCAGAAGTCCGCCCGGTCTGTCACTTCTCTCATATACAGTGACGTCATGTCCACGGCTGTTTAACATATCCGCTACAGCAAGTCCGGATGGACCGGAACCGATCACGGCAACTTTTTTGTCTGTTTTTCCTTTTGGAGGCTGATCATTTACCAGACCATTTGCATAGGCATATTCAATGATCGCACGTTCATTTTCTCTTACGGATACCGGATCACCGTTAATATTACAGGTACATGCCTTCTCACAGAGAGCCGGACATACACGGCTGGTAAATTCAGGGAAATTATTGGTCTTGCTCAGTCTGGCATAAGCATGTTCCCAGTTGTCATTATAGATCATATCGTTCCATTCAGGGATCAGATTATTTAACGGACAACCGGATGCCATACCGCCGATCATCATACCTGCCTGACAGAATGGAACACCACAGTCCATACATCTGGCAGCCTGGATCTTCTGTTCTTCAAGACTTAATGGTATATGGAATTCATTGAAATTCTTAATTCTTTCTTCCGGAGCCATCTCTATACTGGTTTCTCTTTCATATTCTAAAAATCCCGTTGGCTTTCCCATATCTATTTACCTCCATTTTTAATCTTGTAGAATGCTTCGATCGTTGCCTGTTCACTGGTCAAACCCTTTTCTTCCATCGCAACAATGGTGTTCATCATCTTCTCATAATCCTTTGGAATGATCTTCTTGAATTTTGGAAGATACTCATTAAACTTATCCAGGATTCGTTTTCCAATCTCTGAATTTGTATAATTTACATGATCCATGATCATCTGCTTCAGTTCACTGATCTCATATTTGTCGGATACTGCTTCCACATGGATCATTTCCTTATTCAGACGCTTATACAGGTCATTCTCCATATCAAGAACATATGCGATACCACCACTCATGCCGGCTGCAAAGTTCTTTCCGGTGCGTCCAAGGACTACCACCTTACCACCTGTCATATATTCACAACCATGATCGCCGACACCTTCAACAACTGCGGTTGCTCCGGAGTTACGAACTGCAAATCGCTCACCGGCAACGCCGTTGATATATGCCTTGCCACTGGTTGCTCCGTAAAGTGCTACATTACCGATAATAATATTGTCTTCATGGACAAATTTTGCGGAACGTGGCGGATATACGATCAGCTTACCACCGGAAAGTCCTTTTCCGAAGTAGTCATTGCTGTCTCCGACAAGCTCTAAGGTAAGTCCCTTTGGTACAAATGCACCAAAGCTCTGTCCACCTGCGCCATTACATTTTACAAGGTAAGAATCATCCTCCAAGGCATCTCCATAGCGCTTTGTGATCTCTGATCCGAAGATCGTACCAACGGAACGATCGGTATTCACAACATCGATCTCGATACTCTTCTTCTGTCCCTTTTCAAGAGCAGGTCCGAGTTTCTTTAACAGAACACGCATATCGATCGTCTTTTCGAGCTGGAAGTCATATGGATGCTTCTCGTTATATTTGATCTTATTCTGAGGTGCGTCAATATATGGATTATTGATGATCAGTGACAGATCAACATTTCTGTCCTCTGCTCCCTTTCCTGCATATAACAAATCGGAACGTCCTACCAGTTCATCCACCGTTCTGACACCAAGCTTCGACATATATTCACGAAGCTCCTCTGCAATAAATTTCATAAAATTGATGACATATTCCGGTTTGCCTTTGAATCTCTTACGAAGCTCCGGATTCTGTGTAGCGATACCAACCGGACAGGTATCCAGATTACATACCCGCATCATTACACAGCCCATGGTTACCAGCGGAGCTGTTGCAAATCCGAATTCCTCTGCACCAAGCATGGCTGCGATTGCAACATCACGTCCGGTCATCAGCTTACCATCGGTTTCAAGGATAACCTTGTTACGAAGATCATTCTTGATCAGTGTCTGGTGTGTCTCTGCCAGACCAAGCTCCCAAGGAAGTCCTGCATAATGAATGGAGTTATTTGGTGCTGCACCGGTACCACCATCGTAACCGGAGATGAGGATAACCTGTGCTCCTGCCTTTGCAACACCGGCTGCAACTGTACCAACACCGGCTTCTGATACCAGTTTTACAGAGATTCTTGCATCACGGTTTGCATTCTTGCAATCGTAGATCAACTGTGCCAGATCCTCAATCGAATAAATATCATGATGCGGTGGTGGTGAGATCAGGCTGACACCCGGAGTAGATAACCGAGTCTTTGCGATCCATGGATATACCTTTCCACCAGGAAGATGTCCACCTTCACCCGGTTTTGCGCCCTGTGCCATCTTGATCTGGATCTCTTTTGCGCTGACCAGATATCTGGATGTAACACCGAATCGTCCAGATGCTACCTGCTTGATCGCGGAGCAACGGTTCTTACCGTCTTTTCCTATTGTTAATCGGTCGATCGACTCTCCACCTTCACCGGAATTGGATTTACCACCGATCGTATTCATTGCGATCGCCATACATTCATGTGCTTCCTGTGAAATGGAACCATAACTCATTGCTCCGGTCTTGAAACGTTTTACAATGGATTCTACCGGTTCTACCTCTTCCAGCGGAATTGGATTCTCAGCATATTTGAATTCCATCAGTCCTCTCAGATGGAATGGTTTTGTCTCATCTTCCAGACATGCGGTATATTGCTTGAACAGGCTGTAATCTCCTCTTCTGGTCGCCTGCTGCAGCAGGTAGATCGTCTGTGGATTATACAGATGCTCTTCCTTACCGCTTCTGAACTTATGTGCACCGATGCTTGTCAGTGCAAGATTAGTATCCAGGCCAAGCGGATCAAATGCAGATGAATGAAGGGCATCCACCGTCTTCTCGATCTCCTTGATACCGGAACCGCCTACGCAGCTTACTGTATTTGTGAAATATTTATCAACGACCTCTTTGGAAAGTCCGATACATTCAAAGATCTGGGATCCCATGTAAGACTGGATCGTTGATACACCCATCTTGGATGCGATCTTTACGATGCCATGCATGATCGCTGCATTGTAATCATCGACAGCCGCATTGAAATCCTTATTTAACAGATGACTGTCTACCATCTGTTTGATCGTCTCAATTGCCAGATATGGGTTGACAGCACAGGCACCGTAACCAAGCAGGGTTGCAAAATGATGCACATTTCTAGGATCGGCACTCTCCAGAATGATCGCAACCGAAGTTCTCTTCTTGGTTCTTACCAGATGCTTCTGCATAGCCGAAACTGCTAATAAGGAAGGAATCGCAACATGTGTTTCATCGACACCACGGTCTGACAGGATCAGGATATTTACACCATCACGGTACAGCTTATCTGCTTCTACAAACAGTCGATCCAATGCTTTTTCCAGTGATGTATTCTTATAGTAAAGGATTGGAAGAACGCCGACCTTCAGTCCTTCTACCTTCATGTTCTTGATCTTTAAAATATCAGTATTTGTAAGGATTGGATTATGGATCTTTAATACATGACAGTTTTCCGGCTTCTCTTCCAGAATGTTGCCATCCTTTCCAAGATATACGGAAGTTGATGTAACGATCTCCTCACGGATCGCATCAATCGGAGGATTCGTTACCTGAGCAAATAACTGTTTGAAATAGTTAAACAATGGCTTGTCACTGTTTGAAAGTACAGCAAGCGGAGTATCCGTTCCCATTGCGCTGATCGCTTCTGCACCTTTTTCAGCCATTGGATAGATCGTATTCTTAAAGTCCTCAAATGTATAGCCAAATGCTTTCTGAAGCTTTGCCCGTTCTTCATCGGTATATTCCTCTACACGGATGTTCGGGATCTTCAGGTCATTTAACTTGACCAGATTACTGTCGAGCCATTCACCATATGGTTTTGCTTTTGCATATTTTTCTTTGATCTCATCATCAGAGATCAGACGGCCGTTTACCGTATCAACTAAAAGCATACGTCCCGGTCTTAAACGATCCTTCTTAACGATCTTTGACGGATCGACCTCTAATACACCAACCTCTGAGGAAAGGATCAGGTAATCATCATCTGTTATATAATATCTGGAAGGTCTGAGTCCGTTACGGTCGAGCACTGCACCCATGATATCTCCGTCTGTGAACAGGATCGATGCAGGTCCGTCCCAAGGTTCCATCATAGTTGCATAATACTGATAGAAGTCCTTTTTCTCCTGACTCATAAACCGGTCATTCTCCCAAGGCTCCGGAATGGTGATCATAACGGCAAGTGGAAGTGGAATGCCATTTAATACCAGGAACTCCAGACAGTTATCCAATCTTGCGGAATCGGAACCATTTGGATCAAGTACCGGCATAACCTTGTACATCTCATCCTGCATGATCGTGGATTCCATTGTCTCTTCTCTGGCGATCATCTTATCTTCATTTCCACGGATCGTATTGATCTCACCATTGTGACAAAGATAACGATATGGATGTGCACGAAGCCAGCTAGGCGTTGTATTCGTTGAGAATCTTGAATGTACAAGTCCGATTGCTGATTCATAATCCGGATCCTGAAGGTCGTTATAGAACTTACGAAGCTCTCCAACTAAGAACATACCTTTATATACGATCGTCTTGCTGGAAAGTGATGGCACATAGGTATCATCGTTACTTTCTTCAAATATTCTTCTGACAAAATACAGCTTCCGGTCAAAATCAAGTCCTGCTTTTACGGTTGCCGGTCTCTTGATAAACGCCTGCATGATACATGGCATAACATCAATAGCTTTCTTACCGAGGATACCCGGAGTCGTCGGAACCATTCTCCAGCATAAGAACTCCAGTCCTTCTTTCTCGACAATAACCTCAAACATCTTCATTGCCTGTTTTCTTGACAGTTCATCCTGTGGAAAGAAAAACATACCAACACCATAATCCCGTTCCTTACCCAGATCATATCCAAGTTCTGCAACGGTTTTTCTGAAAAATTTGTGTGAGATCTGAAGAAGGATACCTACACCGTCACCGGTTTTTCCTTCTGCATCTTTTCCTGCTCTGTGTTCCAGATTTTCAACAATCTTTAACGCATTATTTACGGTCTCATGTGTCTTAATGCCCTTGATATTCACAACGGCACCGATACCACAGTTATCATGTTCATATTCTTCACGGTATAACCCTGGATTTACTACGTTTCTGTTATCTTCCATGCTCGTTTTCCTTTCCAACTTATTGTCAGTGCCTGTTGAGATCCTACTGCCCGATCATCTGATAGTATTTCTCAAATACAGCTCTGTGCTTTTTATGATTTGTAATCATACTATCTTTTTTTCCGTTTGTAAACAACTTTTTTCGTCAAATTGTCAGATAGTTTGCAAACTTAATTTTATAAAGTATTTTGTATTTGCAATTTATTATATTTGTATATTTAAAAATGCAATTCATGTGGTTTTATTCCCACGAATTGCATTTTTACTCATAATTTTCTTTTTGATGTTTTCATCGTTTTCTATCATATTTTTGAATTGTGTTACTATTGTTTCTCAATTTTATGATCCATCTGGATTCCATTTACCTGTTTTGCCATCAGTATCCGTTCCACGCTTTCATCGATCCGCTTCTCAGTCAGTTCTCCCTTGTCTGACGCAGTCAGAATCCCTTCAACCGTTTCCCCAAGATCTTCCGGTTCAAGGATCAGATCCACACCTGCCCGGATTGCCAGCACCGCAGCTTCTCCCGGTTCATAATGATCCGTGATTGCTTCCATCTGAAAGGAGTCTGTGATGATCAATCCATGAAAGGCCAGCTCGTTTCGCAGACAGTCTGTAACCAGTGTCTCCGAAAGATCCGCCGGCTGATCTGATATGTCAGGTACTACCAGATGCCCGATCATAACACAATCGGCCCCTGCCCGGATTCCTGCCCGAAACGGAACAAACTCCTGCGTTTCCAGTTCTTTCAGCGTTGCCCTTACATACGCCGTTCCATAATGGGAATCCTCAACGGTATCCCCGTGTCCCGGAAAATGCTTCAGGGTACACATCACGCCACCGGCATGAAAGCCCTCCACTGCATACGGAATCAGCTCCGCCGCCTGTTCATAATCATCACTGTATGCCCGTTTTCCGATCACGGTATTCTTAGGATTCGACCAGACATCAGCCACCGGTGCAAAATCCAGATTAAACCCATAATATGCCAGATTGCTCCCAAGCTCTCTCGCATTTTCAAATGCCGTATCCGTACCATCATCCTTATATTCATACATCGGATCGATCGTCCCGCCTTCCCGGTTTCCGAGGTTCGACAGCACCCGGCTGACATTTCCGCCTTCTTCATCAACCGCAAGGAATAATGCGATCTCCGATTGCTTCTGCAAATTTTTAAGCAGTTTCTTTAATTGCTTTTTGTTTTCGATATTTCTGGACTTCAGCATGATCCCGCCTACCGGATAGTCTGCAAGTGCCTGCTTCATTTCTGCATCCACTTTTGTGACATCATGTGTTGTGACCAGATTTTCCGGATCGGCAATGATCATCTGGCACACCTTCTCCCGCAGTGTCATCGTAGATATGTACTGTTTTACCATAGCTGCCTGCTCCAGCTTACCTTCTGTTTCCAGTTCCCACTCTGACAGGATATAACTTTCTCTTCCACGAAACGGAATGATCTCTGTTTCTTCATCCGGAAACTCTGCCGCATATACATGGATGATTTCATCCTGCCCTGCCATATTCAGTTGTTGGTTACCATTTCCAGTCCCAAATCCTGCTGTCAGAACAACAGTCAGGATACCGGATATCCACCATCGTTTTCTCATATGCATGATACCTGTCTTTCTTCGTTCTTGTGAAAAAGAACCTGAAAACCGCATCGGATACAGTTCTCAGGTTCTCTGTCTGAATCTATTTACCCGGCATCTGCCGACTATTCATTTTCTATCATTCCCTCCGGAGGTGTTGTGATCGTCTTCACATCCGATGAATCATCTTCTTCTGTACCGTTTCCAGCTTCTGAAGCAGACTCCGTCGACTCAGTCGTAACTTCACTGACCGCCTGCTCGATATCAATGCTGCCTGCTGATGCCACACCTGTTTCATCAGCAATCGTTTTACTGATCGCAGCCGCCGTTGTCGATACCGAATATCCGTTGTCTCCATACAGCCATGCATGAAGTGCTGTTACATTTGCCGCCATATCTGCAGGCACGATCACACTGCCCTTATCCTCAAGGGATGCGAAGCTGTAGGCAAATGGAAAGCCCGTATTGCCTGTGATCTTGTAAGAAGCAACATTCTTCGCAAGCTCCTCCGCCTCTGTCTTTGTAAGACTGGTAGAGATACAGCTAAAGGATACATCCAGCAGATTGCGGATCGTATCGGTTCCTGCATTTCCCAGCTTGCTGATCAGACCTAACAGAACGATTCTCTGTCGTTCGGTTCTGGTAATATCACCCTTTGCATTGCTCCGGATCCTGGTATAGGCTACTGCCTGCTGACCATTCAGGAGCTGTTTTCCCGCAGAATGAACACCATTGGAGTATTCTCCTGATATTGCGATCTGTTCTGCCAGATTCTTATTCAGGCTGTTGACTTCTTCCTCTTCAATCGTTATCTCCACACCACCAAGTGCATTGATGATGCTTGACATCGCATTAAAATCTACCGTTATATAATCTGTGATCTTCAGATCCAGATTCGTGTTCAGTGTGTTAATGGACATTAATGCTCCGCCCAACTGATATGCGTAATTTACCTTCTGTGTAACCGGTGTCTCACCCTGAATCTCAAACAATGTATCTCTGTACACGGATACCAACTTTACTTCCTTTGTGTCATTATTGATACTGACAAGAAGGATCGTATCACTGTTGGTTCCTGTATTCAGATTGGCGTCTCTGGAATCCACACCATACAATGCGATCGTTGTATATCCTTTCGTCGCATCTTCCACGCCATCATTCACTGTCAGGTCTGATTCCGCAATCGGACGGATATCCATCTGGTTATATTTGTATGATTTGTTTGCACCAATATAACTTATCGTCAGCACGATAAAGACAATCAAAAGGACAACTCCGACGATCAGCCAACGATTAACAACAGATACAGTTCCAGATTGTTTCCGTTCCCTGTCCTTATCCTCTTTCTCTTCCTGTTCCTTTTTCAGATTCTGAAATGCCCGGCCTGCGCCAAACAATATATTTTGAAGATTCTCCTTGGCTGCTGATGTGCGTCCGCCATCTTCTTCCATAAAATCATCCGAAGAGTCATCATCATAATCAGCTTCTTCCGGTTCCGGCTCTTCTGTCAGTTCCAAAGTCTCTTCTTTGTCAAGTCCTGCATTCTTTCTTGCCAGCCGTTTCCGTTCCCGTTCTGCAGCAGCTTCAATATCATTTTTCTTTTCAGCTTTCTTTTCGATTTTCTTCTCTTCTTTTTTATTTTCTTCCTTTTTTTCCGGTTTCTTTGATACGCCGACTTCCTGTAATACAGATTCCAGCTTGTCCGCATACTCTTTATACGATTCCGACACCGGTTCCGGCGCTCTCTGTGTATCTTCCTTCTCCGATGCCTCCGACTGCTCCTGTATCTCATTCATACCCGCAGGAGCCTCCATTTCCTCTGTATCTGCACTTCCATTGATGATCGCATCGATCCGGTCATCATCGTCAGTCGTCATTTCCTTATTCCGTTGTAACAGTCTGTCCCGATATTCGGATAGACGTTGATCGAATTGTGTAGTCTTCTTATCCATATAAATAAAGACATCCTCTCTGCAACTTATTTTACGACATTATTATTTATATGATACAATAAAAAAGTACAATTTACAACCAATATTCCTTTCAAAGTACGATTTTCAGACCAGCATTTTCCAAAAATACTTGCATAATATTCATTACCGTTATATATTTATTTGCAGGTAAAACTTTATGAATTTAAGGAGGATTTAGAAATGGCAAAAGACAAAGTTGTTCTTGCATACTCAGGCGGTCTTGATACAACAGCTATCATCCCTTGGTTAAAAGAAACTTATGATTACGATGTTATCTGCGCCTGCATCGACGTAGGACAGGAAAGTGAGCTGGAAGGACTGGATGAAAGAGCAAAATATTCAGGAGCTTCCAAGTTATACATTCTGGATGTTGTTGATGAATTATGTGATGAATACATCATGCCAACTGTTCAGGCAGATGCTGTATATGAGAATAAATATTTACTCGGTACTTCTTTCGCAAGACCTCTGATCGCTAAGAAATTAGTTGAGGTTGCTCGTAAGGAAGGCGCTGTTGCGATCTGTCACGGCGCAACAGGAAAAGGAAATGACCAGTTAAGATTTGAGCTTTCAATTAAGGCTCTTGCTCCTGACATCAAGGTTATCGCTGTATGGAGACAGCCGGAATGGAAGCTGGATTCCCGTGATGCGGAGATCGCATACTGTCAGGCACATGGTATTAATCTTCCATTTGATGCTGCTCATTCTTACAGCCGTGACCGTAATATCTGGCACATCAGCCATGAAGGTCTGGAACTGGAGAATCCTGCAAACGAACCAAACTACGATGATCTTCTGGTTCTCGGTGTTACCCCTGAAAAGGCACCGGATGAGGATGAATATCTGACACTTGATTTTGAAAAGGGTATCCCAACTGCTATTAATGGTACAAAGATGAAAGTTTCTGATATCATTCGTGAATTAAACCGTTTAGGCGGCAAACATGGTATCGGTATTATCGATATCGTTGAGAACCGTGTTGTCGGCATGAAGTCCCGTGGTGTTTATGAGACTCCCGGCGGAACAATTCTGATGGAAGCTCACAAGCAGTTAGAGGAGCTGACTCTGGATCGTGAAACACTTGCATACAAGAAGCTCGTAGCAACCAAGTTTGCCGATCTTGTATACGAAGGAAAGTGGTTCTGCCCTCTTCGTGAAGCTCTTCAGGCATTTGTTGAAAAGACACAGGAGACAGTTACCGGTCAGGTTAAGATGAGACTGTACAAGGGAAATATCATCAAAGCCGGAACAACTTCTCCATATTCTCTGTATTCTGAGAGTCTTGCAAGCTTCACTACCGGTGAACTGTACGACCATAAGGATGCAACCGGATTCATCAACCTGTTCGGTCTGTCCATGAAAGTCCGCGCAATGATGAACGAGAAGAACAAAAACAACGACAAATAATTTTTAGGACGAAAAATTCCATAAATGATAAACTACCGTGCAACATCACACCACACACAAGGTATTACGCAAGGTTATATCCTAAATGATTAAATAAAAATGGAAGATGCATTACATATTATTCCGCAAGTCGTTTGCACTCTATTTCAACGCAACGGTGCTAAGCTCCTCGCCTATGGCGATTCACTAAGAACCGGCGTTGAAAAAGGCTTGCTTCATAACAGTAATGCATCTTCCATTTTATCTCAATAATCAAACAACCTTGCTCCATACCAGTGTGGAATATGATTGTTGCACGGTAGTTTTTTCATCCACGGAATTTTTTCTGTTTTAAATAAAAATTACTTGTCGTTTTATTCTAAAAATAGGAATTAGGTATATGGGCTTAATTTTTTATCTTTTCACGCCACCAGGCGGTGGTTTCTGGCACGGTCGATCACAATTGCGATCGTGATGATGGCGGCTGAAAAGAGCAGCTCGATGCCCATATATATGAATGCTTCCGATGGTATCTTTGCCTCATAGTCCAGAAGATCAACGACTTTGACATACCAGTAAGCCGGAAGGAAATGTGCCAACTTTATGACCCCTTCACCAAGAAATTCCACCGGAACAAAGATGCCTGACAGGAATGCCATACCAAGAGACACTATATTGCCGATCATACTGAAACCTTCCTCGTTTCGGACAATCTTACTTGCAAGAAATGCAAGTGCCATGGCTACAAACATGTAGCAGACCATATTTAGCAGATTCCCAAGTCCTGCTACCGTAAACATTTCTTTTCTGAATACAAGGCATCCTCCAACTGCAAATACTGCGCATCCAAGAAATCCCGTCACGATTGTTCCGAGAAGAATCTCTTTTGTCATATTGGAATATTTATATGCCGAGCTTGCGACCCGTTCTCTTAATTCTTTTTTGTCGTAAACGATCAATACCGGACTTACACCCTCGATCATCATAACCACAAGTATCCATCCCAGATAACTGAAAAATGTGTATCTCGTACTATGTTTTCCGCCATGGTCTTCCGTTGTCATCGTTACGTTCGTTCTAGTCTGAAACAATTCATCCACCTGAGCTGCTGCCTCTGCCCGATCATATCCGGCTGCAAAATATGCATTCAGATAAGAGATATATTTATTTACATCTGATTCAAACAGTTCCACCTTGCTCCGGTTCGGAATTGCAACGATCTCGATATAATCGGACAGATCTTCCTTATCCAGATGATCCGCATAACCTTTTTTAATGCGGACGATACAGTCTGTATCCCGGTTAAACAAACTGTCCTGCATCGCTTCCGTCGTATCTGTTTTTAATTCAGCATGTTTATGTGCATGATCCAGATACGAAAACAGTTCTTCACTTTCTTCCGTATGATCATAATCAAACCAGGCAAATTTACACTTCATGCTTTTATATTCATCTTCTGTTTTACCGGAATTCGGCAATATAAATCCGAATATAACGCCTGCAAAGATCCCAATATACATTAACATTGAGCCTTTTTTCTTATTTAAGATTTTAAAATAGGATTTAAACACTTGCATATTTATTCCTCCTTAAGACCAGAATACTCGCTCCAAGCAGACAGACAGCCATACCGGTTAAGATCAGAATATTTCTGAAATAACGATCGTAATTATCGTATACATTGAGCGCATAGAGACAGTCCGTTACCAACACTGCCGGATTAACCCGGTTCAGAATCGGAAGTTTATCTTCAATACTGTTTTTGATTCCATGTACCATCAGATCCGCCATAAAAGAGAAGATCAGGCTGGCCGCTACCGCAATTCCAATCTTTCCTCCATATGAGCATTTTGACCAGGTACCAAGCAGCATTCCCCCGGCAGTACCGATATTACATGCAATAAAGAGTACCAGTAAAATAGCCGGATATTTTATTCCAAACTGTACACCGAACAGCCGCATATAGATTACAGTGATAACCTCAGCTGCAAACTGAACCAGCAGTAATGCCAGATACTCCGCCAGAACAATCACAAGTTTAGGATTCGGTGACAGACAACGACGCATTCCAAGTGCGCTTTCATTTGCCTGCAGCTTATGCATTCTTGTGATTCCGGCAAAGGAAGAAAACAGGCAACTCATAGCAAGCACTGCATAGAAATAATTATAATACTCATTCTGACATCCGTCCGTTGTGGAAATCTCTTCATAATATACCGCATCGCTCTGCACTGCCTTCTGAATGATCTCCGATGCAGCCTCCGGATCCTTCTGCATCAGATTCAGATACATCTGTTCCATCTGCTTATACTGATTCAGGATTGATTCCAGTATCGACTCCTTGATGTCACTCTGCCTCACTGTCAGGCTCGCATCCGATGTATAGATCACACCGGTCACTTCTTCATCATTTAACTTTTGAAGTGCTTCTTTCTCGTTGAGCACCTCCATGTCGATCCGTTTATCTTCGCCGTCCATGGAGAGCGTAGACAGCACCATCATAAGTGCTGTATCGTTCTCGCCATCCCTCACAACCGCAACCGGGATATCTTTAAACATTTCATCCTTTTCCATGATATTTCCAAATGCCATGTACATGAATGTGAATAATGCGATCGGAAACAATATCGTCCAGAACAGTGTATCTTTTCCTTTTATCAGCATTTTACCTGCATATTTAAAATTATGCCAAAACATATCCACCCCTCCTAATCCCGAAGCGTCTTTCCGGTGATCTCAAGAAACACATCGTTCAGACTCGGAAGCTCGGTATATACTTTTCCTAATAATACCGCATGCTCCTTCATATATTCCATAACCCGGATCAGATTATGATTTCCACCGGAGTAGACCAGTTTCAACATTCCATCCTGATATGAACTGTCATACACATGCGGAAGCTGTTTCAGCTCCAGCAGTTGTTCATCTGTCAGTGCCGGAGCTTCTATGAAGATACTCTCCGTCTTCTTTATCATTTTTTTCAATTCTTCCTTCGTGCCAAGAGCGACCTTTTGGCCTTTATCCATGATCAATATACGGCTACAGATCTGTTCTACCTCTTCCATGTAATGAGAAGTGTAAATGATCGTTGCGCCTTTCTTATTAAGCTCGACAATTCCCTCTAAGATCTTGTTCCTGCTCTGTGGATCTACCGCCACCGTCGGTTCATCAAAAAAGATCAGCTTTGGTTTGTGTGCAATTCCACATGCAATATTTAATCGTCTGAGAAGTCCTCCTGACAGCTTTTTCGGCAGGAACTTCTTATAGTCCTGAAGCTCGACAAATGCAATGGCATCCTCTACATACTGTTTTCTTGTCTCTTTATCCCTGATATACAGCCCACAGAAATAATCGATATTCTCATACACCGTCATTTCATCAAATACAGCCACATTCTGCATTACAACACCGATCTCCCGTTTCAGATCATAACTCGTCGATGTCATCTTCTTACCAAATACCCGGACATCGCCCTGATCGTATGTAAGCAACGACAAGATACAGTTGATCGTCGTCGTCTTGCCCGACCCATTCGGTCCAAGCAGGCCGAAGATCTCGCCCTCTTTCACCTCCAGATCAAAGTGTGATAATGCTACAAAATCTTTATATCGTTTCACCAGATCTTTTACTTCAATCGCATATTCCATAACTGTCTCCTCATTCATTTTCTATTCGGATGCTATTGTTTCTTCCGGCATCGCGTCTGAAACCCATCGCATATGTTCCATGTTATGCTGTCATTCTATCATACCAGGATAATTCTGTTCAGTGCCAATCTTCACATCCATAATATGACATTTGTCACATTCTTTTAAAATCCGGAGTTTTTCATCTTTAGTCAATTGACGCTGTATTTTTCAACAGGTATACTAATATCGTCACTTATGAATCCGATCCGGTTCACGCAATTACCTGACATCCGCGTGACCTGTCTATATACAAGGGGAAGTTATGAAGCAAATCCTGACACGACTGCTTATATTTGTAATATGCTGTATTATGTGTATTCACACTTTTTCGATATCCACGCACAGCGTAATATATATCCTGCTTGCGATCATCCTTGCCTTTGGCACAATGCTGATTGCTGACAGGCTCTCACCCACAGCTCCGGTACAGATCCACGCAGGCATATTTATTCTGTGCTGTATGATTCCTGAACTTGTTGTATTTCTTCCGCTTTTCTGCTTCTATCTGAGCAGACGGCCGGTCTGTTATACTGCTCCCATCGGGATCCTTGCTATCATTCTGGCTACAACAAAATTTTCTGTAGAAACACTTCTTTTAATATGTGTTCTCTGTCTGTGCAGCATGTTATACGGATATCTGACCACAGAGCTTGCCACCCTTCATCAACAGATGAAGCACCTTACAGATACATCGGAGGCAAATGAACTTCTGGCAAAAGAACGAATCCGTATGATCCGGAAGGAACAGGATAACAGGATCTATACTGCAACCCTGAAAGAGAGAAATCGTATTGCCAGAGAAATCCATGATAATGTCGGTCACATGCTCACCAGATCCATTCTCCAGGTTGGTGCGATCCAGACGATCAACAAAGAACCGATCCTTACAAATCCGCTTTCTGATCTCCGCACTACGCTGGATACTGCCATGAACAGTATACGATCAAGTGTCCACGACCTTCACGATGAATCCATTGATACGAAAGCTGCCATTCAGGATATGTTAAATGATATAACAGGCTTTCATACTTCATTTGAATATGATATGAGCAACATTGTTCCAAAGGATATCAAGTACTGTCTTATCAGTATTGCCAAAGAAGCGATCACAAATGCTGTAAAGCACAGTAACGGCGATCAGCTCTCGATTCTGATCCGGGAACATCCGGGGTTCTATCAGTTGACGATTCATGACAACGGAACAGACATTCACCTTACAGACACCCCTGGTATCGGACTTACCAACATCCGGGAACGAGTCCAATCCTTATCCGGTACTTTACAGATCACAACCAATTCCGGATTCCGCCTGTTTGTCAGTATTCCAAAGCATACACAAAAAGGAGATAGAACTGCATGAATATTATAATTGTTGATGATGATGCATTTGTCAGCGCATCCTTAAAGATCATCTTAGAATCCTACTCAGATATTACCGTACTTGCGACCGGAGCAAATGGTCACGACGCCATCTCCCTGTACGATACTTACATCCCCGATGTTCTGTTAATGGATATCCGTATGGAGGGCATGGATGGTCTGACCGCATCGAAAGAGATCATCACCGGACACCCTGACGCAAAGATTCTGTTACTTACTACCTTCGCCGATGATGACTATATCATCAAAGCCATCCGGACCGGCGCAAAGGGATACATCTTAAAACAAGATTTCGAGACAGTTGCATCTGCGATTACTGCTGTACACAACGGACAAACCGTCTTTGGAAATGAGATCATGAACAAGATCCCTACCCTGTTACAGGCTGAAGATCGTTTTGATTATCCGTCCTACAATCTGACAGAAAAAGAATTTGAACTGATCCGGCTGATTGCCGATGGTCTGAATAACAAAGAAATTGCAGAGCAGCTCTTCCTATCGGAAGGAACCGTCCGCAATTATCTCAGTAATATCCTTATGAAGCTTGACCTGCGCGACCGCACTCAGGTTGCCTGTTTTTATTATAAGAATTTATTATGATCTGTTTTTTAAATCTGCATTTTATAAACAAATAATTTATGTCCATTATTTATCGGATGATTTTTTTCGACGGATAATCAAATATCCTGCCAATATTAATATTCCAATCACAGACAGACATATGCCCGCCATCAGATATGGTGTATGATAGGTCAGTGTAATCACATGTTCCCCTGCTTCTACCGGAACGCCCATCATGCCGGTTCCGATCTTTACAGGAGCTACCTTTTTCCCATCTACAACAGCCGTAAAGCCTTCATTGTACGGAACCGCCAAATACAGGATTCCAGCCTTGTCCGCTGTTATATGCCCATTTAAGCAATTGCCATCATACCCATCAAATTCCATTATATTCTTTAACACATACTCTTTAAATGCCTGAACCGTTTCCTCATTTATCGCATACAAGGCAACTGTCTTTATGCCCGACTCATTCCTAACAGCAGCCGTAGCAAACCGCAGCTTAACCTCATCTCCGGCATTTACATTTCCAATATGTATCATGCCTGCTGATTCCGGATAAACCGAACTCACAACCTGCTGATCATTCACATAAACATCAACACCCTGCAGTCTTGTGTCCGAACACTCTACATACAGATCCTCTGCCTGTTCTGCTTTATAGGAAACGATCATGGAGGTTGCAATATCCGCCTGAGCTGTATAAGCATAGACACCATCGCCCTGCTTTGCTGCATCCAGGCCGGTAAATGAGATCATATCATCTGTAAGAGTCTTCTTCTCAAACAGATCTGAAAGCTCCGGCTGACCCATTCCAAGCATTACCAGTTCATTCTGATTTTCGGCTGCACTCTTCTCTCCACTCCAGTTCAGAATGTCCTCATCCAGAAGGAAGCCCATCCCTGCAAGAGCATCCGCCTCATACAGATATCCATATGTTCCATCCGGTGCTGCCACCATATGATATCCACCTGCTGCTCCCAATTCATTTGTCATAATATACCGGACATTATACATCAGTGCTGTAACCGGAGTCGTTCTTCTGTAGGTATACTCTATATTCTGATAATGTGACAATCCAAGACTAGCAAAGGAATCAATGGCAGAACCATTTGCCATGGAGGAATAGCAGTTTGTATTTGATAACTGCAGATAATCATAGGAATACAATGCCGTCTTACGTTCTCCGGCTTCCAGATCACATTCTGTATATGCCGTTTCCCTGGATGTCTGTTTTATATCATCTGTAAGACTTCTGTTATTTCCTTTTGCACTCAGTACATAGCTGCCATTTAACACCAGCTCTATGATCCAAAGGCTGACCACCCATATATAAAAGGTCTTCCATTTGATGCTTTTCCGGAGTGCAAAGACAAACAAACCAAAATAAGCAACGATAAATAAGAGTACCGCCACATAGGAATTTGGATTTGTTTCTTCGCGATTGAAGAACAGCTCCAACAGGAACAATACAAGACAGCTTCCAAATGCCACTCCCGCCTGCCACATCCGTATTTTCCTTATGTTCAACAGACATACATAAGCTGCGCTCAACAGTAAAAACGTCCAGATAAATGCAAAACGATTTCCCATACCGTGTGTAACTACGAATCCATGAAGCACATAATTCAGTCCTGCCTGATTCATTGCAAGTGCAAGAAATATCAGAACTGTCAGATATCGGAGCTTCCGGTTCCATTCTATCTTCTTCATAAAGAACACTAGGATTACCAGTAATACAATCAGTGTGCCGCAATAATTATTATGATTAAACAGATTGCCTGTCGTCACCTTATTCAACGGATAAAATGAATTGATAAAATTACCGATATTACCAAGCTGATACCACGGCAGCTTATCATCCATGCTTCCTGCTCCGGACAAATGCAGCACTGCATAAAAGGCAGGAACCAGTACCGCACCTGCGATCAGCCCTGCAACAACTGACCAGACCAGGAACCGGAGAATTCCCCTACCAAATTCACGAAGAGTTTTCCAGTCCTGTAACAGGAAATACAGCACGATAAACAGGCACAGATAAAAGGCAAAATAAAAATTCACGATAAATCCAACCGCAAGCAGCACTGTATAAGCAATCTTTCCCTTACCGGCAGCCATCCGTTCTACTGCGATCGCAAGAAACGGTACAAGGATCAGCCCATCCAGCCAAATCACATTGTGCTCATATACCAGCACAAATCCGCACAGTGCATACGACAGAGACAAAACAATTTCAACTGCTGTCTGCCAGCCACGACCAGTTTCTTCATCTGCATACCGTTTCAACTCTGTACGTCTGAAAAAATACAGTCCCGAAGGAGCAAGCAGAGAAGCTTTGACAACGATCATAATAACCATTGCCAACTCCACATGTCCGGAGCCGCATATTACGGCTATAATATTAAACGGACTCATACAGTAATAAAACATATTCAACAGCATATCCATTCCCAGACCGTGATCCCACAAAAAGGTACTTTTATTCCCAGAATGCAGCCATTCCAGAAAGATCTGCAGCATTCCTGTATACTGATCATATGCATCCTGATACAGAAAGCTACGGCTTCCAAATGGATACTGTCCATTTATTATCATATTTACAATATAAAAGCCCAGACAAAACAGAAACAACAGAAGGTACATCATACCATGCATGTACCTTCTGTTCTTCTGAGTTGTCTGAGCATCGTTATAATCATCTTTTACATTCATCTGCCTCAACATATCTCTTACATCCATTCACTTATTAATAAAAACAATGATTTCCAATAACCGTATAATCGGATAAGGAATCCGTATCAATATAATTCACATTCAAGAAACTCATAAAAGATCCAATATTATTATTTCCTGCTAATGCATCATCTGCAGCCTGCTGTGCAGTAGACAGCGGTCCGTTCTGCAGATATCCCTGCATCACACTTCCGGTTGCCATCGGAAACTGATTTGGTGCATAAATTACAGATGAGATTGAACTACCCCAGCTACCACTCTTTACACGGTTCAGAACTACATTTGCAACTGCAAGCTGACCTTCATATGGCTCATATCCAGCTTCCATGCTGACCAGGCAGGCAAGCAGATAAGCATCATCATACTGGGAAGGATCTGCAGAAGGTGCTTCTGTGGTTGTTTCCTCTGTTGTTGGTGCTTCTGTAACAGTTTCCTCCGTTGTCGAAGCCTCTGTGGTTACTTCTTCTGTCGTTGGTGCTTCTGTAACAACCTCCTCCGTTGTCGATTCATCCACTGACATAACCTCAGGTTCTGATGCTTCTTCATATACAGACTCTTCTTCTGCCAATGCAACTTCTGTTGTTTTCTGTGTCTCTGCATCAACCATTGCTGTATAATCATCGATTGTCATTGCGTACTCATAAGATTCTGCAACTGTGATATAATCTGCTGCTATGTACCCGGTAACATCATTTGCCAGTGTTACCTGAACCCAGTCCTTATCCTGTTCCTCTACAGGAAGAACCGTATCCTTTGCTACCAGCTCAAGAATATCAGAATCTGTTGACTTCTCTGCACGTACACGGACGGTATCATCCGTTACTGTTCCAAGCACTTTCTTATAATCTGCCGCATATGTCTCTGCATCCTTACCGGTCAGAATATAATCACTGTTTACATATCCCGTTACATCACCGGAGGAAATTTTTACCCAGTCACCATCTGTTTCCAGAACATCACCTACATTACCATCAAACAGCTTTCCAACAATATCAGAATCCGTCGATGCTTCCTCACGGATATTTAATGTATCGTCAATCTTGGCGATAAATTTACCATCAAATTCGGACTTCTCTTCTGCTTTTGCTACTACTGTCTTCTTCTGTGCAGCCTTCTTGGTTGTACTGTTGTTCTGAAGTACAGTCGTATCGACAGAAGCAACCTCTTCACTGGTTGTCTCCACTTCAGCAGTCTGAACGGTCTGACTGTTCAGGTAAGCAGGGTTGTGATCCAACGCCTCCCCATACTTAACAACGAGTCCGATTCCTGCTGCCGTAACGATCGTAGCTGCTGCTACAAGCAGATTGCGTTTCATGTATCTATAACTGAATAAGCCTCTCCTCATATAGGAAAAACGATTATTTCTTCTGTTAATTCTCATCTTTTCGTACCTATTTATTAAAAATCATGACAAAATGTTACATTTCTGTTAAAAATAATACTCTAATTTTGATTTCATGTCAATACGCATATGTCCCCAGTCCCAACTTTTTATAGTAAAATGTATTAATTTTCTGTGAATAAATATGGGATTTTTTTGTTTATTTTATATAATCTGCTGTAAAACCACTTCGTATCCTTACGCTTAACATTTCCGTCATAATCACAGATTTATTATAACATTTTCGCGCAATACGAGCAATATTCTGAAATTTACTGAATTTGTTCCACAACAACAAAAAAATCCATGCTATAATGGTGAAAAATCATCAGCCTGCGGGCATGGTTTTAGACTCAACAAATGAACAAAAGGCAGGTAACAGCTATGCGAATTGATAAATTTCTGGCAAATCAGAACATCGGCTCCAGGTCCCAGGTAAAACAATATATAAAAAAAGGAATGATATCGGTAAATGGAACTGTCTGCAAATCCCCTGAACAGAAGATTGACGAAAATACAGACCTGATTTCTTATAACGGAACGATCATCGGCTATCAAAAACACCACTATTACATGCTGAACAAACCGGCAGGCTGTGTCAGCGCAACCAATGACAATCTGCACACAACTGTTCTGGATCTGTTAAAAGGTTCTGTGCCGGTAAAGAGTCTGTTTCCTGTCGGCAGACTGGATATCGATACAGAAGGGCTGCTGCTCATCACAGATGATGGAGAACTGTCCCATAATCTCTTATCCCCATCCAGGCATGTTGCAAAAACATATTTTGCCCGTATCAACGGGCTGGTAACAAAAGAACATATCAAAGCATTCAAGGACGGTCTGGATATCGGAGATGATAAACCAACCAAGCCGGGCACTCTGGTCATAAAAAGCGCCAATCCTGATACCAGTACCTCCGAAATTCTTCTGACGATCACCGAAGGACGTTACCATCAGGTCAAACGCTCCTTTGAAGTCCTCGGCATGAAAGTCACCTACTTAAAACGCCTGTCCATGGGTAATCTGGCATTGGACGAAGCCCTCGCTCCCGGCGAATTCCGCGAACTGACAGAAACCGAGTTACAGGCATTAGTCCGAAAATAACCACTTAACAATATGTGATTATAAATCAATACGCACCGACCGACAGAAGAATAACGATCCAGGCTGACATCGATTTCCAAAGAGAATGATCTAATACAGAAAATCTTTTTAATTTAATTTTATGCAGATATTGTTATTCTTGATAAACCACACAGGGGGATCTGCTTCAGACACAAACAACCACTATAATATGACATCAGCGAGGATTTCGAAATGAGATGCACATTGCCAGTAAATGCGGGCGCTTGTTCGAGCCAAAGGCGAGTTAGCGCAGGAGCATTTACGAATCGGGCATGTGCAACGAATCGAAACCACAGCGAGTCATTTATAGTGGTTGTTCGTGTCTGAGGGAGATTCCCCGTACATATTTTTAACAAATAACAATATCCGCATAAATTACAAAAAAAGATTTTCCGTATCAGATCATCCCCTTGATGTACAGAATGCTGCTTGTAATTCTTCCGCCGGAATGTTTTACATAATCACGGTACTCTTCGTAGCTGATGTAGTATTTCTTACCCCATGAAGAAACGATCAGGTATTCATGACCTGCTATTTCCTCTACTCCTGTCACAACAACAAAATGGCTGTGAACATTTTTCTTCATGGAAGCAAGCATCCGCCCATCCTTTTCCACATACATATGGATTCCTTTATTTCCAAATACATTTGGTATATTCGGACCAATTGATAATACAACCGGCTTATTTTTACGGATTAAATGCCTGATCTGTTTCATCATTTCCTCGTCAGATAAAAACAGTCTCCATCTGGCGCGAAGTCCAATATCATTCAGCATAAAATAACGGTTCAATGTATTCATTATCGTCACGCCTGTCATTCCTTTATACCACAGGAAAAATACATAATGCTTATAGAACCATTTCACATATTCAAGGTAATCATTTTTGTTATAAAGTCCCTTCGGCTTGTTGATCTTGCGGATTGCATCTGTCATAAGTCCGGGATTCTGTTCTGCAAGATAGATGGATATATCCGCCAGTGCGATCACTCCGCAGCCTACCTTCTGCATCTTCTTGCTCTTGCACCATGACTGATTACCACCATAGCTGATCGTATTCATGTTTTTTATTCTGATATAATCTTTATTTAACAGATAATTATTCTCCATATTATTCACCCTCTTATATCAAATCTTTGATAATACTTATTATCAGGCTTCTATAGAGAGATTATAACACCCATCTCCATTCACTTCAACAATTTTTTATACCATGAGAAGTAGTTTTTAAAACCATGTTTCTGTTTCTATATTTTCCCCTTTACTTTTCGTCCCTATTCTGCTATAAAAGTAATGAGCTGGACAAGTGATCGCGGCTGTCATATGACAGGTGAGGAAAGTCCGGGCTTCACAGGGCAGGGTGCCGGATAACGTCCGGTGGAGGAAACTCCCAGGCTAGTGCAACAGAAATAAACCGCCATGTATGTGGTAAGGGTGGAAAGGCGAGGTAAGAGCTCACCGCTGCTTCTGGTAACAGAACAGGCTCTGTAAACCCCACTCGAAGCAAGACCAAAAAAACAGCTTCGGCTGTGAGACGAATGGCTGCCCGTCAAGTCTCAGGTAGGTCGCTTGAGCTTTATGGCAACATAAAGCCTAGATAGATGATCACTCTCGACATAACCCGGCTTATCGTCCAGCTTTTATCATACTGACGATAAATGGGCTGGCTATATATGTATTCCACAGAACACATATATAGCCAGCCCATTTATCTGTTCATTGACTTATACAAAGTGAGAATCATCCTCAGACTTTAAAACAGCCTCCACCGATAAACTCGCGTAAGATGGAGTTTAGTGGTACAACAGTTTCTTCCAACGGAAGAAACCGATCAGTCAGCTCTTTTAATCGAAGAACATCTGAATAATATGGAGACGTTTCTTCTACTGCCATCAACAGTGGTTCAATATGTTTTTTCAGCACAGAATATTCATACAACAATCCGGAATTAAACATCACATCCGCATTGTCTTCATATGGGAATATATACCGTTCCTCTCCCTGTCTGACGGATTGCCACATCGAAAGAGTTCGTTCTATGTCATGGCCACGGGTTCGGTTATCCCGGACGATCCGGCGGATCAGCCGGCTGTCCAGTGTAGAAATCTTATCCTCTGATCCAATCATAAGCTGATTCAATGGACTGATATAGATTTTATATTTATCCTCATCTGAAAGTGCATATGACATTTTGGGATTCAGTGAATGGATTCCCTCCAGAATCAAAACATCCTGAGTCCCTATACGCAAATTATCCCCTTTGTACAGTCTTCTGCCATTCATAAAATCAAATTCCGGCAGTTCAACTGTCTGTCCGCTTAACAACTGATTCATATCATGATTCAGTAATTCTACATCCAAAGCTTCCAGACATTCAAAATTATAATTTCCATTTTCATCCTTTGGATTATCTTCCCGATTGATAAAATAATTATCAACTGCAATCGGATGCGGATGCAGTCCAAGTGCACAAAGCTGTATACTAAGCCGGTGTGAAAATGTCGTCTTTCCGGCAGAGCTTGGTCCTGCGATCATCACAATCCTTTTTTTCTCTCTGCGGATACTTCTGGCTATATCATAGATCGCATTCTGCTGCATGGCTTCACATACAAGGATCAATTCCATGCCTTTCCCTGCTTCTACGATCTCATTGATCTTTTCAACCGAATCAGCCCCTACACGGACTGCCCATTTCTTTGCAAGCTCTTTTAAAGTCAGCACGCTGTTATGTACCGCTTTTTCGCTCATATTTCTAATAAACCTCCAAAACCCTTCTGTCAACAAAGGTCACTGATGATCATATCATCCACGATCTCTGTCATCCATCTATGCCATATACCTGCTTCAAAACTGCACAAATGGTCTTTTGTTCTGCTTTTACTGTCTTCAGCCGTTTTGCCGCATTCTCCGTATTCTTACCACTTAGGCTGTTGATCAGCCCGGCCGTTGTATCCCGCCGTTTTACCAGCCACGACCGTAAAACCGGATCTTTCTTTCGTAACAGGCTTCCACCATACATATAGCACCAGTCATCAGCAAGCTTTGAACAATCATATTCATCTTTCTGCACCATCTCATGAACCCTTACATCCAACAGGTTATAATATTTTCCGGCATCGATCAGCATCTGTTCATCTGCAAGATGATATCCTTTTTCTGCCAGATATCGTCTGACCTTTTCAATATCCGACTGTGGTTGAAGCACAAGCTGATCACAACGTGTGACCACCTCTTCGCCGCGTTCCAGAATGTCGATCATCAACATACCGCCCATTCCAGCCAGAACAACAGCATTTACCTCGCCCGGTACAATTGTATCAAGCCCGTCACCCATACGAATCTCAATCTGATCCGACAGGTTCATTGCTTCAATATTCCGTTTTGCTATCGCAATCGGTCCCCGTCTGACATCGGATGCGATCACCCGTTTTGCTCTGTGCTGTTCTACCAGATATATCGATACAAATGCGTGATCGCAGCCGATGTCTCCGACTTCATCACACGGCTGTATCATATCTGCAACCGACTGCATCCGTTTCGACAGTTCTATCATATGCTCTCCATCCCTATTTTAGTATATATAATCTCTCAGTTTTCTGCTTCTGCTTGGATGTCTGAGCTTCCGAAGAGCCTTTGCCTCGATCTGACGGATACGCTCTCTGGTTACATTAAATTCCTTACCAACCTCTTCCAGTGTTCTTGCTCTTCCATCTTCCAGACCAAAACGAAGGGTAAGTACCTTCTTTTCACGTTCGGTCAGCGTATCAAGTACCTCAACCAACTGTTCCTTCAATAAAGTAAATGCTGCAGCATCTGCCGGAACCGGCATATTATCATCCGGAATAAAATCACCCAGATGGCTGTCTTCCTCCTCACCGATAGGTGTCTCCAAAGATACCGGCTCCTGTGAAATCTTCAAAATCTCACGCACACGTTCAACCGGAATATCCATAACTTCTGCGATCTCCTCCGGCTGTGGCTCCCTGCCAAGTTCCTGTAATAACTGTCTGGATACACGGATCAGCTTGTTGATCGTTTCTACCATATGAACCGGAATACGGATTGTTCTTGCCTGATCTGCGATTGCTCTTGTAATTGCCTGACGGATCCACCATGTTGCATATGTGGAGAATTTATAACCTTTTCTGTAGTCAAATTTTTCTACTGCTTTGATCAGTCCAAGGTTTCCTTCCTGAATCAGATCGAGGAACAGCATACCGCGTCCGACATAACGCTTTGCAATACTGACAACCAGACGGAGGTTTGCCTCTGCAAGCTTCTGTTTTGCCTGCTCATCACCTTCTTCCATACGTTTTGCCAGTTCAATTTCTTCCTCTGCACTCAGAAGAGGTACTTTACCAATTTCCTTCAGGTACATTCTGACAGGATCCTCGATGCTGACACCATCCGGCACAGAAATGTCGATCTTATCTACATCCACATCCTCTTCCAGATCCTCTAACAAAAGCTCCTCATCGTCATCCTCTTCTGTGATCGTCAGAATATCTACATTGTGGCTCTCTAAAAATGAAAAGATCTGCTCCATCCGTTCCAGATTCAGCTCAATTTCTTTCGCATCATTAAAGTAACGGATGATCTCTGTATCTTCAATTACCATCTTTTTCTTTTTTGCCATCTCAAGCAGGCCCTGCAGCTTCGCTTGAAATTTCTCTTCAATCTGCTCTTTATTCTCTTTTGATTCCATAAATCATGATCCTCCATAAATATATAATAGTTTATCCATTCTATAAGGAAATATGCAGCTTTGTAAGATTCGCTTTGGCACGTATGAGGCTCTGCATCTCGCTTATATCATTCGTCTTTGCCAGCTTATCTTCTATACTGCTTAAACTTATCTTTTTTACAACATCGGTCACTGCATTGTTAATTTCTTCCTGCGTCATATCAATTCCGATGTTCGTCTGAAGCATCTCTGCCACCAGCCGCTGTTCCTCCAACGACTCAAATGTCGTCACGATGCTCGCAGGCTCTACCCTGCCATTCTCCCGATACTGGGAATACAGCTTATCAGCAACCACCCGGTAAACACCATCTTCAAAGCAGGTTTCATCAATGATTCCATCCAGTTTCTGAAATAATCCCGGTTCGTTGACCATCCATGTCAGAAGCAGCTTCATTGGTTTATTCTTTGCCGGATCGGCAGCTCTGCTTTCATGCTCTGCCCGCCGTTCTTCCCGTTCTACAATCTCTGACCGCGGGACACCTGCAATTCCGTATTTGTGTACCAGATCTGCAAGACCTGCCTTGTCAATATGGTATAGGTTCGATACCGCTTCTATATAATTATTACGCTCCAGCACTTCTTCTATCTGTGCCAGTCGTTTTGCTGTCTCATTGTGGAAAGAGGTTCGCTCCTCCGGATCGTTCAGATTGTATTGTTCCGACAGCATACGAACCTCAAACATGATCGCGCTTTCTGCATTTTTGATCCGCTCCTCAAAGGCTTCACTGCCAAGTGTCTGAATAAATTCATCCGGGTCCTTATGTGGCCGCATATTAATGACTCTCGCCGAAATACCTACTTCACGCATGATGGATATAACCTTCAGCGTAGCCGCAACACCCGCGCCATCGCTGTCATATGCCAGATATACTTCATTTGTATATCGCTTCAATATATTGGCATGTCCAAAGGTAAATGCAGTTCCAAGTGATGCTACCGCATTATCAAATCCTGCCTGATGCATGGATATGACATCCATGTAGCCCTCGCAGCAGATAAACCCTTTTCGTCGGCTCCTCCTGGCAATATTCATCGCAAACAGATTCCGGCTCTTATCAAATACAACTGTATCACTGGTGTTGATATACTTTGGTTTTCCATCACCCATGACTCGTCCGCCAAATCCGATCACCTTGCCATTGATATCCAGGATCGGTATCATCGCACGATTCCAGAACTTGTCCGATCCACCATTTTTCTCATCGATCACAACCAGACCGGAGTCCTTTAACTCTGCATCTGTATATCCTTTTCCTTTCAGGTAACGATACAGATCATCCCGGTAAATGTCTGCATATCCCAGACCGAACTGATTGATCGTTTCATCCGAAAGGCCTCTGCCCTTAAAATACTCATAGGCTTTCTTTCCATGCTCTGTATGCCGCATGATATAATGAAAATATGCTGCTGCGGTCTTATTCATATCCCGAAGCAATATTTTATATTTCTCTCTTGATGCATCCTGTCCGGACTGATTACTCTCCGGCAGCGTCATGCCTGCCTTATCCGCCAGATACTGTACGGCTTCCGGGAATGACATATTCTCATATTCCATGATAAATGTAAATACATTTCCTCCAGCTCCGCATCCGAAACAATGATACAACTGCTTGTCCCGGTCCACCTTAAAAGACGGTGTCTTTTCATGATGGAATGGACAACAGGCTTCAAACGTCCTTCCTTTTTTCCTGAGACTGACATACCCCGATATCACATTCACAATATCATTTCTGGATATCACCTCATCTATCACTTCATCTGAATAGTACAACGACTACCCTTCCTTTCCAATTCAACTACTTTCTATCTATACGCCCATAAGCTTCTGTCCAAACACATCTTTCTTACGGATTGCAGTCTCATCTCAGACACCCTTCCATGCACCTGGAACATAGATCTCCTTAAATGTCTCGATCGCATAGTTGTCCGTCATCCCTGCTATATAATCACAAATCACCGTCGTAAGATCTTCACCCATATAGAGCATCTCTATACTCTCATTATTCAATCTCGACTGATCCTCCATGTAATAATCATATAATATCTCTAATAACTTTTCTGCTTTTACTTCCTCGCTCTTTGCCACAGGATTCGTATACAGATATTCAAACATATATCTGCGAAGCGCTGATAACGCCTCACCGATCTCTTCTGACATCCGAACTGTATCCGTTTCATAACTGGTATCAATCACATCATGGATCAGACAGTCCAATCGATCTCTGGTATTGTTGCCAAGTACCTTAACGATACTAACCGGAAGATCGGATTCTTTCATAATTCCACCTCGAATTGCATCATCCATATCATGATTTACATATGCAATCTTATCTGCCAACCGGACGATTTTTCCTTCCAATGTTGCCGGCGTACAGGATGTCTTATGATTCAACATTCCATCTCTGACTTCCCATGTCAGATTCAACCCTGCTCCCCTTTTCTCCAGTTTTTCCACCACACGCACACTCTGTTCATTATGCTGAAACGACCTGCCGGAACATCTGGACAATGCCCGTTCTCCTGCATGTCCAAATGGTGTATGCCCCAGATCATGACCAAGTGCGATTGCTTCTGTCAGATCCTCATTCAGACGAAGCGATCTTGCGATCGTTCTTGCAATCTGCGCCACCTCAAGGGTATGCGTCAGTCTCGTTCTGTAATGATCATCTCCCGGTGACAGGAATACCTGTGTCTTATGCTTCAGGCGACGGAACGCCTTACAGTGAATGATCCTATCTCTGTCCCTCTGATAGACTGTCCGAAGATCACACTGTTCTTCCTCCTTGTCCCTGCCTCTGCTCTGATCACTGAATGATGCATATGGGCTCAGGATCTCATGTTCTTGTCGCTCCTGTTTTTCACGAATCAGCATATTTTACCATCCTCCATGGTCAATATAACGAATATAGCAAAAAAGTCCGTACAATTTTATTATTCTACAGACTTTTTCATTTTCCTTTATTTTATTATTAAAGAAACTATTTTGTTTTTCTTTTATTTTCCCTCTTCATCCACTGGTTCCGATTCATCCGGTTCATCTTCCTTCGCTGCTTCTTCCGCAGCTTTTCTCTCCTTCTCTGCAGTATCAATGATTCTTTGTTCATTCAACCGGAATATCTTTCGTATCGTATGCGTTGTTCCCCACGCAATTGCCCCAAACAAAAGCAACAGCCACATATACCAGATACTCACAAACACAACCGGATATTTCACACAGATAAATATCGGAACAAACCATGCGATAACGACCTTTACCCATGACCACAGGTAAGTTATTGAAAGTACCATTGCATTTCTTACCGTGATACTCAACGCATTATTATACCTTGCAATTAACGGAAATAAAAACGGTACAACAAGTGCAACTAATACTGCCTCAATTATAAGCACAAATGTATAAAATGTTGAAATAAACCCTGTCACCCGCTTGATCATAATATATTCAGCCAACATTACAGCAACTGCAACGAGCAACAGTAAAAACGCAATCGTAGATTGTTTGAAACTACGCTTAAACTCATGAATGAAACCAGAAACAACAGTTTCCTCTTCATCTTCCTGAAGTCGGATGCACATTGCATACAATGCAGTAAATGATGCACCAATCGTAAAGATTGGAATGCATCCCACCACAAAGCAGATATTTAATGCAAACATTGTTCCAAATGCATCCATTGCGCGTCTCAAAAACGGTTCTTTATCCCTTCCGCTATTCTTGTTGTCTTGATTGTTTGTCATTTCATTCATCAAATTTTCCTCATAAACAAAAATATAGAGAACCTGCTACAGCAGCTTCTCCTCACTTATTCAGTATATATAATGTGGGTATCGATCGCCCATGGCTTCCGATACCTACATTATATTTTATAAAAGACCTCTTTACTCCTTTACACCACCAAGTGCTACACCTGCGATAATGTACTTAGAAAGGAAGAAGTACATAACCAGAATTGGAAGTACTGTAGTGAAAAGTCCACAGTAAATCTGACCCCAGTCTCTTGACTTATCATTTGCCTTTAACGCTGAAACGTACATAGGCATTGTCTGCTTCTGTCTCTCTGTTGCAAGAATAATTGAAGGTGTATACAGGTTATTCCATGATGCAACGAATCCGAAGATCGCCTGTGTTGCCATAGCCGGTTTCAACAGCGGAAGTACAATCGTATTGAATGTATGAATTTCTCCCGATCCATCGATTCTGGCTGCTTCAACGATCTCAACTGAAAGACCTGTTTCCATGTACTGCTTCATGAAATAAACAGTAGTAGGAGCAGCGATTGCCGGAATAATCAGTGATAAGAATGATCCGTATAAGTGTGTTAAGTTACAAATCTTAATGAAACCAACGATTGATACCTGCTGAGGAATCATCATGATCGCATATATAAAGCCCCATGCAAACTTCTTTAACTTGAAGTTATATACTGTAACTGCATAAGCTGTTAATGATCCGAAATAGATCTGCAATGCTGTAGCCGGAACAGTAACCAGTAAAGAGTTTAACATAGCCCGAAGTACGTTAACACCACTTGTTTTTTCACTACCTGCTAACAAACCTTTGAAGTTCGTAATAAATTCTCCACCCGGTATTAATTTAATACCTGTAACAATTTCTGTTGACTTTAAAGTAGAGTTAATGATCAAAATATAAAATGGCAATATCGACAGGAAACAAAGCAAGATACAAACGACGTATCTGACAATCTTGCCTCCTGATACTTTTGATTCTGTCTGATCCACTTTGTTCACCTACCTTCCATCCTTTGATGATTTTTCTGCTGTTAATCTGTAGAACAGTAAGCTGATAATCAGTGTGAATGCAAAAAGCATAACTGAATATGCAGCGGCTTTACCATAATCCTGTGTACCTCCGGCACTTACATACTTCTTAATCAGCATTACGACTGTTGTTGTTGAATTAACGGATGATCCACTGCCTGTTACAACTACAGGACCGCCCTCATTGAACAACTGAGGAATATCGTACATCTGTAAACCACCGATAGCTGATGTTACAAGTGTATACTGTAAGATCGGCTTTAACAATGGAAGTGTAATCTTGAAGAACTGCTGTTTAGATGAAGCACCATCTACGCTTGCAGCCTCATACAGGGATGGGTTAATACCTAAGATACCTGCACAAAGAACGATCATTGTATTACCATACCACATCCAGAACTGAATGAAAGCAATGATGATCAATGATGCCCAGCCATGATTTAAGATACCACCCTTATCACACCAGCCAAGGTCTTTGAAAATAGTCGTGATAGGACCATTAACCTCGAACATACCGTAGAATAATACGGCGATTGTAGCTGCTGTAATAATGTTAGGCATATACATGATAACCTTGTAAATACCGCTTCCCTTTAACTTGATCTTGATGTCTGTAAACCATGCAGCAAGAAGTAAAGCCAATAAAATCTGTGGAATGAAGTTTAAGATCCACAGAACTACTGTTACCATTAATGACTGCCAGAACTCGCTACCAGTCTTTGCAAATACATAGTTTGTAAAGTTTCCAAGACCAACCGTCTCAGTTACATATCTACCATTTTTAGCGGAATAGATAAATGAATTATAAAAAGTATAAAGAAGAGGATACAGCTGAAAAACTAAGAATACAAGAAAGAATGGAATAAGAAAAAGTAAACCATATTTTCCATATTCAACTGTCTTATTCTTTTTCATTGTGTAAGAGCACCCCCTAAAAATTAATCGTTTATAGTACACACGCACCAGCAACTTTCATTACTGATGCGTGCAAATTGTGTTACTTAATCAGTTTTTAGGGATTATTCAGCTGAAATACCTAATTCTGATGCACACTTATCCTGGATATACTTAATAGCTTCATCAACTGATTTGTATGTTCCTGAATTGTATGCTGTAGAAGCTTCATCAATAAATGCCTTGATTGAAGCATCCTGGTATGTTAAGTTGCTGAGGTTAATACCTTCTGCTGATGCTGCCCATACTTCGATAGGATTCTGGCCACCAAGGAATTTAGCTGCTGCATTGTCAGCGCTAAGTTCGCCAGCGATAAGTCTAGCATTAGCTTCTTTGTTGTTTACACAGTCACCTGTCTTGTTTGTGATTTCAACACCTACGTCTGGATCACATGTTAATTCGTAAAGAAGGAATGCAGCTAACTCAGGGTTATTTGTATCCTTACCTACACATACATATGTACCGCCCCAGTGATAAGATGTAGGGCCTGTAACAGCTCCCCAGTTACCATCTGTAGCACCATTACCCTGCATTGAACCAATGAACCAAGGACATCCGAAGTAGCAGAATACCTTAGAATCATCCTTCATATCTGCTGCCCATGAATTATCCCACATAGATGTGTTGTTTGAATATTCACCATCGTAAATCTTCTTAGCTGTCTCAAGATACTCTGTAACTGACTTGTCAAGTGTAAGAGTTTCCTTTGAACCGTCATCTGTTACCCAAGGCTGTGACTGAGTATCCCAGATAGCATACTTAACATCAGGAGCACCAGACACGATCTTGTATCCAGCAGCCTTTAATGTCTCAGCTGTCTCGAAGAACTTATCCCATGAAGCAAGTGCTTCCTGAACCTTTGCAGGATCATCTGTTCCAAGAACTTCCTTAGCGATGTCTCTTCTGTAGTATACAGAACCTGCTGTTGCCTGCCATGTTACACACTTAAGCTCGCCGTTTGTTGTACCATACTGCTTAGCGAAGTCGTATGAGTTAGCAAGCATCTCATCTGTGAAACCTAAGTCATACAGATTAGCTGTCTTTGTGTCATCCTCTGACCAGTACTTAGCTACATCGTTATCAGCTGGGATAAGTGATGGATACTTGTCTCCGCTTGTAAGAGCTGTATCAATAGCTGTCTTGTAGTCATCTGATGTTCCACCAAGACCAAGTGTTACGAACTCAACGTAATCCTTGTACTCTGGGAACTTGTCAAGAACGACGTTCAGCTTCTTTGAGAAATCTTCATCCCATGAATAAGCGTAGATCTTCTTGCTGTCATCCCATCCATCTGTGCTAGGAGCTTCGATCTTAGCTGCTCCTGAAGCGTCCTCTGATGTTGCTTCTGATGATGATGCATCCTCTGATGATGCTGCCTCTGATGTTGCTTCTGATGATTTTGACTCTGTTGTTGAGTTATCTGTCTTGTCACCACAAGCAACAAGTGATAATCCCATAGCAAGTGCTAATGAAAGAGCCAATGCTTTTTTGATTTTTCTCACAAAAAAACCCTCCTTTTAAAATATGTGTGCTATTCCTTTCATTCATACTTCTGCGGATTGACATCTGCATCTGTATTATTTACTGGAATGCCTGCCACTTTTATACATGATCTGATTAACTTATCATTTACACAATATGTCAAACATGATTATGTATGTGGCTTTCTTAAGATATTATTGACAAATTTCCTTGTCAACATAGGCTTATTATAGGACATATTATCTAATTTGGCAAGCCCTTTTTTATTCTTTTTTATCTTTTTTGTACATTTTTAAATTTTCGTTTAAAAAAATTTACCAATTTGCGACACAGCTTATTTATACTATTTCCACAATTTTAGCTCAATTGACATACAATTTAAATCTTTATCTTTCCGTTGTCTCATTTTTCGCGTAGTTGCAGTTCTCTTTCTGTATAACTTCATCTATATATGATGTACATTGCGTATTCGTTAAAATGTATACGTTTTTACCACAACGCATATCGCCAATTCTGTTTTTTACAAGGTACACGTCTTTATGATCTGCTAAATACATATTCTTTATATTGCATTTCTTATATTTTCATTCTTTTTTCATACTCTTTACCACGCCTGCTTCTTTTTATCCATTTCCATCTGTGTTATACTTATCATTATTATATAAGTAGAAAAGGAAACACTATGAGCAACAACAAAAAGAAAAAGAAGAAAAACAACCATACCTCCGCAACTTCCAATGTACAGGCAAAAAAGCAGACTGCTGTGCAAACAGCAAAACCGGCTAAGGCACAAAATATCGAAACTAAACAGGAAACTGTCAATACTCAGGCTGCCGTCGAAAAGAAGGAACCGGTAAAGGTACAGACTATCGAAAACAAACAGGAGCCGCCGCACGAGTTCAAAGATCCACGCAAGGTTCCACCAAAGGAAGATCTTAAGATTGAGGACAAACTGGAATTTGCAACCATGTCCCGTAAGGAGCGTCGGGCAGCAAAAAGAAAACGATTAAAGGAAACGACCGAAGGAATGACCTTGGTGCAAAAGTTACAATACTTTTTATATGCGTATAAGATGGAGATCCTGCTACCGCTGATCGTGATCATCGCAATCAGCCTGATCGTAGTTGCATTCTTCCGCGGCAACAAACCGATCGCACTCTCCTACGCAGTTGTAAACTGTGAAGATCTGGAAGCACTTGACACCTCTGTCATAGAAGCTGATTATTGGAACTACTATGGTTTTGATGACAATTATCAGTTTCAGAAAGTTCTGGATCTGAAGTATGATCCAAGCATTAGCACCAACGAAGCATCTAAAGATGCCGAAAGCGGAAACTACATTGCATTTCCTACTCTATGTGATGAAAACTACTACGATATTATCATTACAGATAAACGAGGGTTGGAATACTTAAGTGAAAGTTCGATCATTCATACGCTGGGTGAAGCATTGCCTTCCGATCTATATGATATTTTCACCGCTGATTATAATGATCAGATCACAACTTCTCCTGCTTACACAGGAAAGAGTGCTCCATACGCGATCAACATCAGTGATACCGACTTTGCAAAGAAACTGAATCCGGGATACGACGATGTCTACATCTGTTTCCCCGGCGTATCCGAAGACAACCAGAAGCGTATCAAGCAGATCTGTAACTTCATCTTCGACCTCGGATTGGATCTATAAATAATACCTATATAGAAGAAGATCACACAGGACTGTCTCTGAAGTGATCCAAATATAAATATACCCACTATAAATGACTTGCTGCGGTTTCTGCTCGCAACACATGCCTGATTCGTAAATACTTCTGTGCTAACTCGCCTTCAGCTCAGACAAGCACCCGTATTTACTGGCAATGTGTTGCTTGCGACGAAATCCTCGCAAACGTCATGTTATAGTGGGTATATTCATATAACGGATCCACTCCGGAGACAGCCCTGTGTGATCTTCTTCTATCCAGCTATATTCTGTTTTGTTTCTTTTCTATTATAGTAAAGCATTCCGAGGACTAAGACTGCTGCCATCACAACAGTTGCCACGATGCTGCCCTCCATGCCGAATTTACCACCCGTCAGGAATATATTTCCCGGTTTGATCTCAGAGGAAAGAACAGCACTTCCTACGTTGGTTCCGCTGACAGAGATTCCATAGAAGGTTCCCTGCACAAAATTCCACATACTATGGTAGCCTGCCGCACCCCAGATGTCATTTGTTTTTATCACATAGAGTGACAAGAATATTCCAATCAATAGCAAGTTCAGGAACGCCAGAATCGTAAGTCCCGGATTCAACATATGGCAGAATGCAAATGCCAGTGAATTCACAAGAACAGCTTTTACTGCCGAGCTTCGTTTCATCAGGCTTATCATAAAATATCCTCGGAATGCGATCTCCTCACTGAAGCCCTGTACCAAAAATCCGATAAAATACAAAAGCACGATCAGCAGATTGCAGTTCTGATTCCATCCCTTAATATTTATAAATCCAAGAGCAGCACCTGCAAGTACGCAAAGAGAAAAGGATACCGCGCCAATAAGCAAGCCCTGTACATAATGCTTTGCTCCATCTTTCTTAACAAGTCCCATAGAATAATAGGAACGCTTTTCTATCTTATTACAATAGATCAGAACAGAAATGATCAGGATCAGTGTACAGAATAATGTAAGTATATACATTCCGTCTGTCATATTGGTTGCCAGTTCCATCATATCCGAAAAAGATGAATCTCCGTTTAAGAACAGTCGCTGCAGTTGGTCAAACATTTCCATATCTGACAGGAACAGGTACATTTCATATATTGCAGGAATCAAACCTGCAATAAAGCTTCCGACCAGGAATACCAGGATAAACCGCCATATTTCCTTGCCAAACGAATAAATCTTTCCTTCTTCGCCTGCCCGCTTTGCAATCTCAGGCTTTTCTAATCTCATCTTCATATGAAACATCCCCTGTCTGCCATCTTAATCTCTGTCTTAATCTTCTCCTTCAACATCCATGTTCATGATCTGACGTTTTCTAGCAAGTTCATCATTTGCCAGATATTCATCGTATGTTGTCTGCTTATCGATCAGGCCTGTATTTGTAAGTTCGATAATACGGTTTGCTGTTGTCTGTACGAACTGATGATCCTGTGATGAGAACAGAATGACACCAGGGAACTTGATCAGTCCATTGTTCAGCGCTGTAATAGACTCCATATCCAGATGGTTTGTAGGCTCATCTAAGATCAGGCAATTGGGAGCCATGATCATTAACTTGGATAACATACAACGAACCTTTTCTCCACCGGACAGAACCTTTACTTTCTTAACACCATCGTCACCGGCAAATAACATTCTTCCAAGGAAGCCTCGTACATAAGTTGCATCCTTTTCTTCCGAATACTGTGTCAGCCAGTCTACGATGATCAGATCATTATCGAATTCCTTTGTATTATCCTTCGGAAAATAACCCTGCGAAGTTGTAACACCCCACTTAAAGCTTCCCTCATCCGGCTTTTCTTCTCCCGCAAGAATCTTGAACAGCATGGTTGTTGCCTTTGTATTTGGTCCGACAAATGCAATCTTATCATCATGTCCTACTGTAAACGACACATCATCTAAGAGCTTCTCGCCTTCTACAGTCTTTGAAATATGAGATACGGTCAATACTTCATTTCCGATCTCTCTCTTTGGGCGAAAATCAATATATGGGTATTTACGGCTGGATGGCTTGATATCATCCAGTTCAATCTTTTCCAGTGCTCTCTTTCTGGAGGTTGCCTGTTTGGACTTGGAAGCATTTGCCGAGAATCTCTGAATGAATTCCTGTAATTCCTTGATCTTCTCTTCCTTCTTCTTATTTGCTTCTTTCATCTGCTTGATCATCAACTGACTGGACTCATACCAGAAATCATAGTTACCGGCATATAACTGGATCTTTGCATAATCGATATCGGCGATCTGAGTACATACCTTATTCAAGAAATAACGGTCATGGGATACCACGATAACGGTATTATCAAAGTTGATCAGGAATTCCTCCAACCATGCGATCGCATCCATATCCAGATGGTTCGTAGGCTCATCGAGAAGAAGAACGTCGGGATTGCCAAATAACGCCTGCGCAAGCAGTGCCTTAACCTTCAGTCCACCGTCCAGATCTTTCATCATCATATAATGATATTCTGTATCCACACCAAGGCCATTTAACAAAGTCTCCGCATCGGATTCCGCTTCCCATCCGTTCATATCCGCGAATTCGCCCTCAAGTTCGGAAGCACGGATACCATCTTCATCTGTAAAATCTTCTTTTGCATAAATCGCATCTTTTTCTTTCATGATCTCATACAGACGCTTGTTTCCCATGATAACAGTATCGAGTACTGTGTATTCATCGAACTTGTAGTGATCCTGCTGTAATACAGACAGACGCTCCCCCTCATCCATTGTGACATCGCCCTTTGATGGTTCAATCTCTCCTGAAAGGATCTTCAAAAAGGTTGATTTACCGGCTCCGTTTGCTCCGATCAGTCCGTAGCAGTTACCCGGTACAAATTTAATATTTACATCTTCAAATAAAGCTTTCTTTCCAAATCTTAATGTTACGTTATTTGCACTTATCATCGATACACATACCTTTCCATTTTTCTAATCTAAAAGTATATCAATTAGTTGAATATGTGTCAATTATGAAAAGAACGTATGTGCTTGAAAAAGCCGGAAAAGGCTCATTTTCCAAGTCTTTTCCGGCTGACCGGTCAGGGGTGAACCCTTCAGTTCTGTTTTCCTGTTATTTCAGATTCTTTACAATCGGATCATAAAGATCTAATTTACAATGTTCGTCCTTGCTGAAATGGGAACAGTTTAAGCAGCTCTTTTCACCATCCGCTTTGTTGGTCATACTGTTGCAATGGCATGTCTTTTCATAAGCACTACAACGTTCTGCTACCTCATGATAGGTTTCTGTTGAACTTCTCATCGTTCTTACCTCCTTGACATTTGTCAGTCTTTCTCGCAGATTTCATAGATCCGGTCATGCACCAACAACATCAGGCAATGATATCTGCATAACTGTCTATTATCATCTACATGCATTAGTATCTGCATCTTCTCCGTCATTTATTCCGAACATTACCGGATAGTGTAATGTTTATGTAAAACCATCATTTCTTAGCCGTTCTGTTCTTGACAAGATTTCCGCTATTCTGTACAATCAAAAGCAAAAATATTTTTAGGAGATGATCTTTTTTGCACCCCAGTACAATTATCCAGTTATTTACAATTATTCTATTGATCCTGTTGTCGGCATTCTTTTCTTCTGCCGAAACAGCTCTTACAACGGTCAATAAATTCACTCTGCGTTCAATGGCTGACAATGGGAACAAACGTGCTGCCAGAGTTCTTAAACTGATCTCTAACAGTGACAAACTAATCAGCACAATATTAATAGGTAATAACATCGTGAATATTTCAGCTTCCGCTCTTGCAACAACACTTACCACTAATTTATTTGGAAGCAAGGCAGTCGGAATCGCAACAGGAATCCTCACCCTTTTGATCCTGTTATTTGGTGAGATCACACCGAAAACGCTTGCCCAAAATAACAGTGTTAAAATGTCAATACTTTATGTGGACGTCGTACGGTTTCTGGTATATATCTTTACCCCATTTGTATTCATTATAAACAAGATCTCTCATGTTATTTTCTGGATCTTACGAATGGATACAAACGAAAGTGCCAAATCCATCACCGAAGATGAGCTGATCACTATGGTAAATGTCAGCGAGGAAGAAGGCGTTATCGAGAACAAAGAAAAGGAAATGATCACAAACGTAGTGGACTTCGGAGATTCCCGTGTACGTGATATTATGATTCCCCGTGCCGATGTGACCATGGTTCCTGTTACTGCTTCTTATGATGAACTGCTGAAGCAGTATATGGAGGTTCCTTACACCAGACTTCCTGTTTATAAGGATTCCCGTGATAATGTCATCGGTATTCTGCATGTAAAAGATCTGTTCTTTTATAAAGCGACCCATGACATCAACAATTTTGATGTTGCAAAAATCATTCGTGAACCACTCTATGTGTATGAATTCCAGAAAACAAATGATCTTCTGACCAATATGAAATCCAGCTCCAACTCCATCGGTATCGTGCTGGATGAATACGGTGTCAGTGTCGGCCTGATCTCCATGGAAGATCTGATTGAAGAGATCATCGGCGATATCAAGGATGAATACGACGATGCAGAACATAATAACATCGTAAAAATAGATGATACACACTACAGCATCGATGGTGGTATCAAGCTTGATGACTTAAACGATGCTCTGGATCTGGATATCGAATCCGAAGATTACGATTCCATCGGTGGCTATATCATTCAGTTATTAGATCACCTTCCTGCGGTCGGTGATACTGCATCCGACGGAGTGATCTCCTGTAAAGTCACAAAACTAGATAAAAAACGTGTATCCAGAGTTCTTCTTGAAATCCTGCCACAGCCAGATACCGACAATGATGACGACAACGAATAATAAAGTCTTGCCTTATATAACTTTTACCTGTACTAAAATGCCGGTATCGTGCAGGTATACAGATACCAACATAATTCTGAATTTATAAAAATTCTGGCAAAACGCTTGTGTTGTGGTTTTTATTCCTATATAATAGAATACTAAGGTTATAAAGTCCTGTATTTCATATCATTTACATGAAAACAGGACTTTCCTATAGAATTCATACAGATTTGGTTATGTTTGGGAGAGATTCTAATGAATAAAAATATTACTCGCAGAAAAAAACTATTACAGATTGCAACTTCTCTAAGTTACATCGATCCGGATGAGATACCTGAAATCGATCTATATATGGATCAGCTAACAACCTTTATGGAGGATAAGCTGAACGCTAATAAGCGAAGTGAAGATGACAAGACCATGACAAAGACCATGATCAACAATTATACAAAAAACAACCTTCTCCCGCCCCCCGACAAGAAGCGTTACTCCAAGGATCATCTGATCATGCTGTTGTATATTTACTACCTCAAGAACTTTGTAAGTATCACTGATATCCAGACACTTCTTGCCCCGATGAACAACAACGACTGCTATAACGGCGAGTCCCCGGTCAATATCGAAGAGGTCTACCGCAAATTATTCAATTATGAGATTGATAACTATAACGATATTATCAAGAGCATTTTATCTACCTATGATAAGGCATCCGATATGTATGATCCGGAAACAGACGCTTATCTTCATGATATGTGTATGGTATCTATGTTGTCAGTCGATGTCTATGTTAAGAAGAAATGTATCGAACATCTGATTGATGATATGCATTCCGTTCAGGAACAAACATTAAAGCAGAATGCACAGAAGGCAAAAACTGCCGAGAAAACAAAGAGCACCGAGAAAGTTACCGTAACCGGCAAGGCAAAAACTGCCGAAAAGGTTACTGCAAACAGCAAAACGAAAGCTACGGAAAATACCAAAGCAAACAGAACAACGACCGGCAGTAAAAAAAGCGGACGCTAAAGACAGCACCAAAGAATAAAAGCACGAACTTACCAGCAAAATAGATCCTTTGCACTAAATAAATACCGTTTTTCGGAAACAGACATTTCTGTTCCGAAATAACAAAAGGCTGAACGTCTTGCACAAAAATGTACAGAACATTCAGCCTTTTATTATATTTAAATCCACAACAGAAATCTTGAATTTTCCATACCTGTCATATCATTTTTCTTGCTACTAAGCAATTGATATTTTTATCATTTACAATTTTACCTGTTAAAATCACGGATCACAGCAAGTGCAGGCAGGGCATTTCCATCATAATCGAACAACGTCTGATTCGCCCACTCATTTCCTCCCGGTCCTTTTTCTCCGGTATATGCAAGTGCTGCTTCTGTCGCCCAACCACATCCCGAAACCGGAATCCATGAAGGTTCCCAGTAATAGAAGCCTTCTCCACCCGGAATATCTGCGATTAGTTTCATAAGATCTTTCATAAATGAAGCCTGTCCTTCCTTTGTCATCGGATAATTCAGCTTCTATACAAGCTCCGGCTTTGTCGCCATTCCTTTTAACTGATCCAGCGTTTTACCCTCGCGATCACGATAATCTTCCATCGTGCCGTGCCAGAACGGATAATAAGACAAACCTATAATGTCAAATGGTTCTGCTCGCTTTGTAAATTCGTCGAACCACTCCACATACATCTCATTAAAGCCACCATTGTCCAGATGGATCATGATCGGAATATCCGCCTGAATCTCTCTCACTGCACGGATTCCTGCATTCAGATACTTTACGATCCGGTCAAACTCCGGTTTCTTACCGCTTGGTCAGAGCAGACCATTTGATATTTTTTTGCACGCCCGGCAAGAATAATCACTTTATTCAAACCATTCGTCTCTGCACCATATAGAGTACCATCCGGCGCATATGGATCATTCCAAAGCCTTAACCTCACGGAATTTGTACCATATGCTTTCAAAATAGCAAATAAATCCTGTTCTACACCATTATCATAATACTTCGCACCACAGACTTCTTCCTCCAGCAGGGTGGAAATATCCATTCCTTTTATAAACATAACATCCTCCTTTTAATACAGCTTCTGCCTATATATCTTTCAAAAATCAACTCCATACTTCCGCAGCCTGCTTTTACAGTTTTTTCTGCAGTCCTGCATTTATTAGACATCTTTTACGGAGCAGTACTGATGATCTTTTAATTTATATTTTCCCTTTTATAATCATCACATTTTTTGCATCAACAGAGATTTTTCCGTTTACAACCTGTCCACTCAGAAGTTCTGTCCCATTCACATTCAGAAGTTCTGCCACCACATCGCCCTCATTGATATAAAAGGCATAACGGTATGTATCCGTATAACGCTCATGATATTCCACGTTCTCAGGCAGTTCCTTTATCCGGATTCCGGCATTTGTAATCAACTCTTTGATCAGTTCTGTCATTGATACCTGATCCAGTCTGCAATCCGTATAATATGCCCATCCGACTCCGGTCTGTTTTCTGGTTGTTGCCGCTTCCCCTGCATGGAAATCCTCCACATAAGTTCCAAGAATCTCTGCATCTTGCACCCGGATTTGTTCTGCATAATCTTTTACAGTTTCCTGTTTTTTATTTGAAAACGTCACATAATTCTTACCATTTGGATAATATGTATCCAGTTCCTCTATCGTTACACCAAACAATTCATTTAAACCACTTCCCGGGAAACCGCCCAGATAACAGAGTGTGTTATAGTCATGCCAGTTCACAAGTCCCGGAGCACTCTCCATCAGCATAAACGGACGATCCTTTTTCATTGAGCGCATCACTGCATGGTCAAATGCACTTCTTGTAAATGTATCTGTTAAGCTCTCATAATCATTATGAAATCTCGGATAGGAATCCCACGAGATCACATCTAGCTTGTCTGTCATCTTCCAGCAAACATTGATTCTACATTTTTCATTTTCATAACTTCTACCTCTTATCTTTCTTTTATATTCAGCGCGGATGCGCCACCCTACAAACTTTAATTATATTTATCCAAAGAAAAAAATTCTCTCGTAGCTAACATATAGCACCATATAGATCCATCTTTAACCCTTATAAAATATGCTTTTTTCTTCTGGTCATGATTCCAGCTCACAATCTCATCATCATCGATAGTTACTGTTATTCCTTTGTTCATTACAAATTCCATAAAAACCCACCTTTCTCTACCCCCTATTATTTTACTAATCCTTTTTATAGCGGAGCGCATCGACCTTTGACACGCTCCAAGAAAAAGGATGGGAACTCATGCGTTGAGAGGGGGAAAACAATGCATAAAAAAAAGTAAGTACAACACACAATTCATGTGTTGCACTTACTTTACAACGAATAATTTTATTTTTCTGTGTATTCCATACAGGATTCCCTGACGACCAGATTACATGGAATCTCCGCCTTTAACGGGGTACGGATACTAAGGTTTGATGCCGCATAGATCAGATTAGCACCATGCTGTCCCATATCATATGCCGGAGCATTTACCGTTGTAAGTGCAGGAACTGTATATTCACCAAGCTCTGTATTATTAAAGCCAACAAGTGATATATCCTCCGGCACTTCCATGTCCGCTTCCTTGAATGCCTTTAATGCTCCTACTGCAAGAGCGTCACTGGCTGCAAAGATTGCTGTCGGATGTTCTTCAGAAGTTGCGATCACCTTACCCATCTCATAACCGGAGAATGTATTGAAGCTTCCCTCATACAGATATTTCTCGTATGGAAGATTCTTTTCTTTCATATATGCAATGTATTCTTCCAGTCTTGGATCAACCAGAAGCTCATGATTTCCCACATACTCTTTACCACCCATAAATCCAATCTTGCGATGTCCCAGATGGTACAGATAATCAAGCGCATCCCTTACTGCCTGTTTAAAGTCCATCGTTAGAGAAGTAATATTATAATGCTCCACCCTCATATCCAGAAATACAATATTACTGCATATCTCTATAAATGATTTTACTTCCTCCTGCGCAAACTTACCCAGGCAGATAATTCCATCACAACCACGCAGCATGTCCAGATAGTTGCTGTCATTCCGAAATACCCGAACCAGTTCAATCGACTGGCTGATACAGAAATCCTCGATTCCCTTTCTTGCGGACAGATAATAGCTATCTTTCATCTCATCCTCTGCTGAAAACCAAAGCACAAGCCCAAGCTGGAATGATTTCTTTAATCTGGCTGACTTTTTCTTTGTATAATGCAATTCTTTCGCTGTCCGAAGGACTCTTTCCTTTGTCTCCGGTAAAACATTTAATGTCGGATCATCGTTCAAAATTCTTGAAACTGTAGCCGGTGACACATTTGCCTGTCTCGCAATATCCTTGATTGTCGTCATAATATACCTCTTTACTCCATATTTATTGGATAAATTTACTATATTTTTACTAACCTAGTGTAACAGATTTTTTTTTATTTTTCAATTACTTTTTCGGTAAATCTTTACTAAAGTGTTGTTGACATTTTACTAAACATATGTTATCCTGTCACTATAAAGAACAAACAGACTTAGAAAAACAGACACATCTATACAAGTAAACACATTTACGCACCGTACAGATGTAAGCACATCAATTATCATGTATGATCAGGAGGATAAACATATGAAACATGCATCTGAATTAATAAAAAACTTTGAATCAGAACAGTACAATGAATTATTAACCGATATCTATGTCGATGAGCATCTGCTCGCTTATCAGAATGGCAGATATATCGCCGCTCTTCAGAAATTCATCAAAGATTTCGGAGACACAGAGGTATCTATCTTCTCCGCTCCGGGTAGAAGTGAAGTAGGCGGAAATCATACTGATCATCAGCACGGTCAGGTACTTGCCGCATCTATCAATCTGGATGCGATTGCCATCGTTGCAAAGACTTCCGATGATAAGATCCAGGTTATCTCAGACGGATATGATCTCATTACAATCGACGCATCCGACCTTTCTCTTGTAGAAAGTGAAAAAGAAACAACAACGGCTCTGATCAAGGGTGTTGCTGCCGGATTAAAGGAACACGGACACGCTGTCGGCGGCTTCAAAGCATATATCACCAGTGATGTACTGATTGGTGCCGGTCTTTCATCTTCTGCAGCATTCGAAACAATCATCGGAACCATCTTGTCGGGACTTTATAATAATGGTTCCGTATCTGCAATCGAGATCGCGATCATCGGCCAGTATGCAGAAAATGTATACTTCGGAAAACCTTGCGGCCTGATGGATCAGATGGCATCTTCCGTCGGAAATCTTGTACATATCGACTTTGCAGATCCAGCCGATCCTATTGTTGAAAAGATCGACTTTGATATGGCAAAGAGCGGTTACAGTCTCTGTATCACTGATACAAAGGGCTCTCATGTAGATCTGACTGCTGACTATGCTGCAGTTCCTGCCGAGATGTGTGCCGTTGCGGAGATGCTTGGCAAACCGGTATTAAACGAATTAAGCGAACAGGATATTATCGACCACATGGCTGACATCCGCACCAAACTCGGCGACCGTTACCTGCTTCGTGCCCTTCACTATTTTGAAGAAGTAAAACGGGTAGAAATTCAGGTTGCTTCCCTGACAAAGGGTGATATGCCTGCATTCCTTGCAGCGGTTAAAGCATCCGGTGATTCTTCTTTCAAATATTTGCAGAACGTATATACGAATAAAGATATTCAGGCTCAGAATGTATCTGTTGCTCTGGCTGTCAGTGATATCACACTTGGAAGTCACGGAGTCAGCCGTGTTCACGGCGGTGGATTTGCCGGAACTATTCAGGCATTTGTAGAAAACGATACTGTTGAGACGTATCGCCAGGCTATGGATCACGTATTTGGCGGAGGCTCCTGCCATGTACTGAAGATCCGTAAATACGGCGGTATGCAGGTACTGTAAAACAGACAACATGATATAATGAATGCAAAATCACTTGCTTGCAAGGGGCTGATTTTGCGAAATGCATTGAATGCGCGAAGCACATGATATAATGAACGCAAAATTATTTGCTCGCAAGGATGCTGATTTTGCGGAATGCATTGAGTGAGCTATGCTCACGATATAATAACAAATTTTATGGGAGGTTATGACTATGATAGAAACATATATCAAAGAATTGGTTACTTATGGTTTAAACAAAGGACTTGTAGATCCTGCAGACGAAATATATGTTACAAACCGTCTGCTAGAGTTATTCGACGTTCAGGAATACAACGAACCGGCTGAGATTCCATCCCGTCCGCTCGTTGATATCTTAAACGATATGTTAGATTATGCATACCAGCACAAGCTGATGGAGGATGACACGATCACAAACCGTGATCTTTTCGATACAAAGATTATGGGTATGCTCACTCCTGCTCCATCTGTTGTACGGAAAATATTTGCTGATAAATATGCCGTATCCCCAAAGGAAGCAACGAATTATTATTATGCTTTCAGTAAGGCTACAAACTATATTCGTGAAGATCGTATCGCAAAGGATGAAAAATGGATTACGGAAACGGAATACGGTCCGATTGATATTACGATCAACCTGTCCAAGCCGGAGAAAGACCCAAGAGATATCGCGAAAGCAGGAAAGGCAAAGAAATCCGGTTATCCAGCCTGTCTGCTCTGCCGTGAAAACGAAGGTTATGCCGGACATTTCTCACATCCTGCCAGACAGAACCACAGGATCATTCCTATTACCTTAGATGGACAGGCATATTACTTACAGTACTCCCCTTATGTGTACTACAACGAGCACTGTATTATCTTTAATGCAAATCACACACCAATGAAGATTGACCACGCTGCGTTTGTAAAGCTACTTGATTTTGTCCGGTTGTTCCCTCACTATACAGCCGGCTCCAACGCAGATCTTCCGATCGTTGGCGGTTCCATTTTAAGCCATGACCATTTTCAGGGTGGCGGCTATACATTTGCAATGGCAAAGGCTCCATATGAATCAAACTTTACTTTACCTGGTTACGAAGACCTGACAGCCGGTATCGTCAAATGGCCTATGTCTGTTATCCGTCTTCAGGGTTCTGATCCTGCACGTATCGCAGATGCAGCAGATCACATCCTGACAGCATGGAGAAATTACACAGACGAAGCTGCATATATCTACGCTTACACAGACGATACTCCACATAACACGATTACTCCGATCGCAAGAATGCATGGAGATCTGTTCGAACTGGATCTGGTACTTCGTAACAACATCACAACCGAAGAATGTCCGATGGGGCTCTACCACCCACACAGCCAGTATCATCATATTAAGAAGGAAAATATCGGTCTGATCGAGGTTATGGGTCTGGCTGTTCTTCCTGCAAGATTAAAAGGTGAAATGTCAGAGCTTGAGGATGCAATCTTAAATCACAAGGACATCCGTGCAAATGAAGCTATCGAAAAACATGCAGACTGGGTTGATGAATGGATTGGAAATTATGACATTACTCCGGAAAATATCCATGGAATCATCCAGAACGAGATCGGCAAGGTATTCTCAAAAGTTCTGGAATGCTCCGGTGTATACAAAAATACCACCGAAGGCAGAGAAGCCTTCATGCGCTTTGTAAATACCCTTTAATCCCCGCTTCGCTTCCTAATACCAAATATATAGGGGATTTTCTTCCCGCATGGTCGGGCAAAAGACAAAAATCCTCCGGGAATGGATCAAGTTGATCCATTCCCGGAGGATTTCCTGTTTTATATGTTGTTATTCTGAATCTTTCTTTTCTTTATCCAGATTCATTCTGCTGAATACAAGTTCATAACCATCTTTACCATAATTAAGAGATCTGTTCACTCTGCTGATTGTTGCTGTCGATGCACCGGTCTTCTCGGCAACTTCCAGATAAGTATTATCTTCCTTTAACATCTTCGCAACCGCAAATCTCTGGGCTATGGACAGCAATTCATTTACCGTACAAACATCTTCAAAGAAATTAAAACATTCCTCCTCTGTCTCCAATGTCAGTATTGCTTCAAACAGATCACGGACTGCTTCTGTATGTACTGTCTTTCCCATAACTCATACTCCTTTGCCACTTTTATGCTGTGAAAATCCGGATCATCCTCAGACTTTCATGCACTTTTACAATCTAAAGTATTAATATGATAACTCAATTTCTTATAATTTGCAATCTTTTTTGATCCAGATTGCAATTCCCTGACGGTTTACATAAAATTCGCCGCAGCCCTCTTCATCGATACGGATATCATACTTTGCATTTCCCATTACATCTGCGAAATGACAGCCTGCAAACTGTCTTCCGACATACATGCGCTTTGTTCCGCCGGTTCCATCTGACATAATAACTGCCAGACCGGAATTCTCATGCTCTGTATCTCCTTCTCTGGTGAAGCCAACAACATCCGGATGATCAAAGTAGTCATGCTGTGTTCCGTATGCATATTTCTTACGAAGCTTTAACAGCTTGTTCATGATTGTCTTTCTGGACTTGATCTTAGCCGCAGGAATGCCTTCATAATCACCCATGAACATACATGGATATCCCTGTTCTCTTAATAAAATGATCGCATATGCCAGTGGTTTAAACCACTCTGCTACAGCAGATTCCAGCACACCGCCCGGCTGTGATTCATGATTCTCTACAAATGTAACTGCCTTTGCAGGATTACTCATCATCATGGAACCATCCAGTAACCGGCTCAGATCATATTCTCCTTCTGCAACGGATGCATCATGGAAACTGAAATGCAGCGGCACATCAAACATAGATGGCTGATTGTCCGCAGACGCGATATAATCATTGATATAATCACATCTCCAGTGCCAGAAGTCACCTACCGTAAAGATCTCTTTTTCTTCTTCTCCGGCATTCGACGCAGCTTCTGCAAAGTCTCTGATGAACCATCCCGGAATCTTCTCTGCTTCCTGGAAACGGAATCCGTCCACTCCGGTCACATCCTCATACCACTTCGCCCATGCCATTAATTCATCATATACTTCCTGATTGTACAGATCCAGCTCACTGCCTATGATATAATCATATTTGCTGAGCTTGTATTTCTTCTCTGCTTCCGTCTCTGTCATACCAGACAGTTCGCAGACACGTCTCTTAAAATCATCCTGCTGCCAGTCAATCCCTGCAAAATGATTCCAGTTCCATTTGAACTTGGAATACTTACTCTTTCTGCCCGGGAAGGTGAACTTCGACAAGGCTCCAACTATCTTTTTATTACCAATCATCTGCGGAATATCCTTGGCATTAAAATCTGCTGCCGTAATCTTCTCCACAGAATCTGCGCCTAACTTCTGTCTGACTGCGATATCTGCATATACATTGATTCCCTGTGCCTTCATTGCATCGATTGCTTCCAGATATTCTTTCTTTGTACCATATCTGGTTCCAACCGAACCCTTCTGATTAAATTCACCCAGATCATACAGATCATATGGCGCATAGCCCCTGTCATCTTTTCCCGCTGCCCCTTTGGTTGCAGGTGGAAACCATACAGCAGTTGCACCGAGCTTTTTCAATGTCGCTGCATCCTTTGCCGCTTTCGCCCATAATGTCTGATCAGCCGGTGTATTTGCATTAAAATACTGCACCAGCAGTCCATTATCTTTCATCTTGCTACCTCCACGATTATATAGTTAATTGCACCCCGCTATTATAACGCTTTAATTCTCTCGATTGCTTCTACTGTATTCTCATATGTACCAAATGCTGTCAGTCTGAAATATCCTTCACCACTCGGTCCAAAGCCTGAGCCCGGTGTACCTACGACATTTGCATTTGCAAGCAGATAATCAAAGAACTCCCATGAAGTCATCTTATCCGGTGTCTTTAACCAAATATATGGTGCATTCACACCGCCGGATACGGAATAGCCTGCTGCCTTTAATCCATCATAGATTACCTTCGCATTGTTCATATAATATGCAATCTGTGCCTTTGTCTGTGCTTTACCTTCTTCTGAATATACAGCTTCTCCTGCTGCCTGAACAATATATGGAGCGCCATTAAACTTGGTTCCATGTCTTCTAGCCCATAAACCATGAAGTGCAACACCATTTGCATCCTTCAGATCCTTTGGTACAACTGTAAATCCAAGACGGGTTCCGGTAAATCCTGCATTCTTCGAAAAGCTTCGAAGCTCAATCGCACAGGTTCTTGCACCTTCGCACTCGTAGATAGAATGTGGTACATCGTCTTCACTGATATATGCTTCGTATGCTGCATCATAGACGATCACAGCTCCGATCTTATTTGCGTAGTCAACCCATTCCTGAAGCTGTGCTTTGCTGATGGTCGCTCCTGTCGGATTATTTGGGAAACACAGATAGATAATGTCCGGCTCCTCCTTTGGGAATTCCGGTGCAAATCCATTCTCCTCCAGGCAAGGCATATAGATCACATCGCTCCAGAGTCCGGTCTCTTTATCATAAGTTCCGGTTCTGCCTGCCATTACATTTGAATCTACATAAACAGGATAAACAGGATCACATACAGCAATCTTGCTTTCCGGTGCAAAAATCTCCTGAATATTTGCAGAATCGCTCTTTGCACCATCACTTACAAAGATCTCATCAGCAGAAATATCAACTCCATGGTCAATATAGTCATTCTTTACGATGGTATTTCTTAAGAATTCATATCCAAGATCCGGTGCATAGCCCTTAAATGTCTCTGCTACCGCCATCTCATCTACAGCCGAATGCAGTCTCTCAATAATAGCAGGAGCAAGCGGCTGTGTTACATCTCCAATGCTCAGGCGGATAATCTTCTTATCAGGATGTGCCGCACTGTACTCTCTCTGTTTCTTTGCTACTGTTGAAAATAAATAGCTTCCCGGAAGCTTCAGATAATTCTCATTTGCCTTAAACATGTCATTTCCTCCTAAAATCTGTCAGTCTCGCCGTCAAACACTACCTTGGCCGGACCTGTCATGTATACCTTATTGTTCTCTCTATCAAAACGGATGATCAGATCGCCGCCTAATAATTTTACGGTTACCTCATCATCTGTCTTTCCATTTAATACACATGCAACTGCAGTTGCACATGCTCCGGTTCCGCATGCCAGTGTCTCTCCGGTTCCTCTCTCCCATACACGCATCTTTACGGTATGACGGTCGATCACCTGAACAAACTCCGCATTCACACGGTTCGGAAATACTTCATGATGCTCGAATAACGGACCAGCTTTCTCCAACGGGAAATGTTCTGTATCGCCTACGAACATAACTGCATGTGGATTTCCCATGGATACACAGGTCATATGATAATCCACACCTGCTACTGTGATCTTCTCGTCGATCACCTGCTCTTTATCTGAACGCACAGGCACCTGATCTGCCTTGAGGATCGGCGCACCCATGTCAACTGTTACCATATCAACCTTGCCGTCCTTTATCACAAAATCCAGATATTTGATTCCGGCAAGTGTCTCTACAGATATCGAAGTCTTATCCGTAAGTCCATAATCATATACATACTTTCCTACACAACGGATACCATTTCCACACATCTCAGATCTGGAACCGTCTGCATTATACATATCCATTGTAAAATCTGCTTTATCGGATGGCTTAATCAGGATCACTCCATCACTTCCAACACCAAAATGCCGGTCACTCATGGCAATCGCCAGTTTCTCAGGATTTTCTACCTTCTCTGAAAAACAATTTATGTACACATAATCGTTTCCAAGACCTTCCATCTTTGTAAACTTCATATTCGTGCCTCCTTAAAACAGTGCTGTATGTTCCAGTATCATATATGCCATTTCAACAATATTGATACCATTATCCATGCTCTTTTTCTGCAGATACCGATGAGCGCCCTGCTCATCAAATCCATTATCATTCATTAATTTCAGCTTTGCAGCCTTAATTACCTTTTTTTCATCTTCTGTGCGTTCCTTTGGTTTTGTCTTGCGTTTTTTACGCTCCCACAGAATATTTTCAACCGTCAGTGAAACAGTATTGATAAAATCCTGCGTACGAAGTGGCATCGGCAGGCATGTAATTCCACTTTCTCTACACGCCTCGTAATGCACACGAGATGCAATCACAAGCATATCAAAATAATCCGGTATATTTGCCGCCAACTCCGAAAATAACATATCCGGATACTGGTATCCGCATATAATAAGACCATCATCACACGCATCTGCTGCCTGTGCTGCCTGTGCTCCGGTCGTACATACCTGAGTTACATTGATTCCATGTCGAACCAAAAGATTTTTTATGCTTTTTGCTTCTTCTATCTTTGCAAATAGTACAATTACATTTACCAAAACAACAACCTCTCACCCGACCAGTTTCAGTTCCTTATATTTTCATGGAACAAATTGATTCTATAATATAGCAACACAAGCACCCATAAAATGGGTGTCTGTATTACTCCTTGATGCTTCTTCGGTTTTACTTAAACATACTGGCTTCTGCTCAGACTTTGTAAAGGTAATTGCTGATCTCCCAGTCAGTAACCTGTCTGGTATATTCGTTCCACTCATCTAACTTTGCCGATGTATAACGTGTAAAGATATGCTCACCAAGTGCTTCCTTCATGAAGTCACTGTCTCTCATACATAAAACAGCTTCTCTTAAGTTTGCCGGAAGGCTCTCGATGTGTCTTGCTTTCTTTTCTTCTCTTGTTAATTCAAAGATATTGCTGTCAACACTTGGTACAAGTGTAAGCTGTCTCTTGATTCCGTCTAATCCGGCTTTTAAACATACAGCCATTGCCAGATATGGATTTGCTGTTGGATCCGGGCAACGAAGCTCTACTCTTGTTCCTGCTCCTCTTGCACTTGGGATACGAACCAGCGGGCTTCTGTTTTTTGCTGACCATGCAATATAAATCGGTGCTTCATAACCAGGAACCAGTCTCTTATAAGAGTTTACTAATGGGTTTGTGATTGCTGTCATCTCTCTCATATGTTCCATGATACCTGCAATGAAGTAATATGCTTCCTGACTTAAACCAAGCTTATCATTATCATCTGCAAATATATTTTTGCCATCCTTTGATAAAGACATATTCATATGCATACCGGAACCACATACGCCATACTTTGGTTTTGGCATAAATGTAGCACACAGACCATGCTTCTTGGCAATTGTCTTAACAACGAGCTTAAATGTCTCGATGCTGTCGGCAGTCTTTAATGCCTCGCCATACTTGAAATCTATCTCATGCTGTGCAGGAGCAACCTCATGGTGGGAAGCTTCAATCTCAAATCCCATCTGTTCCAGTGTCAGTACCATATCTCTTCTGGCATTCTCACCGAAATCAAGTGGTCCAAGATCAAAATAGCTTGCACGCTCGTAAGTATTCGTTGTTGGTAAGCCATTCTCATCTGTCTGGAACAGGAAGAACTCACATTCTGGCCCTACGTTCATCATGTAACCCATATCAGCAGCTTCCTTCAATGCCTTCTTCAGAACATATCTTGGATCACCTTCAAATGGAGTGCCATCCGGCTTATAAACATCACAGATCAGTCTAGCAACCTTACCCTGCTGTGGTCTCCAAGGGAAAGTCTCATATGTATCATAATCTGGATATAGATACATATCGGATTCCTCGATTCTTGCAAATCCTTCAATAGAAGAACCATCAAACATAATCTTGTTATCCAGTGCTTTTTCAATCTGACTTGAAGTTATAGCAACATTCTTAAGGTCTCCAAAAATATCTGTAAACTGAAGTCTGATAAACTCTACATCATCTTCTTTTACCATCCTTAAGATATCTGCTTTCGTGTACTTACCCATAATATACTCCTTTTCATTACTTAATGTTGATATAATGCAGCGTCTGGTTATATAAAAGTATTCCACTGTTGCATTCTTTCCTGTGGACAGACTCCATCCACATTAAAGTTCTTAATAATCATAAACGCATCCCTTTATTTTGTCAACGAAAACCACACTTTATCATAAGGCTTATCGGTCAAATATCTTCACATAGCCGGCAGCGTTCATTTTCTGTTTTTATCTTTTTTTCTTTGTAAATACAGTATTGCCAATAAACACCGCAAGCCCGCCATAGCCGACCGCTTCTATCAATCCTGTTATAGTTTCCCGCACAGTAGTATCTGTATGATCGATATAGGCAAACTGTTCGATTGCGGATAAGAGCCAGTACTTGCGGAGAAACACATCTCCATCAGCAAGAATCTGATCCAGACCTGTTATCACTGTTGAGAATAAAAGTACAATAATGAGATTCACTGCAACTGCCATTCCTGCATTTTTTACATTCATCGCAACCGCCATATAGATATAGGAAGAAACTACATACATAACAAGCATTAAAAGAAATACTCGGATAAATCCTGTCACATCCTCGCGTTCGATTGTGCCATGCCAGAATATCGCCCCGGCAATCAACGATACAGCTACATATAAAAGATAACCGATGCCTGCTATCACCGTTGTCGCATACAATTTAGCCATATAAATCTGACATGTCTGATACCCGCGTTCCAACATCAGCGAATAGACACCATTCCGTTTCTCTGCCCCGATCATGATCGTGATCACAATTGCATACAAAATAGAGAGAATCTGCATCAGTGAAACAGCGATTCCTGCACAGTCAAACAGATTTATGTCTGTAAATGCATCCACATCCGTATCATATCCACCCGCTGCTTCCATCAGCTCTCCAGATATCATATGTGTTGCAGCATAAAACAATGCAAATCCAACCAATACCATTCCAATGATCACAATGCATGCAATACGAAATGTCTTATTCTTCCTGATTCTGTAATTCTCTGCACGAATGATCTGATTCATCATTTGTTTCCTGCCTTTCTGTCTTACCTGTTATTTTCTGTACAGCATGTTATTTTAATCTACTAGCCCTGTTGATTTCTCTAATGTATTCTGGTCCTGTCTTTTCTCTTGTTTATTATTCTGATCTGCTATATTTGTTTTATAATTTTACTTGATATTCTACACTTATGCTATTTATTTACATTGTTTTTTGGAATCGTGTAATAATATAATCCTCAACTGCTTCCTCACTGCCTGCCTGCTGAAACAGTTCTTCTCTTGTATATTCCATACAGATCCTGCCATGATCCATAACCAGATACCGATTGCAAAGTTTTACCAATTCACCGATCACATGACTGCTGATCAATATTCCGATTGACCGATCCTCATGCATTGCCCACAGACGTTCTTCCAGATCCTGCATCCCCTGTACATCCAGACCGTTTAACGGCTCATCTAAGATCAAAAGTCTCGGATCACCGAGCATTGCAACCGCTATGCCAAGTCTCTGTTTCATTCCAAGTGAATACCTGCCAGCCAATTTCTTTCCGGCTTCTGCAAGCCCCATCTGGTGCAGCAGGCTCTCATATACTGCTTCATCCTCTACCCCAAATAATCTGCCAAAATATCGAAGATTCTCGATTCCAGACATATCAGTATATATATTTGGATTCTCGATCAGCGTTCCTACGTCCTGCGTTCTTCGTTCTCCTGAAAAACTGATTTCTCCCGAATCAACCGGAATACTTCCTGCAATTGCCCTCATCAGTGTCGTTTTACCTGCTCCATTGCCGCCCAATAACCCAATGATATCCCCTGTCCAGATAGACAATGATACATCATCCAATACTGTACGTTCCTTATATTTTTTTGTAACATGATCTATCTGTACGATCTTCTCTGCCATAAAGGTCTCCTTGCATTCTTTTTGTACTAATCCTTTTTTCATATTGCTAATTATCCATTTATTTTTCATCTAACAATATAACTATACCTTCTATATTTAATAATATCCTTAATCAAAATTTTATCCCAGATGATTCAAGACGTCAATATTGCATTAAATAAGCCAAATGTTGTTTTTCACATAAACACGGAATCTGCATTTGGCTTATTAACATAAACATAAAAAGGATGATTGTGAATCACTTCACAACCATCCTTCATTTTTCAGATTGTATGCACACCCTACGGTGTAACCAATGAATATAGATTAATCTACTACGTATGGTAAAATTGCAATCTGTCTTGCTCTCTTAACTGCTACAGTTAAAGCTCTCTGATGCTTAGCACAGTTACCGGTAATTCTTCTAGGAAGGATCTTACCTCTTTCAGAGATGTATCTCTTTAACTTGTTTGCATCTTTATAATCGATAACAGCAGTCTTATCTGCACAGAATACACATACTTTCTTTCTTCTACGAATATTTCTTCTCTTCATTGGAGCGTCTGCTCTATCTGTCTTTGTATAAGCCATTGTATTTACCTCCTTCTTTACTTGAATGGTAAATCATCCTCTATACCTTCCGGAATACTCATAAAACCTTCTGCACTTGCATTTGCAGGTGAAGGTCTGCCAGCTGGCTGATAACTTCCGCCATCTGATGAAGAACTTCCTTTGCTTTCAGCAAATTCCTGGTCTTCGATAACAACATCTGTTGTATATACTTTGTTTCCATCTTTATTGGTATAACTGCCTGTCTGGATTCTTCCAGTAGCCACGATCTTTGTACCCTGTTTCAGATACTTTTCAGCAAATTCTGCTGAACGGCCAAAAGCAACACAGTTAATAAAATCTGCGGTCTGATCACCATTTCTGTTAAAACGTCTATCTACAGCGAGAGTGTATCTGGCAATTGCCATCTGATCATTCCCCTGAGAATATCTGATCTCTGGATCTCTTGTTAAACGACCCATTAAAATTACTTTATTCATACGGAATTCCTCCTATTACTCAGCGTCTAAACGAACGCAAAGATATCTGAGAACAGGCTCCATGATACGAACATTAGCTTCAAGCTGTGCTGGTACATCAGCTTCTGCATCGAACTGAATGAAGTAATAGTAAGCTTCGCCCATCTTCTGGATTTCATAAGCAAGCTTCTTAAGTCCGCAGTCTTCAACATTAGTGATAGTTGCATTAGCTTTCTCGATGTAAGCCTTTACTTTCTCAACTGCTGCTGTTCTAGCATCCTCATCAATCTTTGCATTAACTACTAAAGTTAACTCATACTTGTTCATGTAATTGCACCTCCTTATGGTCTCTGGCCCATATATGATATATGAGCAAGGAAATATATGATTATTAACACATCACAGAACAAAATAATATCATAAAGGTTCCCATGTTGCAAGAATTTTTTTATTATTTCAATACTTTTTTTCTATTTTATTGCTATTCTATAAAACCTTTAAAATTCTTTTCAACTAATTTTCTCGGTACCATTACCTGATGATCGCACCCTTTACATTTCAAACGAAAATCCATACCAACGCGAAGGATCTCCCATTCATTTGCACCACATGGATGCGGCTTCTTCATCTTAATTATCTGACCAACATTAAACTCCATACTGCACACTCCTTATTTATCAACACCTGAATCTGATTTTCTCTCAGTCTTTTTACAGATAAAAGAAAAAGCTGAAATCGTTATGATTTCAGCTTTTCAAAGTCGTGCCCAAAGCTGGAATCGAACCAGCGACACGAGGATTTTCAGTCCTCTGCTCTACCAACTGAGCTA